>Ga0187892_10000372_pt1 | contig 117555 bp, 118 predicted proteins | sample MA1701073metaG_FD_139345 | JGI IMG/M metagenome (GOLD analysis project Ga0187892, IMG submission 139345) | Bio-ooze microbial communities from a basaltic lava cave in the Kipuka Kanohina Cave System on the Island of Hawaii, USA - MA170107-3 metaG ... | reverse complement strand
GGCTCAGCTGCTTCGCGTACTTCTCCGGGATCTCCTCGATCATGTAGTGCACGTAGCGGCGCTTGTCCTCGTTGATCAGCTTCACGGCTTTCTTGACCGCGCGCGTCAGGGCGGCGACCTTTTCCGGGCTCAGATCCGCGGAGATGTTCTCCAGGCCTTGGTAGAAGGTCCCGACGACGGCCTTGCAGCCCTGCTTCTCGGCGAGCGTCACCCACGGCTCCATCAGCGTCGCCGCGTCGACCGTCCCGTCCATCAGGGCTTCGTAGCGCTCCTGCACGGTGCCGGCGTGGAACAGCTTGATGTCCTCGCGCTTCACGAACCCCTCGAGCATCGCGAGCGTCGAGTAGTGCGAGCCCTGGTGGAACTGGACGCCGACAGTCTTGTTGGCGAGCTGGATCGGGGTGTTCAGCGGGGAGTCGGGGCGGACGTACACCGCTTGATAGACCATCGCGGGGCGCTTGCCGGCGATCGGGCCCTTGCGCACGCTGTCGTAGGTCCGCCGGATCTGGCCCCACTCGCAGGCGCGATAGACGTCGCACTTGCCCTCTTCCCAGGCCTTCTGATAGTTGGTGGAGGGCACGAGATGATGATCGTAGTTGCGCGGGTCACCGCTCTCGAACCGCGTCTTGATGCCGGGGGTGATGATCTCGATCTCGAGGCCCTCGTCCTTGACCGTGTGATCGCGGGCCACGAACCAGTGCAGCCCGAGCACCGCCTCGGCGCTCTCGATGGTCACGAGGGATCTTGTCGCCACGCTCATGTTTCCGTCTCCTCTCGACGCTGGTGAAGTGCCCGGCCGGGCCGGACATGGCGAAGTGTATACAGTATTTCCAGCGTGTTTGTCGAGTGGGATCGCGGCCGCAAGACCCTCGCCTGGCAACGGGTTTCCGAGCGTCGCGGGGCCGACCCCGGCGCCTCCCCGACCGGACCTCACGTGGCGGCGTGAGAGCGCGCCTTGCCGTGGCCCGGGACGACCCGCTTCTCCCGCAGCGTCACGAACTCCTCGGCCGCGGTCGGATGGATCCCGATCGTCGCGTCGAACTCCGCTTTCGTCAGTCCGGCCTTCACGGCGATGCCGACGCCCTGGATGACCTCGGGCGCGTCCGGCCCGACCATGTGCGCGCCGACGACGCGCTGGCTGCCGGCGTCCACGACGAGCTTCATGAGCGTCTGTTCGTCGCGTCCGGAAAGCGTGGCCTTCAGCGGGCGGAAGGTGGCGGTGTAGATTTCGACCTGCGCGCAGCGCTCCTTCGCCTCCGCTTCGGTGAGGCCCACCGTCCCGACCGGCGGCTGGCTGAACACCGCCGTCGGCACGTCGATGTGGTCGATCGGCGTCGGCGTGCCCCCGAACAGGGTCAGCGCGACCGCGTGGCCTTCACGGATCGCCACCGGGGTGAGGTTGACGCGGTCGGTGACGTCGCCCACCGCGTACACGCTCGGCGCGGTGCTCGCCGAGAACTTGTCGACGACGACCTCGCCGTTCTCGCCGAGCTCCACGCCCGCATCCTCGAGGCCGAGGTCGCGGGTGTTCGGGACGCGCCCGGTCGCGTACATGATCGCGTCGCACTCTAGCGTCGCGCCGTTGCCCGCGAAGCGCGCGACGAGCACGCCGTCGGGCCGGCGGTCGATCCGCTCGACTTCGCTGTGCAGGAGGATGCGGATCCCCCGCTTCGCCAGCTCGGCGGCGAGATGGTGACGGACGTCGTCGTCGAAGCCGCGCAGGATCTGCGCGCCGCGATAGGAGAGCGTCACTTCCGACCCGAGGCCGTTGAAGATGCCGGCGAACTCGACCGCGACGTAGCCGCCGCCGACGATCAGGATCCGGCGCGGGAGCGCGGCGAGCTCGAACGCCTCGTTCGAGGTGATCGCGTGCTCGGCGCCGGGGACGTGCGGGAGCGACGGATGCGCCCCGGTCGCCACGAGGATGTACTGCGCCGTGATCCGGCGCCCGTCGACCTCCACGGCGTGGGCATCGACCACCCGGGCCGTTCCGCGCAGGAGGGCGACGCCCGGCTTCGCGAGCAGCCCGACGTACACCGACTCGAGCCGCGTGATCTCGGCGTCCTTGTTGGCGATCAGGCGCGACCAGGAGAACTCCGGCTCGCCGACCACCCAGCCGTAGCCCGCGGCGTCCTCGAAGTCCTCGCGAAAGTGGGCGGCGTAGACGAGCAGCTTCTTCGGGATGCAGCCGCGGATCACGCAGGTGCCGCCGACGCGATAGTGCTCGGCGATCGCCACGCGCGCGCCGAAGCCCGCCGCGATCCGGCTCGCGCGCACGCCGCCGGAGCCGGCGCCGATGACGAAGAGGTCGTAGTCGTACCGGGTCATTCTTCAAACCCCCCGCCTCGTTTCACTCGGCACCCCCCTTCACAGGGGGGCAGTTCCCACCGACCCGGTACTGCTCGGCGATCGCCACCCGCGCGCCGAAGCCCGCCGCGATCCGGCTCGCGCGCAGCTCGCCCGAGCCGACGCCCATCACGAAGAGGTCGTAGTCCAAGTCGGGCATTCGGGCACTCTAACCCGAGCTGACAGGGGAGAAGTATTCGAGCGTCGCCGCGGCGGCTATTCGCGCGCGTTGAGCGGCGCGCCGTTCGCGTCCGCTCCAGCGCGCGCAGATATTCCGTCAGCTTCGCTGACGGAATATCAAGAGTTGTCGAGGAAGCTCTTCAGCCGCTCCGACCGCGACGGGTGGCGCAGCTTCCGCAGCGCCTTGGCCTCGATCTGCCGGATGCGCTCGCGCGTGACGTCGAACTGCTTGCCGACCTCTTCGAGCGTGTGGTCCGTGTTCATCTCGATGCCGAAGCGCATCCGCAGCACCTTCGCCTCGCGCGGCGTGAGCGAGTCGAGCACGTCCTTCGTCACCTCGCGCAAGGACGCGTACATCGCGGCGTCGTTCGGCGCCACGGTGGACGTGTCCTCGATGAAGTCGCCGAGATGCGAGTCGTCGTCGTCGCCGATCGGCGTCTCCATCGAGATCGGCTCCTTGGAGATCTTGAGGATCTTGCGGATCTTGTCCTCGGGCATCTCCATGCGCTGCGCGAGCGTCGCCGGATCCGGCTCCTGGCCGGTCTCCTGCAGGATCTGGCGGCTGATCCGGTTCATCTTGTTGATCGTCTCGATCATGTGCACCGGGATGCGGATCGTGCGCGCCTGGTCGGCGATCGAGCGGGTGATCGCCTGCCGGATCCACCACGTGGCGTAGGTCGAGAACTTGTATCCGCGCCGGTACTCGAACTTGTCGACCGCCTTCATGAGGCCGATGTTCCCCTCCTGGATCAGGTCGAGGAACTGCAGGCCCCGGTTGGTGTACTTCTTCGCGATCGAGATCACGAGCCGCAGGTTCGCCTCGGTCATCTCGCGCTTCGCGCGGCGGGCCTTCGCCTCGCCGGTCGACATCTGCTTGTTGATGTCCTTGAGGTCCTTCAGCGGGATGCCGATCTTGCGCTGGATCTCGCCGAGCTTGGTGATCTCCTCGAGGATGTCCGGCTCGTAGCGCGCGAGCTGCGAGCTGTACTGCCGACTCGCCGCGATCTCGTTCTTGATCCAGCGCTGCGAGGTCTCGCTGCCCGGGAACACCTTGATGAAGTGCGGCCGCGGCATCCCGCCCTTCTCGACGCACAGGAGCTGGATCTTGCGCTCGTGGCGGCGCACCTGGTCGACCATGCCGCGCACCGAGTCGCAGAGCTTCTCGATGATGCGCGCGGTGAACCGAATGTGCATCAGCTCGGTCGAGATCTGATCGCGGACCCGGACGTACTCCTTGCTCTTGTGCCCGTGCTTGACGAGCGTGAGCTTCAGCTTCTCGTACAGCCGGTGCATCTTGGCGTAGCGCTCGAGCGAGTCCTCCTTGAGCTGCAGCAGGCTCGCGCTGAGCGCGCCGCCCTCCTCGCCTTCCTCCTCGGACTCCTCCTCCTCGAGCTCGGCCTCCTCGGCCATCTCGGGCAGCGGCTGGTCCTTCGCGTTCGGGTCGACCAAGCCGTCGACGAGCTCGTCGATGCGCATCTCGTCGCGCCGCACCCGGTCGGCGAGCTCGAGGATCTCGGCGATCGTGGTCGGCAGCGCCGAGATCGCCATGATCATCTGCTTCAGGCCGTCCTCGATGCGCTTCGCGATCTCGATCTCGCCCTCGCGCGTGAGGAGCTCGACCGAGCCCATCTCGCGCATGTACATGCGCACCGGGTCGGTCGTGCGGCCGAACTCCGGGTCGACGGTCGCGAGCGCGGCTTCGGCCTCCTCTTCGGCGTCCTCGTCGGCGACCGCCTGCGGCGTCGCTTCCGTGATCAGCAGCGCCTCGGCATCCGGCGCCTCGTCGAACACCTGGATGCCCATGTCGTTGAAGGTCGTGATCATCGACTCGATCTGCTCGGCGTCGACGACGTCGGGCAGGTGGTCGTTGATCTCGGCGTAGGTGAGGAACCCGCGCTCCTTGCCGAGCTTGATCAGGTTCTTCAGCCGGGTGCGGCGGACCTCCGCGTCCTCCGGACGCGCCGCCGCGGCGGCGATGAGCGCGCGCTCGGCCTCGCGCGCCTTGGCGCGGTTCACCTTGAGGCGCTTGATCGGCTCGCCCTTGACCGGGGTGAGGAGCTTGCCCTTGCGGAGATCCTTGCCGTCGATCGGCAGCACCGCTTTCGCGGCGGGCTTCGCCGGCTGCTCGACGCGCGTCTTCGCGAGCGCCTTCAGCTTGGTGAGCGCCTTGGGCTTCGCGCCGGCTTTCATCTTCGCCGCCGACCGCGCCTTCGCGGCGGGCGCGGGCCGGCGGGCGGCCGTGGGCTTGGCGCGCGAGACAGCCTTCAGGCGCGGCGCGGGCCGCGCCTTTGCGGCGGCCTTGCGCTTCACCTTGCCGGTTCCGCGCGGCTTGGCCCTCGGTTTCTCGCGTTTCGCCATGATTGGATCCCCGGGAGTGGTGGTTTCAAAAAAACTCGTGATTATAAGCGCTTAGATGGGGTCTCCGGGGCCGCCGGCAAGGTCGGGCACGGAGTGCCGGAGCGCCTCGCGCTCCTGCAGCCGGTCGGCGAGACCGACGCGTTCGTTCTTTGCGATCATGTCGTTGATTTCTTTCTGTTTTGCGCGCTCTCTCAGCCTGCGGACGGCACCGTCGAATTCGGGCTTCACCTGCTCGATGTCGAAACCGAGACGCAGCAACTCGGCCTCGAGTGCCTGCAGATAGCCCAGGAAGGGCGTTCCCTCGAACGCCGTGGACAACGGCTTCGGCAGCGGCTGGCCGCTGGAGAGTCGCTCGTGGACTGCGCGGAGAACCTTCGCTTCGGGAGTGTCGTCGCTCAAGGTTTCGACTGCCAGGTCCGCCACCAGTTCGGGCGCAACCAGCAATCCCCTGAGGAGATAGACCTCCGCGGCCCGGACCGGGGCCCGGGCGGGGCTCGGGGCGGGCGAGCGCTCCGTCCGGCCGATCGTTCCGTCGCGCAGCTCCATCAGCCGGCCGACTTCCGGCGGCGTCATCGCGGCGGCCTCGGCGAGCGCCCGGACGAGCTGGACGCGCAGCGCCGGCGCGGCGAGCCGCCGCACCAGGGGCTTCGCCTCCGCGATTAGCCGCGAGCGGCCCTCGAGCGTCAGCAGATCCGCGCGCGATGCGAGGGTCGACAGCAGGAACGCCGAGAGCGGCTGGGAGTGCGCGATCTCGCGCTCGAGCGCCTCGCGACCGAGCGCGCGCACGTAGCTGTCCGGGTCGTGCTCCGCGGGCAGGAACAGGAAGCGGATCGCCTTGCGGTCCGAGAGCGCCTCGAGGCTCACCTCGAGCGCGTGCCACGCGGCGCGGCGACCGGCGGCGTCGCCGTCGAAGCAGAACACGACTTCGTCGGCCTGGCGCAGCAGCTTCTGCACGTGCACCGGCGTGGTCGCGGTCCCGAGCGTCGCCACGACGTTCTCGACTCCGTGCTGCGCGAGCATCACCGCGTCCATGTAGCCTTCCACCACGACGACCCGGTTCGCGGCCCGGATCGCGTCGCGCGCCTGGGGCAGCCCGTAGAGCTCGCGGCCCTTCTCGAAGAGCGGCGTCTCCGGCGAGTTCATGTACTTCGGGCCCTGCCCTTCCTCGGCGTCGATCACCCGGCCGCCGAACCCGATCACCAGGCCGCGCTGGTTGAGGATCGGAAACACGATCCGGTCGCGGAACCGGTCGTAGCGCTTGCCCTCGCCCTCGACGACGAGCCCGCACTCGACGAGCGCCTTCGACCCGTACTCGGTGAACACCGCGGCGAGGCTCTGCCATCCCGCCGGCGCGTAGCCGATGCCGAACCGCGCCGCGGTCTTGCCGGCGAGCCCGCGCCCCTTGAGATATTCGATCGCGCGCGCCGAGGCTTTCAGCTGCTCGCGGTAGTAGCGCGCGGCGCGCGCGACGAGCTCGTAGAGATCGGGCTCGTCGGGGCCGGGTTTTCGCCGCCGCTCGTCCGGCCGCAGCTCCGGCAGCTTCAGCCCCACGCTCTCGGCGAGCTCCTTCACCGCCTCGACGTAGCCGAGCCCGGAGTACTCCATGAGGAAGCCGATGGCGTTGCCGTGCGCGCCGCAGCCGAAGCAGTGGTAGAACTGCTTCGGCTGGCTCACGGTGAAGGACGGCGTCTTCTCGCCGTGGAACGGGCACAGCCCGACCCAGTTCGCGCCGCTCTTCTTGAGCGGGACCCGGGTCGAGATGACGTCGACGATGTCGACGCGGTTGAGCAGATCCTGCTTGAAGGAGTCCGGGATCACTCGCCGTGCCGGAACGCGATAGCCATGGCTCTCATTGCCGATACCCGAGCAAGAACCGTTCCGGCTGCTCCTCTCATGATGCGACGGAGGCCCGGTCTGGTGCCGGGCTTTGGCACCCGGCGTCGGCGCCGGGTTTCATCATTTATAGGCGATTTTGCGGGTTGCGCAAAGCCCGGGCGCCGCCTCGGACCCTTTTGGCCCGGGGGCGGTCCAGTCAGCCCGCGAGCTTCGCTTTCACGCGCGCCGACACCTGCCCCATGTCGGCGCGCCCGGCGAGCTTCGCCTTCACCTGGCCCATCACCTTGCCCATGTCCGCGACGCCCTGCGCGCCGGTCGACGCGATCGCCTCGGCGATCGCCGCCTCGATCTCCGCCGCGCTCGCCTGCTGCGGCAGGTACGCCGCGAGCACGTCGATCTCGAACTGCTCCTGGTCGGCGAGGTCCTTGCGCCCGCCCGCGGTGTACTGCGCGATCGAGTCGCGGCGCTGCTTGATCATCTTCTCCACCACGCCGACGACCTCGGCGTCGGTGAGCTCCTTGCGGTCGTCGATCTCGCGCTGCTTGATCGCGGCGAGCGCGAGTCGCACCGCGCCCAGCCGCTGCGTCTCCTTCGCCTTGAGCGCGGTTTTCATGTCCTCGTTGAGACGGCGCTTGAGGGACATCGGCGGGGGCGGAGGGATCCGCGCGTCAAGCACCCCGAAGGGTGTGCCTCAACGCGCGGACTTGGGACGTCAGCTTGCTGACGTCCTAATAGAGTTTTGGCGGCAGCTGCTGGCTGCGCAGCCGCTTGAAATGCCGCTTGATCGCCGCGGCGAGCTTGCGCTTGCGGGCCTGGGTGGGCTTCTCGTAGTACTCGCGGGCGCGCAGCTCGGTGAGGAGGCCCGTCTTCTCGACGGTGCGCTTGAAGCGGCGCAACGCCACTTCGAACGGCTCGTTTTCCTTGACGCGGACAGTCGGCATCGGGGCTCCGGCGAAGCGAAGGGGGCGGAGTATAGCCGAATCAGGGTGTTGCGGACAAGGCGTCGCTCGGCGAGCGCGAAAGAAAGCGGCCCGGGGGACCGGGCCGCGAAGAGGTTCGACCAGTTGAGAGGAAGCAGTGGCGACCATACGCGAAGCCGCCTGACAAAACGCTTACGCCGTGGCGCGCGCCGGCGTGGATCCGATCGGAAACTTCACTCGCCGCCGCCCGCGGCGGGAAACGACACGGCCACCACCGTTCCCGTGCCCGAGGGCGGCGTCCGGATGTCGACGTTCGCGCGATGGCGGTGCGCGATCTCGCGCACGATGGCGAGCCCGAGCCCGGTGCCCTCGCCCGGAGTGCCGCGCACCCGGTGGAACCGCTCGAACACCCGCTCCCGTTCGGCCACCGGAATGCCCGGACCGCTGTCCTCGACCTCCAGGAACGACCGTCCGTCGCGGCGGCCGGTGCGCACCGTCACCTCGCCGCCCGCCGGCGTGTAGTTGAGCGCGTTCTCGAGCAGGTTCGCCGCGAGCTCGTCCAGAAGCTGGGGCTCGCCCTCCACCGGCGCCGCCTCGAGCTCGAATCCGAGATCGACCTCCTTGCCGTCCGCGCGCGCGAGCCAGTCGTTGACGCCGTTCTGCGCCACGCTGGCGAGGTCCGCCCGCTCCGCCGCGAACGGCCGCTCCGCGGGGGGCGCGATCGCCGCGAGCGTGAGGAGCTGGCGCGCAAGATGCGCGGCCCGGCCGGTCGCCGCGGAGACGCGCTCGACGGTCGACGCAAGCTCGGGCGGAAGGCCCTCCCGGCGCGCCGCCTCGACCTGCGCCTGCAGCGCCGCGAGCGGGGTGCGGAGCTGATGCGCGGCGTCGGCGACGAACTGCTGCTGCGCTTCGATCGACTCGGCGAGCCGCCCGAGCATGCGGTTCAGCTCCTGCACGAGCGGGCGTACCTCCGCCGGGGCGCGCGCCTCGGCCACCGGGCGCAGGTCGCGCGGCGATCGCGCCGCGAGCTGGGCGCGGAGCGCTTCGAGCGGGGCGAGCCCGCGCGTCACCCCGATCCAGACGACCGCGAGCGCCACGCCGAAGAAGGCGATCTCGAGCGCCGCGTTCGTCACCAGGAGCTGGCGCACGAGCCGGTGGCGCTTGACCAGGGTCTCGGCGACCTGGACGAGCACCGGCCCTTCGGCGAACGGCACCAGGATCGCGGCGACCCGGACGGGGTCGGACCCGACCGTACCGTCGTAGAAGACCGGCGCACCGGGCTCGGGCAGGACCGGCGGCGCGGGCAGTTCCGCCTGCCCGCCGAGGAGCTCGCCGCGCGCGCTCACGGCGAAGTACACGCGGTCGGTCGCGTCCACGCGCAGCATCTCGGACGCGACCGCCGGTAGATCGAGCGCGACCGGCCCATCGGCCGCGGAGAGGCGCTCGGCGAGCGCGAGCGCCGGGTCGAGGAGCCCGCGATCGTAGGCCTCGGAGGCGATGGTGAGCGCCGTGCCGTAGCCCGCGACCCCGCTCGCGATGAGCACGATCGCGACCGGCGCGACGAGCCAGCCGAGGAGGAGGCGACGGATGCTGCGCTCAGCCACGCGGCGCCTCGAGCAGATAGCCGAACCCGCGGACGGTGCGGATACGCACGCCGGAGGGCTCGAGCTTGGTGCGCAGCCGCGAGACGTAGACCTCGATCGCGTTGTGGCTCAGCTTCTCGTCCCAGCTCGACAGCGACTGCACGATGCGGTCCTTCGACAGCGCGACGCCCGGCTGGGTGACGAAGAGCTCGATCAGCGCCCACTCGCGCGCGGTCAGCTCGAGGAACTCGCCATGGACGCGCGCCTCCCGCGCGACGAGGTCGAGCGCGAGCGCGCCGTAGGCGAGCCGCGGCGTCGTGGGCGTGCGGCCGCGCCGGATGAGCGCCCGCACGCGCGCCTCGAGCTCCTCGAACGCGAACGGCTTGACGAGGTAGTCGTCGGCGCCGAGGTCGAGGCCGCGCACGCGGTCGGTCACGGCGTCGCGCGCGGTGACCACGATCACCGGCACGTAGCGCTCGGCCCGGCGCACCCGGCGCAGCCACTCGAACCCGTCGATGCCCGGCAGGCCGACGTCGAGGATGACCAGGTCGAACGCCTCGTGCTCGACGGCGAGCGCCGCGCGCTCGGCGCTGTCGACGCAGTCGACGGCGTAGCCCGCCTGGCGCAGGCTCCGCGCGAGCCCGTCGGCGAGCATGGCATCGTCTTCGACGATCAGGAGGCGCACACCGGAAATGTTAGTCGCGCCGCCGCCGATCGGCTACTCTTGCGGCATGCTCGTCCTCGGCATCGAGACCTCCTGCGACGAGACCGGCGTCGCGCTGTACGACGGCGCGCGCGGGCTGCTCGCGCACGAGGTGCACTCCCAGGCGGCGCTCCACGCCGAGTACGGCGGCGTCGTGCCGGAGCTCGCCTCGCGCGATCACATCCGCCGCACGCTGCCGCTGGTCGAGCGCGTGCTCGCGCGCGCCGGCGCGCGCCTCGACGACCTCGATGCGGTCGCCTACACCGCGGGCCCGGGGCTCGCCGGCGCGCTCCTCGTCGGCGCGAGCGTCGCGACCGGCATCGCCTACGGGCTCGGCGTCCCGGCGGTCGGCATCCATCATCTCGAAGGCCATCTGCTCTCGCCGTTGCTTTCGGCGCGGCCTCCGGCGTTTCCCTTCGTCGCCCTGCTCGTCTCGGGCGGGCACACGCAGCTGATGGAGGTAAAGGACGTCGGCCGCTACGCCCTGCTCGGGGAGACCGCCGACGATGCCGCGGGCGAAGCGTTCGACAAGACCGCGCAGCTCCTCGGCCTGGGCTACCCGGGGGGACCCGCGCTCGCGCGCCTCGCGGACACCGGCCGCCCCGGGCGCTTCATGCTGCCGCGGCCGGTGATCGCGAGCGGCGACCTCGACTTCAGCTTCTCCGGGCTCAAGACCGCGGTGGCGACGCTCGTGCGCGGCCGCGACCTCGGCGCGGCGGCGCGCGCCGATCTCGCGGCGGAGTTCCAGGAAGCGATCGTCGACGTGCTGGTCGCGAAGTGCCGCGCGGCGCTCGCCACGGCCGGTCACCGCCGGCTGGTCGTGGCCGGCGGCGTCGGCGCGAACCGGCGGCTGCGCGAGCGCCTCGACGCGGCGGCGAAGCGCGACGGTTTCGAGACGTACTATCCCGAGCTCGAGCTCTGCACCGACAACGGCGCGATGATCGCGTATGCGGCGGCGCGGCGGCTGGAAGCGCGCGGCGACCGCGCGCGCTCCAGCTACGGGTTCACGGTGCGGCCGCGCTGGGAGCTCGCGGACCTGCCCGCGCCCTAGCCGTCGGCCGGCGCCTTCTTTTCGCCGATGCGGCCCTCGGTGCCGGCGATCAGCTTCCGGATGTTCTCCGCGTGCCGCCACACGAGCAGCGCCGACATCGCGAGCACCGCCGCCGCGTAGACGTCGAAGCCGAGGACGAGCGCGGTCGCAAACGGCGCGAACGCCGCGGCGATCAGCGCGGCGAGCGAGGAGTAGCGGAAGAAGAGCGCGATCACGAGCCAGGTGACGAGCGTCCCGAGCCCGACCCGCCAGTCGATCGCGAACAGGATGCCGGCCGCGGTGGCGACGCCCTTGCCGCCCTGGAAGCGGAAGAAGACCGGAAAGAGGTGGCCCACGAACGCCGCGAGTGCGACCGCCGCGATCCCCGGATCGTCCACCCCGTAGCGCCACGCGAAGCGCTGCGCGAGAAAGACCGCAAACCAGCCCTTCAGCGCGTCGCCGGCCAGGGTGAGCAGCGCCGCCAGCCGATTCCCGGTGCGCAGGACGTTCGTCGCGCCCGGGTTGCCGGAGCCGTAGCTGCGCGGGTCCGGAAGCCCGAGCGTCCTGCTCACGATGACCGCGAACGAGAGCGACCCGATGAGGTAAGCGATTACAATGAACGCGGCCGTCGCCATCAGCGCGCAGTGTAATCCCTCCCCCCGCCGGGCCCATGAACCAGCTCTTCCTCCGCGACGTCCGGCTCGAGGCCAAGGTGGGGATCTACAAGCGCGAGCGGGTGACCTCGCAGCCGATCGCGCTCGACCTCGACATCGACCTGCCGACCGACCGCGTGTTCGCGACCGGCAAGGTGACCGACACGATCGACTACGCGGTGGTGGTCGAGCGCATCCGCATCGAGCTCGAGACGCGCCGGTTCGGCCTGGTCGAGGAGCTCGCCGCCTTCGTGGCCGAGCTCCTGATCGAGGAGTTCGGCGCGCCGCGGGTGCGCGTGAGCATCGCCAAGCTCGGGATCCTGAAGGACGTCGGGCGGGTCGGCGTGACGATCGAGCGCACGCGGCGTTAGTCTATTCCCCGCTCGGTGAGGGTCAGTCGGCCAGGCCGACCTCGACGAGCGTCGGCCGGAGCAACCGCTCGAGCTCCCTCGGGTCGAGGCCGACCAGAAACCCGCGCCGGCCGCCGTTGACGTAGATCCGCGGCAGCGCGACGATCGTCTTCTCCACGTACACCGGCAGCGCCTTGCGAGTCGCGAACGGCGAGGTTCCGCCGACCCGGTAGCCCGAGTGGCGCTGCGCCGCCTCCGGGGCGCACGGCTCGATGCGCTTCACGCCCGCAGCCCGAGCGAGGTTCTTCGTCGACACCTCCCGGTCGCCGTGCATCAGCACGACGAGCGGCCGCTTCGCCTCGTCCTCCATCACGAGCGTTTTCACCACCGCGTGCTCGTCGACGCCGAGCGCCTCCGCGGGCACCCGCGTGCCGCCGTGCTCGACGTACTCGTAGAGGTGCTCGGTGTACGCGACGCCGTGCTGCTTGAGGAACGCGGTCGCCGGCGTCTCGGACACGCGCTTCTCCTTCGCCATGGTCGCGCAGTGTACCGGCCTCGGGCGTCGCAACAGCGGCGGGCGCGGCGCGGCCGAGCGCGCTATGCTCCGGCGGTCTTCGGATCCACCCGCCACGATGCGCTACGCGCTCGTCGCCGCCCTGGCTGCAGCCGTCGCCGCCGGCGCAGGCTGCGCCTCGCGTCCCGTCAACGAGCGCATCGCGAAGGTCGATCTCGCGAGCGGCTACCGGGCGGACCTCCGCGTCGCGAACCGCCCGAACAACGATCCCCGGACGCTGATCATCCTCGCGTTCTCGGGCGGCGGCACGCGGGCGGCGGCGCTTTCCTTCGGCGTGCTCGAGGAGCTGCGGCGCACCGAGATCACGGTCGGCGGCGAGCGCCGGCGGCTGCTCGACGAGGTGGACCTCGTCTCCGGCGTGTCGGGCGGCAGCTTCACGGCGCTCGCGTACGCGCTCCACGGCGAGCAGCTCTTCGACGAGTACGAGACCCGCTTCCTCAAGCGCGACGTGCAGGGCGCGCTCGTCGCGCGCGCGTTCAACCCGCTCTACTGGCCGAAGCTCGTCGGCGGGACGTACGGCCGCTCGGAGCTCGCGGCGGACTACTACGACGAGATCCTGTTCGGTGGCGCGACCTTCGCGAGCCTGCTCGACCGGCCGACGCCGATGGCGCTGGTCACCGGCACCGACCTCTCGACCGGCGCCCGGCTCGTGTTCACGCAGTCGGACTTCGACGTGCTGTGCTCCGACGTGCACAAGGTGAGCCTCGCGCGCGCCGCCGCCGCGTCCTCCGCGGTGCCGATCGTGCTCTCGCCGGTCACCTTCAACAACTACGGCGGCACCTGCGGCCACCGCTACCCGGACCTCGTCGCCGATCTCCTCAGGCCCGAGCACCGCAGCCGGCCGGCGGGCCGAGCGCTGATGCGCCTGCGGGAGCTGCGCGACTTCGAGCGCAGCGGCGAGCGGCCCTTCATCCACGTCGTGGACGGGGGCATTTCCGACAACCTCGGCCTGCGCGGCGTCCTGGAGGGCCTCGAAGTGCTCGAGGCGAGCCCCGAGTTCCGCGCGTCGGCCGGCCTCGATCGCCTCGATCGCGTCGCGGTGATCGTCGCGAACGCCCGCTCGGCGCCGCGCACCGACTGGGACCGCCACGAGACGCCGCCCGGCATCGTCGCCCAGCTGCTGCAGTCGTCCAGCGTCCCGATCGACCGCAACTCGTACGAGCTGATCCAGCTGATGAAAGACACCGCCGAGCGGTGGGAGAGCCAGCGCCAGCTCGTCGTCGCCCGCCAGCGCCTCGCCGGGGCGACCGAGGGCGAGGCGCGGGCCCGCGTCCGCCGGATCGCGGCGTTCGCGATCGACGTCAGCTTCGACGCGATCGCCGACCCCGACGAGCGCGGCTACTTCATGAACCTGCCGACGACGCTCGCGCTCCCGTCGGAGACGATCGACCGGGTGCGCGAGATCGCCGGGCGGCTGCTGCGCGAATCCCCGGAATACCAGAAGCTGCTCGAGGACATCCGCCGGCCGTAGCGCGCGAGTCTCACCCGCGCGGGTGGTGCTTCTGATGCAGCGCCTTCAGCCGTTCACGGGCCACGTGGAATCTCGTGGAACAAGGGGGCACACCCCCTTGTACATCCCCCGAGTCGGCGCGCGCGAGCTTAGCCGCGCGGGTGGTGCTTGGCATGCAGGGCTTTCAGCCGCTCGCGCGCGACATGGGTGTAGATCTGCGTGGTCGAGATGTCGGCGTGGCCGAGCAGCAGCTGCACGACGCGCAGGTCCGCGCCGTGATTGAGCAGATGGGTGGCGAACGCGTGCCGGAGCGTGTGCGGCGAGAGATGCTTCCCGGGGATCGTGCGCGCGCCGTAGCGTCGGATCAGGTGCCAGAACGCCTGGCGCGTCATCGCCTCGCCGCGCGCGGTCACGAACACCGCCTCCGCGCCGCGGCCCTTGAGTAGCGCCGGGCGCGCCTCGCGCTGATAGCGCGCGAGCCACGCCGCCGCCTCTTCGCCGAGCGGCACCAGCCGCTCCTTCGCGCCCTTGCCGAACACCCGCACCACGCCCATGTCGAGGCTCACCTCGCCGGTCTTCAGCCGGACGAGCTCGGAGACCCGCAGGCCGGTCGCGTAGAGCAGCTCGAGCATCGCGCGGTCGCGAAGCCCGCGCGGCCGCGCGACGTCGGGCGCGCCGAGCAGCGCCTCGACGTCGCCCTCGGTGAGCGTCTGCGGAAAGCGCGGCGGGCGCTTCGGCGGCTCGAGGCGCAGCGTCGGGTCGGCCGCGATGCGGTTCGCCCGGACGAGATACTGGTAGAAGCGCTTGAGGCTGGAGGCGAGCCGCGCCTGCGTGCTCGCGCGCAGACGCTTCGCCCCCCGGTGGCGGAACGCGAAGTAGCCGAGCACCTCGGGCTCGGCGGCGGCGTCGAGCGCCTTCCCGCGGCCGGCGAGCCAGTCCGCGAACAGCGCGAGGTCGCGGCGGTACGACTCGAGGGTGTTCTTCGCCAGGCCGTCCTCGAGCCACAGCTGGTCGCAGAACTCGTCGAGGAGCGCCGCGTCCCGCGCGTTCATTCCTGGAAGGCGATGCCCTCGTGGGCGAGCAGCCACCGCTTGATCGCGAGGTGAAAGCCGTCGTCGCCGCGCGCGCTGCCGATTCCGGAGGCGCCTTTCGTTCCCCCGAAGCCGCCGATGCCGCCCGACGCGACGACGCGATGGCACGGGATCGCGAGCGGGAAGAAATTGGCGCCGCAGGCCTGGCCGACGGCGCGCGGGCCCGAGCGCAGATCCTTCGCGACCTCGCCGTAGCTGCGCACCCGGCCGGCGGGGATCGCGGCGATCTTCTCCCACACGCGGCGCTGGTAGCGAGTGCCGACGGGCTTGAGCGGGAGCTCGAGGCTGTACGTCGGGTCCGCGAGATAGCGCTCGATCTGCGCGCACGCTTCGCGCGCGAGGCGGTTCTTCGGGGCGATCTCGCGCACGCCGTGCGGCAGGTAGAGGAGCTCCCCGACGCACTCGTCTTCGGTGCCGACGGCTTCGGTGCGCACCCCCACCGCGCCGAACGGCGTCCGCATCACGGCCTCGAGGCGGGCGAGCTCGTCCGGGGACAGCCGCCGCCCTTGCGTCGCTCGGTGCTCCATGGCGCGGACCGTACCGGCGCCGGCGCCCGCCGTCAACGCCCGCCGCGCGCTCACTCCGGGCGCGTGCCGTCGATGCAGGTCACCGCATGGCCGCCGATCCACGTCCGCCGCGTCTTCGGGTCGACCCGGACGGTCACGTAGCCGTCGCGGCCGAGCTCGCGCCCCTGGCTCGCGACGAACTCCCGCGCGCCCGCCGGCAGCGCGGCGGCGGCGTCGAGCAGCACCCCGATCGCGGCGTTGCCGCTCCCGCAGACGGGATCCTCGGGAATGCCCTCGGCGGGCGCGAAGCTGCGCACCGCGAAGGCGTGATCGCTCGCCCGAGCGCGGCCGAACGCCGTGATGCCGGTGATGCCGAGCGTCCGGCTCGCCTCCGCGACCGCGCCCAGGTCGGGCGCCAAGCGACGCGCGGCATCGGCGTCGGCGAGCTCCAGCACCAGCCAGCGCGGGCCGAGGTCCACCACCTTGGGTTCGCCGACGTGCGGCGTCGCGAGGCCGAGCGCGGCGCGGACGCGCGCGAGCGCCGCCGCGTCGACCTCTGCGAGCTTGGCCGGCGGCGCCTCGACCGCAATCCGGCGGTCGGCGCCTTCGCCCTCGACCGCGAGCTCGAGCACGCCGGCGCCGCATTCCTGCCGCAGCCGGCCGTTGCGCGGGCGGGCGATACCCGCCTCCAGCACCGCGTGCGCCGTGCCGATCGTCGGATGCCCCGCGAACGGCAGCTCGCGGCGCGGCGCGAAGATGCGCACCCGGTAGTCCGCGCCCGGCTGGGTCGGCGACAGCACGAACGTCGTCTCGGAGATGTTGGCCCAGCCGGCCATCCGCTGCATCGCTTCGGCGCTCAGGCCCTCGCCGTCCAGCACGACGCCGACCGGATTGCCGAAGAACGGCCGGCGGGTGAAGACGTCGACCTGCTTGAAGCGGCGCGTGGGCATGATCTGCTCCAGGTGAACGGCGAGTCTAGCCCGCCCCTCGGCGTCAATGCGCGGTCACCGCCGCGCGATGGCCAGCCCGGCGCCCGCCGCAACCGGCGGATAGGCGGCGAGCCGCGCGGGCAGGTTCGGCCGCCCGTCGCCGCAGAAGTCCGGATGATGGCGCAGGCGGCCGAGCACCACGACGAGCATATGGCCGTCGTGTGCGCCGCGCAGCGGCGTGTCGAATCGCACCCGCGTTCCGGCGTCGACGATCGCCCGGAGCGGGTCGCGCGCGAGGCGGAGCGTGATCACCTCGTTCGCGCGGCCGCGGAGCGCCGCGACGGCGTCGCCGCCGAGCGGCACGAGCTGCGACACCTGTGGCAGCGGCGCGGCGAGCCCGAGGGACTCGATCGCGCCCGTCCGCAGATCGATGCGCCACAACGCACCGTCGGCCGCCGCCAGCAGCGACCGATCCGGCAGCAGCGCAAGCGCGCCGCCGTCGTGCGCCAGGGTTCCGGCGCAGTGCGGCTCGACCGGGATCGCGCCCGCCGCCTGCGGCGTGACCGGCAACCGGCCGACGACGCGGGTCGCGCCATGGCGGGCGTCGACCGCGATCACTTCGCGCCGCGGCGCGTCGAGCACGAACGCGCGACCGTCGCCGCCCGCGGCGAGATCGACGAACCGGCCGCCGGGCGCCGGCACGGCGAGCGCCGTGCGTTGCGGCGGATCGGCGCCGAGGTCGATGAGCTCCACCGCATCGGGCGCGAGCGCCCAGAGCCGGCGCGTGCCGGGCTCGTACGCGAGCTGCACGACCGGTGTGGAGGTCCCGCCCTCGCCCCTAACCCCTCTCCCGCTTTCGCGGGAGAGGGGAACGTCGCGACGCGCGGGCGCGACCGTTCCGATGGGCGAGCCGTCGCGCCTGACGATCGCGATCTCGCCGGTCGCATAGCTCGCGACGAAGAATCGATCGTGGACCGAATCGTGCGCGACGGCGGAAGGATAGAAGGTCGGCTCGACCGGCAGCGTGACCTGGGCGGGCTTGCAGCCCGCGAGCGCGGCAACGGCGGCGGCGATGACGAGTGGGCGGCGCATGGTTGCGTTCCTCGGAGACGTGGCCTGTACAATACGCGCCGCATCCGACACACTACATGTACAGTTTGTCGGTCAGATTCCGAATCTGTATAGGTGAAGCGACCATGACAGGCCTGCAGACCATCACCGTGACCCCGCTCTCCCACGCGGCCCCGCTGCCGCTCGTCGAGCAGATCACCGGCTACCTGCGCACGCGGATCGACGAGCGCGCGCTCCGCGCCGGGACGCGGATGCCGTCGATCCGGCGCTTCGCCGACGAGAACGGCGTCTCGCGGTTCACGGTCGTCGAGGCGTACGACCGCCTCGTCGCGCAGGGCTATCTCGAGTCGCGGCGCGGCTCGGGCTTCTACGTCCGCGAGCGGCCGCAGCCGGTCCGCCGCCCGGAGCCCGAGCAGCCGGCGGGCACCCGGATCGACGTGTTCTGGCTGCTGCGTCATCTCTACGCCGCGAACGACGGCCGCGACGTTCTGCTCGCGGGCGGCGGCTGCCTGCCCGAGAACTGGCTCGACACCGAGATGCTGCAGAGCGGCCTGCGCTCGCTCGCGCGCCGCGAGCCGAGCACGGTCGCCGGCTACGGCACGCCGCAGGGCTACGCCCCGCTGCGCGAGCTCCTGCAGGTGGTTCTCGCGGAGCTGGAGATCCGCGCCGCGCCGGAGGACATCCTCCTCACGGCCGGCGCGAGTCAGGCGCTCGACCTCGTCGCGCGCTACTTCCTCGAGCCCGGCGACCCGGTGCTCGTCGACGACCCGGGGTACTACGTGCTGTTCGGGCGCCTCGCGGCGATGGGGATGCGCCTCATCGGCGTGCCGCGCACCGCCGACGGCCTCGACGTCGCGCGGCTGGAGGCGCTAGTGAAGGAGCACAAGCCGAAGCTCTTCATGACCAACTCGGTGCTCCACAACCCGACCGGCACGTCGTTCTCGGCGGCCACCGCGTTCCGCGTGCTGCGCCTCGCCGAGGCCCACGACTTCCACATCCTCGAGGACGACGTTTACGCCGATCTCCACCCTGGCCGCGCGCACCGCATCGCCGCGCTCGACCAGCTGCACCGCGTGATCTACGTCGGCAGCTTCTCGAAGACGCTCGGCGCGGGCCTGCGCGTCGGGTTCCTCGCCGCGCACCGCGACCTCGTCCGCGACCTGACCGCCCAGAAGCTGCTCGCGAGCCTGACGACGCCGGAGCTCGGGGAACGGCTCACCCACCAGGTGCTCTCGGACGGCTACTACCGCAAGCACGTGGACCACGTGCGCGCCCGGCTCGCGCGCTCGCTCGAGCCGGCGCTGCGCAACCTCGAGCGCGCCGGATTGACCGTCTTCCACGAGCCGGCGGCGGGGATGTTCCTGTGGGCCCGCGCGGGGGAGCAGGACGATGCCGAGGCGCTCGCCGCGAAGGCCGAGGCGCAGGGGATCATCCTCGCGCCGGGGAGCCTCTTCAGCCCCTCGCAGGCGCGCTCGCCGTGGATGCGCTTTCACGTCGCCTACGCGGCGAGCCCCCGGCTCGCGAAGTTCTTCGAGGCGCTGCGCTAGTGCCGCGAGCGATCCGCAACGTCGCGATCATCGCCCACGTCGACCACGGCAAGACGACGCTGGTCGATCGGCTGCTGCAGCAGTCGGGGACCTTCGCCGCGCACGAGCGCCCGCCGGAGCGGGTGATGGACTCGAACGACCTCGAGCGCGAGCGCGGCATCACGATCTTCGCCAAGAACTGCGCGGTCGACCACGCCGGCGTGCACATCAACATCGTCGACACCCCGGGCCACGCCGACTTCGGCGGCGAGGTCGAGCGCGTGCTCGGCATGGTGGACGGGGTGCTGCTGCTCGTCGACGCGGTCGAGGGGCCGATGCCGCAGACGCGGTTCGTGACGCGCAAGGCGCTCGCGCTCGGCCTCCGGCCGATCGTGGTGGTGAACAAGGTCGACCGGCCGGGCGCGCGTCCCGACTGGGTGGTGAACCAGACGTTCAACCTGTTCGACCGGCTCGGGGCGACCGAGGAGCAGCTCGACTTCCCGGTGGTGTATGCCTCGGCGCTGCAGGGCTGGGCGGCGACCGACCTGAGCGGGGTCACCGTCTCGAGCAACCCGGCGCTGCGCCGGCTCGACATGACGCCGCTCTTCGAGACGATCCTCGCGCGGGTGCCGGCACCGGCCGACGACGACGTCGACGGCGCGCTCCAGCTCCAGATCCACGCCCTCGACTACTCGAGCTACGTCGGCCGCATCGGCGTCGGCAAGATGCGCCGCGGCCGCCTCGCGCCCGGCCAGGAGGTCGCGGTGGTGCTCGGCGAGCGCCGGCTCGGCGCCGCGAAGGTGAGCCAGGTGCTCGGCTTCCAGGGGCTCGAGCGCGTCCCGCTCGCGGCGGCGCTCGCCGGCGACATCGTGCTCGTCACCGGGATCGACGAGCTCGCGATCGGCGCGACGATCGCCGACGCCGAGCGGCCGCAGGGCCTGCCCCCGCTGAAGGTCGACGAGCCGACCCTGACGATGCAGTTCGTCGTCAACACCTCGCCCTTCGCCGGGACCGAGGGGAAGTACGTGACGAGCCGCAATCTGCGCGAGCGCCTCCAGCGCGAGCTCCTCACCAACATGGCGCTGCGGGTCGAGGAGACCGCGGATACCGACGTCTTCGTCGTCCACGGGCGCGGCGAGCTGCACCTGACGATCCTGATCGAGAACCTGCGCCGCGAGGGCTACGAGCTCGCCGTCGGCCGGCCGAAGGTGATCACCAGAACGATCGACGGCGAGATCAGCGAGCCGTACGAAGCCCTGGCCGTCGACGTCGAGGAGGCGCACCAGGGAGCGGTGATGGAAGCGCTCGGGACGCGCCGCGGCGATCTCGTCGACATGCAGCCCGACGGCCGCGGGCGGGTGCGGATCGACTACCGCATCCCGGCGCGCGGGCTGATCGGCTTCCAGAACGAGTTCATGAACCTCACGCGCGGCACCGGGATCATGACCCACGTGTTCGACGACTACGGCCCGCTCAAGGGCGAGATCCCGGGTCGCCGCAACGGCGTGCTGGTGTCGCAGGAAGCAGGCGAGGCGGTCGCGTACGCGCTCTTCAACCTGCAGGAGCGCGGCCGGCTGTTCGTCGCGCCGGGCGAGCGGGTCTACGAGGGCATGGTCGTCGGCATCCACTCGCGCGACAACGACCTCACCGTGAACCCGCTGAAGGAAAAGAAGCTCACCAACATCCGGGCCGCGGGCAAGGACGACAACGTTCTCCTCACCCCGCCGGTCAAGCTCACGCTCGAGTACGCGGTCGAGTTCATCGCCGACGACGAGCTGGTCGAGGCGACGCCGCAGTCGATCCGCATCCGCAAGCGCTTCCTCAAGGCGCACCAGCGCAAGCGCGCCGAGAAGGGCGCGGGCGCCCCGGCGTAGCGCGGCGTCAGGCCGCGCGCTTGAACGTCGCGAGCAGCGCCGCGGCGGCGACGAACAGGCCGCCGAACAGGCGGTTCACCCAGCGGATGTGCCGCGGCGCGCGCAGCAGGCGCAGGAACCGCGCCGCGAACAGCGTGTAGCCGCTCATCACCACCAGGTCGACCGCGGTGAGCGTGGCGACGACGGCGAGGTACTGCGGCGCGAGCGGCCGGCCGGGCTCGATGAACTGCGGCAGCACCGCGAGGAAGAACACCGTCGCCTTGGGGTTGGTGGCGTTCACCAGGAAGCCCTGGACGAAGAGCGCGCGCGGCGCACCGTCGCGCCGCTTTCCGGCGTCGACCCGCACCGGCTCGGCGGGCGCGCGCCACTGCTGCCAGCCGAGATAACAGAGGTAAGCGACGCCGAGCCACTTGAGCGCCGTGAACGCGGCGGTAGAGGCCGCGAGGACCGCGCCGAGCCCGGCACCGACGATCGCGAGCTGCAGCGCGATGCCGAGCTGCATGCCGAGGATGTTCCAGATCCCGAGCCGGTAGCCGTGGCGCGTTCCGGTCGCCATGCACGCGACCGCACCGGCGCCGGGCGACACGCTGATGAGGATCGCGGCGACGAGGAAGGCGAGCCAAGTGTCGAGGGTCATCGGGCGTTGCCGGCCGGCCGCCGGCTCAGGGGTTCCCGCTCGGGACCGGCCCGGCGCGGCGGCGCACGAACTGCAGCCCGATCGCGAGCACGAGCAGCGCGAGCCCGGCGACGTCAACGAACCCTTCCGGATACACGAGCAGCACGCCCCCGACCACGAGGCAGACCCGCTCGAACCAGCTCGCCCGCCGGAGGAGCCACCCCTGGAAACCGCTCGCCAGCGCGGCGATGCCGAGGGCCGCGGTGGCGGTCACCAGCGCGATCGATCCCCAATCGGCGGCCGCGAGGTTCTTGAACGAGCCGCCGAGGAGCAGCCCCTGTCCCGAGGCGTCGAGCACGAACATGAACGGCACCAGGAACGCCGGCATCGTGTACTTCCACGCTTGGAGCGTGGTCTTGTACGGGTCGCCGCCGGTGATCGCCGCGGCCGCGAACGGCGAGAGCGCGGTCGGCGGCGACACCTCGGACAGCACCGCGTAGTAGAAGATGAACATGTGCGCGGCGAAATCGGGCACCCCGAGCTTGATCAGCGCCGGCGCCGCGATCACCGCGCAGATGATGTACGAGGCGGTCACCGGCACCGCGAGGCCGACGATCCAGACGATGAGCGCGGTGTACACCGCGGTGAGGAGCAGGTTGCCGGCCGCGTACTGGATGACGATCGAGCTGAACTTCAGCCCGAGCCCGGTGAGCGTCACGACGCCGACGATGATGCCGGCCGAGGCGCAGGTCGCCGCGACGTTCAGCACGTTCACCGAGCCGCTCTCGAGCGCGCGCACCAGCCCCGATTGCCAGAGCCCGCCGAGGATCGGCGCCTTGCCGGTGAAGACGTCGTAGGGCAGAAGGCTCGTGTCGCGCCGGAGCAGGCTCGTCAGGCCGGCGATCACGGTCGCCCAGAACACCGCCGCGATCGGCGAGAACCCGACCAGCATGAAGACGATGATGGTGACGAGCGAAAGGAAGTGGAACCAGTACCTGCGCGTCAGCCGCCAGAGCGATTCGACGTCCTTGAACCGCACCGCCGACATGCCGAACTTGCGCGCGTCGAGCTCGACCATGAGGAACAGGGCGAGGTAGTACAGGCCGGTCGGGATGACCGCCATCAGCAGCACGTCGAGGTAGGAGATCTTGAGGAACTCGGCGATCAGGAACGCCGCCGCGCCGAGCACCGGCGGCGAGATGATCGCGCCCAGCCCCCCCGCCGCGAGCAGCCCGCCCGCCGCCTCCTTCGCGTAGCCCGCCTTCGAGAGCATCGGGTAGGCGACCGAGCCGAGGGTCACCGTGGTCGCGACGCCGCTGCCCGACGGCCCGCCGAGCAGGAACGAGGCGAGCACGACCGTGCGGCCGGCCCCGGTCGACTTGCCGCCCATCGCCGCGAACGAGAAGTCGATGAAGAACTTCCCGGCGCCGGAGTGCTGCAGGAAGGCGCCGAAGATCGTGAACAGAATGATGAGCGACGACGACACGTCGACCGCGACGCCGAACACGCCCTCGAGCGTCATGTACATGTGCCCGACGATGCGCGAGATCGCGTAGCCGCGGTGGGTCCACGGCTCCGGCAGGTAGGCGCCGAAGATCGCGTACGCGAGGAACGCGGCGACCACCGTCGTCAGGATCCAGCCCGAGGTGCGGCGGGTCGCCTCGAGGATGAGGAAGATGAACACGACCCCGAACACGACGTCGGTCGTGTTGGGCAGCGTGTTGCGGTCCATGAAGTCGTCGCCGCCGCGCAGCATGTAGGCGATGACCGCGATCGCGGCGGCCGCCGCGATCCAGTCCCACCACATGACGCGGTGGCGGAAGCGCGCGGCCACCGGAAACAGCAGGAACACGAGGAACAGCACGAAGCCGACGTGGATCGGCCGCAGCTCCTGCGCCGGGACGATCCCGTAGGCGGTGTAGAGGTGGAAGAGCGACATCACGACCGCGACCGCCGTGACGAACGCGCCGAGCGCCCCGGCGAGCCGGTTGTGGGCGCCCTCTTCCTCCTCGATGTAGTGCTCGGCCTTCTCGAGCGCCTCGGCGCTGATCACCGGCTCGGGCGCATCGGCCTCCGGCGCGGCCGGCCGTCTGGTCTCCTCCGACATCGTCCCTCCGCGGCGCGCGCGGCCTCACCTCGCCGCGCGCACCCCTCCGACAGGCCGGCAGCTGCGCGACCCCGCGCCCGCGGGGCCGCGTCGTCACGCGTTCACTGCAGCTTGATGCCTTTCTCGGCGTAGTACTTCACGGCGCCCGGGTGGTAAGGCACCGGGCTCGCGGCCGCCTTCTGGTTCTCGAGCTTGAAGTTGGCCGCCTCCTTGTGGACCGCGATCAGCTCGTCGCGCTTCTCGAAGATCGTCTTCACGATGTTGTACGCGGCCGCGTTGCTGAGCTGCTCGTGGGCGACGAGGATGTTCCACACCGTCGCCTGCTTGTTGTCGCCGTCCATCCCGCGGTAGGTGTCCTTCGGGATCGCGTCCTCGATGTACAGCTGACCGTACTTCTTGTTCATCGCCGCCACGTACTGGGCGTGGTCGATCAGCTTGATCTTGGTGCCGGGGGTGCTGGCGAGGTCGGTGACCGCCGCGGTCGGCAGCCCGCCGACCCAGAAGAACGCGTCGATCTTGCCGTCCTTGATCGCGTTCACCGACTCGGCGACGCCGAGGCGCTCGCGCCGCATGTCCTTGTCGCGATCGAGGCCGGCCGCCTCGATGACGCGGAACGCCATCACCTCGGTCGCGCTGCCCGGCGAGCCGGTCGACACGCGCTTGCCCTTGAGGTCGGTGAACTTCGCGACGCCCCGTCCCTCGACCGTCACCACGTGCATGCGGTTCGGGTACATCACCATGAGCGTGCGGACGGGGACCTTGTTGCCGGAGAACTTCTGCTCGCCGCGGTAGGCGTCCTGGCCCACGTCGGCCATCGAGAGCGCGAGATAGGGCTTGCCGCTCGCGACCAGCTTCAGGTTGTCGACCGAGCCGCCGGTCACCTCCGCGGTCGCGTTCATCCCGGCCACGTACTTCGAGAGCACCGCCGCGATGCCGCCGCCGAGCGGGTAGTACACGCCGCCCGTGCCGCCGGTGGCGATCGACAGCTGGAGCTTCTCCTGCGCGACCGCGGTCGCGGCGAGCCCGGCGCCCGCGGCCATGGCAACGACTAAGCCAAACCACTTCCTCATACCTTCCTCCGATCGCTTGTTGCGGGTGCCCGCGCTCGAGCCGTGGGCGCGCGATTCTAACAGCGGGCCGAAAAACTCCGCGGCCCGGGGCCGCTAGGCGCCCTGACCGAGCAGCCCCTTCTTCAGATCGGCGTCCGCCGGGCGCTCGCCGAGCCACACCTTGAGGATCGCGCGATAGAACCCTTCCTCGGGAATCGGCTTGCCGCGCTGCGTGCCGTTGACGACGACCCGGGTCCCCGATCCGGGCACGAAGTCGAGCGTGATCACGTCGCCTTTCTTCGCCTGCCCCAGCGCCGCCATCACGCCGGTGAGCTCGGCGAGCTCGGCCTTGTAGCGCGCCTGGTCGGCCGGCGGGTTGTTGGCGGCGAAGCCTTCGTTGAGCGCGTCGCTGAGCTGCTGCGCGGTGAGGTCCCGCAGCATGGCGAGCAGGATCCGCTTCGGACCGCCGAGCGCGAGCGCTTCCGCCGCGCCGCCCTGCTTCTGGGCGAGGTAGAGCCCGCCGACGTACACCTTGAAGAACAGCCGCGTTCGCACCCCGGCGCCGTTCAGCACGAGCTCGGGGGTGTCGGGTGCGATGCGCACCCGGTCGTCGAGCTTGACCCCCTCCACCTCGGCGGCAGCCGCGGCGAGCGGCAGCACCGCTGCGACGAGCATTGCGAGACCGGCTCTCATCTGGCGTCCTCCTTCTAGTCGCCGGCGGCGTCGCGCGCGAGCCGCGGCGCCCCCAGGCTCGCGATCGCCACGTTCACGCACGCGGGGCGACCGGATCCGGCCGCCCGGTCCAGGCCACCCGCGAGGTCCGCCGCCCGCGCCACGTGCTCGCCATGGCCGCCGAGCGCTTCGACGGCGCGATCGTAGCGCGTCGGCAGCAGCTCGCAGTTCGCGGCCCGCTCGGCCCCGTAGTCGCGGATCTGGATCTGCCGCTCGGCGTTCCAGGCGGCATCGTTGCCGACCACGGCGACGAACGGCGCGCCGCAGCGCACCGCGGTGTCGAACTCGGCCAGGTGGAACCCGAACGCGCCGTCGCCCGACATCGCCACGACCCGCGACTGCGGAAACGCGAGCTTCGCGGCGAGCGCGAACGGCACGGCGGCGCCGATGGCGCCGGCAGGACCGTTGGTGACGCGGTGCCGCGCGGCGAGGCTCGCCTGCGCCCATTGCCCGAACTCGCCGCCGTCGGACACGAGCACGGCGCTCGGGTCCGCGTCGAGCAGCCGCTGCACCGCACGGCAGGCTTCGAGCGGATGCACCGGCCCGTCGCGCGGGGAGGCGACCGACGCCCATTCCGCCGGCCGGTAGCGCACCGCGGCGGCGACTTCGTCCCGCCAACCGCGCCTCGGCCAGGCGCGGCGGGCGGCGCGCGTCGCGAGGTCCGCCGCGGCGGGCGCGGCATCCGCGACCGCCGAGCGGACCAGCCGCGCGCCGAGCGCGTGCGCGGTGCGGCCGATCGCCTCCGGGTCGGGATCGATGTGCACGAACCGGCAGCTCGGGGCGATCGTCGGCGCCGCGCCGTAGCGCAGGGTGTAGTCGAGCGGCCGGCCGAGCAGCACGACGAGGTCGGCCTGCTTGAGGACCTCGCCGAAAGCGCCGAGCGTCGGGTCGCTCAGCCCGCGCGGGCTTTCGGAGCCGATCACCGGCACGCCCGTCGCCGCCTCGAGGCGCTCGGCGGACGCGAGCCCTGCGCCGCGCAGCGACAACGGGCCGACGAGCACGACTGGCCGCGCGGCGGCCGCGAGCTCAGCAAGCACCGCGTCCGCCGCCGCCTCCGCCAACGCCGCCGCGGGCACGTCGACCGTCTCCCGCCCGGAGGCCTCGGCGACGATCGCGTCAAGCACGTCGATCGGCAGGCTGAGGTGCACCGGCCCGGGGCGCCCGGCCTTCGCGGTGCGCAGCGCGCGCCCGAGGTCGGCTGCAAGCGTCGCTGCGGACGCGGCCGTCCATGACGCCTTCGCGAGCGGCGCCGCGAGATCGGCCTGGCGCAGCTCCTGGAACGCGCCGCGCCCCAGCTCGTCGAGCGGCGCGTGCCCGCTGAGGAGCACGAGCGGCGATTCGGCGGCGAGCGCCGTGTACAGTGCCCCCACCGCGTTCGCATGCCCCGGCCCGCCGGTCACGAGCGCGACGCCTGGCTCGCCCGTCAGGCGCCCCCACGCGTCGGCCATGTGCACGGCGGCGGCCTCGTGGCGCACGTGGACGATCCCGAGCTTCGCATCGAGCGCCGCATCGAACACCGCCATCACGTGGTTCCCGGAAAGCGCGAAGACGCGCTTCACGCCCGCCGCGACCAGCGTCCGCGCGACGACGTCGGCGCCCCGCATCCGGCCGGTCATGCGGCGGCCTTCGGCTGCTCGAGGAGGCTCTCCCCGGGCCGCACGCGCGTGAACGCCACCGGGACGAACTCGAGCGCGTGCTCGCGCCCGTCGAACCGGATCCGCGTGAACGCCGCCGCCGCGAGGTCCGAGCTGCGCGGACAGTCCTCGCGGTAATGCGCGCCGCAGGACTCCTCGCGCGCAAGTGCCGCGTACGCGATCGCGCGGCTCACGCGGAGCAGGCTGTCGAGGTTCAGCCAGTCGTGCCAGGTGAGGTTGAACCGGAACGTCGCGGCGGAGACGCCCGTGCCGTGCAGCCGTTCGTGGAGCGACTCGAGCAGGCCCAGGCCCCGCCGCAGCCCGCGGCCGTCGCGGATCACGCCGACATCGTTCCACATGACTTCGTAGAGCGCCTCGCGGAGCGCGTGCAGGTCACCGGCCGGCTGCTCGAACGGGCGCAGGGCGGCGGCCATCGCGCCGTCGACCGTCGCGCGATCGGGCTCGGCGAACTCCGCGTGGCGCGCCAGCCAGTCGGCCGCCTCGTCTCCGGCCACGCCGCCGAACACGGTCGAGTTCGCGACGCCGTTCCCGCCGAGCCGGTTCGCGCCGTGCACGCCGCCCGTGTCCTCGCCGGCGGCGAAGAGGCCCGCGAGCGCGGTGCGGCAGTCCAGACCGAACTCGACGCCGCCCATCATGTAGTGCGCGGTCGGCACCACCTCGACGCGCCCACCGGCGAGGTCGAAGCCGCAATCGGCGCAGCGCTCGACCATGCCCTTGAACGCCCGCCGGACGTTCTCCGCGCCGAGATGCGCCATGGAGATGTAGAGCCCGCCGTGCGGCGTCGTGCGGCCGGCGCGCATCTCGGCGACCATCGCGCGCGAGACGATGTCGCGCGTGGCGCGCTCCGCGCGCGAATCGCACTCCTGCATGAAGCGCACGCCGTCGCCGTTCAGCAGATGGCCGCCCGCGCCGCGCAGCCCCTCCTCGAGGACGGTCCCGGTCATGCGGGTGTGCGGCCCGGCGAGGAGCCCCGTCGGATGGAACTGCACCATCTCCATGTCCCGCAGCGGCAGGCCGGCGCGCAGCGCCATGGCGAGGCCGTCGCACGACTTGTCGCCCGAGGGCGTGTGGTACTTGTACATCGTCGGTCCCCCGCCGGTGGCGAGCACCACGGCGCGGGCGCGCGCCAGCACGAACTCGCCGGTGCGCACGTCCAGGAGCAGGACACCGGCGATGCGCCCGCCGTCCCGCGCGGGCACGAGCTCGAGCGCGCGATGCTCCTCGAGGCGGCGGATGCCGCGCCCCCAGACCTGCTCGGCGAGCCGGTTGACGATCTCGATCCCGGTCAGGTCGCCCTTGTGCACCGTGCGGTCGAAGGTCTGGCCCGCGAACGCCTTCTGATGGAGCGTGCCGTCGGGATTGCGGTCGAAGAAGCAGCCGAGCTCGTTCTCGAGCTCGTGGACGCGCTCGACCGCCCCGGTGACGAGCCGCCACGCAAGCTCCTGGTCGGGCAGCCACGCGCCGCCCTCGATCGTGTCCATGAAGTGGCGCTCGACCGAGTCGCCGGCGGCGAGCGCGACGTTGTAGCCGCCCTGCACCATGCGCGTGCAGCCGCACTTGCCGAGCAGGCCCTTCACCGCGATCGTGATGTCGAGCCCGGGCGCAGCGGCGTGCGCGTGAAGCGCGGCGAAGAGCCCCGCTCCGCCAGCGCCGAGGATGAGGAGATCGGTCTTGAGCTCCTGCACGTCAAAAAACCTTCAACGCAAAGACGCAAAGGAAGCAAAGGGACACAAAGAAGATCTTCGAAAACCGTTGGTTTGCGATCTTTGCGCCTTTGCGTTTAGGTACTTTGCTTGACGCCGAGCGAGGCGAGCACCGCGTCGCGCCTCGAGCGGGCCGCCGTCAGGACCTCGCGGTAGAGGCTTCCGCCGTGGCTGTCCATGCCGACGAGCAGCGGGCCGAAGCCCTTCACCCGGAAGCGCCAGAGGCTCTCCGGATTGAGATCGTCGAGATCGACGTCCTCGATCGCCTCGATCCAGGTCGTCTCGAGCGCGGCCGCGCCGCCGACGATCGCGAGGTACGCGCCGCCGAGCTCGCGGAACGCGTCGAGCGACGGCTGCCCGAAGCCGCCCTTGCCGATGATCAGCCGCACGCCGTAGTCGCGCATCAGGGGGCGCGTGAAGCGCTCCATGCGCGCGCTGGTCGTCGTGCCGACGCAGACCGGGGCGTAGCCGGCGGGGTGCGCCGCGGACGGATCGACCTTCCTGACGTTCGGCGCCGTGTGGATCACCGCGTGCCCGCGCAGGTCGAAGCGCGTCTTGCGCCCCCGGTCGAACATGTGGATCTGCGTCGCGTCGCGGATGCCATAGAGGGTGCCCTCGAGGGTCACCGTATCGCCGACGCGCAGGCTGCGCGCCGCGCTCTCGGCGATCGGCGGTGCGAGGTCGTGGTGCGCCATCCTAGAAGCCGTACTCCACGCCGCGCGGCGTGAAGGTCGCGCGGGCGCGCCGCGCCGAATGGCACTGCATGTTGACCGCGACCGGGTTCATGGTGATGTGCGTCGCCGCGATCTCGACGTGCACCGCGAACGCCGTCGAATCGCCGCCGAGGCCCTGCGGACCGACGCCGAGCTCGTTCACCGCCCGGGACAGCTCGTCCTCGAGCCGCGCGCCCTCGGGGTCCGCGCAGCGCGAGCCGAGGGGGCGCGTCGCGGCGAGCTTCGCGAGGTGCACGCAGAGATCCGCCGTGCCGCCGACGCCGACCCCGACGATCGTCGGCGGGCAGGTCTTGCCGCCGGCGTCGAGCACGCAGTCGACGACGAAGCTCGTGATCGCCTCGACGCCGTCGGCTGGCACCGCCATCTTGAGCCACGAGTTGTTCTCGGAGCCCGAGCCCTTCGGGATCATCTCGATCGCCAGGGTCTCCGGCGCGTCCGAGAAGTCGAGGTGGATCACCGGCACGCCCGGCCCGCAGGAGGTCTGCTCGTTCTTGCGGGTGACCGGATGCACGACCGAGGAGCGCAGCGAGAACTCCCGCGTCGCGCGCTCGCAGCCGCGCCGGATCGCCTCCTTCAGCGCGACGCCGTCGACCGCGACGTCGCGGCCGATCGTGACGTTGTAGATCGGGATCCCGGTGTCCTGGCAGAGCAGGTTGTCGGTCGCCTCGGCGACCGCGATGTTGCGGATCATCACGCCGAGGACCCCCCGCGCGCGCGCGTCGGACTCGCGCGCGGCGAGCCCCTCGAAGCCGCGCTTCACGTCGGGCGGCAGCACCTTCAGCGCCCGGATGTAGAGCTCCTTCGCGGCTTCCTCGACCGCTGCAGGATCGATCCTCACGCGTCCTCTTTCCCGCTTCCTGCGCCCGGGGATCACTTCACGGCGATCTGGCGCTCCTTGACCACCACCGCCCAGCGCGCCCGCTCCTCGCGCATCGCCTTCTCGAACTCCTCCGGCGCGTTGCCGACCGGCGTCATGCCCTGGACGAAGAAGCGCGCGCGCATCTCGGTCGAGTCGAGCACCTTGGCGGTGTCGCGATACACCTTGTCGACGATCTCCTTCGGCGTGCCCGCCGGGGCGACGATCCCGAACCAGCCGTAGTTCTCGAAGCCCGGCAGCACCTCGGCCACCGTCGGCACGTTGGGCAGCTGCGGCGCGCGCTCGCGGCTCGTCACCGCCAGCGCGCGGACCTTGCCCTGGGTGATGAAGTTGATCGCGGCGGCGAGGTTCGGCGTCGCCATCCCGATCTGCCCGGCGACGAGATCGGCCACCGCCGGCCCCTCGCCCTTGTACGGCACGTGCTGGATGTTGACCTTGGCGGCGTAGAGGAAGTTCTCGCCGGCGAGATGCGTCTGGCTGCCGACGCCCGCGTGGCCGTAGTTCAGCTTGCCCGGGTTCGCCCGCGCCTCAGCGAGGAGGTCCTGCAGCGTTTTGAAGCGCGAATCGGCCGGCACCGCGATGATCTGCGGGCCGCGAACGACGTTCGTGACCGCGACGAAGTCGCGTCCCGGGTTGAACGGCATGTTCGTGTAGATGTGCTCGTTCGCGGTCACGACCGAGCCGGAGGTGAAGAACAGCGTGTACCCGTCCGGCGCGGCCTTCGCGGCTTCCGCCCCGCCGATATTGCCCGCCGCGCCGGCGCGGTTCTCGACGACGATCGTCTGGCCCCACATCTCGCCGAGCTTCTGCCCGACGATGCGCGCCGCGATGTCGGTCGCCCCGCCGGGCGAGAACGGAACGATGAACTTCACCGGCTTCGCCGGATAGGCCTGCGCCGCGACGGCGAGCGGGACTGCGATGAGCCCAGCGACGAGGGCGCGGGCGAGCCGAAGGGTGGTGCTGGTCATTCGCTCCTCCAGGGTCAACGGATCGACGGGGGGCCGCGCGCTCTTCTGGCCTCGCGGCGGCGTGTGGCCGAGCCCGTATTCTCGCTCAATGCACCGCTAGAGCGCGAGCGCCAGCGCGAGGCCGGCGGCGATGGTCAGCGCCGCGGCGGCGGCGAGCAGCGACTTCTGCCAGTCGCGCCACGGCAGGAACTCGAGCGCGAGCACCCGCAACCCCCCCCCGAGATGCGCCGCGAGCAGCACGACGAGGCCCCACTCCGCGGCCTTGACGGCAGGCTGCTGGGTCCAGGCCAGCAGCCCGTCGAGCGCCGCCTCGCCCTCGAGCGCCTCGCCCAGCACGAAGAAATGCACCGGCAGGAAGACGGCAAGCGCGAGCCCCGACAGGCGATGCGCGAGGAACGCCCACCAGGCGGGATGATTGCGCGCCCGGGCGTCGTTGCGCATCATGCGAACACCGCCCACACGGCCCGGAAGCCGAGCACCGCGAGCGCGACCGCTGCAAGCAGCACGAAGGCCGACAACGATCGCCCGCGCCAGCCGAGCCACTCCATAAGGATCGCGCGGAGCCCGATCGGCGCGTGCACCGCGGCAGCGAGCACGAACACCGCGTAGAAGGCCGCCCAGCCGACATTGCCGCGCGTGCGCCCCAGGATCTCCGCGGCCGACAGGCCGCCGCGCATCGCGTAGACGATGACGACGAGGTGAACGACCACGCAGAGCGCCAGCACCGCCGCGCTCGCACGCTGCGCGACCCAGAGGCGGGTCTCGGTTCGCGCGGTCACTGGAAATGGGCGTCCAGCATGGCGCAGTAGCGGCGCTTCTCCGCGTCGGGCAGGAACGCGGAGCGAAAGCTGTTTCTCGCCAGCCGCTGCACGTCGTCGCGCGCGAGATCGAGCGCCTGCCGACAGGCGATATAGTTGTCGTTCACGTAACCGGCGAAGTACGACGGATCGTCGGAGTTGACCGTGACCATGAGACCGGCGTCGAGCAGCCGCTTCAGGTTGTGCGAGGCGACGTCGGGGAAGACGCCGAGCTTCACGTTGGACAGCGGGCAAACCGTGAGCGGCACCTGCAGCGCGGCGAGCCGCTCGACGAGCGCCGGGTCCTCCTCACAGCGCACCCCGTGGTCGATGCGGTCTACCTTCAGCAGGTCCACCGTCTCGGCGACGTAGGCGGCCGGGGCTTCCTCGCCGGCGTGCGCCACCAGCCGAAAGCCGAGGCTTCGGCAGCGGTCGAAGACGCGCGCGAACTTGCCGGGTGGATTGCCCAGCTCCGGCCCGCCGAGGCCGAAGCCGGCGATCCGCTCCCGCCACCGGAGCGCGCGCTCGACGATGGCGAATGCCTCGTCCTCGCTGAACTGGCGCTGAAACCCGAGGATGAGGCGCGTCGACAGCCCGAGGCGCCGCTCGCCGTCGCGCAGCGCGCGGTCGATGCCCTCGAGCACGGCTTCGAGCGGCACGCCGCGCCGGGTGTGCACCTGCGGGCTCACGAAGACCTCCGCGTGCACCACGTTCTCGGCGCGCGCCCGCTCCAGGTACGCGATCGTCATGTCGTAAAAATCCTGCTCGGCGACGAGCACCTTGCATCCGGCGTAGTAGACGTCGAGGAACGATTGGAGGCTCGTGAAGCGATAGGCCGCGCGCAGCTCCTCGACCGACCGGTAGGGAATCGGGACCCGGTTGCGCGCGGCGAGCGCAACCGTCAGCTCGGGCTCGATCGAGCCTTCGAGGTGCATGTGCAGCTCGGCCTTGGGCATGCCGGCGATCAGCGCGTCGAGCGGCTCCATCGATTTAGCGGTCCCTGGCCGGCCGATCGCCGGCGATGCGAGCGTATTTTGCCCGACACCCGCCCGGGAGTAAGATCCCCCGAACGCGAAGTCGTCATCGGAATGGCATCCATGAGCGCCGTATTCGCCCCGCCGCGCGCGGCCACCCGCGAGGAAGTCCCCGTCCTCGATCTCGCGCCGCTCCGCGGCGGCGGCCGGATCGATGCGCTCGCGCGCGAGCTCCACCGCGCGTGCACGACCACCGGATTCTTCTACGTCGCAAACCACGGCGTCGCGCAACCCGTCATCGACGCCGTCTTCGACGCCACGCGCCGCTACTTCGCGCTCCCGCTCGAGGTGCGCATGCAGGACCGGATGGACGACCGGTTTCGGCGCGGCTTCATGCCCCAGGGCATCAACCAGCATCCCGGCTACGACCCGGACCTGAAGGAAAGCTACGAGATCGGGGTCGATCTCCCGCCCGACGACCCCGACGTCCTCGCCGGGCGACCGCTGCACGCGCCGAACCGCTGGCCGGCCGACAAGCCGTGGCTGCGGGCGGCGGCCGAACCCTATTTCGACGCCACGCTCGGCCTGAGCAAGGCGCTGCTGCGGCTCTTCGCCGTGGCGCTCGGCGAGCCGGAGGGCTTCTTCCTGCAGTGGTGCCGGAAGACGATGGCGCAGAGCCGGCTCTTCCACTACCCGCCGCAGCGCGCACCGGAGAACGAGCAGGAGTGGGGCGTCGCGCCGCACACCGACTACGGGATGATCACGCTCCTCCTGCAGGATCCGATCGGCGGGCTCGAGTTGCGCAAGCGCGACGGCGAATGGGTCGGCGCCCCGTATGTCGAGGGCACCTTCGTGGTGAACCTCGGCGATTTGTTCAAGGTCTGGACGAACGACCTGTACGTGTCGAACCTGCACCGGGTGGTCAACCGCACCGGCCGCGAGCGCTACTCGATCCCGCTGTTCTTCAACCTCGACTACGACGCGCCGGTCCGGCCGCTTCCGTCCTGTGTCGCGGCCGACACCCCCCCGAGATACGCGCCGATCGCGTCGGGTGATTACCTGGTCGGCCGCTTCCGCGACGTCCAGAAGCTGAAGGCGGCCGCCGGGATCGGCGCGCTACGGCCGATCCGCTAGCACCAGGCAGTCCTCCGGCGGCCAGCTCAGGAACACCTGATCGCCCGGGGCGAACGTTGCGGCCCCGGGTGCGTTGGCGACCGCCGCGCGGATGCGCTCGGCGCCCGCGACGCAGGTGTACTGGATCACCGCGCCGAGGTAGGTGCGCGTCTCGACCCGCGCCGGGAACGCGTTCGGCGTCGCGAGCGGCCGGGCGCGGCCGAGGCCCACCCGCTCGTGCTTCACGACGCCGACGACCGCGCCATCCGGCACGCCGCCTGCAGCGCGACCCACCACCGCGAGACCGCTGCCCGTCCGGAGCTCGACCGTTTCGCCCGACGTGGCCGTCACCGTACCCCGCAGCAGATTGGCCTGGCCGAAGAACGCGGCGACGAACGGGTGCCCGGGGCGCTCGTATACCGCGACCGGGGCGTCGACCTGCACCAGGCGCCCGTGGTCCATCACCGCCAGCCGGTCGGCGAGCGCGAGGGCTTCGAGCTGATCGTGCGTCACGAACACCGCGGTGATGCCGACCTCGCGCTGGATGCGCCGGATCTCCTCGCGCATCTCCTCGCGGAGCTTCGCGTCGAGGTTCGACAGCGGCTCGTCGAGGAGCAGCAACCGCGGCCGGATCGCAATCGCCCGGGCGAGCGCCACCCGCTGCTGCTGGCCGCCGGAGAGCTGGCGCGGCAGCCGCTCGCCCACCCCCTCGAGCCGGACCACCCGCAGCGCTTCGCGCACCGCGCGCTCGGCCTCGCCGCGCGGCGTGCCGCGCATCGCGAGGCCGAAGCCGACGTTCTGGTCGACGGTGAGATGCGGAAAGAGCGCATAGCTCTGGAACACCACGCCGATGCCGCGGCGCTGGGGCGCCACGCGCGTGATGTCGGCGCCCGCCAGGCGGACCGCGCCGGCGTCCGGCTGCTCGAACCCGGCGATGATCCGCAGCGTGGTCGTCTTCCCGCACCCGCTCGGCCCGAGCAGACACAGCATCTCTCCCTCCTCGACGGCGAGCGAGAGCTCCGCCAGCGCCACCTGGGCCCGAAAGCGTTTGCGGATGCCGTGCAGCTCGAGGTAGGCCATCCCGGGCTCAGCCGAGAAGCCGCAGCTTGAAGACGCGCTCGAGCGCGAGCGTGATGCCGACGGCGACGAACAGGACGAGCGACGACACCGCCGTCACCAGCGGATCGATGCGCGACTCCATGTAGGCGAACATGACGATCGGCAGCGTCGCGGTCTGGGGCGAGGTGAGGAACAGCGACACCGGCAGGTTCACGAACGACAGGATGAAAGCGAACACGAACCCCGACACGAGCGCGGGCCGGATCACCGGCAGCGTCACGTGCCAAAGCGTGCGCCAGCGCGAGGCGCCGAGGCTCCGCGCCGCGTCCTCCAGCACGAAGTCGAAGCGCGCGAGCCCGGTCAGCGTGAGCCGCAGCGCGAACGGCATCACGTAGACCGCGTGCACGAGGATCAGGCCCGCGAGGCCGATCCGCAGACCGGCGAGCTCGATCAGCTGCAGCATCGCCAGGCCGATGACGATCTGCGGCACGAGCAGCGGGCCGAGCAGGAAGGTCGCGATCGCGTTCCTCCCCGCCACCGGAAAACGCACCAGCGCGTAGGCGGCGAGGATGCCGAGCGCGGTCGCGATCGACGCCGCGGCCGTGGCGACGATCGTGCTTACCCGGATCGAAGCGACGAACTCTTCGTGTCGGGCGATGCTGGCGTACCACTTCAGCGTCAGCGACTCGAAGGGCGCCGGAAAGCTCGTCGCCGAGTTGAACGAGTCGACGACGATGATCGCCGCCGGTCCGACCACGAACGCGTACACGAGCAAGAGAAACGCCCACCGCCCGGTCGCGGCGACGGTGCTCACCGGATGAACCTCGACATGAGGCGGGTGAAGGCGAAGATCAGGATCACCATGACGACGAGGAGCAGCATCGCCGCGGCGCCCGCCATCTGGCTGTTGAAGGTGGTGAGGATGAATTGCCCGACGAGCGTCGTCAGCACGAGCTGCGCCGCACCGCCGAGATAGTGCGGCGACACGTACGCGCTCGCCGCGAGCGAGAACGCGATGAGCGCCGCCGACAGCACTCCGGGCAGGGACAGCGGCCAGACCACTCTGCGGAACACCTGCAGCGGACCGGCGCCGAGGCTGCGCGCGGCCTCGACCAGGTCGTCGGGAATCTGGCTGAGCGAGGCGTAGACGGTGAGGATCACGAACGGCAGGGTGAAGTGCACCAGCCCGATGACGATCGCGGTCTCGGTCCCGATCAGCCGCAGCGGGCCGATCCAGCCCGCCTGGACGAGCGGCCGGATGAGCGGCCCGCCGTCGGCGAGCAGGATCATCCAGCCGAGGACGATGATCAGCGGCCCGGCGAGGATCGGGAATGTGAGGCCGACGATCAACGTGGATCCGAGCCGCCTCGCCACCCCCTTGAGCGCAAGCGCCGCCGCGTAGCCGACGGCGAGCGCGACGAAGGTCACGTTGAACGCGATCCGCAGCGTGCGCAGGACGGTGTCGAAGTAGTAGGCCTTGCCGAACAGGTATCGGTAGTTGTCGAGCCCCGGTCCGTCGAACTTCACCAGCACGTTGGGCGAGAGGCTGAGCCACGCGGTGGCGGCGAGCGGCGCGAGCAGACAGACCGCGAGGAACGCGATCGCCGGCGCGAGCAGGGCCCACGCGGCCGGCGGTGTCGCGTCGTCGGCGACCCGGACCGCCGTCGTCGCCTCGCTCACCGCGCGCGCCTCGCCCGAAACAAAAAGCCGCTCGCCCTAGCGGGGAGCGGCCGCGAGCGCTCGCCGACCGGTCAGCGGCGGGCCCAGTTCGGCACCACTTCGGTGTTGAGCCGCTCGGTCCACTGCGGCCGGTTGTCGGCGACGACGACCGGGTCGAAGAACCGCAGCTGGTCGATTCGCGCCCCGCAGGTGCACTTCGCCTGCGCCTCCGTCGAGAGCTTGACGGTCTTGTTGGTGATGCCCTGGAAGGTCTGCACCGCGAGCGCTTCCTGGACCGTGGGCGAGACGATCAGGTTGATGAACGCGGCCGCGACGTCGGCCGGGATCTGGCTGCCCTTCACGAGCGACACGCACTGCGGCGAACCGAACCCCTTCTCCTTCGGCACCACCCACTCGATCGGGAAGCCCTGGGCCTTCATGCCCTGGAGGTAGTAGTCGAACTCGGTGCCGGCAACGGCGTCGCCGGTCTTGACGAGCGCCGCCCAGTCGGTGAAGAAGAAGGTGAGCTTCACCGGTCGCAGCTCGGCGAGCTTCTTGAACGCAGGATCCATGTTCCGCAGCCCGCCGCCGTTCATCTCAGCGGTCGTGATGAGGAGCGATGGCATCTGCGTATGCCCGGGCGCCGCGAGGGCGAGCTTGCCCTGGAACTCCGGCCGCCAGAGATCGCCCCAGCTCGCCGGCGCCTGCTTCACCGCCTGCGGGTTGTACCCGATGACGTAGGCGATGAGCGCATAGGCGACCCCGAGCACCGTGCCCGGCGGGGCGGCGCGCCGGCCCGGCAAGGCCCAATCGTGCACGTCGGCGGCGTACGGGATGCTTTTCTGCGACGCGGCCTGCAGGACGCCCGCGCGGTGGCCGTTGATCACCGCCTCGTCGGTCGAGAAGAAGACGTCGGCCGGAGGATTCGCGCGCTGCGCCAGCAGCTTGTTGTACCGCGCGCCCTGTGCGCCGATGTCGAAGGCGAACTTCACTCCGGTCTGCCGCTCGAACTCCGGTTGCACGAAGTTCTTGACCGCGTCCTGGGTCACCCCTCCCCAGGTGGAGACGGTAAAGGTCGTCCCCTTCACGAGCGCCGGGGGTGACCCTTGCGCCCACCCGGGCCGGCCGAATCCGACCGCCGCCGTGCCGAGCCCGAGCGCACCCAACCCCTGCAGGAAACGACGGCGTCCCGACCGCTTCAGCGGCCGGCAGCGAGGCTTCTGTCGCATGGAAAGTCCCTCCGTAGCTGTGCGAAGACGACTTGTTGTTCTGGATGACCGGCTCGGGGGCATGCCGAGCCGCGCCGCAATCATAACGCCGACGGTGCGGCGGATGCCGTCTGCGCGCCGGCCTCGAGGCCCTACAACTCGCCCTTCAGCGCCGCAGCCGCGGTGGCGCGCTTCAGGCCGGCGATCGCGGCGGTCGGCGAGAGCTGCATCGGGCAGCGCTCGGTGCAGCTCATGTGCGTGTGGCAGGCGTGGCAGCCGGCGTCGCCCGCGACCGCGCGCAGCCGCTCGCGGCGCGCGCCGTCGCGCACGTCGTTCACGAGGGTCCAGGCGCGGTTGAGCGCCGCCGGGCCGAGGTAGTCGGGATTCCAGGACACGACGTCGCACGACGCGTAGCACACGCCGCAACCGATGCACTCGATGCCGGCGTCCGCCGCGCGCCGCGCGGGCGAATCGGGCGGCACGCGCGCCGCCTCGTCCGCGCGCGTCGCCGTCGGCACGAGCCGGCCGCGCGCCTGCGCCCACTTGTCGAAGAACGGGCTCATGTCGGTCACGAGATCCTTGATGACCGGGAGGTTGCGCAGCGGGCCGAGCTCGAGCCGGTCGTTGCGCGCGACTTTCGCGACGTGCGTGCGGCAGGTCCAGCGCGCGACGCCGTTCACGGTCATCGCGCACGAGCCGCACATGCCGACGCGGCACGCGAAGCGATAGGACAGCGTCGGATCGAGGTGCCGCTGGATGTAGGTGACGACGTCGAGGACGGTCTGGTTCGCCTCGCGCGGCACCTTGAAGCGATGGTAGAGACCGTGCGCTCCGCCGCGCCACACCTTGACGAGCAAGCGTGTCATCGGGACCCATTCTGCCACGCTCGCGGTTGACACTCTTTGACAATCGGGGCCGCGGGCGCTGCGACGTGTCACATTCTTTGACAGCTTCGGCCGCCGGGCGCGGCTATGCTGCCGGCATGCAGGCTCTCGCGTTTCCGGCGCCGTTCCGCTTGGAGAGCATCACCGCGAGAGCGACCGGCTGGCACGACCCGGAAGCGCGCCTCGATCTCGCCTTCGAGCGCGAGGAGTTCGTCCTCTTCGGGCAGCCGGTCGCGCTCGCCGACGCACCGGACCGGCACGAGATGGTCGAAGCGTTCGTCCGGCTGCGCGAGGAGGAGACGCACTCGATCTCTCCCGGGGTCTTCCTGCCGATCCTCGCGCACCACGGGATGCTCCCGCTCCTCGACCGCTGGCTCGTCAAGCGCGCCATCGAGTGGCTCGCCTCGCTGCGGCCCGCGGCGCGGCCGGTGGTCCTGGTCACCGTCGGCGAGGAATGCCTGGAGGACGCACTCTTTCCGCCGTTCGTGCAGGGGGTCTTGCGCACGGCGAACGTCTCGCCGACGCGGCTCACGTTCCAGATCTCGCACGCCGCCCCGGCGCACACCGTCGGCTGGGGCGTCGGTCCGGCCGCGCTCAAGGCGCTCGGCTGCTCGCTCGCGGTGACCGGCGTGGGCCGGGGTCAGTTCGGCTTCGACCGCATCCTGCGATTGGGGCCGGCGTACGTGAAGCTCGACGGCAGCCTCGTGCGGGCGCTCGCCGTCGGCGGCGTCGGCGCCTCCAAGGCGCCGATCGTCTGCCGCGCGTGCCGCGCCCAGGGGATCTTCGTCATCGCCGAGGACGTCGAATCGGCCGAGATGCTGGAAGGCGCGCGCGAGAGCGGCGCGTTCTTCATCCAGGGCGCCGCGGTCGCGGTGCCGCGGCAGACCGTCCCCGGCCGCTCGCCGCTCGACCCGATCGGCATGTAACGTCCCGCCGCGGTCGCGCGCGCGTCACGCGGCGGCGAGCGCGCGCAGCTCGTCGAGGAGCGCCGCCGAGAGCTCGACGCCCTCGGCCGCCGCCTTGTCGGCGAGCGCCTTGCGGCGATCGCCGGGCAGCCGCACCCCGGCGTCCTCGAGCATCGCGGCGACGAGCGTCTCGACGCGCTCGTCGTACGCCTCGCGGCCGGCAAGCGCACCCGGATCGACGACGACGAACGCCTGGCCGAGCCGCGGCCGGTTGCCGGCGTCGGTGAAGAACGAGTCGGCCTCGAACCCGAAGCGCGCTCCGGTCAGCGCACAGCACGCGAGCTCGACGACGAGCGCGAGCATCGCCCCCTTGACACCGCCGGCGGGCAGCATCATCCCGTCGAGACCGAGCTTCGGATCGGTCGTGGGATTGCCGTCCTTGTCGAGCGCCCAGCCGAGCGGGATCGGCTTGCCCTCGCGCGCGGCGACCATGAGCTTGCCGCGCGCGACCTCGGAGAGCGACAGGTCGACGACGATCGGCGGGCGCGCTCGGCGCGGGAAAACGGCGGCGATCGGGTTGGTGCCGAAGATCGCGCGCTTGCCACCCCACGCGGGCATCGCCGCCGGCGAGTTGCCGAACGCGAGCCCGACCAGCATCGCCTCCGCCACCGGCGCGAGGTGGTACGACGCGACGCCGAAGTGATGGCTGTTCGCGACCCCCGCGAGCGCGACGCCGTGGCTGCGCGCGCGCACAATCGCCTCCTCCACCGCGAGCGCGCAGGCCGGAAACGCGAGCCCGTCGCGAGCGTCGACCAGCACCGCGCCGCCCTTTGCGGCCGCGACCCTCGGGGTCGCGCCACCGTCGACGCGGCCGAGCCGGAGATGCGCGGCGTATTGCGGCACGCGCGAGACGCCGTGCGAGGCAAGACCTTGAGCATCGGCGGCGACCAGCGCCTGCGCGGTCGCCTCCGCCATCGCCGCGCTCGCGCCTGCGCGCTCGAGCGCGCGCGCGGCGAGCCGCGCGAGCTCGTCAGCGCGGAGCTTCGGCATGCCTAGCGGCGCAGGAGCGCATCGGCAACCTTGTCCGCGATCATGGTCGAGACGCGCGCGTTCGACTCGCGCGTGACGCCCGCGACGTGCGGCGTGAGCACGAGGTTGGGAACCCCGGCGAGCGGCGAGCCGCCCGGAACCGGCTCCTGCTCGAAGACGTCGAGCGCCGCGCCGCCCAGGCGGCCGGCGCGCAGCGCCGCGACGAGCGCGGTCTCGTCCACGACCCCGCCGCGGGCGCTGTTGACGAGCACGGCGCCCGCCTTCATCCGGCCGATGCGCGCGGCGTCGATCAGGTGGCGCGTCTCCTTGGTGAGCGGGACGTGCAAGGTCACGGCGTCCGCTTCCGCGAGCAACGCCTCGAGCTCCCGCCGCGCGACCCCCGCGTCGCGCCACAGCGGCGAGTCGGCCGGGATCAGCGCGTCGGCGGCGATGACCTTCATCCCCAGCCCCTGCGCGAGCCGCGCCGTGATCCGGCCGATCCCGCCGAAGCCGACGATGCCGAGCGTCTTGCCGGCGGTCTCGCGGCCTTCGCCGAGCGCGGCGCGCGGCCACTCGCCCGCGGCCACCGCGGCGGACGAGAGATACTGGCCGCGCAGGAGCAGCATCACGGCGCAGATCACGTACTCCGCGACGGCGAGCGCATTCGCGCCGGTCGCCGGAATGACCTGGATGCCGCGCGCCTTGCACGCCTCGACGTCGATGTTGTCGAGCCCGACCCCCAGGCGCCCGACGACGCGCAGCTTCGGCGCGCTCGCGAGGAGCTCCCGGTCGACCCGCGTGCGGTTGCGGACGATGATCGCGTCGCAGTCGGCGAGCGCGCCGGCGAGCTCGTCCCGCCGGTCGGCGAGCTGCGGGTCGTAACGGACCTCGAACCGCGCCCGCAGCGAGGCGACCGCCGCCGCGTCCATGAACTCGGTGATGACGACGCGATGCCTCACCGCCAGCGACTCCCGGAGACTCGTGCTCCACGAGGTCTGCAGCGCATGACCGCGGCGGCGGAAAACGCTATTCCCAAGCGACGAAAGCGGGGTCGCTGACCGGGGTCACGATCCGCGTGCGCGAATCGAGCGCTCGATACCGGCTGCGGAAAAAGACGAGCGGCTCGCCGCGCTCCGTCGCCGCCGCCCGCACCACGCGTCCGACCACGATCAAGTGGTCCCCGCCGTCGTGCCGAGCCACGACCTCGCACTCGAAGTTCGCGAGCGCGCCCGACAGGAGCGGCGTGCCGGTCGCGCCGACGAGATGCGGCTCGGCCTCCCACTTGGCGGTGTGCGTCCGGGCGAAGCGGTTGGAGGACGCTTCGCCGTGCGCCGGAAGGATGCTCACCGAGAAATGACTCGCCGCGCTGTAGATCTCGAAGGCGGCGAGCGAGCGGGCCGGGCAGAACAGCACGAGCGGCGGATTCAGCGAGACCGAGGTGAACGAATTGGCGGTCATGCCGACCAGCTTGCCGTCGCCGCTGCGCGCGCCGATCACCGCGATGCCGGTCGCGAACGTGCCGAAGGCGCGGCGCAGGAGCTCGTGGCCGATCTCGGCGCCGGCGTCGCCTGCCGCGGGCTGAATCTCTCGAGGCTCGGTCATGCGTGGTGCTCGGGGCAATGCTTCCGATTCGGTTGCGAACAATCCGCGCCGCAGACGGCGGTGCGCTCGGCGCCCCGCCCGCGGCCTCGAGCCCTACGCGGAATCGCCGAAGCCCCGCGCGGAATCGGTGTCTTCGGACTCGTTCCAGCCGGGCTTCAGGTAGCGGTTGGCTTCCCAATACCCCGATGCGCGGATGCGCGGTTGCGCTGTCACGACGACGTCAACCACGAACGGGGCGCCGCTCTGGATCGCCCGGTCGAGCGCGGGACGGATCTGGTCGGGGCGTTCGACCCGCATCCCATCCGCGCCGTACGCGCGCGCCAGCGCCACGAAGTCCGGATTGTAGCGTTCGCCCTTGGCGGTCATGAACGCCCCGCCCAATCCGCGCCGAAAGAAGCGGTTCTGATACAGCTCGATGATGTTGAAGCCGCCGTTGTTCAGGATCACCCAGACGACGGGAATTTCCGCCTCGACGGCGACCGCTAGGGTCGGCGTCGTCGAGCGAAAGCCTCCGTCCCCGGTCAGGCAGACCACGGTGCTCTGCGGCCGCCCCAGCTTGGCGCCCAGCGCGGCCGGGACCGCCCAGCCCATCGTGCCGTGCCCGCTCGCCACCAAGTGACTGGCCGGAACGTCGGCCGTGAAGTGCTGGGCAACGAAGTAGCGGGGACCGTTCGGCGCCACCATGATGCCCGCGGGCGGCAGCGCGGCACGGATCTCCCTGACCAGGCGCTCGAGCGCGATCGGCGTCTCGTCGGAGCGCTGCGACGGTCCGATCTCCTCCTGCCAGCGGCCGCGCTGCTCGCCGAACGCCGTGAGCCACTCGCTCCGGCCCTCGCGCCCGGCCTCGGCCGGCAGCGCCGCCAGCAGCTGCCGCAGCACCGTCCTCGCATCGGCGACGATGCCGACGTCGACCGGAACTCGCCGGCCCACCTGCGCCGGATCGATGTCGACCTGCACGACTCTGGCGGGCGGCACATTGAAGAACATCTCCGGGTGCCACGAGCTCGCGTCCATGTCCGAGAAGCGGCTGCCCACGATCAGGACCGTATCGGCATGCGCGGCCAGGAAGTGCGCGGTCGGCGTCCCGACGGCGCCGGTCACGCCGCCGAACAGCGGGTGGTCATTCCGCATCGCCGACTGCGCGATGAGGGAGGTGATGACCGGGCTCCCCAGCCGCTCGGCGAGCGCCGTCAGCGCCTCGCTTGCCTCGGACAGCAGCGCTCCGCCGCCCGCGTAGATGACGGGCCGCTTCGCCTCGAGCAAGAGGCTGGCGGCCTTCCGCAGGTCGGCTTCGTCGGCCGCCGAGCGCCGCGTGCTGGCGCGGCGCGCCAGCGTGTTCGGCAGCGCGCAGTCGTCGATGCGCGAGAAGAGGTCCATCGGCACGTCGACGAGCACCGGGCCCGGAACGCCGCCGAGCGCCGCATTGAAGGCGCGGCTCATGATCTCGCCGAGGAGGCGCCCGTGGTCCAGTCGGAACGCGCGCTTGACGATCGGCCTGAGGACCTCGCTCTGGGCCGCGTCCTGGTGGAAGGCGATCTCCTGGTAGGCCTCGGTTCCGCGGTGGGCAACCGGCACGTTGCCGGAGATCAACAGCAGCGCGGAGCAGTCGTGCATCGCGTCCGCGATGCCGGTCACCGTATTCGTGAACCCCGGCCCCACCGAAGTCACCACCACCGCCGGGCGGTGGCTGACGCGGAAGTACGCGTCCGCCATGTGGACCGCGATCTGCTCGTGCGGAACGGAGATGAATCTGATCGCCGAGTCGCAGAGCGCGTCCAGAAACGCGAGGTTCGCGTGCCCCGACATGCCGAACACGTATTCGACGCCTTCGGCCTCCAGACAGCGGACGATCGCCTGCGCGCCAGTCATTCGTGCCATTCGGAAAGCTCCTTCGCGCGTCCGATTCCGAGGTGCTCGCTGATGATCTCCGGTGCCGCCTGAAGCGCGTCCCGGGTGCCGCGGAACACCACCGTTCCGCGGCTCAGCACGAAGAACACGTCGCCCACGGAGAGCGCCAGCCGGAAGTTCTGCTCGACGAGGAGGATCGACACGCCCCGCGTCCTGCTCTCGAGGATGCCGGTGCGGATCGCCTTGACCAGGCTCGGCGCGAGCCCCTCGGTGGGCTCGTCGAGCATGAGCAGCTCGGGCCGGCTGGCGAGCGCCCGGGCGATCGCGAGCATCTGCTGCTGCCCGCCGCTCAGGTTCGCCGCGAGGTGTCGCGCGCGCCCCACCAGGTCCGGGAAGAATCCGAGCGCTTCCGCGACGTGCGCGGCGCTCGATCGGCGCGTCGCCTGCGCGGCGACCCGGATGTTCTCCTCGACCGAGAGCGACCCGAAGACGCGGCGGTCCTCGGGGACCCAGGCGAGGCCGCGCGCCGCGATGACGTGGGGTGCCCGCCCGTCGATCCGCTCGCCCTGGAAGGAAATCTCGCCCTCGCTCGGCGGCACGACGCCCATGATCGCCTTCAGCGTGGTGCTCTTCCCCGCGCCGTTCCGCCCGACCAGGCACGCGATCTGGCCCGCCTTCACCTCCAGGTCGACGCCATGGAGGACGTGTGCCGTGCCGTAGTGCGCGTGGACCCCGTTCAGCACGAGCATCAGAAGCTCCTCGCCTCGACCGCGCCGAGGTAGGCCTCCTGGACCTGCGGGTCGCGGCTGACGGCGTCGGGCGTTCCGGTCGCGATGACGCGCCCTTGCGTCATCACCGTGATCGCGTCGGAGATGCCCAGGACCATCTCCATGTCGTGCTCGACGAGCAGCACCGTGGTGCGCTTCACGATGCGCCGGATCAGCTCGCCGATGCGCTCGGTTTCGCCGGCCGACATGCCGGCCGTGGGCTCGTCCAGCATCAGCAGCTGGGGCCGCAGCGCCAGCGCGATGGCGATCTCGAGAATCCGCTGGTCGCCGTGCGCGAGATGCTCGGCGCTCGTCGCGGCATGCTCGCCGAGCCCGAGCATCGCCAGGATCTCCTCCGCGGCGGCCTCGGCCTCGGCCACGCCGCGCGCGTGGCGCCACATCTGGAGGTTCTTTCCGAGCCGCGACCGGGCCGCCAGCGCGACGTTCTCGATCACCGTCAGACCGCCGAAGACCTTCGTGATCTGGAAGGTCCTCGCCAGCCCGACGGCGACCAGGCGATGGGGTGCCCAGGCGGTCACGTCCAATCCTCTCAGCAGCACCTGGCCGCCGGCCGGCCGCAGGAATCCGGACACGCAGTTGAACACCGTCGTCTTGCCCGCGCCGTTCGGCCCGATCAGCGAGTGCACGTGGCCGTCCCGGATCTCCAGGCCGACGCCGTCCACCGCCCGCAGGGCGCCGAAGCTCTTCGACAGGCCGCGAACTACGAGCGCGCTCGCCAAAGGGATCTCCAGACGTGCGTGATGATTCCCGCGAGGCCGGTCGGGAACGCCAGGACGACGACGACGAACACCAGGCCGAACGCGAACTGCCACGCCTCGAACCGGGTCGTGAACTCGTCGCGCAGGAAGACGAACGCGACCGCGCCGATCAGCGGGCCGAACAGCGTGCCGAGCCCGCCGAAGATCGCCATGACGAGCACGTTGCCCGATTCCGACCAGTGGAGCGACATGGGGGTGGTCCCGGCCTTCATGAACACCATCAGCGTCCCGCCGATGCCCGCGATCGCCCAGGAGAGGATGAAGGCGAGCCACTTGTGGAGCCGGACGTTGATGCCGATCGCGGCCGCGCGATCCTCGTTGGTGCGGATCGCCTGGAGGGTTCGCCCGAACGGCGACTCCACGAGCCGGCTCAGGCCGACGTAGACCGCGAGGACGATCAGGATCGTGAGCAGGTAGAACTCGGTTCCGGCGTCGACCGTCAAGCCGAGCAGCTTCGGCAGCGGGACGCCGACCAGGCCGTCCATGCCCTCGGTCACCGATCGCCAGGCGACCGCGACCTGGAACAGGACCTGCGCGATGCAGAGCGAGATGATCGCGAACGCGACCCCCGACACGCGGGTGGCGACGAAGCCGATCGTGAGCGCGACCGCGACCACGACGACCTGCGCGACGAGGAGGCTCGCGAGGAAGTCGGCCGTCACCTCGCGCGCGAAGTAGCCCGCGGCGTAGCTGCCGAGCCCGAAGGCGGCGGCGTGGCCGAAGGTGACCAGGCCCGTGTACCCGACCAGGAGATCGAGGCTCATCGCCCAGATCGCGAAGATCAGCGCTTCGGTGAGGAGCGTGATCGTGAACGGCGCCGCGCCGAGAAACGGCAGGACCGCGAGCAGCCCCGCCGCCGCGACCGCCGCGAGCGCCGAAGCCCGGCTTGTCCGCGCTCCGGTCTTCACCGCGATTCAGGCCACTCGGCCGCGACCGAAGACACCCGTCGGCCGGAAGATCAGCGCCACGGCGACCACCGCGAACAGCAGCGCGAGCGACCAGTCCGCGATGTATCCGCCCCCGATCGACTTCGTCAGCGCCACGACGAACGCCCCGATCGCCGTGCCGGGCAGGTTGCCGAGCCCCCCGAGGATCACGGCGAGGAACGAGTCGAGGAGGATGTTCATCCCCATCTCGGGATGGATCGCGAAGATCGGCGCCCCCAGCGCGCCGGCGAACGCCGCCAGCCCGGCCGCGCAGCCGAAGACCAGCGTGAGAAGCCACTTGGTGTTCACGCCGAGCGCCTCCGCCATGCCCGCGTCGTCCGTGATCGCGCGGATGCGCAGCCCGATCGGCGTGAGCTGGATGACGGCGAACACGCCGGCGGAGATCAGCAGCGACACGCCCGCCGCGAGGATGCGGTACAGCGGGTACTGGTTGCCGAGAATGTCGACGGTGCCGGTGAACGGGGGCGGCGGCTTGAGCAGCGTCGTGCCGGTCCCCCACAAGTACTCGATCCCGCCGATGATCATGAACGACAGGCCGAACGTGACGAGCAGGGTGTAGATGTCGTGCCGGTGGCGGATCGGATAGATCGTCGCCCGCTCGATCGCGATCGCGACGGGCACGACCAGCAGCGGCGCGAGCACCAGCGCCGGCCAGTAGCCGGCGCCGGCGCCGCGCATCACGGCGATCAGGGCGTAGCCCCCCATCGCGTAGAGGGCGCCGTGGGCGAAGTTGACCACCCGGCCGAGGCCGAAGACCAGGCTCAGCCCGAGGCTCGTCAGCAGCAGGAAGGCGCCGTAGACGACGCCGTTCAAGATGCTGACGAAAACGAAGTTCCAGTCCACGACTTCGCGGTCGCGGTGGTCGGGGCTCGCGCCGCCGAGCCGGCTACTTCAGCTTGCAGCCGTACTCGGTCGCCGACTTGGGCAGCGACTTGCTCGCCGGGAACGCCTGCGCCCGCTGGCCGTAGGTCGCGCCGTAGCGCGGCGCCGGGAGCGCCTCGTAAGGCCCGAGGAACAGCGGCACCAGCGCCTGCCGGCCGCCGGGCTGGAACTTGAGCGGCCCGACCGGGGTCGCCACCTCGACCGTCTCCAGGGCGCGGACCACGGCGGCCGGATCCGCCGACCCCGCCTTGGTCATCGCGTTGTACAGCATCATCGCCGCGGCTGCGGACTGCAGCGCCTGCATTCCCGAGACGCGGCCGTGCATCTTGTAGAACGCGTCGTTGAACGCCTTGGTCGCCGGCTCGGTCTCCTCGTAGCGCCAGGCGGCCCAGGAGCCCGCCGACACGACGCGCGTCGATGTCGGCCCGAGCTTGGCGACGACCCAGTCCGGCAGCCCGATCGGGGAGACGAGCACCGCCTCCTTGGTGAGCCCGAACTCGTTCGCCTGCTGGATGAACTGCAGCAGCGGCACGCCCAACGTCACCGGCATGATCACCGCGGTCGCGCCCGCAGCGCGCGCCTTCGCGATGAACGGCGCCCAGTCGGTCGTGTCGAGGGGCGCGAACGCCTCACCGACGTACTCGAGGTTCTTGACGCCCTTCACCGAGCTCGCGACCAGGCGGCTCCACGGGTAGTCGTGCCCGAGCGTGTACCACTTCGCCTGCTGCAGCGGCGGCGTCACCTTGACGAGCTCCTGCAGCGACTCGACCGACATGAGGTCTTCGGCGTTGGTCCGAAACACCCACTTGTTGCAGCGCTCGCGCGTGATGGCGGCGGCGCCCGAGTTCGAGGTGACGATCGGCACGCCGAGGCGGTCGGCCACCGACAGCAGCGCGAGCGTCTCGATCGTGCTGGTGCCCAGGATTCCCGCCACCTGGTTCTGCTGGACGAGCTTGGTCGCCTTGGTCACTGCCTGCTGCGGATTGAACAGGCTCTCCTCCACCACGAGCTCCACCGGCCGCCCGAGCACCGGCCCGTACATCCTGGTCGCGGTCTCGATCCCGGCGAGGATGTCGTCGCCGATCGGCTTGGCGGGCCCGCTCCGAACGGTCAGCACGCCGATCCTGACGGCGTCCTGCGCGCTGGCGAGGCCGTTCGCGCCGAGCTGCAGGCCGAGCGCCAGAAGGCTCAACAAGGCAGTGCGTAACATCTTCATGTCTGCTCCTCCTTTGGGTCCATCACTGGGGACTGCGTAGGGCGACCTCATGGTATGAGGATCATCTGCTGGGGCGTGAGCCCGAGGTGGTACTGGCCGGCGGCCTGCATGCGGGCAATGCTCCCCTGCACCTGGATCGACACCGTGTGCACGTCGCGAAACCGCCGCTCGAACGGGTTGCTCTTGAAGATCGCGGTCGCACCGGCCTCCAGGAAGAGCATCGTCACCACCTCGCGCGACGCGTGGATCTGGTGGGTGCACGCCTCGCGCAGCTTGATCCGCAGCGGGAAGCTCACCTCGCCCTGCGTCACGCACTCGTCCCAGGCCTGGTGGAGCAGCTGGATGAGCCAGCCCCGCGCCGAGCAGAGCTTGGCGTCGGCTTGCGCGACGCGCGCCTGGATCCACGAGTCGTCGCGCAGTGACTGGTTCGCGTTGAAGGGCGACTTCTTTTTGGCGAGCGGAACGAAGGCGTCGAGCGTCGCCTGCGCGATGCCGACCGCGACCGAGGAGAGCCCGGCGGAGGCGATGAGCTGCATCGAGTGCCGGTAGAGCATCCCCTTCTCGCGCCGTTCGGGCTCGGGCTCGGCGCGCACGCCTTCGGGCAGCTGGTGGTCGCGGGCCGAAACCCGCGGCACCACCGAATACTCGGTGGGCACGAAGAGATCGGTCACCGAGTAGGTGTCGCTGCCGGTGCCGCACAGGCCCATGACGTCCCACGTGTCGTCGCGCGAGGTGACCGCGGCGCGCGGCAGGAGCATGGTGCGCTCGACGAACCGGCCGTCCGGATGCTTGAGCGGCGTGCCGCTCTCGTCGCACAGGCGGCAGTGCCCGCCGAGCCAGGTCGCGACGCGGCTGCCGCTGCCGAACGTCCAGGTGCCGGTGACCTTCCACCCGCCCTTGACCGGCAGGGCCAGGCAGGGCGGATTGCCGCTCGTGAAGCCGAACGTGAACAGCGCGCGCGGATCGGCCCAGACGTCCTGCAGCACCTTCGGGTCGACGTAGGCGGCGGCCATCGAGGCGCAGGCGCTCTGCGCCATGCACCACGCGGCGCTCGCATCGCCTTCGGCGATCGCCGCGACCACCTGAGCGTACGTGGCCGGATCAAGCTCCGCGCCCCCGACCGACCGCGGCAGCACCGTGCGGAACATCCGCGCTTCGTGCAGCGCGTCCATCACGTCCGGGGGCAGGCTGCACGAGTGCTCGATCCTCGGCGCCGCCGCCTCGAGCAGCGGCTTGAGCGCCTTGGCGCGCTCGACCCACTCGCGAGTGGTCTCGGGGGAGACTGCGTCCCTGGTGCTCACGTTTTCTCGCTTCACTGGCGCCTCCTCTTGTCCATCGCCGGCGCTTCCGGAGGATCTCCGCGCGAGCGCCTTCAGATCCGCCCGTCGTAGGCGCTGCGCGGAAACTCGCACGACACCACGGTAAACCGCTCCGACTCGAGCGCCCGGGCGAGCGCCCGCTCGAGCTCCGCGCGGCCGCGGCAGTGGTGGCCCTCGCCGCCCAGCGCCCGCGCGACCTGCGCGTAGTCGGTGCTCGGAAAGTCGACCGCCGCGCTGGCGAAGCCGAGCGCGCGCTGCTTCATCTCGATGAGCGCGAGCGAGGTGTCGGCGAAGACGACGACCACGACCGGCGCCTTCAGGTCCCGGGCGGTGGCGAGCTCGCCCATCACCATGTCGAGCCCGCCGTCGCCGGTGAACGCGACCACCGGGCGGCCGGGCTCGGCGAGCTTCGCGCCGATCGCGAGCGGCACTGCGCAGCCCATGGTGCAGAGCCCGGTCGACTGCAGCAGCTCGCGCGACCCGTACGCGCTCCAGAGCTGGCTCAGCATGATCCGGTGGGCGCCCGAGTCCACCGTCGCGATCGTCTCGCGCGGCAGCACCCGCCGCGCCGTGTCGATGATCGCGGCCGGCCCCCACTCCTCGTCGGGCCGGTAGGCCGCGCGCAGACTGGCGCGGTGCGCCGCGACCTCCGCCCGCGTCCAGGCGGAGCGGCCGGCCAGATCCGCGCCGAGCGCCCGCAGCCCCTCCCCCACGTCGCCGAGGAAGCTCAGCGTCGCGCGGTGCACGTAGTGGGTGTTGGGCGTCGCGGTGAGCTCGATCACCCGCGCCGCGGCGGGCCAGGGATCGCGCCAGCCGATGCGCATCTCGATCGGGTCGTACCCGGCCAGCACGACGCAGTCGGCGGCGCGCACGAGCGGCTGCAGGATCCGGTCGGCGACCGGCGAGAGGCCCGCCCCGCCGAGCGCCAGCGGATCGTCCTCGGGGAGGATGCCCTTCGCCTTGTAGCTGGTGATCAGCGGCACGTTCAGCCGGCGCACGAACGCGCGCACCGCCTCGCCCGCGTCGTGGTTGAGCGCCTCGACCCCGGCGATCGCGAGCGGGCGCCGCGCGGCGGCGAGCCACTCGCGGGCGAGCGCGAGCGCCTCGCCGCGCGGGGCGCCGCGCACCGGGCGCGGCCGGCGCACCGGCTCGCTCGCCGGGACCTCGGCCGTGCCCACCGCCACCGGCACGTCGACGTGCACCGGCCCGGGCGGGTCGTCCAGCGCGATGCTCACCGCCTTGTCGATCATCACGTCGGCCGCGCCCGCGTCGACGACGAAGCGCGCCTTCGTGATCGGGCCGAGGAGCGCGCTCTGGTCGAGCCACTGGTGGGTGTAAGTCTGCGCCGTGGCCGGCTCGATGCAGCCGGTCAGGAGGATCAGGGGCACGCGATCCTGCTGCGCATTGGCCACCACGTTCACCGCGTTCACGAGACCCGGCCCGACGGTCGTCACCAGGAGCGCGGGCGCGCCGGTGCGGTGATGCACGCCCTCGGCGATGAACCCGCCGCTGTTCTCGTGCTTCACCAGCACGAACCGGATGGCGGCCTCGCGCAGCGCCTCCACGAGCGACAGCACCTCGCCGCCGGGGATTCCGAACGCATGGCGGACGCCCGCCTCGTGGAGGCGCCTGGCGATCAGCTGGGCGACGGTGGCCATGGCGCGCTCGTTCAATCGCCGGCGGCGAGCCTCAGGTAACCGTCGCGCGACTGCGGCGTCCGGATGCCGAGGATGGCGCCGGCGACCTGCGTGCGCAGGATCTGCGCCGTTCCGCCCGCGATCGGGAACATGCGCGCGTCGCGCACCTTGCGCTCGAGCGCGAGGTTGCGCGAGTAGCCCATCGCGCCGTGGATCTGGAGCGCGTCGTTGGTGACGCGCACCGCGGTCTCGGACGCGAAAATCTTGGCCGCGGCCGCCTCGTGCTTGTTCGGGAACCCCGTGCCGGCGTGCGCGGCGGCCTGGTAGATCAGCGCCTGCGCGGCGGCGAGCTGGATCCACATGTCCGCGAGCATCCACTGGATGCCCTGGAACTCGGCGATCGGCCGCCCGAACTGGTGGCGCTTGCGCGCGTAGTCGAGCGCGAGCTCGTACGCGCTCTCGGCGATCCCCAGCGACACGGTCGCCGCGCCGACGCGCTGCCCGTTGTAGGCGTCCATGAGGCCGGCGAACCCCTTGCGCATCCCCTGCGGCGGGGCGACGACCATGTCCGCCGCGACTTCAAGGTCGTCGAGGATGATCTCCGTCTCGGGGATGCCGCGCACGCCCATCGCCGGCTCGCGCTTGCCCACGACCAGGCCCTTCGGCGCGCCGGTGTCGGGATCGCGCACCACGATGAAGCCGCCGATGCCCTGCTCCTGCCCGTCGCGGAACACCCGGGCGAAGACGAGGTGCAGCCGCGACACGCCGCCGCCGGTGATCCAGTGCTTCTTGCCGTTCAGCACGTAGCGGTCGCCCTTGAGGTCGGCGCGCGTCGACATCTCGGTCGCGGCGCTGCCGGCCTCGGGCTCGGTGATGCAGATCGCGGGCTTGTCTCCGGCGAGGACGAGCCCGGCGGCGAGGCGCTTCTGCGCCTCGCTGCCGTACTGCATGATCGCTCCCAGGGCGCCCATGTTCGATTCGACGCAGATGCGGCCGGTCGCGCTGCACGCCTTGGCCATCTCCTCGATCAGCACGACCGCGTGCAGATAGGAGGCGCCGCGGCCGCCGTACTCGGGCGGGATCGTCATGCCCATGAAGCCCTCGCGCTTCAGGATCGAAACGCAGTGCCACGGGTACTGCTCGCTGCGATCGGTCTCGGCCGCGTGCTGGGCGATCTCGGTCGCGGCGATGCGCCGCACTCGCGCCTGGAACTCCTTGAGCTGGGGGGACAGATCGAAGTGCATGGGGCTCTCGCAGGGATCAGGCGAGGACGCGCTCGGCGCGCAGCGAGCGGATCTCCGCCTCGCCGATGTCGAGCACCTCGCGCAGGACCTCGTCGGTGTGCTGTCCGAGCCGCGGCGGGGCGCGCCGATAGCGCACCGGCGTCTCCGAGAAGCGGATCGGGCTGCCGATCAGGTCGACCGCGCCCGTCGCGCTGCCCGGGTAGTCGACGTTCACCCGCATGCCCCGATGCTTCACCTGCGGATCGGCGAACACCTGGTCGATGCGGTTGACCGGCCCGCACGGGACGCGGAGCCGCTCCAGCGCCTCGATCCACTCGGCGACGGGCTTGCGGGCGGTCACTCGCTTCAGGATCGAGAGGAGGGCGTCCCGGTTGCGCACGCGCGCCGCGTTGCTGGCGAACCGCGGGTCGTCGGCCAGCTCGGCGAGCTGCGCGCACTCGCAGAGCTTGCGGAACTGCGCGTCGTTGCCCACCGTCAGGATGAAGTAGCCGTCGCTCGCCGGGAACACGTCGTAGGGCACGATGTTCGGGTGGCCGTTGCCGAGGCGCGGCGGCAGCTCGCCCGAGGTCAGGTAGAACTGTCCGGCGTTGATCAGCCACGCGACCTGCGTGTCGAGCAGCGCGAGATCGACGTGCTGGCCGCGTCCGGTCGCGTCCCGATGGCGAAGCGCGGCGAGGATCGCGATCGCGGCGTACATGCCGGTCATCACGTCGGTGATGCCGACGCCCGCCTTCATCGGCTCGCCGTCGGGCGCGCCGGTGACGCTCATGATGCCGCCCATCCCCTGGGCGAGGAAGTCGTACCCGGTGCGCGCGGCGTAGGGGCCGTCCTGGCCGAACCCGGTGATCGAGCAGTAGACGAGCCGCGGGTGCGACTCGCGCAGCTGCGCGTAGCCGAGCCCGAACCGGGCGAGCGAGCCGACCTTGTGGTTCTCGATCAGGACGTCGGACCGGTCCGCGAGCCGCCGCACGAGGCGCTGCCCCTGCGCCGACGCGATGTCGATCGCGATCGAGCGCTTGTTGCGGTTGGTCGAGAGGTAGTAGGCGCTCTCCGCGGTGTCGCGCCCGGCCGCGTCGCGCACGAACGGCGGACCCCACTTGCGCGTGTCGTCGCCCTCCCCGGGGCGCTCGACCTTGATGACATCGGCGCCGAGATCGCCGAGGACCTGGGTGCACATCGGGCCGGCGAGGATGCGCGACAGGTCCAGCACGCGAATGCCCGTCAGCGCACCGGGGCCCGATGCCGATCCCGCGTTCACTCCTTTTCCCCCTCCCGCCGGGCTGCCGTACGGGGCGAGGGCGCCACGCAGCAGCCGCCCCCGTTCCCCCGCTCCTCCGTTCCCGATCCGTCACTGGTCGGGCATCGCTTCGGGGCGAGAACGCCGCTCGCGCGAGTCCTGCTCGAGAACGGGTTGCGCGCAGCGGGGAAGCGCGTCCAGTCCGGCGGCTCTTCGAGCCGCGGCGCCGCGTTCCGCGAACCAGTATTGGTCAGCGCAAACCATCTGTCAAATGCATTTGATTTCATGGATCGATGCATTGAAGTAATATGAACCGATGGATCTGCGCACCTTGCGCTACTTCACGACCCTGGCCGAGGTGCTGAGCTTCTCGGCGGCGGCCGAGCAGCTGGGGTTGTCGCAGCCGGCGGTGTCGCGGCAGATCCAGCTCCTGGAAGCCGAGCTCAACCTGAAGCTCTTCGACCGGGTGGGGCGCAAGGTCTTTCTCACATCGGCGGGCCGCGAGCTGCTCGCGCACAGCTACGAGATACAGCGGGGCCTTCACTCCCTCGTCTCCCGCGCCGCCGACCTCGCGTCCGGAACGCAGGGTGTCCTCAGGATCGGCGCCACACCGCAGACGCTCGAGAGCCTCATTTCGGTGATCCTGCCGCGCTTCCAGCGCAAGCACCCGGAAGTGCAGATCTCCCTCGTCGAGGACGGAAGCGCGAACCTCGCCCAGGCGGTCGAGCGCGGCGACATCGACGTGGCGGTCGGCGCGCTCGATCGCGAGCGGGTCCTGCGCTCGCGGCCGCTGTTTCCGCTGGTGGTCCTGGTCGCGGTGCCCGAGCATCACCCGCTGTCGAAGCGCACCTCCGTCGATGTGAGCGAGATCGCGAACGAGCCGGTCATGCTCCTTCGGAAGGACTTCATGACCCGGAAGCTCTTCGACGGCGCCTGCCAGGTCGCCCACATACAGCCGCGCGTCCTGATCGAGAGCGCGAGCCCGCATTGCCTGCTCGCTCTGGTGAAAAGCGGTCTGGGCGTGGCGATCATCCCGTCGACCGTGCGCCTCCGGAAGGGCCACGTTCCCACGATCCCGCTGACCCACCATCGCAGTCAGCTCGGCGTGTGGATGCACGCGTTCTCGGATCCCAGGCGCTTCACGCCGCCCGTCGTCAGGAGCTTCATCGACGAGCTGTCCGCCTATACGGAAAGGCATTACCCGGGCAAGAGCTTTCGCATCGCGAAGTTTCTGAGGAGCACCCTACCCTCCAGCGTCAACAACTCGCCGACCCCCGCTCCCGCCAAGAAAAGGTGAGTGCTCGGCAGCAGTGGCGAGCTGCTTGCGGCGGCCGCCGGGCTGCGTGAGGGCGTAGGCGCGTTGGTCCCTGATCTCGGCGAGGGCAGGCCTTCCGGTTGAGGCGCGAGAGCGTCCTGGCGAGCTCGCCCGCGCGCGCCGGCGCTCGGGCGAGGCCACCCGCTTCGGCATGGCGGAAAACTCGCGCTATTCGAGGGACTCGCCGGGGTCGCCTCGCGCCGAGAACCCTCCGTCGACGGGGATGATCGCGCCGGTGACGTACGCCGACGCCGGATCGGCGAGGAACGCCACGAGATGCGCAACCTCCTCCGGCTCGCCCCAGCGGCCGACCGGGGTGCGCTCGGCGAACAGGTCGTGATCGAGCATTCCGCTCCGGATGCGATCTCTGAGCGTGTCGGTGAGGATGTAGCCGGGCGCGACGGCATTGACCGTCACCCCGAACCGCGCCGTCTCCATGGCCAGGGTGCGCGTGAATCCGATCAGGGCGCTTTTCGCGACGCTGTAGGCGACCCGCCGCGGCATGCCCACCAGGCCGGCCACGGACGACACGTTCACGATCCGCCCGAACCGCTTCGCCTTCATGGCCGGCACGCACGCCCGGCTCACCAGAAACGCGCCGCGCACGTGCACGGCGTGCATGCGATCGAATTCGTCCAGCGTCAGCGCTTCGGCGACGACCAGGCGCGGGTTGATGATCCCCGCGTTGTTCACCAGAATGTCCGGGGCGCCCAGGGCGCCGGCAATCTCTCCCACCGCCCGCTCGACCTGGCCGGGATCCGAGACGTCCGCCTGGACGGCGATCGAGCGCACCCCCGTGTCTTTCCCGATCCGCGCCGCGGCTGCCGATGCCGCCTCGCGAGAAACGTCGAGCACGGCCACGGCCGCGCCGTCCCCCGCCAGTCGCCGCGCGATCGCATAGCCGATCCCGGCGCCACCGCCCGTGACGAGCGCAGTCTTGCTGTCCAACGAGCCCATTGCGGGTTGTCCGAGTCCTGGCGAGGGCCACGAGTGCCCGCCGCCGCAGGCCGCGGCCGCGGCGCCCTCGTCAGGCGCGGCTTCGCTCCGCGGCTCGCGCGGAAGCCTTCGGTCCCGCGGGCTTCAAGCGCTCTCGTAGAGACGCGTGAGGACGAACTCGCGGTGGCCGAGCACCTCGGCCGCGGTCCAGCGGCCGTTCGCGGTGGCGAACATGCACTCGAGCAGCCGGTCGCCGGCCTGGTCCATGTTGAGCTCGCGGCGGGTGATGCCCGAGACGTCGACGTCGATGTGCTCGGCCATCGTCCGCACGGTCCGCGGATTCGCGCAGAGCTTGATCACCGGCAGGATCGGGTTGCCGATCACGTTGCCCTGGCCGGTCGGGAAGAAGTGCACGACGTAGCCGGCGGCGGCGCACAGCGTGACCATCTCGGCGGCCGCCGACGAGGAGTCCATGAACCAGAGGCCGGAGCCGGCGGGCGTCTCGGCCTTGTCGAGCACGCCGTCCACCTTGCAGAGCTTGCCGATCTTCTGGATGTTGCCGAGCGCCTTCTCCTCGATCGTCGTCAGGCCGCCGGCGATGTTGCCCTTGGTCGGCTGCGACTCCGACAGGTCGCTCGTCTTGTGGCGGTTCACCACCTCCTGGTAGCGGTCGAAGACCATGTTGAACTTCTCGCGCACCTCGGGCGTGCGGCAGCGCGCGGCCACGAGGTGCTCGCCGCCGGTGAGCTCCGTGGTCTCGCCGAAGACCAGGGTCACGCCGTGCGGATAGAGCTTGTCGAACGCGTTGCCCACCGTCGGGTTGGCGCCGATCCCGGAGGTCGTGTCCGACTCGCCGCACTTGGTCGACACCCAGAGATCCTTGAGCGGGGCCTCGACCCGCCGGAGCGAGGTGGCGTGGTGGACGAACTCCTTCGCCCGCTTCGAGGCGTTCATGATCGTCGCGTGGTCGCCGTTGCCCTCGATCCAGAAGCCCTCGACCGGCTTGCCGGTCTTGGCGATGCCGTCGACAACGCGCTTCGTCCAGCCGGGCTCGATCCCGATCACGACCACCGCGGCGACGTTGGGATTCGCCCCGGTGCCGATCAGCGTGCGGAAGTGAAGCTCGAGATCGGCGCCGAACTGCAGCCGCCCGTAGGGGTGCGGCAGCGCCATCGTCCCCATCACGTTCTTCGCCACCGCTTCCGCGGCGGCGTTCGAGATGTCGTCCACCGGCAGGATGATCACGTGGTTGCGGACGCCGACGCGGCCGTTCTCGCGGCGGTAGCCCCAGAAAGTCGACTTCGAGAGATCGGTTGCCATTCGCATTCGCCCCTGATTGGATCCCGCCCGCCGCCGCGGGAGCGGAGTCGCCGGTCCAGAACCTCGCGCGCTGAGTCCTCCAGGTCGGCCTGCGGTCGCCGCCTACCAGCGCTTCGTCTTCACGTTGTGGACGTGCAAATACTCGCCGAGCTTGATCGGCGCGATCGCGCGGCCGATGTCGACGCCGTACTTGATGACCGTGTCGCCGCTCCTGAACTCCTTCAGCGCGACCTTGTGCCCGATCGGAATGTCGTTGAGCGTCTTCAGGGTCACCGTCTTGTCCTGCTCCATGATCCAGCCGGTGAGCGCGTCGCCGGCCTTGACGCCTTCCACGACGACCGTGCCGACCGAGTCGCCCTCCTCGTGGACGATGAAGTGGATGGTCATGCTGTCTCCTTCGGATGCCGGGTGCGAGGAGGCTCGAAATCTAGCACAGCGCTTCCGGCGCGCCACGCCCGGTCGCGCCCGGTCACCGGCACTTCAGATTGGCCGCCGGGTTCGCGATCGGCCTGGTGCAGTCCTGCTCGTTGACGGTCCGGTCCGCGCGCATCGGCGGCGGCGGCACGGGCGACACGTTGTTGCCCGCCGCCAGGATCGCGGCGATCCCGCCCGCGGCGACGACGCCCGAGGCGGTCGAGCCGAGGCTGATCGCCGCCGTAAAGCCACCGTCGACGACGACCGCGCCGCCCGCGCCCACGCCCGCGCCGTAGACCGCATAGTTGCCGCCGCAGCCGGCGAGCGCCGCCGCGGCGAGCGCCGCCACGATCGTGCGGGCGCGGCGCGCGTTGGTCGAGAGCGGTGGGGGCGACATGAAGCCGCCATTGTAGGCGTTACAATTCCACGACGCGTCCCGCGTTTGGAGGCCGCAATGCAAAAGCCCCTCGAGATCGTGCCGGCGATGAAGGCCGAGTACGTCCGCGCCCGCACCGACAAGTACTTCACCAAGACCCGCGAGCTGGTCGAGAAGTTCGGCGACCAGACGGTGACCTACGGCGTGTTCATGCGCCGGCGCGTGATGTGCGCCATCAACCCGGCGATCGAGTGCCTGCGCGAGTACTACCCGTCGGCCGCGACGCCGCTCAAGATCACCCGCCTCTACGAGGAAGGCGCCTTCGTCCCGGACGGGAAGCCCCTGTTCAGCTACACCGGCTCGGCGGCGAATCTGCTCGAGCTCGAGACGCTGATCCTGCAGCGCACCGGGGTCGGCTGCGTCTCGGCGTACAACGCCTTCAAGATGGCGATGAACCTGCCGAAGACGATGTTCATCGACATGCACGCGCGCCACGCCACCGGCGACGACATGACGCAGCTCGCGGCGTACGGCGCCGCGGTGGGCAGCCGCATGGCGAAGCTCGCCGGCGCAGTCGGCTTCATCGGCACGTCGCAGGACCTGACCGCGCACTTCTACGGCACCGAGCGCGGCATCGGGACGATGCCGCACGCGCTGGTCGGCTACGCCGGCTCGACGCTGCGCGCCGCGCAAATGTACGTGGAAGCGCACCCGGACGACAACCTGACGGTCCTGATCGACTACTACGCCCGCGAGTACTCGGACGCGCTCGAGGTCTGCCGCTGGTGGTTCCAGGATTACTTGCCGAAGGACCCCCGCGGTGCCCGTACGCTCAGCCTGCGGATCGACACTCACGGCGACCGCTTCGCGGAAGGGCTCACCTACGAAAGCTCGGTCGAGATCGTCGCCAACTGGCTGCACGTGCCGAACGAGTACGAAGCGGTGCGGATGGTGATGGGCGAGGAGGCGTTCGACGCCGACACGCTGAACGTGGTGAAGGACCGCGTGCGGAAGGTCTTGTTCGGTACCGGGGTCTCGCTCGCCGCGGTGATCAAGATGCGCGGCACGCTCGATGCGGCGGGGTTCAACGGCGCGCGGGTCGTAGCGTCGTCGGGCTTCAACCCGTTCAAGTGCAAGATGTTCGGCAACGCCCGCGCGCCGGTCGACGCGATCGGCACCGGCTCGTTCATCCCCGAGGCCTACGGCGACACCTTCGCCACCGCCGACGTGTTCATGTACGACGGCCGGTTCGACGTCAAGGTCGGGCGGGAGAAGATGTTCCAGGGACTGAAACCGTGAAGGGGGGAGAGATGCTGTTCCCGACCACGCTCGTCGGCAGCTACCCGCAGCCGGAGTGGCTGATCGACCGCAACCGGCTCGCGGGGCGCTTCCCCCCGCGCGTGCGGGCGAAGGAGCTGTGGCGCGTGCCCGAGCCGTTCCTCGCCGAGGCGCAGGACGACGCCACGCTCATGGCGGTCAAGGCGCAGGAGGAGGCCGGGCTCGACATCATCACCGACGGCGAGATCCGGCGCGAGAGCTACTCCAACCGCTTCGCCACCGCGCTCGCCGGGGTGGACATCGACAACCCCGGGACCGCGCTCGACCGCTCGGGCCATCCGAACCCCGTGCCGCGCATCGTCGGGCCGATCCGCCGCAAGCACCCGGTCGAGGTCGACGACGTGAAGTTCCTGCGCGCGCATACGGCGAAGCCGATCAAGATGACGGTGCCGGGACCGTTCACCATGAGCCAGCAGGCGCAGAACGACTACTACCCGAGCGAGGAGGCGGCCGCGCTCGACTACGCGGTCGCGGTGAACGAGGAGATCCGCGACCTCTTCGGGGCGGGCGCGGACATCGTCCAGATCGACGAGCCGTACATGCAGGCCCGGCCGGAGAAGGCGCGCCAGTTCGGCCTGAAGGCGCTCAACCGGGCGCTCGCAGGGATCGACGGCACGACCGCGGTGCACATCTGCTTCGGCTACGCCGCGATCATCCACCAGCGGCCGTCCGGCTACTCGTTCCTGCCCGAGCTCGCCGACTGCGCGTGCCGCCAGGTCTCCGTGGAGACCGCGCAATCGAACCTCGACTGCGCGGTGCTCGCGAAGCTCGCGGGCAAGCGCATCATGGTCGGCTGCATCGATCTCAGCGACCCGAGCGTCGAGACGCCCGAAGTCGTTCGCGCCCGCATCGAGCGCGCGCTCGCCTACGTCAAGCCCGCGGACGTGATCCTCGCGCCGGACTGCGGCATGAAGTACCTGCCGCGCGACGCCGCGTTCGGCAAGCTGAAGGCGATGGTGGAGGCCGCGCGCATGCTGCGTGCGGCGCACGGCGGCTAGCGCCGTTCCGACCGGCCCGCCGCAAGGACATGGTCCGACGCGCGCTCTACCCGCCGACCGTCGCCGGGCGCGGCGGGTCGGAACGGCGCTAGCGGGGGTCGATGCCCGAGCTCTTCGCGCACGAGACGACGCTCGCCTATACCGACGAGGGCGCGGGCCCGCCGGTGATCCTCGTGCACGGCAGCGCGAGCTCGCGCGGCCAGTGGCGCAGCCTCGCGCTCCGGCTCCTGCCCGGCTACCGGGTGCTCGCGCCGGATCTGCACGGCTACGGCGGCACGCCGCTGCCGGCGTCGCTCGCGAGCCTCGCGATCGACGACGAGGTCGCGCTGATCGACGCCCTCATCGATCTGACGGGCGAGGAAGTGCACCTCGTGGGCCACTCGTACGGCGGCGCGCTGTGCCTGCGCGCCGCGAGCCTGCGCCCGGAGCGGGTCCGCACGCTGTCGCTGATCGAGCCCACCGCGTTCCATCTGCTGCGCCTCGCCGGGGAGCGGGCGGCGTGGGACGAGATCGAGCGCCTCGCGACCCGCCACATCGTGCTCGCCGCCGCGGGCGAGCTCACCGCCTGCGCCGAACTCTTCCTCGGCTACTGGGCCGGCCCGGAGCTGTGGCGCCAGACGCCGGCGGAGCTGCGGGAGCGGATCGTCCAGACGATGCCGAAGATCGCCCAGGAGTGGCGCATGGTGTTCGACGTGGCCGATCCCTACGACCACCTCGCCGCGAGCGGCCTGCCCGTGCTGCTCGTGCGCGGGGCGGAGACGACCCACGCGGCGCGCTGCGTCGTCGAGTTGCTGCGCGACCGGTTCCCGGCCCACGCGTTCGCGGAGATCGCGGGCGCCGGGCATCTCTCGCCGCTCACGCACGCCGAGCCCGTCAACGCCGCGATCGAGGCGTTCCTCGAGCGCAATCGCTAGGGGCGGGCGGGGCCGCCCGCGCTCACCTCGGGATCGGCCGCGCGACGCTCGGCCGGGTGGGCTCGACGACGTCGGTCACGCCCCGCGCGCGCATGCGCTCGAGCAGCGCCGCGGTGCCGTCGCGCATCTTGAGCGCCATCTCCTCCTCGTAGAGCGGCACGACCGCGAGGAAGCGGATCGACTTCCCGCCGACGCGCAGCTCGTGGAAGCCCTCGGGCACGTGCTGCGGCCGGAGCAGGATGGCGCCGCAGAGGCGCGTGCCGGGCGCGAGCGGCTGCGGCGGGTCGTCGTTCGTCACCGTATGCCCCTCGCCGAGCCAGCTGTCGTACTTGTGGGGGAAGCGCGCGAGGGTCTTCAGCTGGCGCATGGGCCAGTACCAGTTGTCGTTCGCGAACGCCTCGTCGCCGATCCACCAGCGCTCCGGCAGCGTCATGACGAGCTCGATGTGGCACGGGGCGCCGACCCCCTCCGGGACGCTCATCGCCAGATCGCTCATGCCCGAGGTCGCGAGGAAGTGGTACGGGCGCGCCGGGCTGGGCCTCACCCAGTGCACGTCGAGATGGACCGCGTCGGAGAGGAGCTCGTGGAACACCGACGCGACCGGGCCGAGCTGGCGCTCGATATGCCGGGTGATCGCATCCACCCCGAGCTCCGCGGGCGGCGGCGTGAAAGTCTTCGGCCCCCGGTAGTGCTCGACCGGGTGGCCGGAGATCGAGACGACCTTGCCGCGTTTCTTTGAACGGCTCATCCGGCGCTGGAAGGCGTGGGGCGATCGGCTATTCTAGGGCGCAATGCCCGAGTCCGGCCGCTATCCGTCGCTCGTCCACTGGGGCGCCTTCACCGCCGTCGTCGAGGACGGCCGCGTGGCGCGCTGCGAGCCCTTCGCCCTCGACCCGGCGCCGTCGCCGATGCTCGCCGCGATCCCGGCGATGGTGCACTCCCGCTTGCGCGTCGCCCGGCCCGCGGTGCGGGCGGGCTGGCTCCGCGATCGCGAAGCCTCCGACCGCGAGCGCCGTGGCGACGAGCCCTTCGTCGAGGTCGGCTGGGACACGGCGCTGCGCCTCGTTGCGCAGGAGCTCGCGCGCGTGCGCGACCGGCACGGCGCGGGCGGCATCTTCGGCGGCTCGTACGGCTGGGGCTCGGCCGGGCGGCTGCACCACGCGCAGACCCTCGTGCGGCGCTTCCTCTACGCCGGCGGCGGATGCGTCGACCAGTACGGCAACTACAGCTGGGGCGCGGCGCTGACGCTCCTGCCGCACGTGATCGGTACCTACCAGCCGGTGGCCGGGCGCGTCACCGACTGGACCAGTATCGTGCGCAACACGAAGCTCGTCGTCGCGTTCGGCGGGCTCGCGCTGAAGAACGGCCAGATCTCCTCCGGCGGCGCCGGCAAGCACTCGATGGAGAAGTGGCTGCGGGCCGCGAAGGACGCCGGCGTCGAGTTCGTCGTGGTCAGCCCGACGCGCGCCGATGCCCCCGACTTCCTCGGCGCGGAATGGCTGCCGATCCGCCCGAACACGGACGCGGCGCTCATGCTGGGGCTCGCGCACGTGCTGTTCACCGAGAAGCGCCACGACGCGGCGTTCCTCGCGCGCTACTGCGTCGGCTTCGACAAGCTCGCCGACTACGTGCTCGGCCGCGCGGACGGTGAGCCGAAGACCGCCGAGTGGGCGGCCCGGATCTGCGAGCTCCCGGCCGAGCGCATCCGCGCGCTCGCGCTCGAGCTCGCCGGCACGCGCAGCCTGATCACGCTCGCGTGGTCCCTGCAGCGCGCCCACCGCGGCGAGCAGCCCTACTGGATGGCGATCGCGCTCGCGGCGATGCTGGGGCAGATCGGGCTGCCGGGGGGCGGCTTCGCCTTCGGGCACGGCTCGATGAACGGCGTTGGCAACCCGCGCGCGGACGTCGCCGCGCCGGAGATACCGAAGAAGCTGAACCCCGCGGCGCGCTCGATCCCGGTGGCGCGCATCGCCGACATGCTGCTCCACCCCCGCGAGCCGTTCGCGTTCAACGGCCGCGTCGACTACTACCCCGACGTGCGGCTCGTGTACTGGGCGGGGGGCAATCCGTTCCATCATCACCAGGATCTCAACCGGCTGCGGCGCGCGTGGACGAAGCCCGAGACCATCGTCGTCCACGAGAGCTGGTGGACGGCGACCGCGAAGCACGCCGACATCGTGCTGCCGGCGACGACGCCGCTCGAGCGCAACGACATCGGCGGCAGCTCGCGCGACCGCTTCGTGTTCGCGATGCACCAGGCGATCAAGCCGCTCGGTGCGAGCCGCAACGACTTCGAGATGTTCCGCGAGCTCGCCGGGCGGCTCGGCTACGAGGACGCGTTCGCCGAGGGGCGGAGCGAGATGCAGTGGGTGCGCTGGATCTGGGACGGCGTGCGCGAGTCGGCGGCGGCGCGCGGGGTCGCGCTGCCCGAGTTCAACGCCTTCTGGGAGAGGAGCTACGCGGAGCTGCCCGCCCCCGACCGGCCGTTCGTGCTGTTCGAGGCGTTCCGCGCCGACCCCGAGGCGAATCCGCTCAAGACCCCGTCGGGCAAGATCGAGCTCTACTCCGAGCGGATCGCCTCCTTCGGCTACGACGACTGCCCCGGGCATCCCGCCTGGCTGCCGCCGGCGGAGTGGCTCGGCGCGGCCGACGCGGGGCGATATTCCCTGCATCTCATCACCATCCAGCCGCCCGACCGCCTGCACAGTCAGATGGATCCCGGCCCGGTCGCGCAAGCGGGCAAGATCGCGGGGCGGGAAGCGATCCGGCTGAACCCGCGTGATGCCGCAGCGCGTGGGATCGATCCGGGCAACACCGTACGGGTGTTCAATGATCGCGGCGCCTGCCTCGCCGGCGCCGTGCTCGACCCGCAGGTCCGCGAAGGCGTCGTCGTCATGGCGACCGGCGCCTGGTACTCGGCGGACGCCTCCGGCCTCGAGCTCGCGGGCAACCCCAACGTGCTCGCGCGCGACGTCGGCACCTCGCGGCTCGCGCAGGGGCCGAGCGCGCTTTCGGTGCTGGTCGAGGCGGAGCGCCACGACGCCGACGCGCCGGCCCCGCGCGGCTACGAGCTGCCGGAGCTCCAGGCCGAGCCGCTCTGACGCGGGAGCAGCGCGCGGCGCGGCGGGTTCCTGTAGGCTCCCACAGACCTGCCGCGACAAGAAACATAACGCGGCGCGTCCCGCGCGCCGATTCTCTCGCCCTGCGCCAATCGCCAAAGGAGCCCGCATGCTCTCCGCCGCGCAGCCCAAACCGTCCGCAGCCCCCGACCGGGAATTCGTGCTGCGGCGCTATCTGGAGATCCGCGCGGACACCGAGCGTCTGGCCGCCCCGCTCGCCACCGAGGATTACGTCGTGCAGGCGATGGCGGACGTCAGTCCGCCGAAGTGGCACCTCGCGCACGTCACCTGGTTCTTCGAGAACTTCATCGCGGCGCCGTACGCGCGCGGCTTCGCGCCGTTCCACCCGGGCTTCGGCTATCTCTTCAACTCCTACTACGAGACCGTGGGATCGTTCTTCCCGCGCCTGCAGCGCGGGCTGCTGTCGCGCCCGACGGTCGACGAGATCTATCGCTATCGGGCGCACGTCGACCGCGTCGTCGCCGACGTGATCGACACCGTCGGCGACAAGTGCTGGGACGAGGTCGCGCGGCGGATCGAGCTCGGACTGCACCACGAGCAGCAGCACCAGGAGCTGCTCCTCACCGACCTGAAGTACAACTTCGCGTTCAATCCGCTCCGGCCCGCGTACCGCGCCGCCGACAAGGCGGATGCCGAGGGAAGCGCGCCGACCGACGGGTCGGCGTCGCGCGCGGCGGGCTGGCGCGAGTTCGCCGCGGGCGTGCGCGAGATCGGCTGGGCCGGCGACGGTTTCGCTTTCGACAACGAGCGCCCGCGCCACCGCGTGTTCCTCGAGCCGTTTCGCATCGCCGATCGCCTGGTGACGAGCGGCGAGTACCTCGCCTTCATCGCCGACGGCGGCTACGCGCGCGCCGACCTCTGGCTGTCCGAGGGCTGGAAGACGGTCAAGGAGCGCGACTGGAAGGCGCCGCTCTACTGGGAGCGGATCGACGGCGAGTGGTGGCAGATGACGCTCGCCGGCATGCGCCGCGTCGCCGAGCGCGAGCCGGTGTGCCACGTGAGCTACTACGAGGCCGACGCCTTCGCGCGCTGGGCCGGGAAGCGGCTTCCGACCGAGGCCGAATGGGAGACCGCCGCGGCGAGCGTCGCGATCCGCGGCAACTTCCGCGAGTCGGGCCGGCTGCATCCGGCGCCGGCGAACGGCTATGCGCAGCTCTTCGGCGACGTCTGGGAGTGGACCTCGAGCAGCTACTCGCCCTACCCCGGCTATCGGCCGCTCGCGGGCTCGCTCGGCGAGTACAACGGCAAGTTCATGGTGAACCAGTACGTCCTCCGCGGCGGGTCGTGTGCCACCCCGGCCGCGCACATGCGGACGACGTACCGCAACTTCTTCTACGGCCCGGACCGGTGGCAGTTCATGGGCATCCGGCTGGCGGAGTAGGCGGGATCCCGGCTCGCGCCGTCGCGCCGGACACGCGGACGATGTCGCCCACGCGGATACCGCTGGAGAAGAGCCCCGGCGCCGGCTCGGCGACCTCGGGGCTCGTGCCCCGCGTGCTCTTGGCCATCGGCGCCTCCTCCTCGGCCCAACCCTCGGCGCCCTACCACCCCTCTGCGGGAACGACGAGCGCCGGACGAATCGTCACAAGGAAGCGGTGGCCGCTTGCTCGAGCTTCAGCATCTCGTCCTGCACGCGCTGCCGGATGCGCTCGCACTCGGCGCGGGAAGCATCCGGCGGGACGTGGATCGGCTCGCCCGCGCGTCCGATGATGCGCGTGAGGGGGAGCGGAATCCACATGCGATCCCAGGAGCCGAGCCGGATGGCACGACGCGCGGCGCACGCGATCGGCACGAGCGGCCGTCCCGAGAGCTTCGCGGCGATGATCGCGCCCATCTTCGCCTCGCGGCGCGGGCCGCGCGGCCCGTCGGCGATGAAGCCGATGCTCGCGCCGTTGCGCGCGAGCTCGACGATCTCCCCCAGGGCCTCCTCGCCGCCGCGCGAGGACGAGCCGCGGACGGCGCGCAGGCCCAGCCGGTGCGCGATCCGGGCGCCGATCTCGCCGTCGCGACTGCGGCTGACGAGGATCGTGAAGCCCGTGCCGCGGAACACGTCGGCGAGGAAGACGAGATCCTCGTGCCAGACCGTGCCGATGAACGGCTCGCCGCCCTTCGCCTGTTCCAGCAGCTCGGCGCGGTACAGCGTCACGCGGCAGGTGCCGACGAGGCCGCGGATGAGGAGCGGCGCCGCGAACGCGGCGAGGCCCACGCCGACCTCGAACCAGAAGTCCCGGCGCTGCGTGCGGAGGTCCTCCCCCGCCCGGCTCACAAGAACCGGTTCGGCCGCAGGAAGAAGCCGAGCACCAGGCAGCCCTCGGGCGCGCGCGCGAGGTGCCGGCTGCCCTTCGGCCGCCACACGTAGTTGCCCGCGGTCACTTCGCCCTCGTGGTCGACGAGGCGTCCCTCGAGCACCCAGCTCTGCTCGAGGTCCGAGTGCTCGTGCATCGGCAGCTCGGCGCCCGGCGCCATGCGCGTGAGGGTCGTCTGCAACCCCGATTCCGGATCCTCCATCAGCACCTTGATGTCGACCCCGGGGAACGGCGTCGGCTTCCAGGGCAGCGCGGCGACGTCGACATAGCGCGAGGAAGAGGCGGCGAGCGCCGCGTGCAGCTGCTCGAGGCCCGGGGTTCGAGTCGTCATGTCGTCGCTCCTTTGCAAAGGGTGGCCGGCCGCGTCAGCGATTCTCGCGCAGACGGGCGAAACCGGCACCGAGGTCGGCCAGCAGATCGTCCGGGTCCTCGAGACCGGCGTGGATGCGGAAGCACGGGCCCGGATACTGCCACTTCGTCGCGGTGCGGAGCTCCTCGGGATGGGTCGGCATGATCAGGCTCTCGTAGCCGCCCCAGGAGGCGCCCAGCCCGAAGAGCTCGAGCCCGTCGACGAAAGCGGCGAACGCCTTCTCGCCGACCGGTTTCAGCTGCACTCCGAACAGGCCCGACGCGCCGGCGAAGTCGCGCTTCCACAGCGCGTGACCGGGGTCGCCGGGAAGCGCGGGGTGCAGCACGCGCTCCACCTCCGGCTGGCGCGCCACCCATTCCGCGAGGCGCACGCCGGTCTCCCAGTGCCGCTTGAGGCGGACCGGCAGCGTCCGCAGCCCGCGCTGCGCGAGATTGACGTCGTCGGGCCCGGCGCACTGTCCGAGCTCGTGATAGGCGCTGCGCAGCCGCGGCCACGACTCCTCGGTCACGGTGATCGCCCCGAGCATGGCGTCCGAGTGGCCGACGACGTACTTCGTCGCCGCCTGGATCGACACGTCGACGCCGTGCGCGAGCGGCTTGAAGTACACCGGCGTCGCCCAGGTGTTGTCCATCATCACGGTGATCCCGCGCTCGCGCGCCACCGCGCAGATCGCCGGCACGTCCTGAACCTCGAAGGTGAGCGAGCCGGGCGACTCGAGGAAAACGACCCGGGTGGACCCGCGCAACAGGGCCGCGATCCCCGCGCCGACGAGCGGATCGTAGAACGTGGTCTCGACCCCGAAGCGCTTGAGGAATCGCGTCGCGAAGTGGCGCGTCGGGCCGTAGACGCTGTCCGAGATCAGCACGTGCGCCCCGTGCTCGACGAAGGCGAGCAGCGCGACCGCGCACGCCGCGAGCCCGGACGGCGTGAGCACTGTGCGGTGGCCGCCCTCGAGGGCGGTGAGCGCCTCCTCGAGCGCCCGGGTGGTCGGCGTTCCGAGCCGGCCGTAATAGGTGCCGGGCGCGTCGGCCGCCCGGTCGCGGCGCTTCTGCTCCCAGGCCGCGAGCGACCCGGCGAGGATGGTCGAGGCATGGAAGACCGGCGGATTGACCGCGCCTTCGAAGCGTTCCGGGTGGCGGCCGGCGTGCACCGCCTTGGTATCGTCGCGCATGGGGTTTTTGCGTCCTGGTTGGCCGAGCCGGCCGGTATTCTGCCCCGCGCTGCCGGGATTCGAGGCCCGACTCTAATCGCGCCGGGTGCGCGGAACCCGGGGGCGCGGCGGGCGTCTTATTGCACTGACTTGAACCCCCTCGGCCAGGAACCTTCGATGATCCCCTACCGCCCTGCGCGCACCTGCCAGTTCCACGCCGGCGAGAAGGACGAGCGCGGCTTCCTCGTCTTCTGCGCCAAGCCGGCGAAGGAAGGCTACAGCTACTGCGCCGAGCATCACCGCCGGGTCTACCAGCGCGCCTCCGGCGTGCCCCTGGCCCCGCGCGTCGCGAACGAGGTCGCCGCCGAGCCCACGGAAGTCGCGACTCCCGAGATCGAACGGGAAGCGGCGTAAGCGCAAATTCTCCGGGGGGCGCCGATCGGCGCCCCCCGGCTGGCGTCACCCCGCGCGCACCTCGATCTTGCGCGGGCGGAACTCCGCCCGTTTCGGGATGCGCACCGTAAGCACGCCGTCCTTGAGGTTCGCTTCGATCCGGTCGGTCTCGAGCTCGCCGCTGAGGACGAAGCTGCGCGCGTACCGGGTGGACTGCACGTCCGCGTAGAGCGCCTCCATGCCCCCGGGCATGTCGATCACCGCGTCGCCCTCGATCAGCAGGCTGTTGCGGTCGGCCTGAACGTTGAGCCGGTCCTTCGCGACGCCCGGCATCTCTGCCTGCACGGTGATCCCGTGGGCGTCCTCGAAGATGTCGACCGCCGGCCGGAGCACGAGCTCCTCTTCCCGCGCCTTCGCCTGGACTTCGGAAGGCTCGGGCGTCTGGACGTCTTGTCGCGCTGCCATGATTCCCTCCATCGTTCTCATTGCACCTGGATCTGCCGCGGCCGCGCCGCCTCGCGACGCTGCACCGTGATCTGGAGCACTCCGTCGCGGTACTTCGCGTCGACGCGGTCGGGGTCGACGTCATCCGGGAGCGTGATGACGCGCCGGAACTCCCCGTCGAATCGCTCCCGCCGGTAGTAGACGGCCCCCTCGTCGACCGGCACCTTGCGGGTCCCGGACACGGCGAGCAGGTTCTGCTGGATCGACAGATCGAGGCTCTTCGGGTCGAGGCCGGCGGCGAAGAGATAGATGTCGACCCGGTCGGGCGTCGAACCCACGTTGATCGGCGGGAACGTGCCCCGTCGCACCGCGCGGATGCCGGCCGGCCAGGCCGAGCGGCCGAAGAGCTGGTCGATCTCGCCCTCGAGGCGCCGGAAGTCGTCGAAGAGGTTGGTGTCGAAGTTGCTGAGCAAGCTACCGAACATAGCGAGTACCCTCCTGTTCCGCCAAGTTGGCGCAGCCGAAAGTAAGTTCGGCCGCGGAGAGTTCAAGAGGGGCGGATACGGCGCACGGGCCGGCGCTCGCCGGGTGGAAGCTGGCGTAAATCGGTACTCGGCCGCGATCTTTCAAGGTCGCCGGGGGGACGGCAGACGGAGGGGCGCCGCCGGGCCCCGGCCCGACGCGCCGCGGCGCTAGTCCGGATAGACCTCGAGGTGGAAGATCGTCTGGTGGCCGCGGCCCGAGCCGCCTGGCCCGTGGACCTCCACCGGGAAGCGCCCGGTGGCCCGTGCCTGGACTCTCATCTCGGCCGGCGCACCAGGGCTCACCGTCGCTTTCACGTCATACCCGTGGAGGTGGAGCTCGAGGCGCCGGTCGCTGGTCCAGCGCAGCACCACGGCGTCGCCTTTGGAGACGCGAGCCGATCTCCTGCCGACCACCTGGCCGTCCTTGATCGCGATGTCGAAGGTCCTGGTGTGGTCGGCACGGCCGGGGAGCGCCGGTAGCGTGCCCGCCGCCAGGGCGACGAGAATGACGGCCGCTCGCGCGAGAACGGCGCGGGCGGCGAGCGCACCGGAGCGCCTGGCATCGCAGGTAGGATCTCCGCCCATCCGCCTGTCGGCACGTCAATCCTCAGGGAGGCTGGCACGAGCGGCGCGTCCTTGCAAGGATGCGCGTCCGCCGGAGAAGCCAGGGGACCGGGACGGCCGGACCGCCGCCAGTGCACCACCTTCGAAACGGGAGCGCATGAAACGACTCGTCGCGTCGGGTCTCCTGCTCGGGGCGCTGCTGCAGGGCGCGGCGCTCGCTCACAACTTCCAGAAGGGTTCGCTCGGCATTCGCCACCCATGGACGCGCGCCACGCCGCCCGGGGCGAGCGTTGCCGCGGGTTATCTGGAGATCCGCAACTCGGGAAGGGAACCCGATCGCGTGACCGGCGCCTCCACGCCGGTCGCGGAGCGCGTCGAGCTGCACGTCCTGCTGCGCGAGGGCGACGTGACGAAGATGCGCGAAGTGAGCGATTTCGAAGTGCCGGCGCGCGGCCGTCTCGTTCTGGCCCCGCGCGGCTCGCACCTGATGATCGTCGGCCTCAGGCGACCCTTGGTGAAGGGCGAGCGGGTCGCGCTGACGCTGCGCTTCGCGAAAGCGGGCGAGCTGCGGGTCGAGCTCGAGGTGCAGGCCGTCGATTCCAGGCGGGCGCATCACTGAACGCGCGGTTGCGATCCGGCAGTGCGCGCAGCGATTGCGTCGCGACGCTCTGGTGGCGATGTCGCGGCCGTGCGCGTCACGCGCCCGATCCTGGTGCCGGCTGACCGAATCGAACGGACGACCTACCGCTTACAGGGCGAGTTGGAAATCGCCGGCTACGTCATTGATCCACTGACGATTGGCACATCGGCGTTGCCCAACTTCAGCGCCACCCGGCTCGCGAAAACGCTAGCTGTGTCCCACGCTTGTTCCGGCAAGGTGGGCGGCCATGTCGAGGCCGCCTCTAGGCGTCCCCTGGAGCTTGGGCACCCAGTGCTTCCTTGATCGCGCGGGTGGCCAGGAACATCGGGATCTGCTGTGGTCGGGCATCCGCCTGGCCTTCGATCGCCTCGACCGGGATGAAGCCGTACTTCGCGTAGAAGTCAACGGCATCGGGCTTCGCATCGACGATCACGCCCACGCACCCGTACTCGTTCGCCATTCGGAGCGCGAGCTCGAGGACGAAGCGTACGAGCTGCGCCCCGAGCCCGTGGCCTCGAGCGGTTCGGTCCACCGCGAGGCGCGCGAGCCGCAGCACAGGTAGAGGGTATCGGGGCAGCTTTCGGCGCACAGCGGACGGCAACCCGTCGATCTCGACATGGCCGGGGGCGACCGTCGCGAAGCCCACGACGCGCCGGTTTTCGACCGCGACGTACGTGACGCCGACGTAGTGCCGAAACTGGTTCTGGCCCGCGAACTTCTGAAAGAACCGATCGAGATCGGGGTCGCCGGACTGGAACTGCGTCCGGTCGTCCCCTTCGCGAAGGGCCCTAATCTCGATCACGCATCAGGTCACGAAGCGCCTTGGTGGGCTTGCCGGTCCTCATCTGCTTCAGGATCGCGCGGCCGGACCTCCGCGTCACCACGAGCTTCGGATGGACGATCACGTCCGCCGGCAGCTCCTGGAGCGCCTGCAGGTGGTGGCGCAGCGCCTGCTCGACCAGGTGGCCTTTCTTCACGCCGGTCGCGCGGACATGCCGCTCGAGTAACTCCCTGGTCGTCCGCGAGACAAGCGCCGAAATTTGGGTTTCTTTCTCCATTTCGATTGAGGAATCTACATTTTTGTATAGTCGATGTCAATCGACCCTGGTGCCGGCCCCGGGACCAAGGACGGTCAGCGCCGTCAGCCAGAGAATCGCGTGAACCCGACGCAGTGCGTTCATGCTCTCTCCTGCAAACAGCGATTTCTGCTCTCCGAAACCCGCTCTGACTCAGTCGAACGTGCACTCCAGAAGGGACTCGTCCGGCTGGAAGATCAGGACCCGATCTGCGTTCCCCAGCATGGGCCTCTCTGCGAGCGCATCGGTCGTCAGGCGGATCGTGTTGCGTCTATCGTGATCCGTGGGACAAACCTGCTCGCGCGGCGGAATGCGCTCTAGATACCAGGGGGGTGGGATTAGCACTCCTTCAGGGGGAACGCGCTGACAACGATAGCGCCCCCCTCCCCGCCCGAAGCACACGGCCAGCCCCCCGCTGTAGGTGTCGACCCCATCCGGAAACCTTTCCGGTAGTGGTCCCGTCCGCCGTTTCGACGCCGGATCGAGGATATAGGCGGCGAAATCCTCGAATTCGTCGTGATTGAACCGACCCACGACCACCGCCGGAGCCTTTCGCGCCTTCTCGTAGTCCCTTGGGTGCATGTGCTCCTTTAGCAGGTCTCTCTCCGAGGGCTGAACGATCCGGTGGCCCGGAAACGCTTCGCTAATTGCGTCGTCGTACTGATCAGCGGCGGCCGAACCGGTGAGCACCCAGAGCCAGGCGAACACGGCAAGCAATCTCATCTTTCGTCCGTCGGACTCATCAAGGTGCGCACCTTATACATCAGCGCTCGCCAACCCCTGACCTGACGAATGCACAACGCAGGTCCCGGCAGGGGCCAGGGTGTAAATTGCCTCTTGATCTTGTTCGCCCTCCGACCCGACCTCGTCGCCGGCGCTGTCGCCCCCGGAGAACCCCCATCTGTTCGCATCCGGCCCACTACGTCCTACGACGGAGCGTGCGCCGTCCGCGGTTCGACGCCGCGGCAATGCGATCGCTGCGGTCATAAGTGACATACGACCGAGCGTCTGGAGGCCGAGCAGGCTGACCTTCCACGACCTGCGGTCGAAGGCGATTGACGACGCCGCAGAGCGAGATCGCGATCCGGTGGCGTTCGGAAGCCACTCGGACGCCAAGGCGACGCGGCGACATTACCTTCGCCGGGCGAAGCGGCAGACGCCGCTGGAGTGAGGTGCCGGAAGAGTCGCACTACCCCGGAATTGTGTAGTTCCGGAGAATTGTGAAACCCCGCTCGCGCAAGTGCTTGATCCTGGTGCCGGCTGACCGAATCGAACGGACGACCTACCGCTTACAAGGCGGTTGCTCTGCCAACTGAGCTAAGCCGGCTCGGCCGGCGATTATACGCGGCGGTCTCGCGCCTCCCGGCGGTCAGGTGAGCGCCGCCTTAACCCGCTCCGGTGTGAACGGGATCGACCGCAGCCGCACGCCGGTCGCGTCGAAGATCGCGTTCGCGACCGCGGCGAAGACCGGCGAGGTGGCGGGTTCGCCGGCGCCGAGCGGCGGCTCGCCGCGCCGGTCGATCAGGCTGATCGCAATCTCGTCGGGGACGTCGCTGAACCTCAGGATCGGATACGACACCCAGTCGCGCGCGGTGACGGCGTGCCGATCGAACCGCACCTCCTCCAGCAGCGCGCGGCTGAGCGCCTGGATCACGTTGCCCTCGATCTGGTTCCTCAGGCCGTCGGGGTTCACGATCAGGCCGCAGTCGTGCGCGACGTACACGCGCTCGACGCGGACTTTGCCGCTCGCGCGGTCCACGCGCGCCTCGACGGCCATGCCCACGCAGGCGCCGGTGTCGTCGTACCTGACGTACGCCACGCCGCGCCCGAGCCCCGCCGCGCGCGGGCTCGGCCGCGGGTCCCAGCGCGCGAGCTTCGCGACCTCCTCCAGGACCGCGACCCCGCGCGGGTCGCGGAGATGGCGCAGCCGAAACGCGATCGGGTCGACGCCGGCCGCCGCGGCGAGCTCGTCCATGAACGATTCGGTCGCGAACGTGTTCTGCGGCGACCCAAGGCCGCGCAGGGCGGAGGTCCGCAGCGGCGCGCGCTCGAGCGCGCTCACCCGCACGCGGTCGTTCGGGAAGCTGTAGGGCGGCCGCGCATTCCGGTCGGCGCCGACGACGTTGACCGCTCGCGCCAGCCCGAGCTCCGCGCCGGCCAGCAGATTCCCCGGTGCGCCGCCGTTCGGGCGGCTGCTGTGCGTTGCGCTGTAGACGCGCGAGTCCCACGCGACGATGTGACCGCGCGAGTCGACCCCGCCCCTGACGGTGATCGCCATCGCCGGCCCCTTCGGTTCCCAGACGTGCTCGTCGGCGCGCATCCACTGGACCCGAACCGGCGCGCCGACCGCGCGCGAGAGCAGCGCCGCGTCCGCGGTCACGTCGTCGGCGCCGTTGTGGCCGTAGCAGCCCGAGCCCTCGACCCAGATCAGGCGCACCCGGTCGGGCGCGAGCCCCAACAGCGAGGCGACGCTCGCACGCGTAAGGAACGAGCTCTGCGTCGCCGACCAAAGCGTTACCGCGTCGGGGCGGACGTCGGCCACCGCGCACGACGGTCCGATCGAAGCGTGCATCTGGAAGGGCACGAAGTACTCCGCGCTCAGGGTCCTGGCGGCAGTCGCGAGCGCGGCCTCGACGTCGCCGTTCGCCTGCGCGACCCGCTCGCCCGCCGGCGCGGCCTTGAGGACCGCGGGCAGCGCGGCGGGCTCGGGCAGCTCGTCGCCGCCCGTCCAGGTCACGCCGAGGGCGGCGGCCGCGGCGATCGCCTGTTCCTCGCGGTCGGCGACGACCCCGACGAAGCTACCGAGCCCCACCACTCGCACGTTCCCCGGGAGCCCGGCGATCGCCGAGGCGTCCACCGCGGCGACCGTTGCGCCGCCGCGCGGGCTGCGGACGACCCGGCCGTGCAGCATGCGCGGCACGTGCAAGTCATGGAGGTACGGATGGGTCCCGTAGACCTTGTCCGGCAGATCGACGCGCGGGACCGGCTTGCCGATCACGCGCATCGCCGCGGGCGACTTGAGCCGGCCCCGCCGCGCGAGCTTCGCGTCCAGGCGTCCCCCGCCGACGAGCTCCGCGTAGCTCGTGCGCCGCCCGCCCGGACCGGTCACCACGCCGTCCCGCACGACCAGGTCGGCGGCGAAGACGCCCAGCCGGCCCGCCGCCATGTCGATGAGCGTCTGCCGCGCGTCGGCGGCGGCCTGACGGATCTGCGCGCCGGCGTGGGAGAGCGTTCGGCTGCCGACGGTCGGGCCTTGGTCGGGGCAGCGCTCGGTGTCGCCCATGACCACGCTCACGCGGCCGACCGCGACCTCGAGCTCGTCGGCGACGAGCTGCGTGATCGCGGTTTCGATGCCGGTGCCGAGCTCGACCTTGCCGCAGAAGACGGTGACGTGGCCGTCGGTCGCGATCGCCAGCCACGCATCGAGCGCCTCCGGGACCGGCCCGCCGGCTTGCGCGGCGGCCTCGATCGGCACGCCGAACGAAATGACGAGCGCGCCGGAGCGCTGGAGGAACTCGCGGCGCGACCGCCTCATGGCGCGCTTCGCGCCGCGCGCCGCACCGCCCGCAGGATGCGGAGGTGCGCGCCGCAACGGCAGAGGTTGCCGTCGAGCGCGGCGCGCACCTGCGCGTCGGTCGGTCGCCGATTCTCCTGCAAGAGCGCGGCCGCGCTCATCACCATGCCGCTGATGCAGTAGCCGCACTGCGCGGCCTGCTCGCCGATGAACGCCGCCTGCAGCACGTGCGGCCGCTCCGGAGTGCCGAGCCCCTCGATGGTCGTCACCGGTCCGGCGACGGTCCCGACGGGGATCGCGCACGAGCGCGCCGGCTTGCCGCCGACGTGCACGGTGCAGGCGCCGCATTGCGCCAGCCCGCAGCCGAACTTGGCCCCGGTCAGGCCGAGCTCGTTGCGCAGTACGTAGAGGAGCGGGGTGTCGGGGGCAGCCGCGACCTGGTGCGGCCTGCCGTTCACGATGATGGTGCGCGCCACCCGCCGAGAATAGCGGAAGCGACGACCGAGAGGTCGTCGTCCCCGCGAAAGCGGGGACCCAGGGCCGTACTGGATCCCCGCATGCGCGGGGAGTGAGCCGGGGTTTCGGCAGACGTGCCTGCGCACGGTGAGCGGGGGTTTCGAAGGATTCGCCTGCGCGAATCCGAGCCCGCGAACGCCCGAGGCGATGCAACGCCTCGGGCTGGCTAGGGCCGCGAGGCCGTCTGCCGCCGGCGAACGCCAGCGCCGATGCAGCGGCGCTGGCCATCGCTCACGGCCGCGCTGCGGCGCGAGTACTGGATCCCCGCATGCGCGGGGATGACCTCGCGAACGGCCGCGCTGCGGCCGTTCGCGAGGTCACTTGATCACGCGGAGGTTCGGTTTGGTGCCGCCCGGGGCCGGCGCATCGGCGGCAGGAGGGTCCTGGCGCGCGAGCGCCTCGCCGCTCGCCTCCCAGGGCGTCGCCGCGGGCGCGATCTCGAACGACATCCCGTGGCCGTTCTCGCGCGCGTAGATCGCGGCGACCTGCCCGACCGGGATCACGAGGTCCCGCGGCACGCCGCCGAAGCGCGCCGCGAACTCGATGAACTCGTTGCCCATGCGCAGGCGGTGCGCGGCGAGCGGGCCGATGTTCAGCACGATCTCGCCGTTGCGGACGTACTCCTGCGGCACGCGCGTGTTGGCGTCGACCACGACCGACACGTAAGGGGTGTAGCCGCTGTCGACGCACCATTCGTAGAGGGCGCGGAGCAGGTACGGCTTGGTCGGGGCGGGTTCCGCCATGCGGTCGAGTGTACGCCTGAGGCGGCGGCGAGGGGTGGCGGGTCGGCGAAGGAGCGGGAGGATGTCTCGCGCTGGATCCCCGCTTGGGGGATGACCGGGCGACGCGGCCTGCCATGCGGCCGCTCGGCACGGTCACTTGCGCATCACCTTCTCGGAGGGCGTGAGCGCGTCGATGAACGCCGGCCGGCTGAACAGCCGCTCGGCGTACTTCATCAGCGGGGCCGCCGACCGCGGCAGCGACACGCCATAGTAGTCGAGCCGCCACAGCAGCGGGCTGATCGCGACGTCGAGCATGGAGAACTCGTCCCCGAGCATGTACTTCTGCTTGGTGAACACCGGCGCGAGCTCGGTGAGGCGGTCGGCGACGTGGCTCCGCGCCTTCTCCTGCGTCCTGGCATTGCCGCCTTCCAGGGCGTCGATCTGGGTGAAGAGCTCGACCTCGAAATTGAACAGGAACAGCCGCGCCCGCGCGCGCATCACCGGGTCGGCCGGCATCAGCTGCGGGTGCGGAAAGCGCTCGTCGATGTACTCGTTGATGATGTTCGCCTCGTACAGGATGAGGTCGCGCTCGACCAGCACCGGAAGGCGGTTGTAGGGATTCATCACCGCGATGTCTTCCGGCTTGTTGTACATGTCGACGTCGATGATCTGGAAGTCCATGCCCTTCTCGTACAGCACGATGCGGCAGCGCTGCGAGAACGGGCAGGTCGTTCCGGAATAGAGGTTCATCATGAGGCTAGTCCCTCGCCCCGCCCACGCGGGTCCGACCGGCGCGCGCCGCGCGCTCCGGGCACCGCTCGGCCGCGCTTGGCACCTGGCCGAGATGGGGGCTCAGTGCACGTTTTTCCAGTAGGCCCGCTTCAGGAAGTACGTCAGGAAGACGAGGACGGTGAGCCCGAACAGCACCCAGATGCCGATGCGCTTGCGCTCGAGCTGGTGCGGCTCGCCCATCCAGACCAGGAAGTTCACCAGGTCGTAGACGGTCTTGTCGTACGCGGCGGTCGACAACGCGCCGGGCGTGACCTGCTCGAGCCTCGCGACCTTGCGCGGCCGGCCGTCCTCGCCGATGACCGGTTTCCCGTCCCGGGTCGTCGCCGGAACTTCCTTCAGCGCCTGCTCGCCCTGCAGCGCCCACAGGACGTGCGGCATGGCGACGTTCGGGTACACCATGTTGTTCCAGCCGGTGGGCGTGCTCGAATCGCGGTAGAACGTGCGCAGGTAGGTGTAGAGCCAGTCGGCCCCCCGCGCGCGCGCGATCACCGACAAGTCGGGCGGGGCCACGCCGAACCACTGCGCGGCCTCGGCCGGGCGCATCGCGACCGCCATCGGCATGCCGACCTTCTCGGCGGTGAACATCAGGTTGTCCCTGATCTGGTCGTCGGTCAGACCGATCTGGCGGAGCGCGTTGTAGCGCACGAGCGACGCGCCGTAGCAGTTCAGGCAGTAGTTGACGAAGGTGCGCGCGCCCGACTGGAGGCTCGCGAGGTCGGTCACGTCGGGCTCGACGTCGTCGAGCTTCACGCCCTCGCCGGCGGCGCGGGCGGGCGACGCGCCGGCGGCGAGCGCGGCGGCGACGAGCGCGAGCAGGATCCGCTTCGCGTTCACGTCAGTCTCTCCGGCGGGGTCTCGGTCTTGTCGATCGCCGAATACCAGGGCATGAGCAGGAAGAACGCGAAATAGACGATCGTGCCGACCTGCGCGATGCGCGTGAGCAGGGTCGTAGGCACCTGCATGCCGAGATACCCGAGGACGATGAAGGCCATCACGAACAGCGTGAGCGCGAGCTTGTAGATCCAGCCCTTGTAGCGGATCGACTTGACCGGCGAGCGATCGAGCCAGGGCAGGAACGCGAAGATCAGCACTGACGCGCCCATCAGCAGCACGCCCCACACCTTCGCGTCGAGCAGGACGAGCGCCGCGAGCAGCACGACGCCGACGCCGAGCAGCGCCATGCGCACCGGGGTGCTCGAGCGCCGCAGGAACGCCCAGACCATGAAGACGAGCACCGCGATCGCGATCACCCACTTCAGCTCGTCGGTCGTCGCGCGCAGCACCGAGTAGTACGGCGTGAAGTACCAGACCGGCGCGATGTGCGGCGGGGTCTTCAACGGGTCGGCGGGGATGAAGTTGTTGTGCTCGAGGAAGTAGCCGCCCATCTCGGGCGCAAAGAACGCGATCAGCGAGAACACCAGCAGGAACACCATCGCGCCGAAGATGTCCTTCACGGTGTAGTAGGGATGGAACGGGATCCCGTCGCGGGGGATGCCGGTCGCCGGGTCCTTGTTCTGCTTGATCTCGGTGCCGTCCGGGTTGTTGGAGCCGACGTGCTCGTCGTGCAGCGCGAGGATGTGCACCGCGACCAGCCCGAGCAGCACCAGCGGCAGCGCGGCGACGTGCAGCGCGAAGAACCGGTTCAGCGTCGCGTCCGAGACCACGAAGTCGCCGCGGATCCACTCGGCGAGGTCGTTGCCGACGACCGGGATCGCGCCGAACAGGTTCACGATCACCTGCGCGCCCCAGTAGGACATCTGGCCCCAGGGCAGCAGGTAGCCGAAGAACGCCTCGGCCATCAGGCACAGGAAAATGCCGACCCCGATCAGCCAGAGCAGCTCGCGCGGCTTGCGGTACGAGCCGTAGAGCAGCGCGCGGAACATGTGGAGGTAGACGCAGATGAAGAAGAACGACGCGCCGGTCGAGTGCAGGTAGCGGATCAGCCAGCCCCACGGCACCTCGCGCATGATGTACTCGACCGAGGCGAACGCGAGGTTCGCGTCGGGCTTGTAGTTCATGGTGAGGAAGATGCCGGTGACGATCTGCAGCACCAGCACCAGCAGCGAGAGCGAGCCGAAGTAGTACCAGAAGTTGAAGTTCTTCGGCGCGTAGTACTCGGACAGGTGCTCCTTCCACAGCGCCGACAGCGGAAAGCGCGCGTCGACCCACTCGAAGAGCCGCAGGGCCCAGGCGTTCCTGGTGGTGGCGTTCGGCATGGCGTCAGGCCTTGTCGTCGCCGATCAGGAGCTTCGTTTCCGAGAGGTACTTGTACTGCGGCACCGGCAGGTTCTCCGGCGCCGGGAAGTTGGCGTAGACGCGGGCGGAGAGGTCGAAGCGCGAGCCGTGGCACGGACAGAGGAAGCCGCCCGGCCAGTCGGCGCCCATGCTCGGGTCGGCCGCCGCGAATTTCGACGTCGGCGAGCAGCCGAGGTGGGTGCAGATACCGACGACCACCAGCATCTCGGGCTTCTCGGGCCGGGCCCGCGCCTCGTTCTGGCAGTACTCGGGCTGCAGCGACTTCTTCGAGAGCGGGTCGGCGAGCTTGGCCTCGTCCTTCTTGAGGCTCGCCATCATCTCCTTCGTGCGGTAGACCACCCACACGGGCTTCCCCTGCCACTCGACGATCATCTGCTCCCCGGGCGCGAGCGCGGAGATGTCGGCCTCGACCGGCGCGCCGAGCGCTTTCGCGCGCTCGGAGGGCTCCATGCTGGCGAGGAACGGCCAGGCGGCAGCGCCGGTCGCCGCGCCCCCGGCGATGCAAGTCGCCAGCAGCAGCTTGCGGCGGCCTTGATCCACTTCCTCGCCGCCGAGCGGCAAGGTCGCTTCCGAAGGGTTGCTCATGGGTGGGAGAGGCTCCGTTGTGGTTTTTCAGGGTGTGGGAGAAGAAGCGGCGGATTATAGCCAAGGCCTGCGACGATGGAAAGTTTTTGCGCGTAACTCGTTGATTAAAAAATGGAAAACGGCAAGTCTCCGAGCACGCCCGCGCGCGCTCGGCGCGGCGGTCCGCGGCCCGCAGGGCACCCGATGTCGATGAGCGGATCGTTCGCATCCGAATGCTCGCGCGTCGCAGTCGAGCGCCCGCCGCGAGCGTCGGCAGCGCGGGCGTGCTGCGTTCCAACGGCACGCCATTTGGGCAATAATCGCGGGCACGGGAGGCGTCCAGCCGCTGGTCGAGGGCAAACGCGCCAGCTACGCTCACGTTTCATCGCCGGTCTCGCTCCGATTCCGTCCCGCCCGCGCCGCATGACGCGGGCCGCACCTTGACGAACATGACGCTAAAGAGGCTCTGGCTGATCTTCGCCCAGGCCGCGACCATCGCGGTCGGCGCGCTGTTCGTCCTCACGACGCTGCGGCCCGAGTGGCTCGCGTCGCGCGAGGGGTCGGTGCCGGTCGTCGTGAGCCAGGCGCCGAGCGCCGGGCCCGCGGTCGCGAAGGCGGGCTCGTACAGCGAGGCGGTCGGGAAGGCCGCGCCGGCGGTCGTGAACATCTTCACCGCGCGCACGGTCCGGACGCCGCGCCATCCGTTCGGCGACGACCCGGCGTTCCGCCGGTTCTTCGGCGACATGCTCGACGAGCCGCGGCGCGCCTCGAGCCTGGGCTCGGGCGTGATCGTGAGCTCCAAGGGCTATCTCCTCACCAACAACCACGTCGTCGAGGGGATGGACGAGATCGAGGTGCTGCTCGCCGACGGCCGGACGCGGCTGAAGGCGACGATCGTCGGCACCGACCCGGAGACCGACCTCGCGGTGCTCAAGGTCGACCGCGACGACCTGCCGGCGATCACGCTCGGCAACGTCGAGACCGTGCGCATCGGCGACGTCGTGCTCGCGATCGGCAACCCGTTCGGCGTCGGACAGACCGTGACGATGGGCATCGTGTCCGCGCTCGGGCGGCGCGGGCTCAACCTCAACACCTACGAGAACTTCATCCAGACCGACGCGTCGATCAACCCCGGGAACTCCGGCGGCGCGCTCGTCGACACCGCGGGCAACCTGGTCGGCATCAACACGGCGATCTTCTCGCGCACCGCGGCCGGCGGCTCGCTCGGCATCGGCTTCGCGATCCCGGTCTCGACCGCGCGCTCGGTGATGGAACAGATCGTCGCCCAGGGCGCGGTGACCCGCGGCTACATCGGCGTGCAGGCCCAGGAGGCGACGCCGGAGCTCGCCGAGTCGTTCAAGCTGTCACGGGCGCTCGGCGTGCTGATCTCTGGCGTGGAGCGCAACGGGCCCGCCGAGAAGGCGGGCGTCAAACCGGGCGACGTGCTGGTCGCGGTGAACGCGACGCCGACGCCCGACCCGGCGGCCATGCTCGACGCGGTGGCCGGCCTCAAGCCGGGCAGCCAGGCGACGCTGCGGCTGCGCCGCGACCAGAAGGAGCTGGAAGTCCAGGTCACGGTCGCCAAGCGACCGCAGCTTCCGCGGCGGCCGCGCTGAGGCGCGCGCTCACCGGTCCAGCTCGCGCTCCATCTCCGCGTCGGTCGGCGCCTTCCAGTCGGACTCGCCCGGCTTCCGTCCCACGAACCGGGCGAGCAGGAGCCCGACCTCGTAGAGCGCGCACATCGGGATCGCGAGCAGGAGCTGCGACAGCACGTCCGGCGGCGTGACGATCGCCGCGATCACGAACGCGCCGACGATCACGTACGGCCGGGCGGCCCTCATCTGCTCGACCGTGACGATCCCCACCCGCGCCAGCACCACCACGACCACCGGGATCTCGAACGTCACCCCGAACGCGATGAACATCGTGAGCACGAAGCTGAAGTACGCCTCGATGTCGGGCGCGGGCGTGATGCTCTGCGGCGCGAAGCCGTGGATGAACGCGAACACCTTGCCGAAGACGAAGTAGTAGCAGAAGCCGATCCCGAGGAAGAACAGCAGCGTGCTCGCGATCACCAGCGGCAGGACGAGCCGCTTCTCGTGCGCGTACAGGCCGGGAGCGACGAACGCCCAGGCCTGGTAGAGCACGTACGGCAGCACCACCATCAGCGCCACCAGGGCGGTCACCTTCACCGGGACGAGGAACGGCGTGATCACCCCGGTGGCGATCATCTTCGCCCCCTCGGGCAGCGCGTGCATGAGCGGCGCCGCGAGGAAGTCGTAGATCGGCCCGGAGCCCGGGTAGCTGAACAGTACGACGAACATGAGCCCCACGGCGAGGAGCGCCCGCAGGAGGCGGTCGCGCAGCTCGACGAGGTGCGAGATGAACGTGTCCTGCGACTCGGCCATGCGCGGCAACGACCGGCTAGACCTTCGCCTCGGTGGGAGGCTTCGCCGGCGCCGCGGGCCCGGCGTTCGGCGGCGGAAGCGCGGCCGGCTCGGCCGCGGCAGGCGAGTCGCCGGCCGCGCCGGCCACCGCCTTGTTGAGATCGTCCTCGACCCCGCGCACCTGCTTGTCGACCTCGCTCACCGAGTCCTGGACCGAGCGCGCCGCGTCCTCGAACTGCGATCGCAGCTTCCGCAGCTCGTCGAGCTCCATCTCGCGCTGGATGTCGGCCTTGACGTCGTTCACATAGCGCTGCAACCGGCCGAACATGTGGCCAACCGTCCGGGCGACCTTGGGCAGGCGCTCAGGCCCGATCACGAGCAGCGCGACCACCGCGATGATCAGGAGCTCGGAAAAGGCGATGTCGAACATAGGTCGGGCGTACTCCCCCGCTCGCGCTCCGTCCGCGCGCGCCTCCGGACCGGGGCCCGGAAAAAAAGACGCCGGGTCGCCCCGGCATCTCGTTCGGGAGCCCGACGCCGCGAGGCGCGCTTCAGGCCTTGGTGCTCGACTCCTTCTTGACCTCGCCCTCGATGGTCTGGCCGGTCACCTGCGGCGGCGTGCCGCCGCCGCTGCCGCCGCCGTTCGCGGCGCCCTCGGTCGCGCCCTTCATCCCTTCCTTGAAGCCCTTCACCGCGTTGCCGAGGTCGGAGCCGATGTTGCGCAGCTTCTTCGTGCCGAACACGAGCACGATGATGAGCAGCACGATCAGCCAGTGCCAGATGCTGAACGATCCCATGGCGATTCCTCTCACTGCCTCGCGATCATCGGGCCGAGCACGCTCGGACCGCCGATCACGTGAATGTGCAGATGATACACCTCCTGCCGCCCCACCCGTCCGGTATTGATGATCGTCCGGAATCCGTCGGTCGCACCCTGCTCGCGCGCGAGGCGCGGGGCGAGCGCGAGCAGCTTCCCGAGCAGCGGCGCGTCGCCGGACGCGCACTCGTACAGCGACGGCACGTGGCGCTTGGGCACGAGGAGCAGGTGGACCGGCGCCACCGGGCGGATGTCGTGGAAGGCGAGGAGGTCGCCGTCCTCGTAGGCCTTCTGCGACGGGATCTCGCCGCGCACGATCTTGCAGAAGATGCAACTCTCGGGCGTCGTCGCTTCGGCCATCGCGCTCACTCCCTCTTCGCCTCGATCCCGCCGCCGTCGCCGCGCGCGGCCTTCTCGTCTATTCCAGAGATCCCCTCGCGGCGCCGAAGTTCCGCGAGCACGTCGGCCGGTCTCAGGCCGTAGTACGCGAGCGCGACCAGGCAGTGGAACCAGAGGTCCGCCATCTCGCCGACGATGCGCCGCCGGTCGCCGGCCTTGCCGGCCATCACCGCCTCGGTCGCCTCCTCGCCGAGCTTCTTGAGCACCGCGTCCTCGCCGCGCGCGAGGAGGTGGGCGACGTACGAGCTTTGTGGATCGGCGCCCTTGCGGCTCTCGATCACCTCCGCCAGCCGGTCGAGGATGTCGGTCATGTTTGTGCTTGCTCCTGGCTCCGGATCGGCCGAGGGCGCGCCCCTCAATCGCCGCGGTAGATGTCCTTCGGGTCCTTGACGACCGCGTCGACGGTGACCCAGCCGCCGTCGACGAGCCGCTGGAAGAAGCAGCTCGGCCGGCCGGTGTGGCAGGCGATGCCGCCCGCCTGCTCGACCCGCAGCAGCACCACGTCGTTGTCGCAATCCATACGGATCTCCCGTACGCGCTGGACGTGGCCCGAGGCTTCGCCCTTGCGCCACAGCCGCGCGCGGGATCGGGAGTAGTACACCGCTTCCCCGGTGGCGGCGGTGCGCGCGAGCGCCTCGCGGTCCATCCAAGCGAGCATCAGCACGCGCCCGCTGCCGGAGTCCTGCGCGATGACCGGCACGAGGCCGCGCTCGTCCCACTTCACCTGATCGAGCCAGTCCGCCGTGTCGGTCACAACCGCACCTCGATGCCGCGCGCCGCCATGAGCTCCTTCGCCTGCCGGACGGTGTACTCGCCGTAGTGGAAGATGCTCGCCGCGAGCACCGCGTCCGCCTTGCCCTCGAGCACGCCGGCCGCGAGGTGCTCCAGGGTGCCGACGCCGCCGCTCGCGATCACCGGCACGTCGACCGCCTCGGCGACCGCGCGCGTGAGCGCGAGGTCGAAGCCCGCGCGCGTGCCGTCGCGGTCCATGCTGGTCAGCAGGATCTCGCCGGCGCCCGCCGCCTGCATGCGCCGCGCCCATGCCACGGCGTCGAGCCCCGTCGCCCGGCGGCCGCCGTGCGTGAACACCTCCCAGCCGCCGTCCGCCCGCTTGGCGTCGATCGCGACCACGATGCACTGGGCGCCGAAGCGCCCGGCCGCGTCCTCCACGACCGCGGGGTTCTGCACCGCGGCGGTGTTGATCGACACCTTGTCGGCGCCGGCGTTCAGGAGCCGGCGGACATCCTGCGCGCTTCGCACCCCGCCACCCACGGTCAGCGGAATGAACACCTGCGCCGCGACGGCTTCGACGACGTGCACGATCGTGTCGCGCTCGTCCGAGCTCGCCGTGATGTCGAGGAAGGTGAGCTCGTCGGCGCCCTGCTCGTCGTAGCGCCTCGCGATCTCCACCGGGTCGCCCGCGTCGCGGAGGCTCACGAAGTTCACGCCCTTGACGACCCGGCCGGCGGTGACGTCGAGGCAAGGGATGATGCGCTTGGCGAGGCCCATTGGAACCGGGGACGGGGATTGGGATATGGGGGGTCCGTCTCCCCCATGCCTCATCCCCGATCCCCGTCCTTGGCGAGCTTGTCGGCCTCGGCCTGCGCAGCTTTGAGGTCGAGCGTCCCCTGGTACAGCGCCCGGCCGGTGATCACGCCCACGATCCCCTCGGACTCGATCGCGCAGAGCGCCTTCACTTCGGTCAGGCTGCAGAGGCCGCCGCTCGCGATCACCGGCGTGCGGAGCTCGCGCGCGAGGCGCACCGTCGCGTCCACGTTGACGCCGGTGAGCATGCCGTCGCGCCCGATGTCGGTGTAGATGATCGCCTCGACGCCGTAGTCCTCGAACTTCTTCGCGAGGTCGACGACGTCGTGGCCGGTGAGCTTGGACCATCCCTCGACGGCCACCTTGCCGTCCTTGGCGTCGAGCGCGACGAGCACGTGCCCGGAAAAGGCGGTGCACGCATCGGAGAGAAACCCCGGGTTCTTGACCGCGGCGGTGCCGACGACGACATAGGCGACCCCGTAGTCGAGGTACTTCTCGATGGTGTCGAGGTCGCGGATGCCGCCGCCGAGCTGGACCGGGATCTTGCCGTCGAGCGCTTTCACGATGTCGCGGATCACCGCCTCGTGCTTCGGACGTCCCGCGGCGGCGCCGTTCAGGTCGACCACGTGCAGCCGGCGCGCGCCCTGGGCGAGCCAGTGCTTCGCCACGGCGACCGGATCCTCGGAATAGACGGTCGCGTCCTTCATGTCGCCCTGCTTGAGGCGGACGCAGCGGCCGTCTTTGACGTCGATCGCCGGGATGATCACCATCGCTGGCGGAAGCAGGAATCGGGGGATCGATACGGGCGGCGCAGGCGCGCCGTCGGGCTAGATCGTGGCGGGTGGGTTCGGAGGCGGATGCGTTCAGGAAGGGGCGCCGGCGCGCGGGCTCGGGACGCTCAAGGCGCCCAGGATACGAAGTTCGCGAGAAGCTGTAATCCCGCCGTGTGGCTCTTCTCGGGGTGGAACTGTACCGCGAAAATGTTATCCCTCGCCACCGCCGAGGTAAAGGGGAGTCCGTAGTCGGCCGCGCCGCACTCCAGGGCTTTTTCCTCGGGACGGAAGAAGTAGCTGTGGCAGAAGTAGAACCGCTCCGCGTCGCCGATGCCCTGCCATAGTGCGTGGGCCCGCGTCTGCCGCACGCGGTTCCACCCCATGTGCGGCACCTTGAGCGGCCCGTCCGGGGCGGAGCGCAGCCGGTCGGGCGGAAAGCGCACGACCCGGCCGGGAAAGACGGCGAGGCCCGGGGTGTCGCCCTCGGCGCTCCACTCGAACAGCATCTGCGCCCCGATGCAGATGCCGAGCAGGGGCTTCGACCGCGTCGCCCTCAGCACCGCCTCGCGCAGGCCGCAGCGCTCGAGCTCGCGCATGCAGTCCGGCATCGCGCCCTGTCCGGGGAAGACGACGCGCTCCGCCGCCGCGACCGCGCGGGGATCGGCGGTCACGAGCACCCGCGCCGCCGGGGCGACGCGCTCGACGGCCTTCGACACCGAGCGCAGGTTCCCCATGCCGTAATCGACGACCGCGATCGTGGTCATGGCCGAAAATCTTCAACGCAAAGGCGCGAAGAGCGCAAAGGATCGCAAAGGAAGGGCGGATCCCTGGAGTCTGCTCCGGAGTCGCCGCGTCGATTCGGATCCCTTTCCTTTGCGATCCTTTGCGCTCTTCGCGCCTTTGCGGTGAGGTTTACAGGGTGCCTTTGGTGGACGGCACCGCCCCGCCGGCGCGCGGATCGGCCTCCACGGCCATGCGCAGCGCGCGGGCGAACGCCTTGAACACCGTCTCGGCCTGGTGGTGGGCATTGGTTCCCCGCAGGTTGTCGACGTGGAGCGTCACCTGCGCGTGGTTGACGAAGCCCTGGAAGAACTCGTGGACGAGGTCGACGTCGAACTCGCCGATCCGGGCGCGCACGAACGGCACGTTAAACTCGAGCCCCGGCCGGCCGGAGAAATCGATCACCACGCGCGAGAGCGCCTCGTCGAGCGGAACGTAGGCGTGGCCGAACCGCCGGACGCCGCGCTTCTCGCCGATCGCCTTCGCCACCGCCTGGCCGAGCGCGATGCCGATGTCCTCGACGGTGTGGTGCGCGTCGATGTGCAGGTCGCCCTTCGCCGCCACGTCGAGATCGAGCAGCCCGTGCCGCGCGACCTGGTCGAGCATGTGGTCGAGGAACGGCACGCCGGTGGCGAGCTTCGAGCGCCCCTTGCCGTCGAGATTGACCGACACGCTGATCTTGGTTTCCGCGGTGTCGCGGGTGACCGCCGCGGTCCTCATAGGCTCTCCGCCAGGGCGGCCAGCACGAGCGCGTTCTCGCCGGGCGTCCCGACCGTGAGCCGCAGGCAGTTCGCGAGCAGCGGATGGCTGCCGTGGAAGTTGCGCACCAGGATCTTGCGGCTCTTCAGACGCGCGTCGACGGCGTCGGCGTCGGGCACGCGCACCAGGATGAAGTTCGCGTCGCTCGGGAAGGCCTCGACGCCCCGCAGGTCCCGCAGCCGGCCGAGCATCGACTCGCGCTCGGCCTTGATGCTCTCCGCCTGGCCGTCGAGCACGGCGATGTGCGCGAGCAGGCGCTCGGCGACCGCCTGCGCGAGCACGCTCACGTTGTAGGGTGAGCGCACCTTGTCGAGCTCCCGGATCCACTCGGGTCGGGCCGCCGCGTAGCCGAGGCGCACCCCCGCGAGCCCGAGCTTGGACACGGTCCGCATCACCATGAGGTTCGGGAATCGCCCGAGCTCGCGCATGAAGGTCTTGCCGGCGAACACGTGATAGGCCTCGTCGAGGACGACGAGTCCCGGCGCGGCGGCGATGATCCGCTCGACCTCGTCTTCGGGAAACAGGTTCCCGGTCGGGTTGTTCGGGTACGCGATGAAGATCACCGCCGGTCGGTGCGCCGCGATCGCGTCGAGGAAGCGCGCCGGATCCAGGGTGAAATCGCGGTTGAGCGGCACGCCGACGTAGCGCATTCGCGCGATCACCGCGTTGATCCGGTACATGGCGAACGCCGGCTCGGGCGCGAGCAGCACCGCGCCGGGCCGCGCGAGCGCGTGCGCGACGATCTGGATGATCTCGTCCGAGCCGTTGCCGATCAGGAGACCGCAGTCCTCGGGGATCCCGAACGTCGCGCGCAGCCGCGCCTTGAGCTCGGGCGCGGCTGGGTCCGGATAGCGGTTGATCGGGAGCGTCGCGACCAGGCGCCCGACCTCCTCGCGCAACGGCTCGGGCAGCCGGTAAGGGTTCTCCATCGCGTCGAGCTTGATCATGCCGTCCGCGGCGGGCACGTGGTAGGCCTTGAGCGCGAGGATCTCCTCGCGCACGAGATCGGCCGGGCCGAGCCTGACCGGATCGCGCTTCACGACTCGCCTCCGAGCCGGTACTCGGCGGAGCGGGCGTGCGCCGGCAGCCCTTCGCCGCGCGCGAGCGCCGCGGCGATCGGCCCGAGCGAGCGCGCGCCGTCGCGGGAGACGTGGATGACGCTCGAGCGCTTCTGGAAGTCGTAGACGCCGAGCGGCGACGAGAACCGCGCGGTGCGCGAGGTCGGCAGCACGTGGTTCGGGCCGGCGCAGTAGTCGCCGAGGACTTCGGCGCTGTAGCGTCCGAGAAAGATCGCCCCGGCGTGGCGGATGCGCTCGAGCCACCGCTCGGGATCGCACACCGAGAGCTCGAGGTGCTCGGGCGCGATCCGATTCGCGAGCTCGCACGCCTCTTCGAGATCCCGCACGAGGATGAGCGCGCCGCGGTTCGCGAGCGAGGCGCGGATCACGTCGCGGCGCGGCATCGCCGCGAGCTGCCGGTCGATGCTCGCCGCCACGCGGTCGATGAAGTCCGCATCCGGCGCGGCGAGGATCGCCTGCGCCGCCTCGTCGTGCTCGGCCTGCGCGAGGAGATCCATCGCGATCCAGTCGGGCTCGGTCGAGCCGTCGCAGATCACCAGGATCTCGGAGGGCCCGGCGACCATGTCGATGCCGACGGTGCCGAACACGCGGCGCTTGGCCGCGGCGACGTAGGCGTTGCCGGGGCCGACGATCTTGTCGACCGCGGGGACCGTCGCGGTGCCGTAGGCGAGCGCGCCCACGGCCTGGGCGCCGCCGATGGCGAACACGCGATCGACGCCGGCGATCGCGGCGGCGGCCAGCACGAGCCGGTTCCGCTCGCCGTCCGGCGTCGGCGCGCACATGACGAGCTCGCGCACGCCGGCGACCTTCGCCGGAATCGCGTTCATCAGCACCGACGACGGATACGCGGCCTTCCCCCCGGGCACGTAGAGGCCGACGCGGTCGAGCGCGGTCACGCGCTGGCCGAGCGTCGTGCCGTCGGGCTCGGTGTGGCTCCACGACTCGGCGCGCTGGCGGTCGTGGTAGGCGCGGACGCGGGCCGCCGCCTGCGCAAGCGCTCCGCGCACCGGCTCCGCGAGCGCGGCGGCCGCCCGTTCGAGCTCGCCCCGCGGGATCTCGAGCTCGCCGACGCTTCCTGCGCCGACGCGGTCGAGCCGCCGGGTGTGCTCGAGCACCGCCGCGTCGCCGCGCGCGCGCACGTCGGCGAGGATCGCCGCGACCGCGCGCTCGACGTCCTCGTCCTGCGCGGCCTCGAGCGCGGTGAGGGCCGCGAGCCGGCGGTCGAAATCGGCCGCCCGCGTGGAGAGGCGGGCGATGTCAGGCATGGGCGGTCGCGGCCGTCTCGAACGCCGCGATGAGCGGCTGGAGCAGCGGGCGCTTCAGCTTCAGCGCGGCCTGGTTGACGATCAGCCGCGCGCTGATCGGCATGATCTCCTCGACCGCGCGCAGATTGTTCTCGCGCAGCGTGTTGCCGGTCGCGACCAGGTCGACGATCGCGTCGGCGAGGCCGGCGAGCGGCGCGAGCTCCATCGAGCCGTAGAGCTTGATGAGATCGACGTGCACGCCCTTCGCCGCGAAGTGCTCGCGCGCGACGCGGAGATACTTGGTGGCGACGCGCAGCCGCGCGCCCTGGCGCACGGCCGCCGCATAGTCGAAGCCCTGCGGCACCGCGACCACCATGCGGCAGGCCGCGATGCCGAGATCGAGCGGCTGGTAGAGCCCGGCCCCGCCGTGCTCGTAGAGCACGTCCCTGCCGGCGATGCCGAGATCGGCCGCTCCGTACTGGACATAGGTCGGCGTGTCGGCGGCGCGCAGGAGGACGAGCCGCACGTCGGCGCGGCGCGTCGGGACGATGAGCTTGCGCGAGGTCTCCGGATCTTCGGCCGGCGCGATGCCGGCGGTCTCGAGCAGCGGCAGCGTCTCGTCGAAGATCCGGCCCTTGGAGAGCGCGAGCGTGATGCCGGACAAGGGGCGCGATCGGTTCTGCAAAGCCCCGATTCTAAAGGAAAACCGCCGACGGACGGCGATCAGGGACGGCGCTTGCCCAGCGCGGCGCGGATCTTCGCGAGCAGCCGCTCGAGGTCGATCGGCTTGGTGTCGAAGTCGTCGCACCCGGCGGCGAGCGCACGCTCGCGGTCCCCCGCCATCGCGTGCGCGGTGAGCGCGATGATCGGGATCGCGCGCGTCGCCGGATCGGCGCGCAGGCGCCGCGTCGCCTCCCAGCCGTCGATGACCGGCAGGTTGAGGTCCATCAGGATGACGTCGGGCCGCTCCTCGGCCGCCGCCGCCACGCCCGCCGCGCCATCGGCGGCCACGAGCATCTGGAAGTCTTCCTCGAGCTCGAGCCGCGTCTTCAGCATGTAGACGTTGTCGTCGTTGTCCTCGACGTAGAGCACCCGCGGCATCCCGAGTCCTCCGCTTCAGGCCGCCGCGCGGGCCGCGGCGATCGAGCTCCGCAGCTGGTCGACGAGCTCGGCCGGGTCGAACTCGTGCTTGAGCAGGATCTTCGCCGCGCCGGCCCCGAGGCGCCGACGGTCGGCCGCGGTGAGGTCCTTCGCGGTGACGACGATCACCGGGATGCGCCGCCACTCCGGGTGCTCCTGCAGCGTGGCGGCGAACTCGAAGCCGTCCATGCGCGGCATCAGCAGGTCGAGCACGATCAGGTCCGGGCGCGCCGCGCGCAGCCGCGCGAGGCCCGCCTGCCCGTCCTCGGCCTCGTCGATGACGTAGCCCGCGGGTTCGAGGGCGGCGCGCACGATCGCGCGCTGCGCCGGATCGTCCTCGACGAGCAGGACGTGCGGCGTGCGGTCGTGGGCGACGAAGCGGGCGAGGCTGCGCAGCAGGCGCTCACGGTCGATCGGCTTCGTCAGGTAGTCGGCCGCGCCGAGCGCGATCCCCTTGTGGCGCTCGTCGACGATCGTGACGACGATCACCGGGACCGCGGCGAGCTCCGGATCGCCCTTGAGCGCGGCGAGCACGTCCCAGCCGCTCAGGTCCGACATCAGGACATCGAGCGTGATCGCCGCGGGACGCAGCTCGCGCGCCCGGCGCAGCCCCTCGATCCCGCCCACGGCCACCGCCACTCGGATCCCGCTCTCCTGCAGCCAGTCGCTGATCAGCTCGCGCGCGGTGCGATCGTCGTCGATCACCAGCACCACGTCGCTCCGCCCCGACGCCGGTGCGCTCGCGGTCGCGGCCTCGGGAACTGCGGCCGCGGCCGGCGCTCCGGCCTCCATCGGCAAGCGCGCGGTGAACGTCGAGCCCTTGCCGGGGGCGCTCGCCACCGTCAGGTCGCCGCCCATCATGCGGCACAGCCGGCGGCTGATCGCGAGCCCGAGCCCGGTGCCGCCGAACCTCTGCTGCGTCGTGGCGTCGGCCTGCGTGAACTCCTTGAAGAGCCGGCCCATCTGCTCCTCGCTGAGGCCGATCCCGCTGTCGCTCACCATGAACTCCATCCAGGCGCCGTCCGCGCGGCGGCGCACCGCTACCGCGAGCTCGACGCGGCCGTCCTCGGTGAACTTGCAGGCATTGGAGAGCAGGTTGAGCAGGATCTGCGTGAGCCGCTTGCGGTCGGCGCGCAGCATCCCGAGATCGGGCGGACAGGTCGCCACCAGCTTGTTCCGGTTCTTCTCGGCGAGCGGGCGCGCGGTCTCCAGCAGCTCGTCGACCAGCGGCCGGACCTCGAAGTCCTCCGGGACGAGCTCCAGCTTGCCGGCCTCGATCTTGGACAGATCGAGCAGATCGTTGATGAGATTGAGCAGGTGGCGCCCGGCGCGCAGGATGCGCCCGAGCGGCTCGGCCGCCTTGTCGGTCCCGAAGCGGCTCGCGTGCTGGCTCAGCATCTCCGACAGCCCGATGATGGCGTTCAGCGGCGTGCGCAGCTCGTGGCTCATCGTGGCGAGGAACGCGCTCTTCGCCTGGCTCGCCGCCTCGGCCTCGCGGCGCGCGCGCAGGAGCTCGGTGATGTCGTGGTAGACGGCCACGTAGCCGAGCTCGCGGTCCTCGACGATCACCGGGACGGCGGCGGCCTCGACGTCGACCAGCGTGCCGTCCCTGCGGGTGCGGCGCGAGATAAAGTGGGTCCGGCCGCCGGCGAGCACCTGCCGCGAATACGCCTCCGCCTCGGCCCGGAGCTCCGGCGACCCGACCGCGACCAGGTGATCGAGCTCGCGCCCGAGCGCCTCGGCGGCGCGCCAACCGAACAGCCGCTCGGCCGCCGGGTTCCACGACACGACGCGCCCGCCGTCGTCGAGGGTCGCGATCGCGACCGGTGAGGCTTCGACCAGCGCCTCGGAGTAGGTCTTCTGCCGCTGGACCTCGTCGAACAGCCGGGCGTTGTAGATGGCGACCGCCGACTGCGCGGCGAACGTCTGCAGCAGCGCCACGGTCTGTTCTGGAAGCTCGCCCGATTGCTTGCGCCGCACCACCAACCCGCCGAGGACGCGGTCCTCGCGCACGAGCGGCGCGGCGGCGAGCGACCGATAACCGGCTTCGAGCATGATCTCGCGAAAGCGATAACTTTGGTCGGCGGCAATGTCGGGAATCTGAATGACGTGCCGCGACGCGGCCGCGCGCGCGACAGCGCTGTCGCCCCCCAGCCGCACGCGCGCCTGGTGCAGCCGTTCGACGAGCTCACGGTCGACGCCATAGTTCGCGCGGGGTTCGAACACCTGCTCGCCTTCGTCGAACTCGTAGATCGTGCCACCGTCGGCGCTCGAGAGCTTGACTGCGTGCGCGACGATGCTGGTCAGCACGGCCTGCAGGTCGAGCGTCGAGCCGACCGCGCGGCCGATCTCGCCGAGGGCGCGCAGCTCCCCGACCGAGCGGCTCAGCTCGGCGGTCCGCTGCTCGAGCTCCTGGAAGATGCGCGCGTTCTCCAGCGCGATGGCGGCCTTTTCCGCGAACACCTGGAGCAGCTCGATCTGCTTCGCGGAGAACGGGCCGGGCTCGGCGCGCAGGACGCCGATCGCGCCCACCGGCTCGGCGCCGCGCAGGATCGGCACCGCGAGCAGCGCCCGGTAGCCGAGCGAGTGCGCGAGGCGCAGCGACAGCGCCGGCACGTCGGGGGCGGCGTCGAGATCGCCGACGTGCACGACCGACCGCTCGAGAATGCCGCGCGCCACCAGGCTCTCGGCGCTCGGCGGCCGCGGATAGCTGCTCTGCAACTCGGCGAGCGCGTCGGGCGTCCAGTTGTGATGCGCCACGATGTGGATCAGCTTGCCGTCGAACCGGAACACCGCCGAATAGGTCGCCCCGCAAAGCGCGGTCGCGTGTCGCGCGATCAGCTCGAACACCGGCTGCGCGTCGGTGCGCGACTTGGAGATGAGCCGCAGGATCTCGCTCGCCGCGGTCTGCTGGGCGAGCGTCGCGGTGAGGTCCTGGTTCGCCTCGGCGAGCTCGCGGGTGCGCGCCTCGACCTTCTCCTCGAGGCGCGCGTACGACTCCTGGAGCTGCGTCGCCGAGCGGTTGAACTCCTCGCCGAGCGCCTGGATCTCGTCGCCGGTCCCGAGCTCGATCCGGTGCCCGAGGTCGCCGGCGCCGATCCGCGCGGCGCCCGCCTGCAGCGTCCGGATCGGCGCGACCATCCGCCGCGCGAGGAGGATGCTCGCCAGCACCGAGGCGCCGAGCCCCAGCGCGAGGATCAGCAGGCTGCGGATGATCGTCGCCTTGACGGGCGCGAGCGCCTCGGCGGCGGGCTGCTCGGTGAACACGATCCAGCCGAGCTTGCCGATCGCGGCGTGAGCGGAGAGCACCTGTCCGCCGGCGAGACCGGCGGCGATCGTCATCGGCTCCCGATCCTGCGGCGCGGCGGCGTCGCCGGCGCGCGCGGCGCGCACCTGCGGCAGCGCCGTGAGGTCGCGCCGCTCGAGCGCGAGCGTGGCGTTCGGATGGGCTACGAGGTGGCCGTCCGAGTCGACCACGTACGCGTAGCCCGCCCGGCCCACGCGGATGCGCGAGATCACGTCCCAGATCGCCCGCAGATTCACCTCGGCCACCGTCACCTCGACGGCGTACTCGCCCGAGGGCACCGCGATCGTCATGTACGGCTCGACGCCGTTGCGCAGGTACACCGGGCCGAAGTACGTCTTGCCCGATTTGGCGGCGGCGAACGCCGGCGATTGGGAGAGGTCCGCGCCGCTCGCGACCGCGTCGAGCGCCACGCGCGAGACCCGGAGCTGCTCCTTGCCGCCGATGTCGAGGTGCCGCACCTCGGTGATCGCGCGCTCGGTCCGGAGCAGCCGCAGGAAGGCGAGCTCGCGCTGCTCGGCGAGCGCGCCCGCCAGGGCCTCGCGGTACCCGACGCCGAGGCCGCCCGGCGGCGCCACCGCGGGGTCGTCGGCGTCGGCGTGGGTCGTCGTCCGCACCTGGCGCTCGATCTCGACGACGAACCGCTCGATGCGCGCCGCGGCGCCTTGCGCCTTCTCCCGCGCGATCTGCACGAGCGCGCGCTGGGCTTCCTCGTAGGAGAACCAGAGCTCGACGAGGCTGCTCGCGATGAGCACGCCGCCGACGAGCACGAGCAGGAAGATCAGGTACTTCCAGAACAGCCGCCCACGGGGTTGCAGCGTGCGCATCGCTCGGGCGCTAGCGGCGGATCGTGTCGGCGCGGAGCAGGATCTTCTGCGGCACCGTGATGCCCAGGAGCGCCGCGGTCCGCAAATTGACGGCGAGATCGATCGCGTCGCTGCCCTCCACCGGCAGCTCGCCCGGCCGCGCGCCGCGCAGGATCTTCGCCGCCAGGCGCGCCGCCTGGACGCCCTGGGCGTAGTAGTCGGGCCCGTACGACACCAGGCCGCCATAGCCGACCCAGAACGACGAGGCGAAGATCGCCGGGATGCGGGCGTCGAGCGAGAGCTTGAGCAGGCCCGCCGGCAGGTCGAGCGCATCCTCGTCGGGGGCGAGCAGCGCATCGCCGGCGCGGAACTCGCGGCGCAGCCGCTGGAGATCGTCCACCGCCGCGACTTCGGTCGCCACGACGACGACGCCGAGCCGGGGCGCCGCCTCGCGCACGCGGGCGAGCGCCTGCGCGGCGCTCGCGTCGTCGCGCGAATGAATGAACCATACGCGGCGCACGCCGGGGTGCAGCGTCTTGAGCAGCTCGACGCGCTTGGGCGCGAGCTCGGGCGCGATGCTCGAGACGCCGGTGAGGTTGCCGCCCGGGCGGGCGAGCTCGCCCACGACGCCGGCGGCGACCGGGTCGTTGATCTGCGCGAACACGATCGGCAGGTTTGGGGTCGCCACCTTGGCCGCGCGCGTGGCCGCCGCGCTGCAGGAAAACAGCAGATCCACCCCGGACTTCACGAGCGCGGCGGCGGCGGCCGCGGTGGCCTCCGGCTTGCCCTCGGTGAACCGGATCTCGAACGCGACTTCGCGCCCTTCCTCGAGCCCGAGCTCGCGCAGGCCCGCCCTAAATCCGAGCACGGTGGGGTGGTTCGGCGCCCACGCCTCGGTGACGACGCCGATCCGGTACGGGCGATCGGCCGGCTGGGCCGGCGCGCCGGCGGCGACGATCCCCGCGCCGAGCGCGGCGAGGGTGATTCCGACCCCGCGGCGCGCGCGGGCCGCGGTGCTCCCGTTTCGCCTCCGGATGCGGGTCGCGGTCGGCGCCATCACACGGCGATGAAGTCGTGGTAGGCGCCTTGCGAGACCCGACGCCAACCGCCGAGCTGGCTCTGGAACTTCGTGAAGGACGCATAGACCTTCCGCGCGAGCGGGCTCTTCTCGGACTCCTCCTTCACGACCTCGCCGGCGAGCTTCCGCAGCCCACCGAGGACGGGCGTGGGGAGCTGGAGGATCTCGACCTTGCCCTTGTAGCCGCCGCGCAGCTTCTCGAGCGCGATCGAGTTCGCCGCCTCGTATTCGGTCGAGCCGTGGACCGACACCGCCGCTACGGCGTCGTCGAGGATCAGCTTGAGGTCGGCCGGGAGCGCGTCGTACGCCTTCTTGTTGAACGTGAACTCGAGGGTGGTTCCCGGCTCGTGCCAGCCGGGGTAGTAGTAGTACGGCGCGGTGTTCTGGAGCCCGAGCTTCAGGTCGTCGTGCGGGCCGACCCACTCGGACGCGTCGATGACGCCGCGTTCGAGCGCGCGATAGATCTCTCCGCCCGGGGTGAGGACCACGGTGCCCCCGGCTTTCTCGATCACCTTGCCGCCGAGCCCGGGAATTCGCATCTTGAGGCCCTTCAGATCGGCCACGGTGTTGATCTTCTTTCGGAACCATCCCGCCATCTGCGGGCCGGTGGACATCCCCGGCCGCGGGACCAGGTTGAACGCGGCGTAGGTCTCCTCCCAGAGCTTGAGCCCGTCGCCGTGGTAGTACCAGCTCGCCATGCCCTCCGGGTTCATGCCGAACGGCACCGCGCAGAACCACTGCGTCGCCGGCTCCTTCGCGGCCCAGTAGTAGGCCGCACCCATGAAGCTCTCGACGGTGCCCTTCGCGGTCTCGTCGAAGCACGCGAGCGGCGGCATGAGCTGGCCGGCGGGGAAGACTTCGATCGCGAACCGTCCGCCGCTCATCTCCTCGACCCGCTTCGCCAGCCGCTGGGCCGAGCCCTGCATGACGTTCAGCGCCGGCGTCCAAGTCGTCACCATCCGCCATTTCACCTTCGGCTGTGCAATGACATACGGAGCATGCACGGTAGCCGCGGCGGCTGCGCCGGCGAGGGCGCCGCCCATCACGAACTTGCGTCTCTCCATACCCCCTCCTCCGTGAATACGTATTCTCAGTGATCGAAATGGAAGTGGATCACGACTCGCCCGTCCTTGCGAGCGGACTGGGCGCGGTCGGCGTTGCGGCGAAGCATGAAGCCGGCGAGGCGGCGCACGCCGTCCTCGGCCTCGCGGACCTCGCGCTCCGTCGGGCGCATGTCGGGCAGCTCCAGCAGCTCGCCGTGGTAGCCGACGTGCACCTCGAGGTTGAACTCGTCGAACGAGGCCTCGATGGTGAGCCGGCCCTGCGGCGCGCAGTTCTCGATCACCGCTTCGGTCAGCTGGGTCACGCCGAAGATCGCGCGCCGGATGACGTCCGGCCGCGCGCCCCAGCTCTTCCCGCGCTGCGTGAAGAAGTCCTGGATCGCCTGCGGGTAGTCGCCCGCGGGTTCGAGCTCGAGGCTCACCCGCTGCCGGACACCGAGCCGGAAGAGCAGGTTCAAGCCGAACGCGATCACCGTCCCGGTCACGAGCGCGGAGTCGAGCAGCGGCCTCACCCAGGCCGGCGCGGCCGCGGCGGCGGCCGGAAACATGAGCACCGCGAGGCCGGCGCCGACCGAGAGGCCGATAACGATCGTTTTGCGCGCATCGAGCATGCGCGAGGTGATGATCTGCATCCCGCCGATCAGGATGAAGCAGGAGACGAAGACGAGCGCGCCGGCGACCACGGGCCCGGGGATCGCCACCATCACCGCCGCGAATTTGGGCAGGAAGGCGAGGACGACGGCGATCGCGGCGATCGCGTAGGCGATCTTGCGGCTCGCGACGCCGGTCGCGACGATCACTCCGACCGACGCGGTGACGGTCGAGAGCCCGTAGGAGCCGAGCAGGCCGGAGGTCGAGGCGGCGACGCCGTCGGCGAGCGTCCCGCCGCTGATGGAGCGCATGTCGGGGCGCACCCACTCCGTGTCGTTGAGCCGCTGGAAGATCGTCACGTTGGCGCTGGTGTTCATCGCCGCGGCGACGCCGGCGACCACGAACGGCAGCGCGAGCGCGAGATCGAACGACCACGCGACGTGGTCGAAGCGCGGCAGGGCGACGAGCGGCATGCCCGCGATCGCGGCGAGCTCCGCGGGCGATCCGAGGCCCAGCCACACCGCGACGAGGTACCCGGCCACCATGCCGATCAGGGCGCAGAACATCCGCAGCATGCCCCTCGTCCAGAGGTTCAGCCCGACCATCACCGCGAGCGTGAACCCGGCCGCTGCCCAGTCCGCGAGGCTCGCCGGCTCGCCGCCCTGTCCCGCCATCAGGAAGCGGATGCCGATCGCGGCGGCCACCAGGCCGGTGAGCACCACCACGAGCCCGGCCATCTCGGGCGGCAGATACGGGCGCAACGGACGCCAGATCCGCGACAGCGCGGCCTCGACGAGGCCCGAGAAGATCGTCATGCCGAAGACGAGCGGCAGGCCGCCCGCCTGCGCGGCGACGAGCGACGGACCAAGATAGACCGCCTGGAAGCCGGTGGGCGCGAGATAGCCGCTGCCGACCGGTCCGCGCGCGAGCGCCTGCAGGGCGGTGCCGAGGCCGAGCGCGAGCACGCCCGCGCTCACGACCTGCGCCGCGACCGTCGGCGAGGCGCCCGCCGCGCGGGCCACGAGCACCGGGAAGACCATGACGATCCCGAGCACCGCGATGTGCTGGACGGCGCTCAGCCACAGCACCGACGGCGGCGGGACCTCCTCGGCGCCGTACACGAGATCCGCAGGCTTCTTCACGACAGCCCCGCCGCGGCCGCGCGGCTATCCCGCCTGCACCTTCGCGATGCACTCCTCGCGCGTGGGGTAGATCTGGAAGGCGGTGCTGAACGCGGAGATGTCGAACAGCCGCTGCACCTCCCCGACCACGCCGCACAGCACGAGCCGGCCGTTCGACTCCTCCGCGAGCTTGCCCGCGATCAGCAGCGCGCGAAACCCGGCGCTCGAGATGTAGGCGATGTTGGCGAGATCGATGACGACGCGATTCGCGCCCGAGCGGATGAGCGCGCAGACCCGATCGCCGAACTCCTTGGCGGTGAGGCTGTCGATGCGCCCCTTCGGCTCGACCGTCGAGACACCCGCAGACTGTCCGATCATGATTTCCATGCCCGTCCTCTCCCCCCACTCCCCGTCACGGCGCCGCCGACACCCGCTTGCTGAAGCTCAGCCGGTTGCGATTTCCGCGCCGCTCGTAAGCGACTTCGTCGTTCAGTGTCCGGACGAAATGGATGCCGAGACCGCCCGGCGACCGCTCGCCGATCCCGCCCCGCAGGTCCGGCGGCGGGGCGCCGAGCGGGTCGTACGGCGCTCCGTCGTCCTCGACCTCGGCCGCCACCGCGCCGTCGCGGAGCGCGATCCGCAGCAGGATCTCGTGATCGCCGCCGTCCGCATAGGCGTACGAGATGACGTTGGTCAGCACCTCGTCGAACGATACGAGCAGGCTCGTCAGCACCGGCATCGGCAGCGCGTGGGCCGCCGCGAATTCCTCGATCCACAGCCGGACGCGCTCGAGCTCGGCCAGCCGGTTGGCGATCCGCAGTTCCGCGCGTTCCATGGCGCCGGTCGGGCCGGGGATGACCACGCTCCAAGCTCTCGCGCGCGCAGTGTATCCCGAGCCCGGAGGGGGAGTGCAACGGCATGGCCCGCCGCGTTCGCTTCGGAGACAATCTCCGGCGCCGGGATCCGCGCCGGCCGCGGGCGTCCGGGAATATCCCGCGGTTCGGCCGTGTACCGAGGAGCACCAACATGAGCGATGCGCGCATCCTGATCGTCGACGACGTCGAGGACAACCGGTACACGCTGAACATGCTCCTCGACCTCGAGGGCTATTCGCAGGTCGCGCAGGCCTGCGACGGCGCCGAAGCGCTCGAGCGCCTGCGCGCCGAGGCGTTCGATCTCGTGCTGCTCGACGTGATGATGCCGAAGCTCGACGGCTATCAGGTGCTCGAGCGCCTCAAGGGCGAGGGGCGGCTGCATCAGCTGCCGGTGGTCATGATCTCCGCCCTGCAGGAGCTCGACAGCGTGGTCCGCTGCATCGAGCTCGGCGCCGAGGACTACCTCCCGAAGCCCTTCAACCCGGTGCTGCTCAAGGCGCGCATCGGAGCGTGCCTCGAGAAGAAGCGGCTGCGCGACCAAGCGGCGGCGCAGCTCGAGCGCATGGCCGACGAGCTCCGCGCCGCCCGCGAGCTCCAGGCGTCGATGGTGCCGACCCGCTTCCCGGCGCCGGGCGCCGGCGACCCGCTGGAGGTGGCCGCGATCCTGAAGCCGGCGCGCGAGCTCGGCGGCGACTTCTACGACTTCTTTCGCCTCGCCGACGGCACCGCGATGCTCGTGATCGGCGACGTGTCCGACAAGGGCGTGCCCGCGGCGCTCTTCATGGCGCGGGCGATGAACGCCGTGCGCCTGCTCGCAGCCTCGTCCGCCGAGCCGCTCGATCCCGCGCGCGTCCTGCAGCGCGCCAACGAGGAGCTCGCGCGCGGGAACGACGCGACGATGTTCGTCACGCTGTTCCTCGGCGCGATCGACCCCGCACGCGGCTCGCTCCGTTACGCGAACGCCGGGCACAACGAGCCCTATCTCCTCGGCGCCTCCGCCGGCGTGCGCCCGATCACGGTGACCAAGGGCCTGCCCCTCGCCGCAGGCCCCGGGACGGGCTACGTCACGGCGACGCTGCCGCTCGCGCCGGGCGATACGCTGTTCGCCTTCACCGACGGCATCACGGAGGCGACGAACGCCGAGGGCGCGAGCTTCGCCGAGCACCGGCTCGAGACGCTGTTGACGGGGGTCCGCGGCAGGAGCGCGGCGGAGATCGTGAGCGCTGTCACCCGCGGCGTCGAGGAGTTCGCCGGCGCGGCGCCGCAGTTCGACGACATCGCCGCGCTCGTGGTGCGGCTGGTCGCGCCGCAGTAGCAGCCCGGGGCCCGGGCAGCCGCCCGCGGCGCTAGGCTACTTCACCCGCCGGATCCGGGCGCCGAGCGCGGCGAGCTTCGTCTCGATCGACTCGTAACCGCGGTCGAGGTGGTAGATCCGATCGACCACCGTCTCGCCCTCGGCGACCAGCCCGCCGATGACCAGGCTCGCGGAGGCGCGGAGATCAGTCGCCATGACGGCAGCGCCCTGCAGCCGCGGCACGCCGCGCACGGTCGCGGTGTGTCCGACGGTCTCGATGTCGGCGCCCAGCCGCGCGAGCTCGAGCGCGTGCATGAACCGGTTCTCGAAGATCGTCTCGGTGATCACGGCCGTGCCGTCGGCAACCGCGTCGAGCGCCATGAGCTGCGCCTGCATGTCGGTCGGGAAGCCCGGGTAGGGCGCGGTCCCGACATCGACGCTGCGTGGCCGCTCCGGCATCTCCAGCCGAATCGTGCGCGCGTCGGGCTCGACCGCGGCACCCGCTTGGCGGAGCTTCTCGATCACCGCGCCGAGCAGGCTGGCGTCGGTGTCGCGCAGCGTGATCGCGCCGCGGGTCGCCGCCGCGGCGGCGAGGAACGTGCCGGTCTCGATCCGGTCGGGCATGATGCGATGGCTCGCGCCGCCGAGCCGCTCGACGCCTTCGACCGTGATCACGTCCGTCCCGGCGCCGCTCACGCGTGCGCCCATGGCGTTGAGGCAGCTCGCGAGATCGACCACCTCCGGCTCGCGCGCGGCATTCTCGAGCACCGTCCGCCCCTCGGCGAGCGTCGCCGCCATCATCAGATTCTCGGTCCCGGTCACGGTCACGAGGTCCATGACGTGGCGCGCGCCCTTGAGCCGCCGCGCCCGGGCGGTGATGTAGCCCTGCTCGACGTGGAGCTCCGCGCCGAGGGCCTCGAGCCCCTTGAGGTGCTGATCGACCGGCCGCTGCCCGATCGCGCAGCCGCCCGGCAGCGAGACCCGGGCCGTGCCGCCGCGCGCGACGAGCGGTCCGAGCACGAGGATCGACGCGCGCATGGTCTTCACGAGCTCGTACGGCGCGAGCAGGCGCTCCAGGCGGCGCGCGTCGAGGAGCACCGCGTCGGCGTCGCGCTCGACCGCGACGCCCATCTGCGCGAGGAGCTGGAGCATCGTCGAAACGTCGCGCAGCCGCGGAACGTTGCCGAGCCGCAGCGGCGAGTCGGCGAGCAGCGCCGCGCACATCAGCGGCAGCGCCGCGTTCTTGGCGCCGGACACGCGAGCCTCGCCGCGCAGCGGGAGGCCGCCCTGGATCGCTAGCTTGTCCATTCGAAGCTCGGGACGCGGATGGGACCCGCGGAGTCTGCGCCGCGAATCTGGCGAAAAAGAGGCGCGCTCAGGGCTTCTGCGCCGCCCAATCCTCGGGGGTGAGGGTCTGCATCGACAGCGCGTGGATCTCCTCGCGCATGCGCTCGCCGAGCGCGCGGTAGACGAGCTGATGACGCTGGACGCGCGAGCGGCCGCGGAACTCCGGGCTCACGATCACCGCCTCGAAATGCTGCCCGTCGCCGACGACCTGGACGAACTCGCACGCGAGCCCCTGCTCGATGTACTTCCGAACGTCTTCCGGTTGCACCATCTCAATCACCTCCAAAAGCCAACGCAAAGAAGCAAAGCTTGCAAAGGACGCAAAGGATATCGGTTTGAATTTCTTTGCGTCCTCCGCGTCCTCTTCGCGCCGTTGCGTTGGCTCTTCGGTCAGTGCCGCAGCCGATAACCGGACTTCAGCAGCGCGAGTGTAATCGCCGACAATCCCACCAGGAACACCGCGACGACGCCCAGGCTCAAGGCGGGGTCGACGTCGGACAGGCCGAAGAACCCGTAGCGGAACCCGTCGATCATGTAGAAGAACGGGTTCAGGTGCGACACGCGCTGCCAGACTGCCGGCAGCGAGTGGATCGAGTAGAAGACCCCGGCGAGGAAGGTGAGCGGGACGACCAGGAAATTCTGGAACGCGGCGAGCTGGTCGAATTTCTCCGCCCAGATGCCGGCGATGACGCCGAGCGTGCCGAGGATCGCGCAGCCGGCGAGCGCGAACGCGAGCGCCCACAGCGGGTGGACGATCGGGACCGGGGCGAGCGGCACCGTCACCGCCAGCACGCCCGCACCGACCGCCAGCCCGCGGACGACGGCGGCGAGCACGTACGCGCCGAAGAACTCGACGTGCGACAGCGGCGGCAGCAGCACGAACACGATGCTTCCGGTCACCTTCGACTGCGCGAGGCTCGAAGAGCTGTTGGCGAAGGCGTTCTGCAGCATCGACATCATGACCAGGCCGGGCACGAGGAAGGCGGTGTAGGAGAGCCGGCCGTAGACCTGGACGCGGTCCTCGAAGACGTGCCCGAAGATGAGGAGATAGAGCAGCGCCGTCAGCACCGGCGCGGCGATCGTCTGGACGCCCACCTTCCAGAACCGCAGCAGCTCCTTGTAGAGGAGCGTCGCGAATCCGGTCCACGCGGCGCCCGCCGTGCCCGCGGCGGCGCCACCGGCGAGCTCAGTGCTGCGCTCGGCGTCCCGCAAATCGCGTTCCATCCTCGCCCCTCATGATCTGCACGAACACTTCCTCGAGATCCGGCTGGATCACCTCCATCTCGAGGATCCGGCACCCGGCCGCGCGCAGCTCGGCGAGCGCGCGCTCGACGTCCGCGTAATCGGCGAGCCGCAACCGGTAGCGTCCGCCTTCGGACTCGACGGCGAGCGGCGCTAGCGCCGCCGGCATCGCGCCCTCGAGGCGGAACTGGAGATAGAGGGCGTGGAAGCGGCGGATCAGGTCGCTCGTGGCGTCGAGCGCGACGATCCGCCCCGCCTTCAGCATGGCGATGCGGTCGCAGAGCATCTCCGCCTCCTCGAGATAGTGCGTGGTGAGGACCACGGTGTGGCCGTCGCGATTGAGGCGCCGGACGAACTGCCACAGCCCCTGGCGCAGCTCGACGTCGACGCCCGCGGTCGGCTCGTCGAGGACGATCACCGGCGGCCGATGCACCAGGGCCTGCGCGACCAGCACGCGGCGCTTCATGCCGCCGGAGAGCGTGCGCATGTTCGCGTCGGCCTTCGCGGCGAGATCGAGGTGCTGCATGACCTCGTCGACCCACGCGCGGTTCGCGCGCAGCCCGTAGTACCCCGCCTGGAGCGCGAGCGTCTCGCGGACCGTGAAGAACGGATCGAAGACGAGCTCCTGCGGCACCACCCCGAGCGCGTGGCGCGCCGCGCGATAGTCGGCGACGACGTCGTGGCCCATGATGCGCGCGGTGCCGCCGTCGGCGCGCGCCAGCCCGGCGAGAATGCTGATCAGCGTGGTCTTGCCCGCGCCGTTCGGACCGAGCAGGCCGAAAAACTCCCCGCGCGCGACCTCGAGGTCGATCCCGGCGAGCGCCTGCACGGCGCCGTAGCGCTTGGCGATGCCCCGGATCTCGATGGCGGCGGTCATGCGCTCCCGCTCGAATCGCCCGCTGCGGGATCCTTCGCGTGGCGGCGCTACGCGCGCGGCAGAAGCTCGTCGACGGCGTACAGCCGCGCGAGGTTCTCCATCGCCCGCGGGAGGTTGGCGAACCGGATCGTCCGGCCGGCGGCCCGGGCTTCGCGCAGCCACTCGAGCGCCAGCGCGAGCGCGGCGGAGTCGACCTGGGTGACCGCGGCGAAATCGACGATCTCGACGCCGTTGGCGAGCTGCGCCGCGCCCTCGCCGAGGAGACTCGGCACCGTCTCGGCGCTTACCGCGCCGTCGAGCAGGAGCCGGTTGCCTTCGCGGCGCGCCACGGCTTGCGTGCAGTCCAGGATCGGGAGGCGCCGTGCTTTCAGCCGCGTTTCGTCTCGAGCTGGCGGTTCTTCTCGGCGAGCGCCTTGATCAAGCCGTCGACGCCGACGTTCCGCACCTCGTTCGCAAACGTGTCCCGGTAAGTGGTCACCAGGCTCACCCCCGCGACCGCGACGTCATAGACCTTCCAGCCGTCCGGGTTCTTCTCCATGAAGTAGTCGATCGTCACCGGTTCGGTGCCCGACTGCTTCACCACCGACCGCACGACGACCTCGGTGTCGGCCGGCTTCGCGCGCGGCGGCAGGACCTCGATGACCTGGTTGCGGTAGGCCGAGAGCGCGGTCGAGTAGGTGCGCACGAGCAGCGTGCGGAACTCGGTGACCAGCGCCTGCTGCTGCTCGGGCGTGGCTTTGCGCCAGTTCACGCCCATCGCAAGGGCGGTCATGCGCGTGAAGTTGAAGTGCGGGAGCACCTTCTCCTCGACCAGCGCGATCGACTTCTTCCGGTCGCCGGCCTGGATGTCCCGGTCCTGCTTGACGACGGCGATCACGTCCTGCGTGACCATGCGCACCAGGGCTTCGGGCGCGAGCTCCTGCGCCGTCGCCGCGCCGGTCAGCGCGGCCAATGCCCAGACGAACCCTTCGAGTAGTCGCTTCATGGCCTAGCGCTCCAGAGATCGATCGGCCGCCGCGGACCGCCCTGCACCGGCAGCGAGCACGGCCGCGTAGTTTGTCGGAACTTTCGGCTCGACGGAGTGCGGCTCCCGGCGCGGCGCGCCGGCCGGGCTCGTTGCATGCCCGCCCGGCGCGAAGTCCGACCGCGCGTCGCTCGGCGGCAGCGGCGGCGGATCACCGTCGTAGATCAGGTTGCGGCGGCGCTGGAAGTAGGCGTTGCGGACGAACGCGTAGCGGTCGAGCGCCGCCTGCTCGAGGAGATCGGTCGCATCCAGCAGGTTCGCGCGGGTCTGCACGAAGTCGAGCACGGTGAGCGAGTTCTGCCACGCCACCCGGTGGTCCACGTCGAGCCATTTCGGGAGCTGCCAGGGCAGATAGACCTGGCTCGCGACCGCGATCCCCGCGCCGTCGCGCACGCTGCTCGGGCCGAGGATCGGCAGCACGAGATAGGGGCCGAAGTCGACGCCCCAGACCGCGAGCGTCTGACCGAAGTCCTCGTTGTGCTTCGGCATGCGCATGTCGGTGGCGATGTCGAAGATCCCGCCGATCCCGAAGGTCGTGTTGGCGATGAAGCGCCACGCGTCGGAGAGCGCCTCCTCGACCTTGCCCTGGAGCAGCTGGTTCAGCGCGATCCACGGGTCGCGGAGGTTCTCGAAGAAGTTGCGCACCCCGATCCGCACCGGCTCCGGCAGCACGAAGCGGTAGCCCTCCGCGAGCGGCCGGAGCACCACGCGGTCGACGCCGTCGTTGAACTCGAACGTCGCGCGATTCATCGGCTCCCACGGGTCGCGCGGATCGGGGCTCCGGACCGTCGCGCAGCCGGCCAGCGCGGCCGCCGCAGCGCCCGCAGCGGCGAGTCGCCAGAGTCGCCCCATCGCGCGGCTACTTCTTCTCGCCTTCGGCGGCCTTGTTGTACAGGAACTGGCCGATGAGGTTCTCGAGCACGATCGCCGACTGGGTGAGCTTCAAGGTGTCGCCGTCCTTCAGATTGACGGTGTCGCCGCCGGCGGCGAGCCCGATGTACTGCTCGCCGAGCAGCCCGGAGGTGAGGATCTTCGCGGACGTGTCCTTGGGGAACGCGTACCGGCGGTCGATGCTCATCGTGACGACCGCCTCGAAGCTCTCGTTGTCGAAGCGGATGTCGGCGACGCGCCCGACCACCACGCCCGCGCTCTTCACCGGCGCGCGGACCTTGAGGCCGCCGATGTTACCAAAGTTGGCTCTCACCTCGTAGCCGCCGGCGGCGGCGAGCGTCGCCGCGCTCGCCACCCAGAGCGCGAGGAACAGCACCGCGCCGATGCCGAGCGCGACGAAGAATCCCACCCAGAGATCGAGCGCCTTGCGGGTCATCATCGTCCTTCCTTTCGGGCGCGAGCCGCGTCCGCTAGCTTCCCCGGAACATGAACGCCGTCAGCACGAAGTCGAGCGCGAGGATCGCGAGCGCCGAGGTCACCACGGTGCGCGTCGTCGCCCGCGACACCCCCTCCGCGGTCGGGACGGCGCTGTAGCCCTCGAACACCGCGATCCACGTGACCGCGACGCCGAAGACGCCGCTCTTGATGATGCCGTTCACGACGTCCTGCCGCAGATCGACCGCGCCCTGCATCTGCGACCAGAACGCGCCCTCGTCGACGCCGATCACCTGCACCGCGATCAGGTAGCCGCCGAAGATCCCGATCGCCGAGAACAGCGCCGCGAGCAGCGGCATCGAGATCACGCCGCCCCAGAAGCGCGGCGCCGCGACGCGCGCGATCGGGTCGACCGCCATCATCTCCATCGCCGCGAGCTGCTCGGTCGCCTTCATCAGCCCGATCTCGGCGGTGATCGCGGAGCCGGCGCGACTCGCGAACAGCAGCGCCGCCACGACCGGTCCGAGCTCGCGGGTGAGCGAGAGCGCGACGAGCGTGCCGACCGCGTCGGCCGATCCGTAGCGCACCAGCGTCTCGTAGCCCTGGAGCCCGAGCACCATGCCGACGAAGAGCGCCGACACCGCGATGATGACGAGCGACAGCACGCCAGCGAAGTAGATCTCGCGGATCGTCAGCCGGAGCCGGCGAAAGCTCGTTCCCGACAGCCGCAGCATGAGCCAGAGGAACCGGCTCGCGAGGCCGAGCCGGGCGAGCACGCCGTTCGCGCGCGCGCCGAGCGCCTCGAGGAAGGTGGCGACGCGCGCGAGCATCAGCGTCCCGCGAGCAGCGTGTCGCGGTAGTCGGACGCCGCCGGGTAGTGGAACGGGACCGGCCCGTCGCTCTCGCTGTGGACGAACTGATGCACGAACGGCATCGTCGACCCGCGCACCTCCTCGGGCGTTCCCTGCGCGATCACCCGCGCCTGCGACAGGAAGTAGACGTAGTCGACGATCTGCAGCGACTCGTGCACGTCGTGGGTCACCACGATCGAGGCGGCGCCGAGCGCGTCGTTCAGCTCGCGGATCAGCTTCCCGATCACCGCGAGCGAGATCGGGTCGAGGCCGGTGAACGGCTCATCGTACATGATCAGCAGCGGGTCGAGCGCGATCGCGCGCGCGAGCGCGACGCGCCGCTGCATCCCGCCGGAGAGCTGCTGCGGCATGAGCTCCGCCGCGCCGCGCAGGCCCACCGCCTGCAGCTTCATCAGGACGAGATCGCGGATCAGCCGCTCGGGGAGGTGCGTGCGCTCGCGCATCGGGAAGGCGACGTTCTCGAACGCCGAGAGATCGGTGAACAGCGCCCCGAACTGGAAGAGCATCCCCATCCGGCGGCGCAGTTCGTAGAGCTCCCGCGTGCGGACCCGGGTGAACGGGCGGCCGAAGACCCGGATCTCGCCGCGCGCGGGCCGCAGTGCACCGCCGACGAGGCGCAGCAGCGTGGTCTTGCCGCTGCCGCTGCCGCCCATGATCGCGACCACCCGGCCGGGGGGGATCGCGAGCGAGACCCCGGCGAGGACCGGCGCGGCGTTGTACCCGAAGGTGACGTCGTCCAGTTCGACCAGATTGGCGGAGGGCACGCGCGGCCGCGTTCAACAAAACGCTGAATTCTAAAGGAAAGGCGGGCGCGGAGCCACGTCGGGCGGGGCGCCGCCCCGGCGCCCGGGCCGGCCCGGAAGGCCCTCGGCGCTGCTATATGATTCGCCGCCAGCCGCGCGCCCCCGCCGTCATGTCGAGCCCCGTCGTCCGCGTCCAGCGCCTCAGCAAGAGCTTCGGGAAGCAGCGCGTGCTGAACGGCGTCGACCTCGAGATCGGCGGCGGGGAATTTCTCGGGCTCGCCGGGGTCAACGGCGCCGGCAAGACGACGCTCCTCAAATGCATGCTCGACTTCTGCGCCGTCGACGCGGGGACGATCGAGCTCTTCGGCATCCCCCACACCGAGCCGCGGTCCCGGACCTCCCTTGCGTTCCTGCCCGAGCGGTTCGTGCCGCCGTACTACCTGACCGGCCGCGATTTCCTCTCGTTCATGCTGCGGCTGCAGCAGCGGCCGTACGAGCCGGCCGAGGTGCTCGCCATGCTCGAGGCGCTCGACCTCGACGCGGGCGCGCTCACGCGACCGGTACGGGCGTATTCCAAGGGGATGACGCAGAAGCTCGGCCTGGCGGCGTGCTTCCTCTCCCGCCGCGACCTCTACGTCCTCGACGAGCCGATGAGCGGGCTCGACCCGAAAGCGCGCGCCTGCGTCAAGGCGCTCCTCGCCCGACTCCGCGGCGAAGGCCGGACCCTGTTTTTCACCTCCCACGCGCTCGCCGACATCGAGGAGATCTGCGACCGGATGGTCGTCCTGCACCAAGGTGTGCCTTATTTCTCAGGAGCGCCGCGATCCCTGTGCGAACATTATGGCGAGAATTCGACGGAGAGAGCGTTCCTGCGGTGCATAGGAACGTCGGCCCATGTCTGATCCCGGTGGCAAGCCCCGCCTGCTGATCGTCGACGACGATCCGCTCATCACTGACACGCTCGCCTACGCGCTCGGGAAGGACTTCGAGGTGCTCGCGAGCGACTCGCGCAGCCACGCCGTGAGCCTGCTGCGCCAGCTCGACGCGCCGCCGCAGCTCGCGCTCGTCGACCTCGGCCTGCCGCCGACGCCGCACCGCCCCGACGAGGGCTTCCAGCTGATCGGCGATCTCCTCGCGCATTCGCCCGCGATCAAGATCCTGGTGCTCTCGGGCCAGGCCGACGCCGCCAACGCCCGCCATGCCCGCGCGCTCGGCGCGGCGGAGTTCGTGACCAAGCCCGCCGACCCGAGCAACTTGAAGCGGATCCTCGAGCACGCCCTCCAGTTCCGCGCCGCCGAGATCTCGGGCTCGAGCGCGATGGACGAGGGGATGCTCATCGGGCGGAGCCCGGCGATGCAGAAGCTCCGCAGCCAGATCTCGCAGTGCGCGGACTCGCCGTTCCCGGTGCTGATCGAGGGCCAGTCGGGCAGCGGCAAGGAGATGGTGGCGAACGCCCTGCACCGGATGTCGAGCCGCCGGGACAAACCCTCGCTCGCGCTCAACTGCGCGGCGATCGCGCCGACCCTGGTCGAGCCGACGCTTTTCGGCTACGTGAAGGGCGCCTTCACCGGCGCGATGACGAACAAGTCCGGGTACTTCGAGGACGCTGCCGACGGCACGCTCTTCCTCGACGAGATCGGCGAGCTGCCGCTCGAGCTGCAGGCGAAGCTGCTGCGGGTGCTCGAGAACGGCGAGTACCAGCGGGTCGGCGAGACCCAGCGGCGGTTCAGCCGCGCGCGGGTGATCGCGGCCACCAACCGCGACCTGCGGCAGGAGATCAAGAAGGGCAACTTCCGCGCCGACCTGTACCACCGGTTGAGCGTCTTCACGATCAACGTTCCGCCGCTGCGCGACATGGACGACGACCGCGTGCTGCTGCTCGAGCACTTCAGCCGCTTCTACGCGGAGCAGGCGAAGCTCCCGCCGTTCACCCTCGACGAGGTCGCGACCCGGCTGTGGCGCGACTACCACTTCCCGGGGAACGTGCGCGAGCTGCGCAACATCGTGATCCGGCTCACCACCAAGTACGCCGGGCAGCGCCTCGCCGGCGAGGACCTCGAGCCGGAGCTCGACGTGAGCGCCCAGACGGCGGCGTCGGAATTCGGCCCGCCGAGCGACCCGGACACGCTGATCGAGCAGGCGCAGGCGCATCTCCAGCGCGAGCGCAGCTTCAACCTTGATAGTATGCTGAAGGCATGGGAGCAGGGTTACATCGAGGCGGCGATGAAGCTCACGCGCGGCAACGTCAGCCAGGCGGCGAAGCTGCTCGGCATCAACCGTACGACGCTCTACAGCCGCATGGAATCTCTGCAGAAGCAGTAACGCCCGCGCAAAGCGCGGGCTGCCTGCTTCCTAGGCTCTCGTACGAACAAGGGGGGAATCCCCCTTGTATATCCCCGCTCGGAACAAGGGGGGCAAAGCCCCCCTTGTAAATCCCCCCGCCCCGCGCTCAACATTCCCTCCGCCTAGCGCGCGACCACATGTACCTCAACCACTTCGGCCTCAACGAGGCGCCGTTCCGGATCACGCCGCACACCGAGTTCTTCTTCTCGGGCGCGAACCGGGGCGCGACGCTCGAGGCGCTGCTGTACGCGATCACCCACGACGAGGGCATCGTCAAAGTCACGGGCGAGGTCGGCAGCGGCAAGACGATGCTCTGCCGGGTGCTCGTCGAGCGGCTGCCGAAGAGCGTCGAGACGATCTACCTCGCGAACCCGTCGCTCTCGCGCGACGAGATCCTGCACGTGATCGCCGCCGACCTGCAGATCGACTCGCGCGGCGAGCGCGTCACGATCCTGCTGCGCTCGCTGCAGGAGCGGCTGATCAAACTCTACGCCGCCGGGCGCCGCGTCGTCGTCCTGATCGACGAGGCGCACGCGATGCCGATCGAGACGCTCGAGGAGGTGCGGCTGCTCTCCAACCTCGAGTCGAACCGGCACAAGCTGCTGCAGATCGTGCTGTTCGGCCAGCCCGAGCTCGACGCGCATCTCGCGGCACCGAACATGCGTCAGCTGAAGGAGCGCATCACCCACAGCTTCCGGCTCGAGCCGCTGGTCCGCTCCGACGTCGAGAGCTACATCGACTTCCGGATGCGCGCCGCGGGATACCGCGGCCCGAACGTCTTCGCGCCGCCGGCGATGAAGCTCATCACGCGCGCCTCGGAAGGGCTGACGCGCCGGATCAACATCCTCGCCGACAAGTCGCTGCTCGCGGCCTTCGCCGACAGCACGCACCAGGTCGGCGCCAAGCACGCGCGCGCGGCGGTCCGCGACTCGGAGTTCGGCGCGCGCCGCTGGGGCGCCCCGAACGCGTGGTGGCTCGTCGGCGCGGGGCTCGCGGCCGGCCTGCTCGCCGGCGTCGGGCTGCATCTCTACAACCAGTGGCTGTCGGCGGGGGCAACGCCCGGAAGCGCCACGGCGGTCGCAGCGCCTGCAACACCGGCGCCGCCGTCCCCAGCGACGCCGCCGGGCACGTCGCTCGGCGACGGCGCGCCGGTCACCGCCGGGGGGTCAGGGGAGGCCCCGGTTGCGCCTCCGCCAGTGCCGGGATCCACGGCCGATCCGGCCCCCAAAGCGCAGACGGCCGCCGCGTCTCCGCCGGCCTCCCCGGTGGCCTCCGCGGCACCCTTGGCAACCGGGGACGGGGCAAGCCCGGCGGTTCCCGGGCCGCCTCCTAGGCCGGAGCCGCCACCCGGACCCAACCCGCCCGCCTCGGGGAAGCTCGCTCAGGAGCGGTTCACCGCAACGCAGCGCTGGCTGCGGAGCGCGCCGTCGGGATCCTGGACGATTCAGCTCCTGACCACGGGCGATGCGCGCGTGATTGAGCGGTTCCTCGAGCAGGCCACCCAGGAAGTGAAGCTGGAGGACGTCTATATCTACAGCGTGAAGCTCAATGGCCGGCAGTACTATGGCGTGACGTACGGGAACTACCCCTCCCTCGAGGAGACGATCACCGCGATGGGGGACCTCCCGCTCTCGTTCAAGTCGCGCGGACCGTTCCACCGCAGCATCCCGGTCATGCGCCGGCAGAATCAGGAATAATTCTCACCCGTTCCCGGCACTAGGGCACAAAGGCTTTGCGCCGATAAAACAGTTTCTTAGGTCGTTTTGTTATACTGCTCTTTCGAATTTCTCACGGCCTGAGGGCTTCCAGCGCGCGCCGGAATCCGGGGGAGGCATGGTCAAGAAGCTGCTCGTCTGCGGACTGGGGATCGCCCTCGGCGGCTGCTTCCAGCCGATGAAGCCGTCCGGGGGGCACGTGAGCGAGCAGCCCGCTCCGCCCGCCGCCTCGATTCCCCCGCCGGTGCAGGCGCTCCCCGCGCCGCCCAAGCCCAAGCCGACGGTCCGGCCCGAGACTTACAGCGTGGTCGTCAACCAGGTCAGCGTCCGCGAGCTGCTCTTCGCGCTGGCGCGTGACGCCAAGGTGAACGTCGACATCCATCCCGGAATCACCGGGACGGTCACGCTCAACGCGATCGACCAGACGCTGCCGCAGCTCCTCAACCGGATCGGCAAGCAAGTCGACATGCGCTACGAGCTCGACGGGCCGAACCTGGTCGTGATGCCGGATTCGCCGTATCTGCGCATCTATCGGATCGATTACGTCAACATGCACCGCACGACGACCGGGCAGGTAAGCGTGGCCGGCAATATCGCGGGCGGCTCACCGAGCGGCGGCGGTGCCGGAGGCGGTGCCGCAGGCGCGAGCGGCGCAGGCGCAGGTGCCGCAAACACTTCCAACGTTTCGGTGCGTAACGAGCAGAGCAACAAGTTCTGGGACACGCTGGAGAAGAATATCCAAGAGATTCTCCGCGAGACCGACAAGGTGCTGCCCGGGGCGAGCGCACCCGCCGCGCCCGGGACGCCGTCGGCACCTGCCGCAGCGCCGGGTCAACCGCCGGGCGGCGCGGCACCGGGAGCGGCGGTCCCTCCGGTGGCCGCAGGTCCCAACGTCACCTTCCGCGAGGCGTCGTCGGTGATCTCGAATCCCGAGGCGGGCATCCTCACCATCCGCGCGACCTCGCGCCAGCACGAGAAGATCCAGGAGTTCCTCGACCATGTCCTCGTGAATGCGCGCCGCCAAGTCCTCATCGAGGCGACCGTCGTCGAGGTTCAGCTCAGCAACAGCTATCAGCAGGGAATCAACTGGGAGATCTTCAACCGGGCGGGCACGGCGCCCGGGATCACCGGGGGCATGATTCCGCAGGGCCAGGTAAGCGGGGCGCCGACCGGATCGATACTGACGCTCCGCTACAACTCCACCACGTTCAGCCTGACCCTGCGGCTGCTCGAGCAGTTCGGTACGGTGCGCGTGGTCTCCAGCCCGAGGATCAGCGTGATCAACAACCAGACGGCGATCTTGAAGGTCGTCGACAACCTGGTCTACTTCACCATCTCGTCGCAGGCCACGCAGTCGCAAACCACGTCGCTGACGACCTTTACGACGACGCCGAACTCGGTGGCCGTGGGCTTCGTCATGAACGTCACGCCCCAGATCGGCGGGAACGACATCGTCCTGCTCAACGTGAAGCCGACCATCTCGAAGGTGTTGAGCTTCGTCAACGATCCGAACCCGGCCCTCGCGAATCCATGCGGAACCGCCACCGGCATCGGGGGCACCTGCGCCATCGCCCCGATCGTCAGCCAGGTTCCGCAGATCCAGACGCGGGAGCTCGAGTCGGTGATCAAGGTCGCAAGCGGTGACGTCGCGGTCATGGGCGGGCTGATCCAGGACGGGATCAACAACATCGAGGACACCGTCCCGGGCGTGAACCGCGTGCCGATCCTGGGCGACGTCTTCTCGAACAAGAACCTGCAGAATACGAAGACGGAGCTCGTCGTGTTCCTCCGCCCGGTGGTGATCCGGGACGCAAGCCTCGGCGGCGACTACCGCGGTTATCGGGTCTTCCTCCCGGGCGACGATTTCCTCTCGCAGCCGAACCCCGGGCGGCGGCTCTGCGACTTTCGGATCGACCCGGGGTGCCCGCGGTGAGCCTGCTGCTCGAGGCGCTGAAGAAGGCCGAGCTCGCCAAACAGCAGGGCACAGCGAGCCAGCCGCCCGACAGCGCTGCGCCGCACCCCGATCCGGGCAGTTCCGGGCTCGCGCTCGAGCCCGGACCGGCAGATGTGGCTGAGCGCCCACTCATCACGCGCGATCGGCTGCCCGATATCACTCAGCCGCTCGAAATCCTGTCCGAAGACCTGCCGTCGGCCGGCGTCCGGCGTGAAGCGCCAGCCCCGAGCGTCCCCCCCGTATCGATGTCCGCCCCGCCTCCGGTCGGGGCCGGGGCCGCCGAACGCGCGAGCGACGCCGAGCTCGAGGAGCAGGATCGCGTCTCGGCGCGGCAGCTCTTCGAAGCGAAGGACATGGACTACAACCCGCGGCGCCCGTTCTTCATCGCGATGGGCGTCCTGGGGGTCGCAGTCGTCGGGGTCCTCGGGTACTTCCTCTACCAGATCTACGCGCCACGGCCGTCGTTCTACACGGGGCCGTCCGCCGGAACCAAGCCGGCCCCGATCGCCGCCGCGCCCGCGCCCTCGGCGCCCCCGGCTGCGTCCGCGCCAGCGACCGCGACGCCGGGGACCCAGCCCGCCGCCGCCTCGCCCGCCCCGAGCGCTGCGCCCGCGCCGGCGACCGGAGGCGCGGCCCCGGCCGCGCCGCAACCCGGCCCCCCGGCAGCCGCCACCCGCCCAACGCCCGGCGGCGAAGCGACCCGGCGCCCGACGCGCGCGACGCCTGAAGACGCGGTCGCCGAGACGCCGCCCGCGCCCCCCCGCGCCGCCGCGCCGGCGGCGCCCACCATAAAAGTGACCCGCGTGGAGCCGCGCGTGGACCCCGGCCTCGAGCGGGGGTGGCAGGCGCTGACGGCCGGCAACCTGGCCCTGGCCAAGGACGAGTACCTGCGCGTGCTCGCCGCGAATCCGCTCGACCGCGACGCGTTGCTGGGGCTCGCCACCATCGACGCATGGAGCCAGGACTACGAAAGCGCCGAGACGCGCTACCTCAAGGTACTCGAGCTCGATCCACGGGACCCGTACGCGCAGGCCGGGATCATCGCCCTGCGGGGCCAGACCGACCCCCTCCTGTCGGAGACGCGGCTGAAGAACCTGATCGCCGTGCAGCCCGAGGCGACGTTCCTGAGCTTCGCGCTCGGCAACCAATACGCCCTGCAAGGCCGCTGGCAGGACGCGCAAAGCGCGTATTTCAGGGCCTTCTCGGCCGAGCCGGAGCACCCGGACTACGCCTACAACCTCGCGGTGAGCCTGGACCACCTGCGCCAGCCGAAGCTCGCACTCGAGTACTATCAGCGATCGCTGACGCTTGCCCGGAACCGCGCGGTGGGATTCAATAGCGCCCTGGTCGAAGCACGGGTCCGCGAACTCGCGCGCTGACGGGCCCCACCCGTTCGATGAATTCTCCGGCCTCGCCGCAGGCGAAGCGGCACATCGGGCAGATTCTGATTTCCCAGGGGATCCTCACCGAGGATCAACTGCGGATCGCCCTGCTCGAGCAGCTGAAGTCGCGCCAGCCCGTCGGCAAGCTGCTGGTGCAGCTCGGCTTCGTGTCCGAGGCGACGCTGCGCGATGCGCTCTCCGAGAAGCTCGGCCTGCAGTCGGTCGACCTCGGCCAGATCGTCGTCGATTCGGGCGCGATCCGGGTGGTGCCGCGCGAGTTCGCGAAGCGGCACAACCTCTTCCCGGTCGCGCTCGACAAGGAGCGCAAGCGCCTGATCCTCGCGATCTCCGACACCAACAACATCGTCGCGCTCGACCAAGTCAGAGCGCAGCTCCGCGGCGAGTTCGAGATCGAGCTCAGGCTCGCCGGCGAGCAGGAGATCATCCGCGCGATCGAGCAGTTCTACGGCCACGAGCTCTCGATCGACGGCATCCTGCACGAGATCGAGACCGGCGAGATCGACTACCAGAGCCTGCAGGCGAGCGGCGACGAGTACTCGCAGCCGGT
>Ga0187892_10000371_pt1 | contig 117611 bp, 129 predicted proteins | sample MA1701073metaG_FD_139345 | JGI IMG/M metagenome (GOLD analysis project Ga0187892, IMG submission 139345) | Bio-ooze microbial communities from a basaltic lava cave in the Kipuka Kanohina Cave System on the Island of Hawaii, USA - MA170107-3 metaG ... | reverse complement strand
GCCCCCCGGTAACAAGAACTTTACGAGCCAAAGCCGACTCCTTCATGATAAACGCCGGGAAGATTTTTCAAATCGCCCCGCTTGAAAAGCTGCCAGCCGTCATAAAAAAGAACCGGCTTTTTTGTTTTGGAAAGAAGATTGAAAATATCGAGCTCAGTGTACATATCCGAATTAAGCATGATAATCACGCAATCCGCATCTTTAAATCCTTCCTCGATCGAACAATACTTCACGCCGAATTGAGTTTCAATTTCCTCACGGGAAACCTGAGGATCATATCCCCACAAATTCGAACTCACCTTCTTCAGTTCTTTGACCAGAGGAATTGTCGGTGAATTACGCGTATCTGAAGTCACGGGCTTTGCTTTAAAAGCAAATCCCATCACAAATACTTTTGCGTTTTTACCTTTACCGTTTTTATCGAAAAATTCTTTAACTCTTTCAACGACATGAACCGGCATTCTTTCGTTGATTTTCCGTCCGGCTCTTATGAATTCGGAAACATAACCCGCTTTTTTCGTCACATCCAAAAGGATATACGGGTCTTTCGACAAGCATGTTCCGCCAACACCTGGGCTTGGGACGGGAATGTTGGTGCGGTTGTATCCTAGATTTGCGGCGCGGATGCATTCCACAGAATCCAGATTCAGTTTTTCGCAAATCAGCGCGATTTCGTTTGAAATCGCGAAATGAAGGTCGCGGTAGGTATTATCAAGAATTTTCACCATTTCCGCGCTCTCGAGTGAAGAAACATTCACTACGGTCGGCGTGGTTCTGCGGAAGAGATTCGAGGCCTTGATAAAGCTTTTCTCGTCGATTCCTCCGATGATTTGAGGCAGTTCGCGAAGCTCCTTCAGCGCGCTTCCCTCGACCGTTCTTTCCGGAGCGAACACCAGCGAAAAATCCTCCCCGGCTCTCAGTCCCGAAATTTTCTCGAGAATCGGCTTCACCACATTTCTTGTGGTTCCGACCGGCACCGTCGATCTCAGAATCACAAGCGACTCCGGCTTCAAATGACGGCCGATCAGGTTTGCGCTTTCCTCGACGAATGAAAGATTCGGCTCGCCTTGCTCATTTACGGGAGTTCCCACGCTTACGATAAAAACGTTGAAGGAGTGATCTTCGGGAATTTGAGCGGCCGCCTCAAAAGTGTCTCCCTGGAATTTTTTAAGCAGACGGTCCAGTCCTTTTTCATAAAAATGGCATTGTCCCTGGTTCAGTGTATCAAGAAGCGACTTGTTCTTGTCGATTCCGGTGACCTTGACGCCCACTTCGGCCAAAGTGAGGGCGAGCGTCAGCCCGACATAGCCCAAGCCCAGCACGCACACGTTTTCTTCTTCGATCAGCGTCTTAATTTTCCGCTTTCCGGTATTTGCATTTTTCACCTGAAGGTTCATGCTGTTTTCTCCTGTAAAAGGTTCTTCTTTCCCTCTCCCTCTGCTTCGCGAGGGCGAGGGGAAAACAAATTGATTTGAGAATTGAACGCGTCCGTCCAGTGGCGGAATACCATCAATCCCCAAAGTTTAAATGAATTATTCGAACGACCTGAATTGTGATCCGACAGAAGTCGTGCTACCGAATCCCTCTTGAACACTGAATCCCAAAGCGGATCAGGTTTAAGCAGCGCCTCACTGAAATAATCTTTAAGCGGACCTTTGATCCATCCGGAAAGCGGAATATGCCAGCCTGCTTTTTTGCGGTTGATAACCGTATCCGGCAATTTGCCTCTCATGATTTTTTTCAGCAAATACTTGAGCGTTCCACTCTTCGCTTTCAATCCGACCGGAAGACGGGACATATATTCGACCAGCTCGTGATCCAAAAACGGCACGCGCGCCTCGAGTCCGTGCGCCATTGTCATCGAATCTACTTTGTATAGATTATTATCGACGAGCCAAACTTTGAGATCGGCATATAAACTGCGGGCCAGGAAATCTAAATTTTGATTCAAGTATTTTTCATAGCATTCAAAGCCGTCTTTTTCCGGAACCTGATTCAAAAACTCGCGGCTGAAAAGATTCTGTTTTTCGTTTTCCGTAAAAATCGTGCGCCATGAATAATGTGCGAAATCCTGCTTTCGGCCGCCTGCCTCCACGAACTTCTTGATTTTATAATCCAATCCGATTTTCCTGTCGCTTGCCGGCATCAGATTCACGATGCGCTCTACGAGCTCTTTGCGAATCCAGCGCGGGAAGCGGGAGTAAATTGAATGAAACTGATTGGCGTGAAATGTCGGATAGCCGATAAAAATTTCATCGCCACCGTCGCCCGAAAGCGCTACGGTCACATGCTCTTTTGCCAGTTTCGAGACGGAATAAAGCGCGAGCGCGGCCTGGTCGGCCAGAAGATTGTCGGCGTGCCAGGCGATTTTGGGCAAAAGATTAGGAATATCTGACGGACTGACGCGGATTTCATGGTGATCAGTCCCGAAAAACTTCGCGACTTCACGGGCGAAAGGCGTTTCGTCATAGCCGGGATCATCAAATCCGACGGAGAAAGTTTTAATTTTTCCGTCATGATGTTCTTTCATGAGCGCCACAAGCGTGCTGGAATCCATTCCCCCGCTTAAGAAAGCTCCGATGGGAACATCCGCGATTAGCCTTCTCTGCACCGATGTGTGAAGCAGGTCTGTGATTGTTCTAATAGCCTCCGATTCGGATATGTCAATCGGCCGCTCGAGCGGAACATCCCAGTATTGTTTAACTTGAATTCCGGAACCGGAGACTTTCATCCAATGCCCCGGAGCAAGCTGACGAATATTTGCAAAAGGCGTGAACGTATGAGGCATGTAGTTGTATGAGAAGAAATGTGAAACAGCTTGAGGATCAATGTCAGAAGACACAAATGGAACTTCAAGAAGAGGTTTGATCTCAGAAGCAAAAGCGAAACCGCTATCTGTTTTAGAATAGAACAGCGGCTTCACACCGAGCCGGTCACGGGCAATAAAAACCTGGTTCTGCTTTTCGTCGAAAATCGCGAAAGCGAACATGCCTTTGAGGGGTTCAACACAGCGTTCGGCCTGCTCTTCGTAAAGCTTTACGATTACTTCGGTGTCGGAGTGCGTGTAGAAGCGGTGCCCCCGTTTTTCCAGATCCGAGCGCAATTCGCGGTAATTATAAATTTCACCGTTAAAAATAATCCAAAGCGATTTGTCATCATTGTGAATCGGCTGATCGCCGGTAGACAAGTCGATCACCTTGAGGCGAGTCATCCCGAGCCCGACATGACCGCGCACGAAACAGCCTTCCGAATCCGGGCCGCGGTGCTTGATCAAACGATTCATACGCTCAAGCAAACCCTGCTCGACAGGACGGCCGTCAAACGTATATAGTCCGGCTATGCCGCACATGAAGTTGTTTCCTTTTTAAGGAACATTTTTTGAACGCCTACTTGAAACGTAACGGGAGAAAATCCGAAATCTCTTTGGGTCTCGGAAATATCAAACGCTTCGTGCTTGTTCAGTTCAAGAATTTGTTTTACGGGAAGCTTGGAATTTTTTACGACACTCGCGTAAACGCGGACTGCCATTTGCACCGGTTTCAGCGGAACCGGGATTAAAAGCCGGCGGACACGAAGTTCTTTCGACAAAATTAAAAGCATGTCTTTAAGTGAAATTTGCCGGGATCCTGCCACTGTGTAAACTTTATTCAAGTCAGAAGAATCAAGCGCCTGAAACAGGAGACGCGTCACATCTTCCACATAAACCGGCTGAAGTTTGAAATCCCCGCCTCCCAAAAGCGGAATCACCGGAAATTGCTTTAAGGTCCGGATCATCATCTCGGTATTCTGCCGATCTCCACGGCCGAAAATGTACGCCGGACGGAAGATCAGGTAAGGAATTCCCGAAGCGCCGATGATTTCTTCCGCTTCGAACTTGGTTTGTCCATACAGGCCGTGTCTTCGTATCGCAGCCACTGAGCTGACATATATCAGCCTTTTAACCCCAGCCGCCTGTGCAGCTTTTACAAGGTTTTTGGTAATTTCAACATTGGATTGCTTCAGCGCCTCGTCCGTACCGTTGGTTTTACCCAGGATGTGGACCAGGGTATGCGCGCCTTCAAGCTGTTTTTGCAGGGATTGACTGTCGCCCAACAGGGGACGGGAAATGCACACATAAGGCCTGCGCGAGGCTTTAAGCAAGCTCACAAAATGACTTCCGACAAATCCCGAACCTCCAGCGACCACGATCATGAATAGTATTTCCCTTTCCGGGTGAGGTTTATAGAGATCTACGTGCTTGCGAGGTAAACGCGGAATTATATCGAAATTGGAGGGTAATTAGAAGGGAAATTATAAGAAATGCGGCCAGCGCCGAAAGTCCTAACCACTGATAAAGCATAGGCTTATATTCAAAAATGATATGATGGTTTCCAGGCTGAAGTTTAACGGCCCTGAATAGGCTCCCGCCCCGGTGAATTGGTATCTCCCGGCCGTTATGCTGGGCCTTCCATTTGGGGTAAAACGTGTCCGATAGCACCAAGGTTCCGGGCACAGCGGTTTGGAATTCAAGCTCGGCTCTCTGCTCCCTGTAACGGACGACAGGAACCGCCTGCCAATTTGTAATCTGATCAAAACCAAGGAGTGATTCCGTGAAGCCCGGAATGAAATAAGCACGGCTCACCGCCTTTTTGTTTTCATAGAGATAAACATCCTTTTCTTTTAGAATGAATTTCATATCAGGATGCTTCATCTCCTTCGTAGAAAGAATGTATTTCACATTCATGAATCCAAGAATATTCAGATGCTTCATGACGGACTCCGGGCTCACCCACTTGAATGAAATCGAGTCATTCGCGTATCCGAAATCGGCCAAGAAATCCTTATATTCCCGCAACGCAAGCGGAGAATAAATTCCGATGTCCTGAATTCCGTAAAGCATGTTCTGGCTCGGGAAAATTGGAAATTTCCGGTTTTCATTGCCTGCCGTGTAAACCGCCATCGTTCGAAACAGGGATTTATCCGCTTGAATGAACTGTACGATTTCGGATTTCTGGTTTCCGGGAGGGACCTGATCAAAAGGTTCGAGGCCGGTTTGAATGCTCGTGAATCCGTACACGTAAAGATCAAAAAGAAGCACGGCGGACAAAACACTTTTCACCCAAAAACGATTCTTATTTTTCCTCATCAGAACAAAAACAAGAATCAGCGCCGCCAAAGAAAGAATTAATATTCCCGATTCAACCAGCGTCGAACGTTGAGAAAGGCTGACAGATTGAATCACATAGTCGTAAAATTGAACGGCCTTTTCCCGGTATGATTCGAGCGAATGCGGATGTCCTTCTCTCCCGTAATAAAGCCTCTCAACCAAGGCTTGGAAAATCGGCAGGAGCCACGAGCGGGCAATTTTTAAAAATCCTCCCAGGACAGCCGGAACCAGGGCCATCAAAGCCGTGAGCGCCAAAAACCAGCCGGAAATTTTCCCGGAAATTCTGGTTTTGCCGAAAAATTTGTCGAACCCGAACGCGGCGAGGACGGCTAAGGAAAATGTCACGAAGAAAAGGAATTTGATCGGATTTCTGAAACCCTGAAATTGGGTGAGCTCCACAAGAACACGGTAAAGAGGGCTGTACTGACCGAGAGCCATGAGCAGAAAAAAAGCCGCCGCGAACCAGAATATTTTTTCCTTCGGATCCTTCCGCGTAAAAAGGCTCACAAAAACGAAAAACAGGCCGAGAATCCCGACATAAAACTCCGACTGAAGGAAGGCGTCCCAGGACGGATAAAATAGCGTCAAAAATCCGACCGGGAGCATGGACCCGACATAGGCCAGATCCTTCCCCGCCAATGCCCGTGAGGAAAACTGTGCCAGCTCATAAGTCGGCAGAAGCTGAACGAGAGAAAAGAAAATCGCGAGAATTCCGGAAAGGGCAAATAAGAAGACGAGTTTAAGGCTGCGCTTCGAGAACCAGACGGCCAGAAAATAGAAACACGAGAAAAATACGGAATAAACCGCGATTTGAAGATAGCCGGCAAAAATTTCAAGCGCGAAAATAGCCGCGAGCCAGAACGCGTCGCGGAAACGAGTGTTTTCGGCGAGTCTATCGATCAATATTAACGTCAGCGGAAGCCAAATCACCACTTTTTGCGAAATGTAATTGTAATAAAAATATCCGCCCTGAGTTGAACCAAGCAGAAAAATCAGCGTTCCCCAGAACGCTCCCCACGTCGAGATGCGAATCCTTTTGAGATAAGCGAAAAAAAAGAACATGCCAAGCGCGTAGTGAAAGAGAATGCTGTAGTTATACGCGATTTTCACTGGAAAAGCCGCGAGGAACAGGATGTTAACGGGATAAAACGCGCCGATCTGCCCTTCGGCGAGTATCGGAAATCCGCACTGAATCATGGATGTCCACCAGGGCAGCGAGAATTGCCTCAGCTGGGACTGGAAATAATAAGCCCAGGGGAATTGCTGCTCCCAGTGGTCGCCGCTCAAAAAAGCTTTCTTCAGCGTGAGTAGATCGAAAAAAACGAAGACGAGAATGCACGCGAGAACAAAAAGCGCGAGAATGTCCGGCCTGGCAAAAAGAGGTTCCGATGTTTTAGTTCGAGCTCGAGATTTATTCTGCATATTCTAATAAATTGACATCCTGGACGGGGTTCTCTATAATCCCAAGTTTCCTGTAAACCTTGAAAAACAAGTATCGCGGGGTGGAGCAGCCTGGTAGCTCGTTGGGCTCATAACCCAAAGGTCGGAGGTTCAAATCCTCCCCCCGCTACCAAAATTGTAGGAAAAAGAAGTTCGTAGTAGCGACTTCAGTCGCTATTTGTTTTTGAAAAACAGCGACTGAAGTCGCTACTACGAACGTCGAATATGCAATAAGGTTCCTGGAACCTTATTACTGCGATTTCCTAATCACCCATCCTCACCGCCAAACCGTTATCGATTAACTCCTGATTGATCCATTTTCCGTCCGCCCAAACATCAGCCAGGTAACGGTCATATTTATCGGATTTTGTGGTTTTGATGAGGATCTGCCCGCCGTTCTTGAAGAGCATTTTCTCGAGAAATTCCTTCGCTTCACGGCCGTCGGAACTTTCGACAATTGAAGCGTCGAGACCGGCAAGCCTCAGTTTCTGCTCGGTGACGATTTTAAATCCAAGATCAATGAGAGCATGAAACGTATCGCCGTCAATGATTTGGGTGACATAAGCATGATAAGTGAATAACTCTTCTTCCCCGCCGGCCGCTTTTTTTAAGCCGCCGTTTTCTATCGCAACCCATTCGCCTTCTTTGAACCGGTTGATTCCGTCCGGCTGAAAATAGGTGGAGAAACCGAGATCGACGCCGAGTTGGCCCCGGTACTCGCCCGCCGAAGTTTTGATGATTCGATAAGTGTAAACTTTTCCGGGCCGGACGATCAAAACCCTGTCCGATTTTACGGCGACCTTTGACTGTCTTCTGCGTACTTCTTCCCGGAGCCGGTCGCGACTCCAATGGCGGCGCACGGCTTCTAAAGCCACCTCTTCTCTTGTTTCTATTTCATTAAGAGAAAGAAGTTCCCGGTAATGGGCCCAGCTCAATCGACCCGCGGGCGGGTCAATTGGATAAGCACGGGCAAATTGCAGGCAAAGTCCCAGTTCTGTATCACTAATTCCAAGATCGGCTGCGAGCCGGTCAATAACCTGCTTTCCGAATTCTGCGCGCTCTTTGTGCTGAAGCACATGCGCGTCAATCAGCTTTCCCGTTTCCCACGCCTCACGGACTTTTTCCCGGTCAATAGCCTGCTCGACGCGCTTTTTGCTGGCAGCCTGAACGCTTCGAATTGCTTTCAGCAATTCTTCATAAGTTTGCAGTTGGGTTTGAGTCATACAACAGGCCTCCGTAAAATACGAGTTTCGTACAGTTTCTCCTGCAATTCTCTGATAAATTTCCGGATCACGGACTGTGCTTTCAGAACCGGCCCGGGAATGTACGTGCCTTCCGTTTTTTTCTTCAGATAATTCCGTCCGATTTTATAGTATCTCCAGCCGGTATCGTTCAGGTGCTGTTTCAAATCGCTTTCCGCAATTCCGCGGTCTTTACCGTAGCGCGCCAGAAGATAGCCGAACTGCTCCGGCGTGAGATAGCCGAACGTTTTCTTCTCGCTCTGATAGCCGCCTTCCGGAAGCGAGGTAAATTCATCCTTCATTCCGTTTAGATAAAGCACGCCCATTCCGAGAAACATGCAGGAAGTGTCCACCAGTTTTTCCTGGTCAAACACGCTGAAAGTGCGAGGAAGCGCCCAGACATAGATGTGCCCGAGTTCATGAACCAGCACGCAGATCTGCTCCCGCTTCGACGCCAGTTTAGTGGAGAGAAAAATCGTGATATTGTTCCCCTCCTGACGGATATATCCGGGAGGACTCGTTTCGGTATGCTGCTCAAGATTAATGGAGTAATTGCTCAAACCCATCGCGTCCTGCAGTTTCTGCGTCGCAGCGGTCAAGTCATTGGCTGCTGCCAAGTCCCGGTCATTCAGCAATTTTCGTCCGGGAGGCATTTCCTGGGCAAGAAGCTCATAAAACAGGTCCATATCCGAGGTATCGATGGAAGCGATGGTGAACCGGTCCACAACGCTCTGAACTTTTGAATAATTAAGGATCAGCCAAACGGCCGCGATAGAAACGAGGACAAGGATCAGAAAAAAATTGAATGCTTTTTTGACGGTTCGCCGGAACTTGCGGGATTTTTTTTCTTCAGCTTTCATGAATTTTCCGCGATTAAAACAGCGTGTAGATAAACGGTGCCAGTGCGGAGGATTCGGTAAAAACAATCAAAATTCCCAAAAGCAGCAGAACGAGAACAAGCGGTGCCATCCAAAACCTCTTCCGCTTTTTCATGAACTCCCAGAAATATTTTACGACTTCCATTTTGCTCATTGCGTTTCCCTTCGTAATTTACTCTTTTTTCTTAACAATAAATGGGTTCTCAGGATAAGCCAATTGACCGCATTTGTACAGAATGCTTACAGATAATCGATCATCTGGTTCATTCATATCCGTGGTTCCGCTATGGTTGAATATTATTTGAGAAGCCATAAAATATGCTGGATTCCATAAAAAAATATTTGCATAATTCATCTTATAGCTAAACAAACCTGGATAATGTTTATATTCATTGCTGTAAGGAAAAGGAGGATGAAAATCCAATATGACAATATGTCCTTTTTCCTGCAAGACACGATCGGCCTCAAACGCAATTTTGAAAATGTCATCTCTGTCACATAGGTATAAACAGAAGCCGAAAATTACGAGATCAAACTTATCATTTTCGAAAGGTAAAGAATCTGCTTCACCCTTTTCTAGACATAGTTTTTTAAATAATGTTTTTCCTTCTTGAATAGCTATTGCAGATGGATCAATACCGTAACACTTAGCATTGTATAATTGCCGTAAGTTTTCCAGTCGCCATCCGTTACTACATCCGATTTCCAAAATCGAATGTGGTTGTAAACGAAGCGCTTTAACACTGGCCAATACCTGATCATTGCCCTCGTCACAAACGGCTGACTCTAGTTTGGACTTATTCCTCTGGTACCATTGATTTCCCTCCGAATTTCGGAATATCTGCTTCTGTTTAGTCTGATTTGATTTACTCATACGATCTCCTCATAGGTAACGAAATCAGATACTTTAGGAATTTTCTTTTGAGAAGAGTCTTCTGACAATCTCATCATTAAATCAACAAAACGTACACTATTTAAACCGTCTTCATAACCACAAAAATATGCAAAATACTTATCTCTCGCATCCTGTAATTTTATTCGAGTTCCGTCACTCTTTAAACACCCCTGTATCGTTCTTTTCAAGTTACTAGGATCATAAACCGCCTGCACCACACTAAATTCAGCATAAGGATGAATGTCGGGCCTGCCCGTAAAATTGAGAGTGATTACCGACTTTTCAAAGAGAATAGCTTCAATAACCACGGAGGAAAATGTAGCAACAACTAGGTCACTCTCATGCATTAGATCATAAATGTGTGCGTAGAAAGGAAATAATTTAATGTTAGCATTACCTTCATTATTTACCAATTGTTGCCAGTCTGAAATATCACCCGTGTCAGAATGAGGCTTTATCCAAAGCTCATACTTCATTCCACGTAAAGCCTCAAATAAGTGCAATGTGTTTTCACGGGTTACATCTCCAGGGGTGTTTACACCCGGACGCGCTGTTTTCTTAATATCCAAACGATGAGGGCAATACAGTATAACTTTTCTTTTGTTTAGATTTTGACGTGGTTTCAAACGTATTTGGACTATATCGTCGTAACGTGGTGTCCCAGTAATATAAATATCATCATGACTCCAACCCATCATAAGATACTTTTCCTTTTCAAATTGAGAATTAACAAAAGTTTTAGCTATATTTGTGTGATAAGGTTCCTGGGGAATTGCATAATTTATTCCAGGAATTCCGTGAGACACCGCACAAACCAAGACATTTTGTGATTTAAAAGCAAGCGCCAACAACCTTCTTCGAGCAAGATCCTCGTCAAGCATCAAAGCCTTCGGTTTTAATTTCCGGGCAGTTGCTTGATAAGCAAGAATTGCTGGAACAAGTCTTCTTGAGTATGCACCTAAATCATCAAGAATTGATCGCACGAACAATGTCAAGTCATCTCCTTCAAAAACAAAAACTCCCCGTGGAATTGATTTGCTTTCTTCTTTTAAAGCTTTTCTTATCCTGCGGATAAGCTTCCAAGCGTGCTGAAACTGTACTATTTGTAAAAAAATAGAAGGCAATAAATATGTTATTTTTTTAGCACGACAAAATTCATGATCTTGTTTTTGATAATCAAATCCAAGTAAAGCTACCTGTTTCTTTCTCGAAATCAACTCGTTCACAACATTTTTAAGATGCTTCAAGTCTCCTGAGACAAAATAAGTTTCATTAAAAAACCGGGGGATTTTAAGCCCGCACAGAATTGTTAAAAAATTGCGCATTAATTTTTTCCACGAAATTTTTTGTCTGCGCTTTATTGAATAATCAATTGTAATTATAGGAGTGCCTTGTGCCTCTGCTAGAACTTCCAAAATATACTGGATTGAATCCCGATCCGTATAACTGACAAAGAAATTGGATTTCTCGCCTTTTTTGTTCTTAAAAATAATAATCCTATCAGGAGGACTCATAGCCAGAATTTTCTTGGCAATCCTATAGTTTTTCATCACCCAGATAAGTCCCTGGCTGAATGACTGAAACAAAACGTTTCCAAGATTTACTCCATTAATATCGAGAGTTTCTGAAAAAGGCTTTTTATGAAACCACCGAATCCCCATTCGTTTCGATTGAATGTTAATAGGGCCCCAATCGGATTCAATAAAGCTGTCTCTCAACGGTTCGAAACGAATATTTAATTTATTAAGAATGGGAAAAAGGTAGGGATTTAGACAAAAAATCCTCATCTGAGGTTTTAATCCGAATTGTAATAAAGCATCTATTTGTTCTTTAAATTCAATGATAACAATCATCTTACCGTTGTCTCTATTCACCATTTGACTTGAGAGCAACAGACTTGCTTCGTTGTAATTTAGACAAAGAATAACCTAGTCGTTTCATTACTTTTTCAACTTTTACCAACAAATCCGAATTTACAGAACTCAAATCCAATTCGGCTCGGGCCTGCAATTTTTCTCTTTTAATAGTAGATATTAACTTTTGAGTCTTTTCTGTCACCTCCGTCTCGAGAAAACGGGCAATCTCTTTCATTTCTTTATTTGGGTCTTCAAGTAATTCTTCATAATAGATTTCCATATAATTCTTTGACTCCTTGAGCCTAAAATGGTCGATAGCTGAAAATCCATTTTCCCATAGGTTTTGCCAGCAATACAGGGCCCGCTCCAACTCAGAATATCGAAAGAACTGATCAATATCTTTTTCATTCACCCACCATGGGTACCATCGCTTTTGTTTCTCATCCAATTTTCTTAGTGATACTCCTGCGACAAATTGAAGGTTTTCATTTGAAAACCAGCGCTTTTTTTGAACAGAAAGAGCCACATCAAACGGATGTCGTATTATGTGAAGAATCTTACCGTTGGGAAAAGTTTGATTTATAAATCCAAAAAATGGTAAAAGATTTGCCATTTTCATTCCTAAAATCGCCTGACGCTGCGAAACTTCTCTTATTACATCCTCCCGCGTTATAAGGTCATTCCAACGATAATGGAGCTCTTTTTCTGATAAATAATTGCCAATATAGGTATCATCGAAAGATCGCATATTTACACCACGACCTAAGATCCTACTATTAAGAAGCTCGTTCGCATAACTCTGGAGCATTTCACTAGCAATTCGAGAATCCATCAGTCCTTCAGACTCCAAAATAGGCAGATGCGTCAAAAGAAATGGTTCGAACTCATATTCAACACGAGCAAGAGATCCGACCAGGTTACCAGTTAGAGTTGTACCAGAACGATTTACTCCAGTGACAATAACAACACGGTTAGCCAAAGGCTCACCATTGACCAGAAAAGTAAAATGAGGCTTCGAAGTATTCATACGCAATCCTTTCATTGTCCTAATTTTTTTATTCTTTTGCCACAAAGATCTTGTCATTCTACAATGGAAAATCTATTCGATCTTCAATCCATTGGAATTTTCTTAAGCCAGTTTTCGGGTGTTTCTTCAGGAATTGTCTGACATTCTTTATCAAGAACAAACCCATTAATGACGAGGGTGTCCATTTTCGTGCGCATAAAACATAACCAAGCGTCTTCTGGATTGCAGACAATTGGCTCTCCTCTGACATTGAACGAAGTATTAATCAGCACAGGAACGCCGGTCAATTTGTAAAATTCTTCGATGAGCCCGTGAAACACCGGGTCTGAATCGCGGCCAACGGTTTGAACGCGCGCAGAGCCATCGACATGCGTGACGGAAGGAATTACTCTTTTGTCATTTTTCACGGAAGCAACGAGAAGCATAAACGGGCTTTTCTGATTCAATTCAAAATACTCCGAGCACTTCTCTTCAAGCACGGCAGGAGCGAAGGGACGGAAGCTTTCACGGAATTTAATTTTGAGATTTACAGTGTCTTTCATTTTAGGATCTCGGGGATCCGCCAAAATGCTACGATGACCCAAAGCACGCGGACCGAACTCCATCCTACCCTCGACCCATCCGACGACTTTTCCGTCTGCCAAACGCTTTGCGATTTCTTTTATAAGTTCGCCGTTTTTAAATTCAGTATAAACTGCACCTTCCTGATTGAGCAGGATTCTGATTTCATCATTTGTATATTCCGGACCCCAAAATGCCTGATTCCATCCCTCTACGCGCGGTTCTTTAAAAATCGAATGCGATAAAAAGCTAGCCACTCCGTAAGCACCTCCGGCATCACCGGCAGCGGGTTGAATAAAAACTTCCTTAAACGAACCTTCACGAAGAATTCTTCCATTGGCCACACAATTCAGTGCAACTCCGCCGGAAAGACACAGCTTGGATTTTCCAGTAATCTCGTAAGCGCGCTTTGCCAGAAGAAGCATCACCTCCTCAGTCACTTTCTGAACGCTCGCGGCTAGATCGAAATGAACTGCTTCCAGTTCCGTTTCCGGATTTCTCCGTTTGATACCAAAAAGTTTCTCAAACCGCCTCCCCACCATACGCAGGCCGTGCGGAAATGTGAAATATTTCAGATTCAGTTTAAAACTTCCGTCGTCTTTTAAATCGATGAGATGATTGAAAATCACGTCGGTAAATCTCGGTTTTCCGTAAGGAGCGAGACCCATCACTTTATATTCACCACTATTCACCTTGAATCCCAAATAATAGGTAAACGCACTATAAAGCAACCCAAGACTGTGGGGAAAATGAAGCTCCTCGAGCATTTTGACATCGAGTCCTATTCCCTCAGCAATACTCGTCGTCGTCCACTCGCCGACACCATCGGCCGTTATAATAGCGGCCTCATCAAAATTGGAAGCGTAAAACGAGCTGGCCGCATGACTCAAATGATGCTCACCAAAATAAATATCCCCTTTGAATTTAAGCTCCTTTCGGATTAAATCGGACATCCAGATTTTCTTTTTAAGCCAGAGAGGAATTGCCTGAAGAAATGAAAGCCACCCTTTCGGATACGTAGCAATGTAGGTCTGAAGCATGCGGTCAAATTTTACGAATGGCTTGTCATAAAAACCGACGGCATCCACTTGCTCAATCGAAATTCCCGCCTGACGAAGACAGTACTCAACCGACCGGGCCGGAAATTCCCAATCATGCTTTTTGCGAGTAAAACGCTCCTCTTGAGCAGCGGCAATGACACGGCCACCATCCAACAGACATGTGGCAGCGTCATGATAATAGCAAGAGATTCCGAGAATTTTCATATCAGAAGGGTTTTAAGAAGGGATCCCGAGTCGCCTCGAAATGCTCCCTTTTTTTCCAATAACTTGAACGGTCTTTCCAACGGGAATCCAAAAGATCTTTTCGCGTCAAAATGAGAAATAGCTTGGCAGTACCTATAAGTAAAAAGTAAAAAACTGTAAGCAGAATAGCGGTATTAATTTTACCGAGGATATGAGCAAACCCCATCCAGAGACGGTAGGCAAGCTTTAAAAAATTAACGATGAACTTGAAGAACTTCTTCATAACGGTAAGATTAAAACGTCGGCATTCGGCCTTCAATCATAGTCTGCGCACTGACATAGCCTGAGCGAAAAGACCAACGGCGGACGTACGGATCCGGCTTCATCTTCAGTTTGACTTTTAATTTTGTAGTAAGAAATTCGGAGGTAGTTTTCACTCCGCGCATTTTAAGCATAAGAAGAATCTTGTTGATTTTTCCCCATCCTAATTTTTGAGTCATATATTGTGACACTGCCAGATACGGGTGCTTACTCATAAAATCGGCAAAAACTTCGCTCTCGATTTTACCTTTAATCTCTTTCAATTCCTCATCAGTTAACGCGTCTGTGCAATTCATTAGAAAATCAACTGCGTCGCCCCTACGTGATATTTCTTCAAAATAAGCAATTTCGTTTTTAATTTTTCCTTTTGCCACCATTTCATCATAAAGCGCCGTTCCCGGATATGGGGTTGCAAAGAAAAATTTATTCACATGTGTCCGATAAGTATTGATCTTTTTATAAACATCCACCGTTTCGCGTATTGTTTGGTTGGTTTCCAGCGGAAGTCCAAGAATAAAGGTTCCGCCTGGAGTAATTCCAGCTTTTTGCACCATCCTCACGGCATTCACGATCATTTCTGGAGTCTGCTTCTTTTTGATCGCTTTCAAGACCGTATCGCTTCCTGACTCAATACCCAACCCCAGAAATTCGCATCCGGCGGCTTTCATCAGTTTCAGGAATTCATCATCAATCAGATTGCAGCGCCCCGTAGCCGACCAAGTCATCTTGATCTTGCGGCGGATCATTTCTTCACAAAATTTTATGGTTCGATCCCTGCGTACGACGAATAAATCATCCGCGATGCTCACATGCCCGATGTTGAACCTGCGCTTGATTTCTATAAGCTCTTCCATGATATTTTCTATACTGCGCTGACGGACTAATTTTTCCGTATAGCAGAATGTGCACTGATACGGGCATCCGCGCGTGGTGACAATGCTCAACTGGCGCTTGGCTTTAAACACGGAGTGATGAGAAGGAAAACGGGAATATACGCGACCCACCTCAAAGAGATCCCATGCCGGAAAAGGGATTTCATCCAAATTCGAGATGTTTTTGCCTGGTAGGTTTTGAATTACGGTGTCGCCTTCACGGTAAACAACGTCCTGAATCTCCGAAAGCTTTTTCCCGCCCTCAAACGCTTCTATCAATTCCAGAATACGGTCTTCGCCTTCACCAATCACTCCAGCATCCGCCGGCGCAACACTTAAAAAAGACTTCGGGCTTGAACTGATGACTCCGCCACCAATGACAATTTTCACTTCCGGCTTGATCTGCTTCACATATTCACAGGTAAATCTCAGAAAATTCCAGGCGGTGATCATGCCTCCGGTACAAAGGACATCGTATCGCTTCTCTTTCAATAGGCGTGTGTATTCATCAATAGGGTGGTTATGCACATCCATGTCGATTAATTCGACGGAATGCCCTGCTTTTTGAAGAGTACTGGCAATATACGCAAGCCCCAGAGGCAAAGCACCCTGCGATAAACGGTAAGGAGGCGCAACGATTAGAACGCGGCCTTTTGTATTTAGATTTGGGGTCAGTTTCATTGGAATATTGCCTATTATAGTTACCCTTAGCTACCTCTGTCAAACCCTATGAATTGAGGTCTAAGGCTTTGTACTATCAGGAGATTCCTCTTCCGGAACTACCCCCTGTTTTATGGTTCTTCTTTCTGCTTTCGGTTTTCTCTTAAAAATAACCTCAATCGCCAAAGAGAGGATTTTAGTCTCACGTTCTGCCATAATAACTAGCGGCACAGCTAATAACAGAAACATTATCGACCGAATTAGCACCTGGTTTAAGTAAAGATCAGTTCCGGGAACAAAATAGCGTATCAATGCTAATGAGCCCAATAAATAAATAAACGGAAAAATAACTCTAGCTAGAGCTTTAAATGTTCCAGTAATGGAAAATATATGAGAAAAACTGAAAAACGCCAGAGTTAGAAAATAAACGATGTAGAGAATTCCCGTTCCAATTGCCGCCCCCGCCAATCCGTACCCGTGAGTCAGAAGATAAATGTTAATCACAAATCCAAAAACGATCAATACAACCAGTATCGGAATCAAAATCAGATGTTTGCGTACCGTAATCACAAAAGTTGAAAATCCGTGCGTGAGCGCCAGAAAAAAACTTCCCACAACCAGAAGCCTGAGTGCTGTGATTCCCGAAATGTATTCGGGGAGAATTTTATGAACAAGCCAGGGAACGGCGATCCAAACAATTCCCACAAGCACGGCGAGGACATAGCTGAGAACAAGTGTGGGAATCAGCAGGATTTTTTCCAAATCTTCCGCTCTGTCCCGCTTTCCGTAGGCCTCCTGAAAATAAGGGGGAAAAACCGCCACCAAAAGAGTCGGAAAATTGAAAATAAAATTGTTCACCATCAACGCTACACTGTAGACGCCCAGTTCCTGAAAACCAAGAAAGCGCGTCACCATCATTCGATCAATATTCATCAATGTGCTTCGAAGAATGTCCAGCACCAGCATCGCCAATCCGAAATGGATCAAGGGCTGGAGTTTTTCCCAGGAAAGATAAAAACGAAAACGATACCGGGTTCGCCACAGAATCAAAACAATCGAAAGCAGAAAATTCAGGATTATGCCGGCAAAAAAACCATAGATTTGAAAATGCCAAGTCAGCACCACTGCGAAAACGATGCTGGTCAAACTGGAAATAAAATTCAAATAGCCGGTAAATATAAACTCTTTATACGCCCGGAGCAGGCTCACAAACAGGTTGTAAACGCGCTGAAGCACAATCACGAGAGCAATCACGAGCAGGCCGATAAAAAAAGGCGTTTCCGTGCGCGGACGGTACCAAATCGCGAAAATCACCACTCCCGCGGCGGCGATGATCGAGGTCAGAATCGTGAAGCTGAAAATCAAATCCCGGGCTTCGTCTGCTTTCTCGTATTCCCCTTTCCCCCGGTGATACGGAATGTCCCTCAGCGTCGCGGCGGCCACCCCCAAACCGGCATGCTTGGCGTAAAGAAGAAATATCTGTAGGAATGACCAGATGCCCATTTGCGTCGCGCCCAGAAACCGGCGGATCAACACCCCGTTAATAATATCGAGGATTTGCGCCGAGTAAGCGCTGATCGCGTAAATGCCGACATCTTTGAACATCTGCTTTTTCTGGGACATGGCGGGATTACTTAAATTGGTGGCCTTTCCCCTCTCACTCTGCTTTGCGAGGTTGAGGGGAAAAAGTTGTCGACATGATAGAGAATCTGCTGCTCATTTTCGAGCACCGGCATGAGAAGGCTTCGCGTATCAAACTTAAGCAGCTTCTTTCTCGGAACCCATACATAATTCACTTCATGACGGTCCAAAAAGGATTTGGCCCATTGCCGGTCGGAAGTTGAATAAAATTTCTCGACGTCGCTTACCCGTTCCATCACTTCTTCTGGGGATGCTCCGCCCATGAAATACGTCGTGCTTGACGGAGCTCCCTCTAAAACGGCCTGCCGTTCACCGATAGCGGAAACGTAATAATAATGACCTTCAAAAATCCAGGACGGCGCTTCCCTCTTTTTCCCGACTTCATAAATGGGATTGTCTTTAAAAGGATGGAGAACGATACTGGAAACCGGTGTCTGATCTCTCAGAAAATTCAAGACTTGAAGTTTGTCTTTATCAATATAGGAGTAATAATAGGACTTGAGATAAAAGCCTTCACTCATAAAACGCGGCCAGGTGTAGAAGAAAAGCAAAATACAAACGACGAATTTTCCTAAAAGTTTTCTTTCGGTCCAAAGATAGTGAATTGCGATCACGGTAAAAGGAACGAGCAGCATTTGGGAGAATTCGAGGGCGCGCATCGTCACCAAACCTTCAGCAGGGCCTTTTTTGTAACCCACGACAGCCGGCAAAAGCGCTCCCAATAACGCAATCCAGGCCGTGATCTGCCAAACCTTCGGATATTTATCCGGTTTAAAAAGGATGAGGAAGCAAAACGGCAACGCCATCAGCGTGTATTCCAGAGACATTTTCCCGGGAAGCGCGTAGCTCAAAACCGTGAAAAACACATAAGCCAAACCCGTAATACCTTGCGTAAAAATGTTTCCCGCAGTGGAATGAATTCCCGGAATCATTTCAAACACAATTTTCATCGCTTTAAAGTAAGGCTTGAAATAATTATGCGCGGTGGAAATCATGGGGCCCTTGGTAAAGGCGAAGGAAGACACGTGGCTCGCGGGCCAGCCCAGCGCGGATATGTAGACCAGGGCCCCGAAAGCAAGCCCCGAGACGCTGGCGATGAGAAGCGGTTTGACTCGCCTGGATTTGATCGAATCGAAAAAAGCGTATAAAAAAACCGTTCCGTTTACGGTAGCTCCGAACACGGCGTCGTGAAGCGGTAAAATTCCGAGCAGAAAAAACGCGGCGCAAAGATAGCCTTTTTTCTTTTCCTCACCCCGGTAATAGGAATCCAGAAGATAAAACACAGCGGTAAAAAAATAGATAATTGCCAAAGTGTCATGATGCTTGAAAAAAAGCGAGGTCCGGACCGGAAGCAGGGCCAGAAGAGCGATCGACAGAAACGCAATCCAGCGCTTCCCGAAACTCTGGGTCAGGCTCAAATAAAGCGCCCCAAACAGCAGCAAAAGATAGCACGGCGGAATTACTTTGAAGCTGAACTCAAGCATGTTTAAATTTATGCCGCTCAGCTTATAGACGAAATCCGAAAACAAATCCCCAAGATAGTGGTATCGAAGCCGGTAGCCAGAAAGAATCGGAGAGCGCGGCGGCACGTGATTTTTTATTTCGGAGGCGACGCTTATGCTCCAGAGATTATCACTGTATGCGTCGTCCCCCACCACAAATCCGCCTTCACTGTCATAATGAGTCCGGGATACGTTATAAGAATAAAAGACACCGAGCATAAGCGCGAGAAGACCGGCAAAAATGATTCCATTGCGGATATCGACTCCTGATATCGTAAACGGAACACGCGGCAGGCCGTTTTTAATCCAAACGACTAAACAGGAAAAAAAACAGAGGACAGGAAACAGAAATGCATATTGTTCAAAATTAAAAAGGCGGCTTACGAAATAAACCAGAGTCGTGGCAGGAAGGCCCAAAATTGCCGGAAGGAAAATGAAAGCGGAAAGGCGCTCCTGAATATTGATACGGAACAGGCGTGTAACTAAGTAGCCCGGAAACCAGGTAATGAAGGCAAAGACAGCAAGAACTTTGAGGTAAACCATCAGACCTTCTCGCCTGCTTTGCTCCCGGAACAGCAGCGTGTTTTAGTTTGGGCTTTTGCGAACTTGTACTTGAAAAACGTTTTCACGGATCTCATGGCGTATCCGAAGAGGGCGTTGTTTGAGATCTGTTTGCTTTTTACAGTACGCACGGGAATTTCGGAAATCTTCAAACCGGCACGCTTTGCCTCGAGGATAATTTCGGTGTCAAAATTATGAAGATTGTCGCAGGCCCCGTAGCCTAGTACGTCGAGCGCGCCTCTCCTGAAAGCCCGGTAGCCGCTCGCATAAGAGCTTACAGACAAACCGTAGGCCAGATTCTGAATCCCGGTCAATATATAATCCCCGATAATTTTAAAAAGCGGCCTGTTCCCCGATTGGGCTCTGAAGCCCGCGAGCATACGGCTGCCTAAAATCATGTCGGCATGAGTTTTTTCATACGCATCCGCAAATAATGGAATTTCATCCGGAGGCGTTTGACCGTCGGAATGCAAAATGATGATTAAATCATCGGGATTGGAGCTCAGAGCACGGAACTCTGTGAAAATCCGTTTGACCGTCCCCCCATAACCGCGGTTCATTTCATTGCGAAAGCGGTGAATGGATTCAAATTTATTTTCGGACATCACCTGCCGCGTACTGTCCGTGCTGGCGTCATCCACCAGAATAATTTGGCGGATTTCCGGATTCCGGCGGATTTCATCAATCACCTGAGGAAAACTGGAGGCGGAATTGTAGGCTGGAATGCCTATAAAAATATTAAAGCCGGAGCTCACAGAACACCTTGGCGGCTTCCTGAATTTGAGTCTCGAGAGAAGGAATTTTCAGTTTCGCACAAAGCTCTTTTTCGCTTTTAAGATGCCGGTCAATCGACACGGGCGCTTTTACAGGGTTCACACTCACGTTGCGACTAAATGCCTTTGCAATCATACCGACAAGGGAGGCTTTCGAAACAGTTTCCGGAGAAAAAACGTGAAATAGTCCAGGTTGATAAAGATTCCGATCCATAATTTTATGAACAACTTTCGCGAACTCGAGGCTTGTTACGCCATTCCAAAAATGGTTCGTAAAACCCGAAATAGTCTTTGCCTCCTGAGCCAGCACCCAGGACACCAGCAAATAATGATTTTTAACTTCAGAGCCGATGAAGGAGCTGCGTATTACCATAGCCTGCTTCACCGGTTCACCCAACAACTTGCTCATTCCGTATAAGTCATAAGCAAACTGGCTGGACGATTCTATGTACCCGCCTTCAACACCGGAAAAAACACAGTCGGTGCTGACATGGATCAGCCTCAGATTTCTTTTCTGGCAGGCTTCCGCAAGTTCATGCGGAAAAAGCGAATTGATCCGGATCACGGCTGAGTCCGGAATCTGATTGACTCGCCGGTTCACGATACCGATACAATTCACCACATAGGCACCCGACGGACAGCGCAGACTATCGAGAAGATCCTCGACGGAATCTTTTCCGGCTTCAAATTTGGTCCGGTTTAAAGCAATGTGAGGGACGCCCTGCTCGGAAAAATAATGCGCGACCATCGAACCGAGCATGCCCTCGCTTCCCAGAATTACGAGCTTAGGATGTGTATCAGCCATTTGTTTCCTCGACTATGGGCTTGAGCATTTCGAGCATTTTGCCGGCAACAACCTGATTACCATACGCGTTCAAATGCACGGTATCGCCAAATCCGTTCTGCTTGGCGTCCAGAAGCACTAGGCTGTAATCGTAAAAAGGAATGTTCTCATCCGCAGCCGCACGACTCATGGTATCAATCCCAACCGGATAAATTTTTTCGACTGTGTGAAACCAGTCTTCTGAAAACCACGTTGTAGAAATTTTGTAGGCCTCGGCTTCTTCCAGATTTAAAGCACGCTTCAATTTGAGATATCCGAGATCCGGCTGAAAGATAAATGTTATCGGAATGTTTTTTCGCTCAGCCGTTTTGGCCATTCTGACTAGATTCGTGTAGTAATGTCCTGCAAAATCATTGGTTGGCTCCTTAAGCTGGCTCATCGGATAAAACACCGCGCCTCCCGACCAACCCACCTTAATCCAGCGCTCGCCGGGCTTACCGGACAATTCCTTGCTGTCCTTGATGTTCTGAGACCAAACATCCTCGACCGGCGCCACTGTCTCTTCCGGATTGCCGCGCCGGTTTCTTCTCTTCTCATCCTTCCACTCACGAATTTTCCGGATTGTCCAAAGATGTCTTCTGAGCCATCTCGATAAACTTTTATCCCAGCGGAATTTCTTTGTCGTCTGAACCATGACTTTGTGGTATTGATCGGGAAGGTACCGGAAGTGATAAATGTCATTCCAGCCGTTGAAAACAATAATGTGATCGGGATTCAGACTGACAAGCTGATCCATCAGAAGAGCTTCGTTGGCCGCAACACTTCCCAAACGACCGGCATTAATCACTTCAAATTTACGGTCGGGATAAGCTTCTTTTAGTTTCTGCTCGAGAATATAAGGAAGAGAATCCTTCAAGTCGACATAAACTCCGAATACCTCGGAACCGCCGACCATAATAATCCGGTAAACATCTTTAGGCTTGTTGACCGAGAACTCCGCACCTCTGAATCCGATGGAATTCAACTCACGTTCATCGCGAACACTGTAAACAGGATCATGACGATATTCATACTTGAGATATTCTTCCGGTCCCAATTTAATGAAGAAATAAGCGCGGATGCCAAGCTCAAGGGCAACAAAAAGAAAAACAGTGACTGCCAGAATAATGGCCGCATCTTTTAGAATCGTCGCGATAATTTCCCGCCAACCCTTTTTTAATGTTTCCAATGTATTCCCTTTCTAAACCGAAGATTTCGAATACGCTTCTTCAGCGTCGCTTTCGTTAACAAGCGCCGCAATTTCAGATTCGCTTAAGAAACGCTCATTATTCTCGCTGTTATACTCAAATCCTTCGGGAAGCCTTTTTCCCTTTTTATAAACGCCCTTGTTCCACCAATGAAGATTCGGCTCAATCACGTACATGGAATCAAATTCAAAGGCGTTCTGTGCTTCGTCTTTAGGAAGAAGCACTTCGTGCAGCTTCTCACCCGGACGAATGCCGATTACCTCAGTACGCACTTTCGGCGCAATCACTTTTGCAAGGTCCGTGATCCGTATGCTTGGAATTTTCGGGATAAACAACTCCCCGCCGTGCATCAGCTCCAAACTGCGTATGACGAGATAAACGCCCTGCTTGAGCGTAATCATGAAACGGGTCATGCGCTCGTCGGTAATCGGCAACACTCCGTTTTTGGCCTGCTCTTTAAAAAACGGAATGACGCTTCCGCGGGAACCCACGACATTGCCATAGCGGACCACAGCGAATTTCGTAGCGCGCTCGCCTTGTTCATCGCCTTTGGAGTACGCATTTCCGGCAATGAACAACTTGTCCGAACACAGTTTTGTGGCACCGTACAAATTAATGGGATTAGCCGCCTTATCCGTGCTCAGCGCTAAAACCTTTTTCACCCCGCTATCTATTGCTTCGTTAATAATATTTTCTGCGCCTAACACATTCGTTTTAATCGCTTCGAAGGGGTTGTATTCGCAGGAAGGGACCTGTTTCAACGCGGCGGCATGGATTACATAATCCACACCCGTTAGTGCCCGATGAACCCGTTCTTTATCTCTCACATCCCCAATAAAAAACCGCACCTTATTTTGATGTTCACGGAAAAAGGGATCATTGGACATATCAAACTGTTTGAGTTCATCTCGGCTGTAAATGATCAGTTTGCGGACGCGGTAATGAGTCAGCACCACTTTCGCAAACGCCTTGCCGAAAGACCCCGTACCGCCGGTGATTAAAACGGTTTTATCGGCGAAGAGATTTTCATATTTTGAAAAATCGATTTTTTCATCCCAAAGAGTAACTCTCATGTTTATGACCCCTTTCAATTCAACTTTTGTACTTATTCAGCAGCTCCAGAACACTTTCAATCACATAATCCTGCTCTTTCTCTGTCAATAAAGGGTATATCGGCAATGAAATCGCCCTTTCATAGAAATTTTCCGCATTCGGAAAATCGCCGGCTTTCAGACTCAAAAGGTCCTGGTAAAAAGGCTGAAAATGCAGGGGGATATAATGAACCTGTACGCCGATTCCCTTCTCCCTTAGTTTTTGGAAAATTACTTTTCGGTTCGTTCGCAGATTTACCAAAACCAGCAACCCGACGAACAAATGATACGAAGATTTTCCTTTCGGATTCTCGTCAAGACATTCGATTAAATCACTGTTCTTGAACGCCCGGCGGTAACGCTCCGCGATCTTTCTGCGTTTCGCGACAAACTCGTCCAAGCGTTTCAGCTGGGAAATCCCGAGCGCACATTGAAAATCGGTGATGCGGTAGTTGTAGCCCAGCTCCTGCTGTTCGTAGTACCAGTCGCCTTCGCTTGAGTTCTGAAACTCCCCGGGATTTTTCGTGATGCCATGATTGCGAAGTTTTAAGAGTGCATTCCGGAACCGCTTGGATTTTCCGGTGATCATTCCGCCCTCCCCCGTCGTAATATGCTTGACGGGATGAAAGCTGAACACGCTTAAGTCGGATTCTCTCCGCGGTCCCGGCGGCTCTCCTTCATAGCTTGCGCCAAGCGCATGGCAGGAGTCTTCCACAATAAATAATTTGTATTTATTCGCGATTTGACGGATTCGGTTCATATCCGCCGGGTTCCCGCCAAAATGAACGGGAATAATTCCGCGCGTGCGTTTGTTGATTTTCCTCAAAATATCATCGGCACAGATATTTCCCGTTTTCGGATCGATATCGACGATTCTCGGCCTGGCTCCTGCGTACACCACCGCGTTAGCGGTAGCAATAAACGTAACGGCGGGAACCAGCACCTCGTCCTGAGGCTTCAATTCCTGAACCAGACAGGACAGATGAAGCGCCGCAGTACCGCTTGAAATCGCCAAGGACCAGGGTGCTTTCAATTTAACTGAAAAAGCCTGCTCAAATTTGGAGACAGTAGGCCCCTGAGTGATCCAGTCGCTTTTGAGCACCTCGACCACGCTGGCGATGTCTCTGTCTGAAATAGATTGTTTTCCGTAAGGTATGAACCGCGTACTTTTCACTATTGTCCCAACGCTTTCTTTTTATCTTCCCGGACGAACTTATAAACTACCTCGCCGGGCTTTACCATTCCGAGCTCTTCGCGCAGCACTTTCTCCAGATATTTGATGTCGGTCTGAAGCAGCCGCGCCTCTTCTCTTAACTGATCGTTTTCCTGCTGAAGCTGATCGATCGTCTCCGCGATTTTTTCATCTTCCCGCTTCAACTCCTGAAACTTCTGATAGCTGGGAAGATAGATCACCGCAAGAAACACCACCACAGCGGCAAAAAGAAGAAGCGTGTAAATGTGTCTGCCCATAAAAAACCTAGACCTTTACTTTGCTTTTTCCGGCTGAAACTTTCTTTTTACCGCCGCGGACGAAAAAACCTTTCACTGCTCCGGCATAAACCGCTTTGCTGCCCAACTGTTCCTCGATACGCAGCAGCTGATTGTATTTCGCGATTCTGTCAGTGCGGCACATCGAACCGGTTTTTATCTGACCGCAGTTAAGCGCCACTGCGAGGTCCGCAATCGTTGTGTCTTCGGTTTCACCGCTTCTGTGGCTCATCACGGCCGTGTAGCCGTTTTCATGGGCCAACTTTACCGCATCGATAGTTTCCGTAAGCGTACCGATTTGGTTGACTTTGATCAGGATGGAATTGGCAATTCCGCGTTCGATACCCATGTTGAGGCGCTTGGTGTTTGTCACGAACAAATCATCACCGACAAGCTGGCACTTGGAGCCGAGACGGTCCGTGAGTTTTTTCCAGCCGTCCCAGTCATTTTCGGCCAAGCCGTCTTCAATGGAAAAAATCGGATATTTGTTCACCCAGTTTTCATAGAAATCCACCATCTCGGAGGAAGTCCTTACCTGCTTGGCTTCGGCTTTCAGAATATATTTCCCGTCTTTGTAAAATTCGGAAGATGCCGGGTCCAAAGCGATTTTTACTTCGGTTCCGGGTTCGTATCCGGCCGCTTTGATCGCTTCAAGAATCACCTCTACGGCTTCCTCGTTGGATTTCAGATCCGGTGCAAATCCACCTTCGTCACCGACTGCGGTTGAGAGCCCTTTGTTATGGAGAATTTTCTTCAAGGTGTGAAAAATTTCAGATCCCATCCGGAGTGCGTCAGAAAATGTTTTTCCGCCGAAGGGCATGATCATGAACTCCTGAAGATCGACGTTGTTGTCCGCATGGCTTCCGCCGTTGATGATGTTCATCATCGGAACCGGAAGCGTTACTGCCTTTTCTCCGCCGATATATTTAAAAAGCGGAATGCCTTTTGAGTTGGCGACGGCGTGTGCGCAAGCAAGAGACACGCCCAGAATCGCGTTTGCGCCGAGCTTCGATTTATTTTCGGTGCCGTCAAGTTCGATCAAAAATTCGTCAATGGCACGCTGCTTCGACGCGTCACGGCCAACAATTTTGTTCGCAATTACTGTGTTTACGTTTTTCACGGCCTTTTGTACGCCTTTGCCGCCAAAACGTTTTTTGTCGCCGTCACGAAGCTCTACGGCTTCGTGCTCTCCGGTGGAAGCTCCGCTCGGGACCGCGGCGCGGCCCAAAGTGCCGTCTTCCAGCCGGACATCCACTTCCACCGTGGGATTTCCGCGGGAATCAATGATTTCACGCGCATTCACTTTTTTGATCTTGGTCGACATGATGTTCTCCTGTTAATTAGTCCTTTATGATAACGGTTCTGCCCTTGACCCAGCACTTGCCCTCTAAGACAAGTTTCAGGGCCCTGGGATAAAGCTCATATTCTACCTCATGAATCCTCTTTTCGAAATCCTTTAACTTTTCTCCGTTTCGAAGAGGCACTTCTTTCTGAAGAATGATCGGACCGGAGTCCAAAGCCGGCTCCACAAAATGCACCGTGACCCCGCTCACGCGAACGCCGTAGGAATAGGCGTCCTGAATCGCGTGTGTTCCTTTAAACGCCGGCAGAAGCGACGGGTGAATATTGAGAATCCTGTTTTTATAGGTCCGGACAAAATCGTCGCCCAAAAGGAGCATATACCCGGCCAAAACGATCACATCGACTTTTTCTTTCCTAAGCAAGGCAAGCAGTGTCTTTTCATACTCCTGCCGGCTTTTGAATTCTTTAACTTCGAAAGCAACGTAAGGCGCTTTCAATTTGCGCGCACGGTCGAGGACTTTTGCGTCCGTTTTGTTGCTGAAAATAAAAGCAAGTTTGGCTTTCACTTTTCCCTTCTGAATGGCACGCACGATATTTTCAGCGTTGGTCCCGTTTCCGGAAGCCAGAATCGCGATTGTTTTCATCTTAGATTTCAGACTGGGATTCTAATTCTTCCAGCCGCTCCGTTTTATCTTTTTTGGGAACAATGATCACAAACTCACCCTGAATCTTTTTATTTTTAAACGTTTCAAGCATTTCGGCGACGGTTCCTCTGAGGAATTCTTCGTGAATCTTTGTCAATTCCCGTCCGATAACGATTTTTCTATTTGCCCCCAAAATCGTCGACAGATCTTCCAGCAATTTAATCAGATGATAAGGAGACTCATACAAAACAATCGTCGACTCTTCCTCTCCAATTTTAGCAAGCCGCTCCCGCCTCGGACTGCCCTTCGGCGGCAAAAACCCTTCGAACACGAAACGTTCCATGGGCGCACCGCTTGCCACAATCGCCGCCAAAACCGCCGAGGCTCCCGGAATTGGAATAATGGTTATCCCTGCTTCCACCGCATCGCGAAGCAACGGAAATCCGGGATCACTGACCAGAGGTGTTCCGCTGTCGGAAACAAGCGCAAGGTTTTTTCCATCCTTCAATTTCTGAATGATGGAATCCTGTTTTTTTCCCGCGGTGTAATCGTGGAAACTGGTGCTCGGAGTCTGAATCTTGTAATGAGAAAGCAATTTTGCCGTCTGACGCGTATCTTCGGCCAAAATTAAATCTACGGAAGATAAAATCTCGAGCGCCCGCTGTGTGATGTCTTTTAAATTGCCGATCGGTGTGGCGACTACATACAGAGCGCCGCTTGATGCAGGTGTCATTTGAAAGTTATTCGCTCAGCACTTCAACCTCATCCGGTTTCACTTTCACAACGCCTTTTTTGACCGGATAGGATTCTTCATTGCCTTTATTCTTCACCCGGACTTTTCCCGGATTCAGAAGTGCGAAAAGCTTTGTGTGGCCGGGCAGAACTCCCATTTCTCCCCATTCCGTGGGAAGCACCACAAATTCCGCGTCACCCTGATAGATAACGCGGTCATAACCGATAATGCTGAGTTTAAGTTTTTCAGGAATCATAGTGTCCTTGTTTTCATTCCCGCGAAAGCGGGAATCCAGTGTCTTTCAAAGACCCTGGATCCCGGGTCAAGCCCGGGATGACAGGCCTTCGGCTCTGTCATTTCTTCTTTTTCCTCGTCTCAAATCTTTCGATGACTTCGCTGATGCCTCCGGCCATGTAAAAATCCTGCTCGGGAATTTCGTCATGACGTCCTTCCACGATTTCTTTGAAGCCCTGAATCGTGTCGTGGAGCTGCACAAATCTTCCCGGCCGTCCGGTAAATTCCTGAGCGACGAAAAACGGCTGAGACAAGAAACGCTGAATTTTTCTGGCGCGGGCAACGACGACTTTGTCTTCTTCCGACAACTCGTCCATGCCGAGAATGGCGATGATGTCCTGCAGATCTTTGTAGCGCTGAAGCACCTGCTGAACATCGCGGGCCACCTGATAATGCTCATCACCCACAATGCGCGGATCCAAAATCTTGGAAGTAGATTCCAATGGATCGACGGCAGGATAAATTCCGAGCTCTACGATACGGCGGCTAAGCACCGTCGTCGCATCCAAGTGAGCAAATGTGGTCGCTGGAGCCGGGTCCGTCAAGTCGTCAGCCGGAACGTAAATGGCCTGCACGGATGTAATCGAACCCTGCTTCGTCGACGTAATACGTTCCTGTAGCTCACCAACGTCGGTTCCGAGTGTCGGCTGATAACCTACGGCTGAAGGCATACGGCCGAGAAGAGCGGACACTTCCGATCCTGCCTGCACAAAGCGGAAAATGTTATCGATGAAGAGCAGAACGTCCTGATGTTCCTGATCACGGAAATATTCGGCGATTGTGAGACCGGTCAATCCGATGCGGAAACGTGCTCCGGGCGGCTCGTTCATCTGACCGAACACAAGCGCTGCTTTATCGATAACCTTGGATTCTTTCATTTCAAGCCAAAGATCGTTTCCCTCACGGGTACGCTCACCCACTCCGGCAAATACGGAAAATCCGCCGTGTTCCATAGCAATATTTCGGATGAGCTCCATGATGATAACGGTTTTTCCCACACCGGCACCGCCGAACAATCCGATTTTTCCACCGCGGCTGTAAGGCGCCAGAAGGTCGACAACTTTGATTCCAGTTTCAAGAACCTTGGTTCTTGTGTCCTGCTCAAGCAAGGTGGGCGGTTCTTTATGAATGGAGAGCCTTTTCACAGTATTCGGAAGCGGCTGACCGCCATCGATGACTTCACCGATTACGTTAAACATTCGGCCAAGCGTTTCTTTTCCAACCGGAACCGTAATCGGTTTCTCTGTGTCTTTTACCTTCACTCCACGGCGAAGGCGGTCCGTTGAAGAAAGTGCAATGGAACGGACAATGTTGTCGCCCAAATGCTGCTGCACTTCCAAGGTGATTTGAATCTTTGAACCGTCCTCCTGATGATCAATTTCAAGAGCATTCAAAATTGCGGGCAGTTGATCGGGGAATTCCACGTCCACGACCGGCCCAATAACACGTTTTACTTTTCCGAGGTTCATTGCATAGCTCCTTTTTCAAAGTTATGAGTGATGAGTTATGAGTGATGAGTTATGAGTGATGAGTTATAAGGAAATGTCTTTCACTCATAGCTAATCACGCATCACTCATCACTACTTGAGTGCTTCCGCTCCGCCGACAATCTCAGAAATTTCTTTCGTAATGCCCGACTGGCGGACGCGGTTGTATAACAGCGTCAACTCATTGGTGATTTCACTTGCGTTTTCCGTTGCGTAGTCCATGGCAAGCATTCTGGCCGCTTCCTCAGACGTTTTCGACTCAATCAGCGCCCTGAATATTTTTGATTCAAGATAAAGCGGCAGCAAAAATTTAAGCACGTTTTCCGAGGAAGGCTCAAAAGCATAGAATCCTTTTTCCCCGTCCTGTTTTGATTCATCTTTCGAAAGCGCAATCGGCAGGAACTGCTGAATCCGAACGACGTAACTCGCGCGGTTGACGAATCCGTTATAAGCAAGGATGATTTCATCGAAGGTCCCGTCCGTGAACAACCCGGCAAGCTCCTTCATCAGCTCTTTCGCAAGCTCCTGCTTTCCCCGGCGTTCGATGGCTGAAAGCGATTTGAAAATATTTTCACCTTTCGCGATAAAAAAACGGATTCCTTTAGAACCAATCGTATATAAAGAAACCGCTTTTCCTTTTGCACGCTCATTCTTGGCAAATTCATAGATTTTCCGGGTCAAATTGGAATTAAATGCCCCGCAAAGTCCCCTGTCAGAAGTAACAACAACGATTAATTGTTTTTTGACAGGGCGTGAAATTAGATATGGATGATCCAGGCCGACTCCGGTGGCCACCAGGTCCTTAATCATATTTTCAATATGCTCAAAGAAAGGACGGCTGCCAACCGCGTCTTTTTCCCACCGTTTCAGCTTGGTCGCGGCCACAATTTTCATGGCCTTCGTGATCTTTTGAGTATTCTTGACACCGATCAGCCGGCGCTTAATTTCGCGTAATGTCGCCATGAATCATTAGCCTTTTAAAACAAAATCCTTTTTGAAAAACTTGATTTCATCTTCAATCATTTGCTTGATTTCATCGTTGATTTCTTTGGAAGCTTCGATTTTATCCAATAAACCTTTTTTCTCGGTTTCAAGATATTGCACAAATTTATTTTCAAATTTACGGATGTCCGTAATGGCAATATCGTCAAGATAGCCGTTAACACCCGAGTAAAGGACCACGACCTGAAGCCCCAAACGCATCGGAACATATTGATTCTGTTTCAGAAGCTCGACAAGACGGCGGCCGCGTTCAAGCTGTTGTTTGGTCATTTCGTCAAGCTCAGTTCCGAAACGCGCAAACGCTTCCATTTCACGGTACTGCGCCAAATCAAGACGAAGACGTCCGGCCACCTGACGCATGGCCTTAAACTGAGCGTTGCCGCCGACACGCGATACGGAAAGTCCGACGTTTACGGCAGGACGAATACCCTGATAGAAAAGATCGCTTTCGAGATAGATCTGTCCGTCAGTAATCGAAATCACGTTGGTTGGAATATAAGCGGACACGTCACCTGCCTGCGTTTCGATAATCGGAAGCGCAGTGAGCGATCCACCGCCGTGCTGTTCATTCATTTTCGCGGCGCGCTCAAGCAAACGGGAATGCGTGTAGAAAATATCTCCCGGAAACGCTTCGCGGCCCGGCGGACGTCTGAGAAGCAGGGACAGCTGGCGGTAAGCCGCAGCGTGTTTAGACAAATCGTCATAAATCACCAGCGCATGCTGGCCGTTATCCCGGAATTCTTCCCCAATTGTGCATCCGGTGTAAGGCGCCAGATATTGAAGCGGCGCTGAATCAGAACTCGTCGCGGAAACGACGATGGTGTATTTCATGGCATCATGCTCTTCCAGGGTTTTGATCACCTGAGCGACGCTGGAATTTTTCTGTCCGATGGCCACATAAATACAAATAACGTTCTGACCCTTTTGGTTCAGAATCGCGTCCAGAGCCACGGCTGTTTTACCTGTTTGACGGTCGCCGATAATCAACTCGCGCTGACCGCGGCCGATTGGAATCATGGAATCAATCGCTTTGATACCGGTCAAAAGAGGCTCTTTCACGGGCTGACGCTCGACAACACCCGGTGCAATGACTTCCACCGGACGGCGCTTGCTAGATTTAATCGGCCCTTTGCCATCAATCGGCTGTCCGAGAGCGTTGATCACGCGTCCCACCATCGCCTCGCCCACCGGAACGTCTACGACCCGTCCGGTCCCGCGCACTTCGTCCCCTTCTTTAATCAATTCATCGGATCCGAAAAGCACCGTGCCGATCGTTTCATCTTCCAAGTTGAGCACCATTCCATACACATTGTTCGGAAACTGGAGCAATTCGCCGTACATGGCTCTTTCGAGTCCGAAAATCGTTGCGATACCGTCTCCCACTTTAATGACGATACCGACGTCGCGAACGTCGAGTTTCTTTTTAAACTCTTCGATTTCGGCTCGAAGCAGTGATGTGATTTCTTCCGACTTGATTTTCATTGTTGTAACATCTCCCTTGAATTTTTTTATCGTTCCATGTGTTCTTTGATGAGATTCAACTTATTGCGCAAACTCGAATCGAATATCCGGTCGCCTACTTTCGCGACAATACCGCCGATCACCGAAGGATCATATTCCACACGTAATTCGATTTTCTTTTTTGTCATTTGCTCCAGCTTAATACGCAATTTCTCGCGCTGCACTTCCGATAATTTCACAGCCACTTTCACAAAAGCAATTGCCCGGTTGTATTCCAGATCTACCAGGGCAATCATGGTTTCGTAAATGCCTTCCAGCCAATCTATGTGCCGGCGGCGTATCAGTGTTCTTAAAAAACTCGCCATCTCTCTTGAAATAGAAACGGTTTCAAGCACCTTGGCCAGGACTTTTTCTTTGTCCTCATCGGAAAGAAGAAGATGGTTTAATACCTGCACCAGATCCGGATACGCCTTGAAGAGCTCGATAATCATCCGGTATTCGGCCATGATGGGATCCATGCGTTCGCCGCGAATTGCGTGAAAAAACGCGAGGGCGTAACGCTGAATTCCGGGATTGGCGGTTGATGCTTTTGACATGTAATACTTCCCCCTCTTAGTATAAATAAATGGATCCCGGATCAGGACTCACGTCGCTCGTCTCATATCCGGGATGACTCATTGGACAAAGACTAGTGCTGGAGCGAGGTCCGCAGGAGCGCAGCGACGAGGACTGTCTGAGCGTCAGCACTAGTCCTTGTCCAATGAGTCATTTCACTCTCGCGATAAAGTCTTCGATATATTTTTGATGATCTTCTTCACGCACCTCACGCTCAATGACTTTTGAAGCGCAATCCACAACGAGATCCGCCACCTGACGCTTGATCTCATCCCTTGCCTCAACCGCATGGGCTTCAATCTCAAGCCGCGCATTTTCAATGATCAATTTAGCTTCGGTAGAAGCCGTATCGATAATCTTATCTTTCTCAAGCACGGCCTGACGGCGGGCATCATCGATGATTTTACGGCCTTCACTGCGTAAATCATCCAGACGCTGTTTGTATTCACGCAGGACTTCCTCGGCTTCGTCCTTCTTTTTCTTTGCGTCGGCTAATTCGCCTTCAACCATGGCGCGGCGCTTATCAAGCACATTCATCAGCGGCTTGTAGAGTACCTTGGTCAGGAAGAAAAGCAAAATCCCGAAGTTGATCCACTGAAGGATCATCGTAAAACTGATTTCAATCATGGAAGACCCCTTTTAAACGAACAGGATTTATTTCACGACAAACAGCAAGAGCAATGCGATCACCAGCGCATAAATGGCCGGAGATTCGGTAACGGCTTGACCGACAAGCATGGTACGCGTGATCGGACCCGCCTGAGCCGGTTCTTTCGCAATCGCTTCCACGGCTTTTCCACAGGCATAACCTTCACCAATGCCCGGACCCAAGCAAGAAAAACCCATACAAAAACCGGCTGACAAAACTGCGGCAGCTCGAATAACTTCTACGCCTGTGATTTCCATTTTACTTTCTCCTTCGATTTTTGGTTTGACTCAGGTTAAATAAATAATACACATAGCCACAACAAAACAGTAAATCGCCGTTGATTCTGTGACGGCCTGACCGACAAGCATCGTTCTCGTAATGAGGCCCGCCGACTGCGGATAACGTGCCACATTCTTGGTTGCCATCCCTGCGGCAAAACCCTCACCGATTCCTGCCGGAGTGGCGCCAATCCCCATGCAAAATCCTGCCGACAATACAGCAATAATGTGAACAAAGCTGTCGGAAATATTGATAAAAACAAGAAGCATTGCCACCACAAGAGAAAAAATGGCCGGTGATTCTGCGACGGCCTGACCCAGCAACATCGTTCTAAGCACGCTGACTTCGTTACCCGGCTGCCTGCCAACCGACTCGCAGGCATGCCCGGCCGTGTAACCTTCGCCCAGCGCAGAACCAATCGTTCCAATGCCGATGGAAATTCCGGCACCCAGCAATCCCCAAACATGTGCCATATTTCCGGGCTGACCCGGATTGAAAATCAAGATAATGGCCACAACCAGCGCGAAAATCGCGGGCGACTCCGCCACAGCAATCCCGATCAACAGCACACGCGTAATGGTTCCCGAAGCTTTCGGCTGACGCATAATTGCTTCGACAGCCCGAGCTGTCGCAATACCGATTCCGATAGCGGCGCCCAATGAGCCTAATCCCACGGCAATCGCCGCGCCGACAAATGATCCGAGTTTTAGAAATGATTCCGGGTCCATTATTTAATGTTTTCCCGCCATTGCATGATGCGCATGAGGCTCGCCCGTAAGCTCCCCCTTTTCCACATCAAAAACCTCTTCATGCTCTTCCTCATCTTCGTGCCTTACCTGGATAGAAAGATAAGTCAGCGCGAGCATGGTAAATACAAACGCCTGAATGGCGCCGATCAGCATGATGAAATAAACGTTAAGCACGGGAGGCAGCAGCCAGAAATGCACGAGATTAGTGACAACAACGATGATAATCGTTTCACCCGTGATGTTTCCAAAAAGACGAAAGCTGTGCGAAACAACCTTACCCACCTCTCCGACAATATGAAGCGGAGCAAAAATAAAGTTTGGAATTTCTATTTTCCCGATTTTGATGAACGGCTCAAAATAATGTTTCAAATACCCAAGAAATCCCTTCACTTTGATTCCGGAAATATGCGCCACAAAGAACGCCATTAAACCCAGTCCCAATGTTGTATTCAAATCCCGGGTGGGCTTTTCTTCAAAAAGATGAATCGGGATTAAAGGCAGGTAATTGGATGTTAAAATAAACAGAAAAACGGTCATGACATAAGGAAAGTATTTCCGTCCCATCTGGGGCCCGAGCGTGTCCTCGCAGAGTTTTAAAAATCCTTCGAGGATGATTTCGATAAAAGCCTGCGAACGCGACGGGATGATCTGGGGTTTATCCAGCATAAACATGCCGAATACGATCAAAAAACCCATCACAATCCAAGTCGTGTAAATCGTGGCCATATTGACGCCGCCCATTGGAATATGAACGCCCATGAATTCATGCAGTTTGTGCGGCGGGGCCCCGACATGAGACAAATCAGGCTTAATGTGTGAGGCGAGATAAAACTGCCAGCCGAAGAAAAGTATGAGGAATATCCAAAAAATTATTTTTTTCATAGTCCTTGAGTTCTGTCTGCTTTAAATCCGAGCCACCAGCCGTCGATGAAAATAACCGCATAAACCATCATCATTCCGATCAAAAACGCAGGAAACGAGACCGTGCTTTTTTTATAAACGATAAAAGCCACCGAACCAATCAACAAATATCTCAGCCAGTGTCCGGCAATCATCATCCCTTTTCCCTTTTCAACAGGCGCATGGGCTAATCTGGAAGTTTGACGGCACAAAAGAAAAAAGTTGATCATTCCGATACACAATCCAAGCATCAAACCAAGCGTCCAATTCCACAATCCGAACAGAGCAAATAAGGCACCGATGATTCCGGCAAAAAGCCATGATTTTCCTGTGATTCTGCGGCGGTAAGAAATAATTTCCTGAGGTTCAGTAGAGGGATTCATTTCAGCTTTCTCATGATCATTTGATACGCGTTAAATAAACCTGCTGCAATGCCAATTACCGTAAAGACCGCCATAAAAACCGGACTTGTCCCCGCATTTTTATCGATGAACAAACCGATAAAAAATCCCACGAGAATGGTCAGCACAACCACCAGCCCCAGTTGGGTCACCAAAGTTAAATAATAGAACCACTCATTTGGATGATCTTCTTTCAACTTACCGAAGCCCCCGGAGGAGAGTTAAAACAGGGATAACTCCAAAGCGCAGAAGACGTTAGCGAGAATCACGCTTCCCAAAACAACGTTTTAAAGAAGCGTGATTTTATCAGAATGGAAATAATGCGTCAAGCAGATCAGGATTTTTGGACGGTTAGCTCAGACTTTCTGGACTTTAAAAAAGCAAATATGCCAAAAAGGTATAATACATATGCGGAAACTTCAACCAGGGACGGGTTCCCATTATAACCGAAAACTGCTTTTAGGAATGCCCCAATGCCTTTTTTGTCGCTCAACAGATGATTGATGTTCCATACCTGTTTTATCCCCTCCGGGATAACACCGAGCTCATGAAATTCATGAATCCCGTAGGCAAGCAAACCGGCCGCCATAAACACCAGCAATATTCCGGTTATCTTAAACAGGGGTTTCATCGGGATCTTTTTGCCGCCGACAAAAATAGCCAGAACAATCAGAACCCCCACAACGAGGCCGCTGGCTCCTCCCATAAAAGAAATCGAACCTGAATTTTTATTCGCGATTGCCGCTAAAAACAATACAGTCTCCGCACCTTCCCGAAAAACAGCTAAAAACGGCATCGCAAGAATGAAAAACACATCCTGTTTTGATAAAGCCGCCTCCATCTTCGTTTCAATATCAGATCTGATTTTCTTAGCCTGTGCATCCATCCAGACAACCATATAAGTCAACACTCCGCACGCCAAAACGGAAACGCTTGCCTCAATCCAGGTTTTAACATCCCCTTTCACCTGACTGAAAAAACTGAGCGTGATGAAACCGACCAAAACACTGAGAGCCACGGATAAAAACGTCGAAACAAGAACCGGAGTAACATAGCGGGAAGCATTTAGCCTGGAAAGTACGGTCATAATAATTCCCACGATCAAACTGGCTTCCAGCGCCTCTCGGAATACGACCAAAAACGTGCTAAAGACCGAAGCATCACTCATGACTAAATATCCTCCTGGTTATTTTTCTTCCTCAAGTATAAAACGAACCGGCACTCTTACTTTTGAAGCAAAACTTAAATTTCCGATTTTCGCCGGTAAAAACTGCCATTTCTTGACCGCATCCAATGCTGCGCTGTCTAAAATTCCGTAACCGGAACTTCTTTCGATTTTAGCTTTACTGACATTCCCGTCTTTATCTACCCAAACGTTGAGAATCACGGCCCCTTCCCATCCCTGCTGGCGTGCAAATTCCGGATAAACGGGCGCGGGATTTTTCAAGTAATCCGGCTTTGCCTCGGTCACCGCCCCTTTGACCTCGGGGCTTAGAACGGGTTTCTGAATTTCTTTTTCTTCGATTTTCTTCTGAACTACTCTTTCGAGAATTTTTGAAACATCTTTGGCAACAATGATTTTATCCTCAATTTTCATTTTCTCTTTTTTTTCCGGAACCATGACGATTTCAACGCTGCTCGGGGCCTGCACTACCGCATATTTGGGTGAAAAATTGAAAAATCCCGCTCCGCCGAAAAATAAAGCGTGTCCGGTTATCGATACGGCCAAAACCGGCATAAACCAGTCACTTCTGTAATTAAAATATTTATTCATCTTCATTTTGCAGACTTGTGAACAATATTGATTTGCTGCGCTCCGGCTTGTCTGGCAGCGTCCATCGCCTGAATAAATAATTTATAGGAAATTTCCTCGTCTCCGCGCAGATGAATTGATTTTTTAGCCGGATTTTTCGCGAACTTCGCTTCAAGCCGATCTTTCAAAATACTCATGGGTATTTTTTCGGAATTCAAGTATACGCTTCCGGTTTTATCAATGCTGACCACAACATTTTCCTGTTCTTTCTTGTCCTGCTCGACAGCCTGAGGAAGAGTTAATTTTAAAGCCGGATACGTAAACGCAGAGGTCAACATAAAAAAAATAAGCAGCTGAAAGACAATGTCAATCAGCGGCGCCATATCAAGGCTTAGCGTGGGTTTTTTGGGTCGTATCAATTCCATTCTATTTCACCGCACTCAAGGCATCTTCCGTCGCTTCGATATCGCCGGTCTTGAATTTGCCGGAAGAACGTTTCCCGAAGAACTCGTCCAGGTCTGAAACAATGAACTGCATTCTCCGCGCAATTTTGTCGGCCTCATTTTCAAAACCATGAAATGCCGCCATGCAGGGAATGGCGATAACCAGTCCGAACACGGTGGTAATCAGCGCTTCCCAAATTCCGGCCGCCAAATCACTCGGCTGAACCTGTCCTCCCAAGAGCTCGATCTGATGAAACGCTACGACCAGACCCGTTACCGTTCCGAGAAGTCCCAAAAGCGGCGCGATATGCGTAATTGTGGCCAGTGCCCGCAACCGTTTCTCCACGTTTTCAAGCGCGAACGAGCCTTCCCGTTTCAAGATTTCATTCCGCAAATTGTCATTGTTGAGATTAGAAAGATAGACTTCCGCAATTCGCGGAACAGGATTGGATTGTTTTGCGCAAAACCCGGCTGCCTCCCGGATATTGCCGTTTGATAACAGCGATTTGAGTTCTTGAGTAAACAATTGATAATTAAACCGGAGGCGGAAGAAATAAATTCCCCGTTCAATGATAATAGCCGCCCCGAAGATAGAACACGCCAGGAGCGGCCACATGGCGAAACCGCCTTTTTGAAACAATTGAATCAGTGATTGATCCCAAAACATAATATTTTCACCTTTCTTTTAACGATAGGCTGCCGGCTGAGAGACATAAGAGGGTTTCCCTGATTTTGACTCTCCATCAAATCCCCAGCTTGCCTTAACTCCCAAATAAAAATTCCGCGGATATGCCGGATCTATCCCGGATCCGGTTATGCGGGAGTAATACTCTTCGTCAAACAAATTGTTTACTCCGCCGAAAGCCGTGACATCTTGAAGGGCGTTGAAAAAATTTGGGAACATATTTACTTCCGTCAGCAAATCCCAAACCTTGTAGGATGGGATAAACCGGTTCACGGTTCCTGCATCGTCAGCAAATTGCTCGTCCACAAACGTTGCAAATAAACTTAACTTAACACGATCTCGCCACTTATAGTTGAATCCGGTTTTCACCTGATAACGGGGAGCAAACGCAGGCGATCTTCCCTCATTTCTTCCATTTTTAATCTTTCCGTTTAATAAAGTATAAGCAATGAAGGGCTTGACGGATCCGATGTTCTTGACGAGATCCGTTTTCTTAAAATAATCGACAGCTCCCGGCAGATCAATTTCCGTGAATAATTCCATGCCCTGATTCTCAATATCGCCGACATTGGTGATTAGGTTACCAACCGTTCCGATCTGATCATCGAATGTGAGCAGAAAATAGTCTGCGTTCCATGAAAGAAACGAAACCGGATTTCCGCGAACGCCAAAATCGTACTGAACCCCGTACCCTTCCTTAAGGTCTCCGGAAATAACTTCGTTGACACCAAGAGGAACCGACTGTGTAAACAATTGCGGACGGTATGATTGCGAAATATTTCCGTACGCTTCAATCCCCCGCGCCACTTCATACATAACACCGATACCGAAGAGAGGAACAACGGAATACTCAGAATTCGTTGCCAGATTCCGCTTGCCGGTATTCTGAATCTCTCTGACACGCTGCCATAAGTTTTCAATCCGGACTCCGGGCACAATCGAAAGAGGCCCCCATTTAAATAAATTTTCGAGGAAGGGCGCAAAATACCAGTTATCGCGGTGAACATTGATCAACGGAACTCCCTCACTGGTTTGAGCACTAAAACCGCGGAATTCATAGCGGGGAGAATGAGCCAAAAAAGTGTGCGTCCCGACAGTCAGAGTATGCTTTCCGCCCAGAAATTCATAATTATGACGCAGACGCGGCTCGAATCCCATGTTGTAAAAATAGTGATCCTGAATATCATTATTATTTATATTCGGATACGTACCGAAACCGCCGCCGCGCTGACGCTGCGAAAAGCGGCGGTACTTTCCGCCGTAAACTCTAAGATCCAGCTGCGTGTTCTCTGAAAATTCATGCTCAAGGATCGCGTAACCGTAATAACGTTCAAGCTCAAATCGATCAAAAAGCCTTGTTGCCTGGCGCCTGTTTTGATCATAGTTCGGACGAAAAGCGCCTGCTCGCGTCTCTCCCCCCGGCTCGCCGTGCTGTTCATGATACTCGTCGTAGACGAGAGTCAGCCGTGTCTTACCCTTTTGATTGATTACTGTTTTAAATGATCCGGCAATCACTTCATAGTCACTATTTGCCGTACGGAATCCCTCAGATTGACGCTCGTGGAAATAGCCATAGTAACCAACCTTCCCGACCGTTCCGGTCAGCACGTTATATGTCGAAAAATAATCGTCCGTGCCGAATGCATTTTCTGAAAATGCCAGAAAGGGCGTGTCGGTCAGCGGTTTCTTAGAAACGTAGTTCAGTGCACCCCCCGGCTGCGGACCATACAGAAGAGCCGAACCACCGTGAATAAATTGGATATCATCAACAGATTGAAGGATCGGCGTGTAGTAAGACTCCGGATATCCAAACATATCCGCAGCAATCGGAACTCCATCCTTCAGAACTTGCATGAACTGCGTACGGTCCGGATTTAATCCCCGGTATCCGATACTGACAAGAGGCGTCGTTTCTTCACTGAGATTCAGTCCGGGAACCTGAATGAGCGCTTCACGGTAATTATTGTTTTGAATATCCGGAAATTCCTGTAAATCAATAAGCTGGGTGTTTTTACCGGCATAGATTTTTGTTCCCTGGACATCCGGTAAGAAATGCCCCATTTCGGCGGTTGCTTTGACCTGTACCTCATCAAGCGTTTTTGTATCCGCGGTTTTTTTCGATTCGTCCTCTTTCTTGGCGGCAGCAGTCGAAGCATCCTGCTGAGCCAAGAGAACAAGCGGCTGAAGAACAAAGGAAAAAATCAGTAATCCCAGCAATAATTTTCTACTCATATAATTCTCCTTTTGAGTGTGAAAGTCTGCTGGGTACCTGACCGGAAAAAACTTGAAGCCCATCCCTAGCTATTTCTATTACTATTTATTCAAAACTAATTTTCCTGATTTTGTGATGATCAAACGATAGAATTCATTTTCATGTTCAATAATTAACTCGCGGGAACCTTTAAACAGTTCCTTTGTATTTATCATTTCGACATCCGCGTTCGGGTGATATTTCTGACGCTTTTCCATTTGAATTCCTGAATTACTGGCAATCTTTACAGTAGCCAAAAAGCCGGTGATCATGAAAAGTCAGCTTAAAACCATACTTATCGCAGATTTCATCTTGAAGCCGTTCGATTTCATCACATTTGAATTCAATGATTTTTCCGCAGCGAACACAAAGAATATGATCATGATGTCCCTTACGGCTTGTCCGCTCGAAGAACTCCCGCTTTCCCTCTCCCACGGATTTCTGGATAACATTGGATTCAAGCAGAAGAGGAATCGTCCGGTACACGGTATCCCTTGAAATTCTCATCCCCTTTTTCTTGAAGCGGTCATAAAGGCTGTCCGCGTCAAAATGCTCATTGAGCTTCGCCACCTCCTCAAAAATACACTGGCGCTCGTGAGTAAACTTGAGGCCTTTTCGCTCAAGAAGCCCCTCAAATGATTTTGAATTTTCTTTCACCGTAGACATATTTACCTCTCTTCCAATCCCGGATATAATCCTAATCAGACTTAATCTGAATTGGATGAAATCTTATCATAGTTGAAAGCCCTGTCAAGAAAGATATGGGGGGGCTAATAACTCATCTTGTCGAGCTTCACCTTTCCCCTGAAAATCCAATAAATACTCAAGGTATAGGCAAGAACCACAGGAATACCGAGGAGGGCAAAATTAAGCATGATGGCGAGAGTCTTCTGCGAGGAAGCGGCATTATATATATTGAGGCTAAACTGAGAGTTTGGATTCGAAATCACCAGATTCGGAAACAAACCAAGACCGAATATCGCCATTAGGGTAACCATGGCCGCGCAGGAAGACAAGAAGGCCAGAAAATCATGACCTTTGTGAATTTCTCTTGGAATATTCGCGATCGCAAGCATATTGATAAGTGCAAGTCCAAACAAATACGGATGGCTTTTAAAATATACCGTCATATGCGGAAGATAAAGCAAGGTCGCCATTGTTGTTGCAGCATAGCAGATAATGAAAAAAATAATCGCATTATTCACCCAGGAAGCAACTTTTTTATGGAGCTCGCCCTCCGTTTTCATGACCACATAAATTGAACCATGCATCATAAACAGGGCTACTGTTGTAATGCCCACAAGAAGCGCATAAGGATGAAGTAAGTCAAAAAACGTTCCTGCGTATTCAAAATTTTCGTTCAGAGGAATTCCCCATGCGATATTTCCCAGAACCACGCCGATTAAAAAACTGGAAAAAATGCTCCCCAAACTAAAACTGATATCCCACAAATTTCTCCACCATTTCATCGGCTGTTTGCTGCGGAATTCAATGGCCACCGCTCGGAAAATGAGCGAAAACAGAAGCAGATAAAACGCGATATAAAATCCTGAGAATACGGTGGCGTAAACGATCGGAAACGCGGCAAAAAGCGCACCCCCGCCCGTAACCAGCCAAACTTCATTGCCGTCCCACACCGGACCAATTGCATTGAGCATAATCCGGCGATCCTCATCTTTCTTCGTGAGCAAATGAAGCGCCCCGACACCAAGATCAAATCCGTCAAGAATGGCATAGCCGGTAAACAACGCACCGACAAGCCCAAACCAAACAACGTTGAGATCAAAAGGAATAAAAAACATATTTATGCATAATGGCGGCTGTGCTCGCGCTCTTCATCAACCGGCCCGTGTTTGATTTTTTGATCAAGGAGAAATATAAAAACAGCAAAAAGCAGCAAATACACAATCGAAAAAAGAATAAGCGAAAACAATACCTGATTTTCAGTTATGGTCTTCGATAAACCTTCGGAGGTGCGCAACAATCCATAAACAATCCAAGGCTGACGCCCCACTTCCGCCGTAAACCAGCCAAACTGATTCGCGACTTGAGGGCCAAGCACCGAAATAACAAAAATCCTGAGAACCCATTTATTCGTAAAAAGCGAACCGCGCATCCACAGAAACACTCCGGCAATACTCAAAAAGATGAGCAAAAGCCCAATCAACACCATGAAATGAAATGTTTGAAACACAAAATTTACCGGCGGCCGGTCCTTTGGATCAAATCCGTTTAGCCCCTTAATCGGCTTTTCCCAATCTCCGTGCACTAAAAAACTGAGAAGCCCGGGAATTTTAGGTCCCCACTCCACTTTGCCTTCTTTCTCATTGACCCAGCCGAAAGGATGCATATCCCCGGGACCCGCGTCGTAATGTCCCTCGAATGCCGCAAGCTTGGCGGGTTGATGTTTACTGACCCCGACCGCACTCGAATGTCCGGTGATCAACTGCATGATTGAAGCAATCAGAGCAACGATTAGGCAGATTTTCATAGATGCTTGCGCAAACTCCGTGTGTTTTTTCTTTAACAGATAATAGGCGCTCACACTCAAAACCAAAAACGCGCCAGCCTGCCAACATCCCATCACTGTGTGGCTCAGTCTATCGACGGTAGAAGGATTAAACACCATAGCCCAAAAATCCACGATCTCAGCCCGGGCATTCATTCCCTCACCTACAATATGATATCCTGTGGGTGTTTGCTGCCATGAATTTGCCACGATAATCCAAACCGCGCTGAAATGAGCGCCAAGACAGACCATCAGCGCCGAAAAGAAATGCATTTTGGGTCCGACTTTATCCCATCCAAAAACAAGAATCGCCAAAAATCCGGATTCGAGGAAAAATGCAAAAATGCCTTCGGCGGCCAGCGCACTGCCGAACACATCCCCGACATATCTGGAATAAGTCGCCCAGTTCGTTCCGAATTCAAATTCCATGACGATGCCGGTGGCAACACCGATGGCAAATGTAAGCGCAAAAATACGTGTCCAAAATTTTGACATATTTCGATAAAGAGGATTTTTAGTGGCCAGGAATAAGCCTTCCATAATTACAAGGACGACACCAAGCCCAATGCTTAGGGGCGGATATATGTAATGGAAGGCGATCGTAAACGCGAACTGAATGCGGGAAAGCATTAAGACATCCATTGAATAAATCTCCGGTTAAATTTAATGCATTATCTCACGATTTATTCGTAAATCAATGTGACGCAAATCACAAGTGGGATGCACCCCTCACAAGCAAGGATATTGACACTCATCCGTTTTTATTGGTAACATGTTCGCTTTAATGGTTTCGTTTTCTATTATCCGTCTTACTTTTGACGTCTGAAACAGCATTTTTGCATGGAGGCATACACAAGCATATGGCAGCCCACCCGAACACGCATCACGATCACCACGAATTGCCCTTCTGGCGTAAATACATCTTCTCAACCGACCATAAAATCATCGGGCTTCAGTATGGAATAACCGCATCATTCTTTCTATTCTTTGGCTTCTGTCTCATGATGCTGATGCGCTGGCAATTAGCTTATCCCGGCCAACCGCTTCCTATAATTGGGCAGTATTTTGGCGACGCGAATATGCCGGGAGGCATCATGCTTCCGGAATTCTATAATTCCCTGGGAGCCATGCACGGAACGATTATGGTGTTTTTAGCAATTGTTCCAATGGTTTTTGGAGCGTTCGGAAATTACGTAACCCCCCTTCAAATCGGTGCCCCGGATATGTGTTTTCCAAAACTAAACGCCATCAGCTATTGGTGCTATTTTGCCGGTGGAATCATCATGCTCACCAGTTTTTGGGTTCCCGGCGGAGCCGCGAATTCGGGTTGGACATCCTATTCTCCTCTTGCAAACATAGCAACCACAGGACAGACCTGGTGGTTGATCGGTATGGTGTTTCTGATCACTTCATCCCTGCTAGGCGCAATTAATTTTATCGCTACGATTGTTCAGTTAAGAGCCAAGGGAATGACTTGGTTTCGCATGCCCTTTTTTGTTTGGGCCCAGCTCGTTACAGCATTTTTGCTTCTTCTTGCTTTTCCTCCGCTGGAAGCTGCGGCTGTGATGCAATTAATGGACCGTCTCGCCCACACGAGTTTTTTCCTCCCTTCCGGGCTGGTTGTGGGGGGAGAAGTTATGGAAGTGAGTGGTGGCGGAAGCCCGATTCTCTGGCAGCATTTGTTCTGGTTTTTGGGACATCCGGAAGTTTATGTTTTGATCCTGCCTGCTTTCGGCATCGTCACAGAAATTATCGCAAACAATACCCGCAAGCCGATCACGGGCTATAAATCACTTGTGTTTTCTGTACTGACCATCGGATTTTTGTCTTTCATCGTTTGGGCGCATCACATGTACCTAACCGGTATGGGAACAAGAGTCAGCGCCTTTTTCCAAACAACAACCATTCTTATTTCAATTCCTTCAGTGATCATCTTGACGGCTCTTTTTATTTCTCTTTGGGGCGGTTCCATCCGATTCAATACACCGATGTTGTTCGCGCTGGGATTTTTACCCATGTTCGGCATCGGCGGATTAACCGGACTTCCTCTCGCGTTTAACGCAACGGACATTCCGCTTCACGATACATATTACATCATCGGCCATTTCCATTACATTGTGGCTCCGGGAACCATTTTCGCGATTTTCGCGGGAATTTATTATTGGTTTCCGAAAATCACCGGAAAAATGATGAATGAAACACTCGGTAAAATTCATTTCTGGCTTTCAATCGTTTTCATGAACGGGATTTTCATGCCGATGTTCATTCAAGGCATGGCCGGAGTTTCAAGAAGATGGTACGACGGCGGATCTTCGTATGATATAGCTCAAGGCGTTTTATACTTAAATCCTATTATGTCGATTTCCGCATGGCTACTTGCCTTATCTCAAATTCCCTTTTTAATTAATTTATTCTGGAGCATTTGGGGAGGCAAGAAAGCATCGGACAATCCGTGGGATGCCACAACCCTCGAATGGACTGCGACACCAACCCCACCTCCGCACGGCAATTTTAAAACGCCGCCGGTTGTTTATCATAATCCCTATGATTACAGCATGCCCGGCGCAAAAAAAGATTTCACTCCTCAAAACCAACCTGTGGAGGCTTAAACTTAAATGGATATTCCTTACATCGTAAAACCTCGCCCCGACACCGGCGTTTTTAACGCTAAACTGGGGATTTGGCTTTTTCTGGCATCCGAAGTCATGCTTTTCGGTGCGCTCTTTTCTTCCTATGTCCTTTTAAGGCTCGGCTCACCCGATTGGCCGCGCGGATCTTCCATTCTCAACGTTCCGCTGGGAACGTTTAACACGATCGTACTCATCACCTCTTCGATCACCATGGTAATGGCCTGGGCTTCGTTGATGCTTAAAAATTTCAGCAAATTTAAATTGTATCAGGGACTCACAATTCTGCTCGGCGCCGTATTTCTTGTCGTAAAGGCATTTGAATACGGGGCTAAGTTTGAACATCACATGTTTCCGAAAACAAGCGTCTACTTTGCGATTTACTTTACCTTGACAGGCCTTCATGCTTTTCACGTAATATGCGGAATGGTCGTGAACGGGTACCTATGGGGACCCGGCAGCAAAATGTGGAAAACACAGCCTGAAAGGTTCACAAACCGCGTGGAAGTGTCGGGACTTTTCTGGCATTTCGTCGATCTGGTGTGGATTTTCCTCTTCCCCGTTCTTTATCTTTTATAAGCGTAACCGGAGAAATTAAAATGACCAGCGAGCATGACCAAGAACATCACGGCGAGCACGAACACCATTCTTTTGAAGAACTGAATAAGCATATACAAAAGCATGTGCGCATTTACATCAGCGTATTTGCAGCTCTCATGGTGTTAACGATTGTTACCGTAGCGGTTTCTTATCTGCATCTTTCAATGGGGCAGGCCGTAGCCTTGGCCCTGTTTATTGCAGTCATTAAAGGATCTCTTGTAGCATGCTTTTTCATGCACTTGATTTCGGAAAAAAAAGCCATTTATTTGATTTTGATCATCGCGGCGGTTTTTATTGTGGGTCTTTTTTTTGGTTCAATTTTATTCCATTCAGACATCGTAAAAAATTAGCGGGGATCCCGACATGTCTTTAAAAGCCTTTCACATTGTTTTCATCATTTCAGCGATCTTGCTGGATCTAGCTTTCGGCATTTTGACCTTCAAGCATTACATCGCCAACAGCAATCCGGTATACCTGTTTCTGGGATTGCTTTCTTTTGTATTTGGTGTCGCCCTATTAGCCTATGGCGTTTGGTTTTTGAACGAACTCAAGAAGCTGAAATAATGTTTTCCGCGCTCTCGAATCTCATCGCTTGCACGACATGCTTCGGAGGGGGAAATGCCGTAACGCGGGATGCGCTTAATATGGCCATTTTAACGTTGCTTGGAATTGTTTTATTCGTTATTGGCGGTTTTCTGGCTCTCATATATTCATTATGGAAACGAAGGGGAAATAATCAATGAACGACTGGGTGACAAAAATTCTTGGGCTTCCTGTTGATGCTTCAGCTCACGGCGCCGCTATCGACAATATGCTGGCTATACTTCACCTGTTTATGCTGGTGCTCGGAATCGGCTGGAGCATTTTCTTCATCACCGCCCTGATTCGTTTCCGCAAAAGCAAGCACCCAAAAGCCGATGCTGATAAAGCGCATAACCGCGTTTCCAATATGATTGAGTTAGGCGTAGTTGTTATCGAAGGCATTCTTCTAATCGGTTTCGCTTTCCCGCTTTGGGCTCAACGTGTAGCCGCTTTCCCCCCGGAAAAAGACGCGATTCTCGTGAATGCAATCGGTGAACAATTTGCCTGGAATATTCAGTATCCCGGCTTCGACGGTATCTTCGGCAAACGAGATCCTAAACTTGTTTCGCCTGACAATCCAACGGGATTGGATAGAAATGATCCGAATGCAAAAGATGATATTACAACCATTAATCAATTACATTTGCCTGTTAATAAACCGGCGATTATTCATATTTCTTCAAAAGATGTCATTCACGGATTTTCTTTGCGTCAAATGCGCATTTCGCAAGATGCGATTCCCGGACAGAATATCCCGGTTTGGTTTGTCCCGGCTAAAACGGGGAATTATGAGATTATCTGCACCCAACTCTGCGGACTTGGACATTATCGGATGCGCGGCTTTCTTACCGTAGACACTCCCGAAGACTATGAGAAGTGGCTTCTCGAACAGGCTCCGAAGAAAGTTGAGGCCTCTGTGAATGAACAGCAATCATCCGTGGCTTAGACGGTTCTCCAAGCTCGTCTGCTTTTCCACCCTCTTTTTGATTTTTGCAGGATCGATGGTAACCAGCACGGCCTCCGGTTTGGCCGTTCCGGATTGGCCCCTCTCTTACGGAATGCTCTTCCCTCCCATGGTCGGAGGCGTGTTCTATGAACATGGCCATCGTATGATTGCGGCCGCGGTCGGCTTTCTCACGCTGATTCTTGCTTTTTGGCTGGGATTTTCAAGAGAAGAAAAATGGCTCAAAATACTGGGTTTCTGCGCCCTAGGCGCAGTCATCCTGCAAGGTGTTCTGGGCGGCGTTACCGTCCTTTTAATGCTGCCTCCGGCCGTATCCATATCCCATGCGGTGCTCTCTCAGACATTTTTCATCATAACAATTGTTATCGCATACGGATTATCGAAAGGACGAAATTCGCGTTCGTTCTTGAATGCAGAAGGATTTCCGAAATTTGAAAAATCGGCCCTTATCTTGGCTGTTTTTGTATATCTGCAGCTGATCGCCGGAGCGCTGATGAGACACACGCAATCAGGGCTCGCGATACCGGATTTTCCAACGATGGGCGGAACTTTTCTTCCCTTTTTTGATCAAAGCATGCTTTCGACAATTAACCAGTGGCGTTTTGATATGAACTTGGAACCGGTCACAATCGGACAGGTGATTATTCATTTTATTCACAGAATTATCGCCGCTATAATTACTGCGCTTGTGATTTTCCTTAATTACAGGGCGTTTAAATTGAGAATTGGCGACTTAAAAATCCTTTCGACGCTTTTTATCCTGGACGTACTGATTCTTCTGCAATTAACCTTGGGCATCTACACGATCTGGTCCGTAAAACAGCCTCTCATTACCAGTCTCCATGTCATGACCGGAGCAGCGATTCTTGGAATCAGCGCTTTGCTTACGCTTCAAAGCGCGCCGGTTTCTATAAAGGGAAAAAATGTTCTCAGCCTATCTTGAGCTTACAAAACCCCGCATCACCACGATGGTGCTTGTTACCGCGGCGATGGGATTTTTCTTCGGCGGGAAGGGGATTCACGACTGGATGCTTTTCATTATGACCTTGCTTGGAGTCGGCCTTGCATCTTCCGGAGGAAGTGTGCTAAACCAGTATCTTGAGCGGGACGCAGACTCCAGAATGGATAGAACTAAGAATCGTGCCATCCCGTCCGGGCTCGTTTCACCTTCCCATGCGCTTTCATTTGGAATTATTTTGACGCTCGGGGGAGTTTTCCTCCTCGCCTGGCAGGTCAATCTGCTTACTTCATTTCTTGTGCTTCTAGCTGCTTTTCTTTACGTGATTGTTTATACTCCCATGAAAAAATTAAGCTGGCTGAACACCCTTGTTGGAGCTATTCCCGGAGCGATTCCGCCTCTCGCAGGCTGGACCGCCGCGTCCGGAAATCTAGGAATTGGCGGATGGATATTATTCTGGATATTATTCTTTTGGCAGCACCCGCATTTTTTCGCGATCGCATGGATGTACCGCGATGATTATCAAAAAGGCGGCTTCAAAATGCTGCCTGTTGTGGAGCCGGACGGGAAAAGAACCTTCAGGCAGATTATATGGCACTCCATTCTTCTGATTCCGATTTCATTGATGCCTACTCTTATCGGAATGTCCGGAAAGCTGTATTTTTTCGGAGCTCTTGTCCTCGGACTGGCATTTCTCGCTGTCGGCATTTTGTTTTCATTTTCAAAATCCTCTATTGATGCCAGAAAACTTTTGAGAGCTTCGGTCATTTATTTGCCGCTTCTTTTAATCCTCATTGTCGTTGATGCCGGATTCTAATTCGATGAGTACCACCTCTTCAAAAACCTACAAAATACTTCTTTTCACTTCCCTGGCTTTGACCATTTGTGCTTTAGCCTTTTATGCCTGGCTTTTTAACATCAAAAAGTCAGTCCCACTGCCGATTCTCGGAAAAGTCGGGGCTTTTGAATTATCAGACTCAAACGGTAAATCATTCGCGCAAGGACAGCTTGATGGCAAGGTTTGGGTTGCCAATTTCATATTTACTACCTGCGCAGGCCCCTGCCCGATCATGACTAGGAATCTTGCATCGATTTACCGCTCCTATCTCCTAGAGAGAAATGTGCATTTCGTTTCATTTACCGTAAATCCTCAATACGACTCCCCCTCAGTCCTCACCGAATACGCCAAGGCTCAAAAAGCCGATACCTCACGCTGGCATTTTTTAACAGGAACGCCTGAAACACTGAACCGTCTCGCAATCGATGACTTTAAAATCGGCTCTAAGGAGAATCTCATTAATCACAGTACTTTCTTCGCGCTGGTGGACGGAGAATTCAATATCCGGGGATATTATGACGGGACTCTGGACGCTGGAGTCAAAAAACTGTTCCAGGATATCTCGCGGCTAATGAAAGAATCCCGGAAATGACAGTGAAAGATCTTCCGACGCTTAACGCTATGTTGAACGGTATTTCTGCGGTATTTCTTTTGATCGGCTTTATCTGCATTAAAAGAGGAAACAAATCCTTACACGGCAAGATGATGATGTCCGCTTTTGTGACATCCATCCTTTTTCTTGCTTCTTATCTCTACTATCATTTCAACGTGCACATGGTAACAAAGTATCACGGAGGAGGCATTCTGAGGCCTATTTACTTCTTCATTCTGTTCACCCATATCCCCCTGGCTGCGATTGTGGCCCCTGCGGCGCTCGTGGCAATATGGTTTGCCCTCAAAAAGCAGTTTGAAAGGCACAAAAAAGTAACCGTTTGGCTCTGGCCGGTCTGGATGTATGTATCGGTTACAGGGGTGATTATTTACTTGATGCTTTATGTTCTGTAAGCCCCTTGCTTCCTGGCTTATAAATCGGAATCCCCTTTTTACAAAGAGGACATTCGGAAGGCTGGAAAGTCTGAACCTGCATCTTCATCAACGGCCGGAACGGAACGCTAAAATCAACGGGTTTTGAACTGCGGTCGACCACGGAACCCACGGCCACCACTTCCGCTCCTTGTTGCTTCATCAACTCAATAACTTCTTTAACCGATCCTCCGGTCGTGACAACATCTTCGACAACAATTACTTTTTGATTCTTTTCAACTTTAAAACCCCTTCGGAGCTGCATCTTCTCTTCTTTGCGCTCGGCGAAAATTCCTTTCACGCCGAACGCTCTGGCGAGCTCATAAGCAAGGGTGACACCCCCCAGGGCGGGACCGATGATTAAATCCGGCTTGGGCAAATCACTGAACTTTTCTTTCAAATTTTTCGCCAACAGTTCGCAATAATCGGGATATTGAAGGACTAAAGCGCATTGGAAATATTGTTCGCTATGAAGCCCGGAAGTAAGCTCAAAATGACCGGTTAGCAGTGCTTTTGACTTCTGAAACAAATCAAGCATTTCCTGTTCTTTAAGCATGACCCAATTCCTTTTTAATTGAGTTCTTCAAAAACCTTTTCGCATGCCTTGGCCGGTCGTGGGTCCTGAACGATCGGTCTCCCGATTACGATGTAATCAGCGCCGGCATCAAATGCCATCTTAGGGGTCATGACCCGCTTCTGGTCGCTCCCGGTCACATACCAAGCCGGCCGGATGCCGGGCGTCACCACAACAAAATCTTTTCCCACTTTTTGTTTTATAGGCTCTAGTTCATGGGCAGAAGCCACAACACCGTCTAAACCGGCTTTCTTCGCCATCTTTGCCAAATGAAGCACTTCGTCCTTCATCGGCCGCTCAATTCCAATTTCATCCCGGATTTCCTGTTCCGTCAGGCTAGTGAGAATCGTAACTCCCAAGAGAATGGGCTTGGGGATCCCAAGCCTCTTGGCCTCCGCTGCAGTATGTTCAGCCGCCCATTTCATCATTTGTAATCCGCCGGAAGTGTGAACATTGATCATAAAAACACCCATTCTGGTAGCCATCCTACATGCCGCAGCCACCGTATTGGGAATATCATGATATTTCAGATCAAGAAACACCTTGGCCCCGGCTTTATGCACGAGCTCAATCGCCTTTGGGCCGCATGCCGTAAAAAGTTCCATGCCGATTTTAAAAATGGCAACCTTTCCTTTCAGAATGGAAAGAACCCGCTTGCAGTTCTGTACATCGTCCAGATCCAAAGCTACTACGACTCTGTCTTTTCTATTAATTGGAACTTTATTCTTTTTTATTTTTGTATCCATTAGAAATCATCCGATAATATTTTGTGTGCCGCGTTTCTGAGAAATATATTCCGCTATTTTAAGGCTTCCGCGCAGTTCATTCAAAGAATGAATTTTCCGGTCCTCCAGATATTTCTCTATCCCTTCAAGTACGTCCGTGCATGCCGTGGGATTTACAAAATTAGCGGTACCCGTGGCAATCATATGGGCTCCCGTGATAATGAACTCCATGGCATCCTGCCAGCTCGAGATTCCACCCATGCCGAGTACGGGAATGTCCAAAGCGCTTTTCACTTCATAAACATACCGAAGCGCAATAGGCCGTATTGCCGGACCGCTAAGCCCCCCCGTTACATTTGAGATTCTCGGAGTCCGCTGATAGATATCCACTGCCATACCTTTGATGGTATTGATCAAACTCAAGGCGTCCGTTCCGGACTTGACTGTGATTTCAGCCACATCCATAAAATTCGACATTTCCGGAGAAAGTTTTGTAATCAAGAGCTTCGAAGTGTTCGCCCTAACCTCCTTAACTATCTTTTCAACTTCCTGAGCGTGTTTAGCAAATGAAACCCCTTTATCCCGGATATTCGGACAGGAAAGATTGAGTTCAATACCGGTAACTTTTTTTTGTTTGTCTAAAACCCGGACCATTTTTAAGAATTCCTCAGGGCCGGAAGCGGCAATACTCGTGATTAAATGAGTGCTGAATTTTGAAAGATAGGGAATTTTATTTTCGACATAATCTTCCAGCCCTTTGTTCTCTAATCCAATGGCATTAAGCATACCGCTCGGAGTCTCTACGATTCTGGGCATCGGATTGCCGATTCGGGCATTCAAAGTAATCGTTTTTGTGACAAAAGCGCCGAGGCGCGAGAAATCAACATACGGCTCAAATTCATTGGTATTGCCGAATGTCCCGGAAGCCACGGTTACGGGATTTTTAAACACAACATTCCCGATTTTCACCGATAAGTCCGGACTCATGGATAATTTTTTCTTACCATTTACAGTCATATTAATGTTTCAAACCTTCCAAAACCAAATCCCTGATTTTAAAAATTGGCCCGTAGCGACAGGAAGCAAGATATCCGTTACAGGTCAATGCAACACAGCCGAGACACGCTCCCATACCGCATCCCATGCGCTCATCCAGAGAAACTTCACCTTCAACATTATACTTTTGAGCTAATCGAACCACCTCATGGAGCATGGGCTGAGGGCCGCAGGAATAGATGAAATAATTATCCTTCGCCCCTTCTTCCTTCAGTATTTTTTCAAGCGGCACGGTGATAAAACCTTTCATACCTACGGATCCATCATTCGTGGCATAAATCCATCCGGAGTGTTTGCCGTCTGCCTCGGATTTCGGCAAAACAGCGTCTTTATCCCGGAATCCCAGAAGCATTTTTTCATACGGATAACATTGCCCCATAAAAACCAAAGGGGCGGCGCCGACACCACCACCCACCATAATCACTTTCTTTTTCTTCTGCGGAGTAAACCATGTTCCGAGAGGACCGAGAACAGTCAGCGTTTCACCGGGTTCCATTTCAGTCATTAACTTTGTGCCGACACCGACCGCCTCGTAAAGGATTTCGATTATGTCGCCTTTTATTTTATAAACACTGAATGGGCGCCGGAGATAAGGATCTGTGGAATTACGCAGTTTAAATTGAAGGAATTGACCGGGAAGAATCTTCTTTGCCACTTTAGGGCATTTATAAGTCAAAACCCAAAGATCCGGAGATACACGTTTATTTTCTTTTATTTTAACTTCTATATCGAACATACGCTCACGTAGAGATTTTAGAGACGAGAAAAACTAAATCGATGAACGCGTCAGTGATTCTGACTGAACCCGTACGATTTCCTTTTGCATTTTTCCGGAAATAATCAGAAAAAACATTTTATAATCGGCAATCAGGGAATATAACGGATAGGTCCATGTCAGCGGAGTATTTTTTTCATGAATAAAATGTCCGGCCCATGCAAAAGCATAAGAAACGACGGGCATTAAAATTAGAAAAACAAACTTATGTGTATAAGCAAAAACAATTCCCATCACGATCGATGTCAGGGTGGCAAGAAAATGAAAGAACCTGTTTGCCCTACTCTGATGCGAGAGAACATAAACCGGCCAAAAATCGCTAAACCGTTTTATTTTCGTTTCTAATGTACTCATGAATTTCGATCGCCTTTCTTTACTGATTTAGACGCGTAAGCGTAGCACATATTCGCCGGTTTACAACCATCATGCGAACATGAGCCACAGCAAACACTTAGAGCGCCTATTTTACCGTCAGCGTCTCAAAATTTTTCTTCCCTGAGTGATACTCCTGAATACTTCTTACGGAAAGGCCTTTTGTGCGGATACTTTCCATAGCAAGAATAGCACACTCAGCCCCTTCAATTGTCGTGATGCAGGGTATTTTAAACGACACAGCTAAAGACCTGATTTTTGCTTCGTCCAGCATGGGACCCTTACCGATAGGGGTATTAATAATCAGCTGAATCGACCCGTTTTTGATCATATCTCCAATATTGGGGCGTCCTTCTGCAATTTTCAGAACAGTCTTAACTGACAGATTTTGCTGCTGCAGAAAAGCCGCCGTCCCTTTAGTCGAAATCAGGTCATATCCTAATTCCTTCAACTTCTTTGCAATAGGAAAAATTTTGGGTTTATCGATATCTTTCACGCTGACAAAAACAGTTCCGGACATCGGCAACCGGGCCGAAGCCGCATCCTGAGATTTATAAAAAGCCATGCCAAAATCGTCATCAATACCCATGACTTCTCCCGTTGATTTCATCTCGGGGGACAGAATAATGTCCACGCCCGGAAACTTGATAAACGGAAACACTGATTCTTTTACGGAATAATGTTTTGGATGGATTTCGTGTGTCATTCCGAGATCTTTTAAAGTTTTTCCTCCCATAACCTTGGCCGCATACTTTGCCAAAGGAATTCCGATGGCTTTGCTGACAAATGGAACTGTCCGGCTGGCTCTTGGATTTACTTCGAGACAGTATATATCACCGTTCTGTATTGCATACTGAACATTCATCAACCCCCTTACTTTGAGTTCATGGCCCAATTGTCTCGTCTTTTCCCTGATTTCTTCCATTAATTCAACGGATAAAGAAAATGGCGGGATACAGCATGCACTGTCTCCGGAATGTATGCCGGCTTCCTCAACGTGCTCCATGATTCCGCCGACAATATAATTTTCTCCGTCACCGATTAAATCGACATCCACCTCGGTCGCATTTTCTAAGAATTTATCGATCAAAACGGGATGCTGCTCGCTTGCCTCAACCGCTGTTTTCATATATTTGTGTAAAAAGTCTTCATCATACGCGATTTCCATGGCCCGGCCGCCCAGCACATAAGACGGTCTCACCACAACCGGATATCCAATTTTTTGGGCCGTTTTAGCCGCTTCCTTTTCCGTGTAAACAATCCCGTTTGCAGGTTGTTTCAAACTAATATCATGAAGAAGTTTTTTAAACTTGTCTCGGTCTTCGGCGATGTCTATCGATGCCACCGAAGTTCCCAAAATATGGACACCGTTTTCCTCCAAGGCTTTACATAGATTGAGCGGAGTCTGTCCCCCAAGCTGAACCACAACACCCATCGGATTTTCAAACTGAACAATATTCAGAACGTCTTCCAAAGTAAGCGGCTCAAAATAAAGTTTGTCCGAAGTGTCATAATCGGTACTGACTGTTTCAGGGTTGGAATTAACCATGATCGTTTCTAAACCGATTTCTTTGAACGCATAAGCGGCCTGAACACAGCAATAGTCGAACTCGATTCCCTGTCCGATACGGTTCGGTCCTCCGCCCAGAATTATGACTTTCTTATTTTTAGTAGGAATCACATCGCTCTCTTCTTCATACGTAGAGTAAAAATACGGCGTGTAGGCTTTAAACTCCGCAGCGCAAGTATCCACCAGTTTGTAAACAGGTTTAAGCCCCAGCTTTTCCCTGAATTTTCTAACTTTTATTTCTGTAATTCCGAAATAAAAAGCCAACTGCCTGTCCGAGAAGCCGTATTGCTTGATTTTTCTCATCAAAAACTTATCGATGGACTCAGGTCCCGGCATTTTCAGCAGCTCGGATTCCAATTCGATAATTTGTTTTAAATTTTCAAGAAACCATTTGTCAATTTTTGTGGCCTGATAGATTTCCTCAGTCGTGGCTCCGGCATAAAAAGCGTATTTAAGATAAAAAGGCCGGTCAGCTTTCGGTTTCGAGATATAAGAAAGAATTTTATTTTTAAGCGATGCGTTATCGGCGGCTTCCTGAATAAATTGGATTAAATTCTCCCGCGTTTCAAGTTTATGACCAAATACGTCATCCTTTCCGTCCCCGCCGAAACCAAAACGTTTTTGCTCCAAACTTCTGAGACCCTTTTGGAATGATTCCTTGAATGTCCTGCCAATCGCCATCGCTTCACCGACGGATTTCATCTGAGTTGAAAGCGTGTCATCCACACCTTCGAATTTTTCGAACGCGAACCTGGGGATCTTAACTACGCAATAATCGATCGTAGGTTCAAACGAAGCGGGAGTGTATTTCGTAATATCGTTTGGAATCTCATCAAGCGTATACCCCACGGCCAGTTTCGCGGCAAATTTGGCAATCGGAAAACCGGTCGCTTTGGAAGCCAAGGCGCTGGATCTGGAAACACGCGGATTCATTTCAATAACGACCATCCTCCCGTCGTCCGGATTGACCGCAAATTGAATATTCGATCCTCCTGTCGCCACACCGATTTCGCGGATAACAGCGATGGAAGCGTCTCTCATCCGCTGATATTCTTTATCGGTTAAAGTTTGAGCGGGCGCCACCGTAATAGAATCGCCGGTGTGAACACCCATAGGATCGAAATTTTCGATCGAACAGATGATAACGACGTTATCCTTTGTATCCCGCATCACCTCCATTTCATATTCTTTCCACCCCATTACCGACTCTTCGATCAACACTTCATGGGTCAAACTATATTCCAGGCCGAGCCTGGCTATGCGTGCCAGCTCTTCCCTATTAAAGCAGATTCCGCTTCCGGATCCGCCCAGAGTAAAACTGGGCCGCACTACTACCGGATAGCCAATTTGATCCGCAACTTTTTCAGCTTCTTCCACCGAATATGCGAAATTACTGCGCGGAAGATCCAAGCCAATTTTTTTCATGGCTCTTTTGAATTCTTCCCGGTTTTCGGCTTTTTTAATCGCCTGATAATTCGCTCCGATTAACTCGACTCCGTATTTCTCGAAAATTCCTTTTTCCCAGGCTTCAACGGCCACATTTAAACCCGTTTGTCCGGCCATTGTGGGAAGACATGCATCCGGCCTTTCCCGCTGAATTACTTTTTCCAGAACTTCCGCAGTCACGGGCTCAATATACGTACGGTCGGCAACACCCGGATCGGTCATAATTGTCGCCGGATTCGAATTCACCAGAACAACTTCGTAGCCTTCTTCTTTCAATGCTTTACAGGCCTGAGTCCCGGAATAATCAAATTCGCAGCCTTGCCCGATGATGATAGGCCCGGATCCGATGATCAGAATTTTCTTGATATCTGTTCTTTTGGGCATGTTCTATTCCTTATTCTTCGCGATCATTTGGTAGAAACGGTCAAAGAGATAATCACTGTCATGCGGACCCGGGGAACTTTCGGGATGGTACTGTACCGAAAAAACGGGATGCTTCTTGTGCTGCATTCCCTCCAGGGTTTTGTCATTTAAATTGATATGGGTTAACTCGACATCTTTATTTTTCAGAGATTCCAAATCCACGCAGAAACCATGATTTTGGGACGTGATTTCGACTTTGTTCGTCGTCATGTCCATTACGGGATGATTGGCGCCCCGGTGGCCAAATTTCAATTTAAATGTTTTTCCGCCGAGAGCGAGCCCCAAAATTTGATGCCCCAAACAGATTCCAAACACCGGCACCTGGCCGACCAGATTCCTCGTGGTCTCTACCAGATATTTGCATGCAGCCGGGTCGCCGGGTCCGTTGGACAGAAACACGCCATCCGGCTTTTCAGCCATGATCTCCTTGGCCGTCGTTGTTGCCGGCACTACTTTCACCTTGAACCCATGCTGATTTAACTTTCTAAGAATATTCCGTTTAATCCCCGAATCAATACACACAATATTAAATTGCTTTCTTCCTTTATGCGTTTCCGTGGGCCAGTGAAATTCAGGGCTTAGTGTTTCATCAAAGGTATAAGACTTCTTCGTGCTCACTTCTTTTACCAAATCCCGGCCGGTCATTTCCGGTGATGCCTGAACTTTTTTAAGCAGGCTTTTCGGGTCAAGATCCACTGAAGAGATGACTCCACGCTTCGCTCCATGATCCCGTAAATGAGTTGTCAATTTCCGCGTGTCGATTCCCTGAATACCCGGGATGGAATTTTCTCTTAAATAATCATCCAGGGACTTCTCGGCCCGGTAATTGCTCACTACCGGACTTAATTCCCGGATGGCAAACCCTTCCACCTGCGGATGAGAAGATTCGATGTCATCAAAATTAATCCCATAATTTCCGATCAGCGGATAGGTCATCACAACAATCTGGCCCTTATAAGAAGGATCGGTGAGGATTTCCTGGTACCCTACCATCGAGGTATTGAATACCACTTCGCCAAATGTTTCTCCGATAACACCGAATGCCTCACCTTCGAAAATTAACCCGTCTTCCAAAACCATTAGCGCTCTTTTCATTTTCCAGCTCCGCACTTTTCTTGATTCCATTGATAAAGTATTCCATTACAAACTGTCGCGGCGACATAACCCTGAACTTGACGGCCTAAAAAGCATGAATTTCTCGATTTTGAGAGAAAGTCATCCGTCGTTACAGACCACTTTTTATCCAAATCTAATAAAGCGAGATTTGCCGATCCGCCCTCGACAATTTCGTTAAATTTATCAAGCCCCAAAATTTTAACCGGAGCGATCGACATCCGCTGAATCAAAGTTTCCAACGGTGCTCCCGACTTCTTGCATACTTCCGTATAGGAAACTGCAAATGCCGTTTCCAATCCAATCACACCAAACGGTGCCAATTCAAACTCCTGATCTTTTTCTTCAATTTGATGAGGCGCATGATCGGTAGCAATGCAATCGATGCTCCCTTCGATAAGACCCTCAAGCATTGCCTTACGGTCATCCTCAGCCCTAAGCGGCGGATTCATTTTGAAATTCGTATCGTAGGTTTTTAAAGCTTCCTCCGTGAGCGCGATATGATGCGGCGTCACTTCGCAGGTAATATTCATTCCGTCCTTACGCGCCTGCTTGATCTTTTCCAGTGCTCTCCGTGTGGATAAGTGTGAAATGTGAAGTCTCGCGCCGGTCATTTTCGCCAACTCAACATCGGTGGCAACCGCAATCACTTCCGCAATCGCCGGCATGCCTTTCAAGCCCATTACTGTGGAAACGTAACCTTCATTAATTACTCCGCCCTTCGTGAGCTCGTGAATTTCAGCATGACTCATAATGATCAATCCAACCTGAGACGCATACTCAAATGCATGTCTGGCGACCAACGGATTTCTTAGGTAACTTCCATCATCGCTTACCGCAATGCAACCCGACTGTTTCAATTCCAGCATGGAAGAAATTTCTTTTCCTTCTCTCGCCTTAGACAAAGTACCGCAGGGGAAAATATTAAAATTTGCCTCTCGTGCGCGCTTCAAAATAAACTCGACGATCGCCGCATTATCCGCCGCCGGAGTGGTATTCGGCATACTGACCGCACCGGCAAAACCTCCCTTTAGCGCCGCCAGGGAACCCGTGGCGACGGTTTCTTTATGTCCCCCTCCCGGTTCTCTAAAATGGACATGAAGATCAACAAATCCCGGCACAAGGACCTTACCAGATCCGTCGATAACTTCATCCGCGGACACAGAAAGGTTTTTCCCAAGCTTCACGATTTTTCCATCATTAACAAACAAGTCGAGCACATCATTCAGCTTATGTCTTGGATCTATCACTCTCGCATTTTTTATCAGGATGCTCATTTTGCTCACCTTTACCTTACTAAACTTAAGAGATACAAGACCGCCATGCGCACCGCAAGGCCGTTAGTTACCTGCTCCAAAATAACCGAATTGGGTCCGTCCGCCACCTCTGAAGTCAGTTCCACACCGCGATTCGCCGGTCCCGGGTGCATAATAATTACATCCTTTTTGGCCTTCTGAAGCATCTTTGCATCGATGCCAAATCCCATCGCGTATTCGCCCAAGCTCGGAAAAAACGGCTCATTCTGTCTCTCAAGCTGAATGCGCAGCAGATTGATTGCATCGGCATCCTTAACGGCTTCTTCGACATTATAGGTCTTGTGAACACCCAATTTTTCAATGTCATAAGGAATCAAAGTTTTAGGTCCGCATACGGTAACTTTGGCTCCGAGCTTTGTAAGCCCCCAAATATTCGAACGCGCCACGCGGCTATGCAAAATATCCCCGATGAAAGAAACTTTCATTCCTTCAATTTTTCCCTTTTTTTCCTTCAGCGTAAACATGTCTAAAAGGGCCTGCGTCGGATGCTCATTCGTCCCGTCCCCGGCATTCACAATCCCGGGCTTCACATACTCCGCAAGCCGATGCGGCGCTCCGGAAGATGGATGCCGGATCACGATGAGATCTACCTGAAGCGCTTCAATATTTTTGGCCGTATCTTTCAGCGTCTCACCTTTCATGATGCTGGAGGATGAACCGGAAAAATTCAGTGAATCGGCGCTTAATCTTTTTTCAGCAAGCTCAAAACTGGCTCGAGTGCGCGTGCTCGGCTCGACAAAGAAATTCACTACGGTTTTACCGCGTAAGGTCGGAACCTTTTTAATCGAACGGGTAGAAACTTCTTTGAGCGATTCCGCGGTTTTTAAAATCAGCTCGATTTCCTCACGGCTGAGATCTTTAAGTCCCAACAGATCTTTCCGAGTCCAGTTTACGTTAGTCTCAACCAGCGGTTCTTCCATCACAGTCGCCTTCTCTCCGTTCATCCGGTTTTCCTCATGATGCACACCTCATCCAAACCATCTTTTTCTTTGAGCCGGACCGCCACTTCTTCATCGAGCGCGGTAGGAATATTTTTTCCGACATAATCCGCCCTAATCGGTAATTCCCGGTGTCCCCGGTCAACCATCACGGCTAATTGCACCCATTTCGGGCGTCCAAAATCGATCAATGCATCCAGGGCCGAACGCACCGTTCGTCCGGTATATAAAACATCATCTACCAAAATTACTTTCTTGCCCGTAATATCGAATTCCATATGAGTTCCTCGCATCAGGGGCTGGCTGTTCGATTCGCCCAGGTCATCCCGGTAAAGGGTAATGTCTAGCGACCCTTTAGGAACCGTCACGTTTTCAATTTCCCTGATTTTGCTCCTGAATCTTTCTGCCAGAATCGCGCCCCCGCGTTCAATACCAATGAGAATAAGATGCTCCGTACCTTTGTTTTTCTCAAGGATCTCGTGGGTAATACGAGTAATAGTTCTTTCTACCCCCTGTTCATCCAGTATTTTCTTTACCTCTTGGAGCTTCATGGTGCTATTCCGCCGTTTCTTGGCAAAAAAAATGCCCATCTCCCTCGACGGGTGATAGGCAAAAACTCATATGAGACCGTAACACGGTATATGGGTACTTCTGAATCATTTGTTTCCCTTTCTGGTTTCTCAGAACCAGATTAAAAGGATATGCGAAATTTGACCAACTTTATATGATTAAAGCCATAAAGTCAAATCAAAATTCCAAGATAAGTATAACCTATTCAGAATGAATGGGTTCAAATGCTGAATTGGAGGTCATAAAGGCGCCGGTACGGGCCTTCCTGTTCCAAAAGGGCGTCATGATTCCCAACCTGAACAATACGCCCCTGATCGAGAACAACGATTTTGGTGGCGTTTTGAACCGTAGATAGCCGATGCGCGATCACGAATACGGTCTTATTCTGCATCAAATATTCGATGGCATACTGGACTTCGCGCTCGCTCTCCGTATCCAGCATCGAAGTGGCTTCGTCCAGAATCAGAATGGGCGGATTTTTCAGAATCGCGCGGGCAATTGAAAGGCGCTGACGCTGGCCACCGGACAGCATCACTCCCTTTTCACCGATGATCGTGTCATAGCCATCCGGGAGTTCCATGATGAAATCATGCGCTTGAGCATGAATCGCCGCTTCCTGAATCTCTTCCAAAGTTGCGCTGTCTTTTCCGTAGGAAATATTATCCCGAACCGAATCGTTAAATAAAATGGTTTCCTGCGTCACATAACCGATCTTTGATCGAAGCGATTTGAGCGTCATATCCTTGATATCCATTCCGTTGATTCTAACGGCTCCGGAATTAGGGTCATAAAATCTCGGAAGCATATTAACCATGGTTGTTTTTCCGGATCCGCTGGATCCCACAAAGGCGATAACATCGCCGGCATTCGCGTGCAGATTAACATCTTCGAGAACCGGCGTTTCGGGCTCATAGGAAAAATATATATTTTTAAATTCAATCTTCGTAATTTGCTCTCTGAAATCGTCGGCATCCGGTTTATCTTTAATCGTGGGCTCACGGTCCATGATTTCAAAAATCCGGGATCCGGCACCGATAGATTGCTGAATGGTTGAGTTCACCTTGCTGATTTTTTTGAGAGGCTCATAAAGAATAAAAAGTGATGCGACAAAAGCAGTGAAACGATCCAAAGGGAGATGTGTGATGCCGTACCAAACCGTAAATGCCACACCCAAAGCTCCAAGCACTTCGATCATCGGCCTCTGAATCACGGTGAGCCGGACGATTTTAATGATGTAATTCAGAACCGCCTTATTAACGCCTCGGAACTTAACCACTTCCCTCTCTTCCATATTAAACGCCTTCACGATCCGGATGCCCGTGAAAGTTTCCTGAAGAATTGTGGTTACATCGGATGTCCTTTCCTGAATTCGCTTACTGATTGACCGAAGTTTACGGCCAAAGTATCCAATCGGAATAGCCACCATTGGAAAAACGATCAGGCTGATAAAAGCGAGTTTAAAATCCCAAAAGAAAATGAGAGGCACATTAAAAAGAATTACCAGTGGCTGCTTGACAAGATCCACCAAAACGTCGGTGATGGCGCCCTGAATCTGCCCTACGTCATTCATGATTCTGGAAATCAAATCACCCGTCTTTCCTTTTGAATAAAAAGAAACGTCCTGGGTAATCAAATGTTCATAGAGCTCATTTCGGACATTCATCACAGCTCTTTGTCCAATAGTCGCCATCAAATAATTGGATAGATAATCAAACAAACCTCTAAGAAGAAACACAAGCACTACAATGACGGGAACCAACGCCGCTGAAAAAGCAATATCCCAGCCCAGTTTTGGAATCGGAAGGCTGACCTGATTTTTGTTAATAAAACCATTCGTAACAATATAAATAGTAACGGACACAAGGCTGTTGGCAATGGAATACCCTAACATGCACAATCCTGCGAGGGCTAATTTCCACTTAAACGGTTTTACATAATTAAGGAGTCGTCTGTATATGCCCATGTATTTTCAACCTATAAAAAACAAACCGTCCCAAAAAGACCCAAAATATGCATCTTTCCGGGGCGGTTTTCAGATCGTTTACTCTATAGAGATACGATAATTTGGCATGAAATTAAAGGGTATCTTAACACATGCTTTGACCTCCCTCAAGGGCATTTGGTAGAATGATAAGACTATGCAGAAACCTAAGGCGGCAGTAATAGGGGTCGGGCACGTTGGCAAAGAACATGCCCGCCTCTACAAAGAAATGAGCGATAAAGTCGAATTGATTGCTCTATGCGATGTGGATCTCTCCAAAGAGGAAAAAGCCAGGGAATTGGGCGTACCCTTCATCAAGGATTACAGAAAAGCACTTCCAAATCTCGATCTGGTTTCGATCTGTGTTCCGACTTCCCTGCACCACCCGATCGCCCTCGAATGTCTGAAAGCCAATGTCCATTGCCTCGTCGAAAAACCCATTGCCACAAATCTGGAAGAGGCCGATGATCTTTGTAATGAAGCGCGAAGCAGGAATTTGCTGCTTCAGGTGGGGCATGTCGAACGGTACAATTCAGGGATTCAGGAAATAGCCAAAATCGTCAAGAATCCCCGCTTTATTGAAATTCACCGATTGGGACCCTTTAATCCGCGCATCAATGACGTTGGAGTTGTGCTTGATTTAATGATTCATGACCTTGACATCCTTCTGTCTTTTGTCAAAGAAGACGTTACACGTGTTGAAGCTATCGGCATTCCGGTGCTGACAAAATTCGAAGACATCGCAAATGCCCGCCTGAAATTCGGGAATGGATGCATTTGCGACATGACGGCTAGCCGCTTAACTCCCGAACGCCAAAGAAAAATACGCATTTTCCAGCCGGACGCATATATCTCGCTGGATTACGCGGAACAGAAAGCGAAAGTGTACCGTAAGGAATTTTTCTCCATTAGCTGCAAGGAAGTGGATATTTTAAAAGGCGAACCCCTCAGAAAAGAGATTGAGGACTTCATCTATAAAGTAAAAAATAAGGTCGATTTTGGCAACCCGGATATAGCTGCCCGGGACGCCCTTGGAGTCGCCATTAGAATCCTGGATAGCATTAAGGAATTCAGCGAAGAGACAGCTGCCAGCGTAAAAAAATAGTGTTTAAAGCTTCTTCCCCCACTCAATCCATGACCCAGAAAAAAATTTACATCATAGCCGGTGAAGCTTCGGGAGATTCCCACGGAGCCCATCTTGTTCAGGAAATCTATAAGCTGGACCATTCTGTAAAATTTTATGGCCTAGGCGGGAGCAAAATGAAGGAGGCCGGTGTAGACGTCAGTCACGATCTTACCCGCATTTCCGCGCTAGGACTGACCGACGTTCTTATAAACTATTTTAAATACCGGAAAATATTTTATGCGGCTTTAAAGGAGGCGGAGCGGCTTCAACCTGATTTAATTATTCTGATAGATTCCCCTGCATTTAATCTTCGATTTTCTAAAAAAATAAACCGAAAATTTCCTGTGCTTTATTATATCTCTCCGCAAATTTGGGCTTGGGGCGGCAGACGGATTCACACTATTAAAAAGTTCATCAGCAAGCTGCTTGTTTTTTTTCCATTTGAGAAAGCGCTCTATGACAGAGCGGGCGTCCCCTGCACCTTTGTTGGTCACCCCCTAACGGACGAAATAAAACAACCGCCGCAGAAGCTATCCACTTCATCCAAACTCTTAATAGGCCTTATGCCGGGTTCGCGAATCAAAGAGGTCAAACGTATCCTTCCGGTACTTCTTGAATCCGCCGCGCACATCTCGCGAAAATATCCGGAAATAAGCTTCATTCTTTCAGAATCTAGCAACATTCAGGAGTCCATTTACGATCAATATTTAAGTCATTATCAACATTTATCGAACTTAAAGGTACAGCGGGGCCGGCCTTACGAAGTTATCAAAACTTCGGATTTTCTGATCGTCACTTCCGGCACGGCAACGCTTGAAACCGCGCTCCACGAAAAACCCCTTATTCTTGTCTACAAAACCGCATGGCTTACTTATTTTTTAGGAAGAATACTTATAAAAATCAATTTTTTGGGGATAGCGAACGTGCTGGCGGGAAAAGGGGTTTCTCCTGAACTAATCCAGGCAGATTTCACCGTAAATAATGTATGTCGTGAAGCGGAAAAATTGATTCAATCAGAAGTTCTAAGAATGGATCAAATCGTAGAATTTAAAAAAATAAGGGAAATTCTTGCTGTAGGAAACTCTGCGTCACTTGCGGCCCGCGAAGCGCTTCAAACCCTCACAAACTACGCAACCGCTACGGCTTCTTCAAAGAAAATTTGACGGATTTGCCCGAACATTTCATCGGCATGAAATGGTTTCAGAAGAAATCTGGCCTTTTTTGGAAACTTGTAGCCTCTCTCAACAAGCTCAGGATACTCCGTCATGACAATCATCGGTGTGTGTTCAAATGCCTTGAATGATTCCTTGGAAAGCGAGAAAAGATGCTTTGAGATGCCCAGAAAACTTTCATCCATGAGAATGAGATGAAATGATTTCCTATGTGCTATTTGATTCCATTCTTCTGCAGACTGAACTCTGACCACATTATACCCCTCACCTTCTAAAGCTGTTTCAAGCACGTCTGAATTAATGGAGTCCGCGTCTGCCAAAAGAAGTTTCCTCATAAACCCCTCCCTTATTACTGTTATATGGATTATCGACGAGGAAAAAATAAGACTTTAAAAGAGAAAAGAGAGGGGGGTTAAGATTTGCCTTCAATATTCAGTTTGGAAAGTTTATAACCAAGTATGCGCTCGGTAATACCCAGCATCTTTGCGGCTTTTCGCTTATTGCCGCCTGTATGTTTGATTGCTGACTCAATCAGACTTTTTTCCATTTCTGTAACTGCTTCAGTGAGACTTCCTTTGAATTCGGCAAACTGCGGCAACGATGAGGTTTGGACCGGCCTGATTTTATCCTGGAGATCAAACGGAAAATGTTCTCTTTTCAAAACCTTCCCGGTACAAATGATAACAGCCCGTTCTATTGCATTTTCAAGCTCACGCACATTTCCGGGCCAGGGATAATTCAAAATGTGGTCCCATGCGGCATCATCTATTTCCTGGATATTCTTATTATTTTCAGCAACAAATTTCTTCAGAAAATGGTTCGCTAAAAGAGCAATGTCCTCTTTTCTTTCTCTCAATGAAGGAAGGAAAATAGGGACCACATTCAACCGGTAATAAAGATCTTCGCGAAAACGGCCCTCTCTCACATCTTTCTCCAAATCTTTGTTTGTCGCCGTAATGATTCGCACATCCGAACAGATTGTCTCGGTTGAGCCGAGCCTCTCAAATTCTTTTTCCTGAAGAACACGCAGCAATTTCACCTGGATTACAGGAGAAATGTCACCGATCTCATCCAGAAAAAGAGTTCCTCCATTCGCCAGCTCAAAACGCCCTTTTTTCATTGTTAGGGCACCGGTAAAAGCACCCTTTTCGTAGCCAAATAATTCACTTTCGAGTAAAGTCTCCGGAAGCGCCGCACAGGATAATTTAATGAACGGCTTTTCTGCCCTCGGACTGGCATAATGGATTGCTTTCGCGATAAGCTCTTTGCCTGTTCCGCTTTCGCCCCGCAGGAGCACCGTCGCTTTACTTTGGCTAATCAAGTCGATCGCAGAATATACTTCGAGCATTCTCTTACTTTCACCGATGACATTTTCGGGGCGGTATTTCTTCTTTAGTTCTGATCGAAGCGCCCGGGTTTCCTGCACAAGCTCTTCTTTTTCTTCTTCAACCATTTCATGGATTTTTACAGCCTGTGCTACCATCGAACTAATGATCGTTAAAAGCCGCACATCTTCATTAAATGACACATCTCCGCCAAAAAGACGATCGACACTTAAGGCGCCAACAGTCCTCTTATCGAGCTTGATCGGAACACAGATAAAAGAAATATTTTTACGGGTAAGGTCCCCTCTCGATTTTGTACGATTCAGGAAAAGCGGCTCTTCACCAACATTGGGCACAACAATCGGCTCTCCTGCTTGCACAACTTTTCCGGTAATTCCTTCGCCAAGCTGGTAACGTCCCCGTTCAATCTGTTTTTTGTCAAGACCGGTCGCGACGGAAATAATAATTTCGTTCGTGATTGGATCGAGAAGGCTTACCGTTCCTCTTTCCATTCCCATACGCTTATGCAGAACGTCAAGAATGGCTTGAAGAGTGATTTCGAGATTTAATGAGGAATTCAACGCTTGTGATATTTCATAGAGCGTTGAAAGCTCCAGGATTTCTCTCTTTAAATCATGTTTTGCGCTGTCGTGAACCACACTATCTCTCGTTTCTATCGCATTTTTTCCGGATTAAACGCCACTAAAATCAATCCTTTTTTGTTCGCCATGTCCACAACCTGCTTGGAATGCAGAACGATTGTTTTACCTGCCTCAAATGCCAGGACAGCCACATTTGCGTTCAGACAGGATTCCAAAGTATCCGGACCGATGGTCGGAACATCAAACCGCATATCCTGATTCGGCTTGGCCACTTTTACAACAATAGCGCCTTTTCCCGCTAAACGCCCGCCTCTTAAAATAGTTTCGTCCGTGCCTTCAACCGATTCCACCGCGACCACCGATTTATTTTTTACAACCACCGTCTGCCCGATATCTAAACGGGACATTTCTTTTGCCATGTTAAACCCAAAACTGATCTCTTCCATTTGAGCGCCGGAAGGCTTGCTCAGCGTCAACACATTCCCTTCGAGCATGGAATCATCCAAAAATAAGGTGGAGTCGATAATTTTTATTCCTTTTTTTTCCAGATATCCGCAAAATGCGTTCAAGAGACTGTCATCCTTAAAATTTCTCACTGTCGTCATCATCATGAGAGTATCAAAATCCGGAATAACCCGGCCGCTCAAAATGTTTACTTTATGGATTTTGCCGCACAAAACAGCCTCTTTCACTTGTAACTCGCTAAAAAATTTCAGCAGTTTTCCTATCTCGCCTAACTTCACCCAAATAACATTCTCTGCCAAAGACGCCAGGCCGGGATCCGCCTCCCCTTTGACGGCGCACAGATTAACTTGGTATCCTTTTTCTTTCGCGCGGGAGCAAACCTCATTTGGAAAGTCTCCATAGCCGGCAATTATGCCGATTTTAGGTTTTAATGCAGTGATCGTGGGCATAGGATTGAACGCTTCCGCCTAAATTATTTGCAAATTCCCTTGTCGGATTTTCGCAAGAATTCAAGGAGAGTAATAATAGAGGGTGTTTTAGGTATGTTCTCTTCGATTTGCCTAATCACGTTTTTTAAAGCGAGTCCGGATCTAAAAATAATTTTGAAAGCCCGTTTTAAATTCATCCTGTCTTCTTGCGGAATATTATTGCGCTCCAGGCCGACGACATTAAGTCCATACGCCTGGGCAGGGTGTCCGTCCACCATCATAAAAGGGGGAACATTGGATGTTACTTTAGAGTGCCCTCCGACAATCGCAAGCTTTCCAATCGTAACAAATTGATGGACACCGCTTAACCCCCCGATAATTGCCTTATCTTCAACGACACAATGACCGGCCAAAGTTCCATTATTCGCAATCACCGTATCATTTCCGATGATGCAGTCATGTGCGACATGGGCATAAGCCATAAGAAGATTCCCGTTTCCGATTATTGTTTCAGTGCCTTCAAGAGTTCCGGGATTCAGCGTGCAATACTCCCGGATGGCATTGTTGTCTCCGATTTTAAGATAGGTTTTTCCGCCCTTATATTTCTTATCCTGAGTAATACTTCCGACAATAGCGCCCGTAAAAATATGATTGTCGCGGCCGATCACCGTATATCCCTCGATAGTTACCCTCGGTCCTACTTTGGTTCCGGATCCAATTTTGACATTGGCTTCAATCAATGAAAATGGGCCGATTTCCACGCCGTAATCAAGCTCGGCTTTAGGATGCACGATGGCCGACGGGTGGATAATCACTTTTTTAGACGATTCCGTGTTTACTTCCATAGCACTTCCATCTCCCTCGCGGAAATTTTGTGACAATTAAGCGTTGGAATCAACGATGGCAAATTTTACTTCTGCCTCGCAAACGAGCTTATCTCCGACATAAGCCCTGCCGGAACACTGGCCTGTTTTCGACCGGACTTTCAGAACTTCCACTTCCAGCTTAAGCTGATCACCCGGATATACCGGCTGTCTAAATTTAGCGCTGTCAATGCTCATAAAAAATGCCAAACGGCCTTTGTTTTCCAATTTACTGAGCATAATCACCCCACCCACCTGAGCCATCGCTTCAACGATCAAAACGCCCGGCATCACAGGATGACCCGGAAAGTGACCCTGAAAGAAATAATCATTTATCGTTACATTTTTAATCCCGACAGCGCGCTTTCCTTCTTCCAGCTCCAGAATGCGATCTACCAGAAGAAAAGGATAACGGTGCGGAATAATTTTCATGATTTCCGTAACGTCCATATCTTTTCTTATCCCGGTTCCGCAGCTATTACCCGGGGTGCTTGGACATGATTGATTTGTTTGTTCCTCCATTTGCTTTAACCTCCTCACTAATTCAACGTTTTGCTGATGGCCTGTTTTAAAAGTAATGATATGGGCTTTTAACGGCTTGCCCAGTAAATAAAGATCGCCGATTAAATCTAAAATTTTATGGCGGCAAGCTTCGTTTTCGAACCGAAGCTGATTATTAATGGGCAGCGCTCCGTCAAACACCAGGGTATTTTCAAAGTTAGCTCCCCGGCCATACCCTTTTGCCTGTAAATACTCCGCCTCTTCCTTCAAGCAAAATGTCCTGGCCGGCGCGATTTCTTTAACATAAATTTCCGGGTCTACGGTAAACGTCGCGAATTGGTGATTTAAGACGGGGTGTTTGTCATAGCTCAGCGTATAACTCACCCGAAAATCTTCGGAAGGCAGCACAATGGTAATGGTATTGCCAAGATTCAAATACATCGGCTCGCGCACTACCAAATATTTTTTTTCTTGATTCTGTGCCACCAGTCCGACTTCTAAAATCTTTTTGGCGTACTCCAAAGCACTCCCATCGAGTACCGGCATTTCATCGCCGGAAACTTCGATAATGCAGTTGTCGACTTTTAAACCATGAAGACAGGACAGCAAATGCTCTACAGTAAATATGTAAACACCTTCATGGCCTAATGTTGTTTGACGCCCCATAACATCGGGCACGCTGGAAACATGCTCCACGGATGCTTTAAAAGAGCAGGCATCGGCAATGTCGGATCTTTTAAAAACAATGCCCGTGTCTTCAGCCGCCGGACTCAACCGAACCGTTACGGGAGTTCCGCGATGAACTCCGACACCGTAAAACTCAATTGGGGATTTAATGGTCTTTTGTTTTTCCAAGAAAGTTCTCAAAAGCAAAAATGGCTTATTTGCCTAGTTTTTTATACCGTACGTTCAATTCCCCTAAAACCTGATCCGTTACATCATACTTTTCGCTGCGGAAAAGCATGAGCCGCTCATTGAAAATAAAATCAAAACCCTTCTGCTTCCCGAATTCGCGGATCACCTCATCAATATCTTTAAAAATTTCGCGCATCACTCCTTCGCGGCGCTCCAAAAGGTCACGCTGAGCATCACGATCATAGTCCTGAAGCTCCCTCATTTTCTGATCCACAAGCTTTTGCTTCTCATCTTTTCCCTGATCGGATAAAAGCGCCATTTCATCCTTTAACCGTCTGACTTCAAGAACCAGTGTGTCGCGTCCCTGCTGTTTCTGCTTGCCAATTTCCGCTAATTCCTTATCGAATTTCTTCGTCTTTTCGTACTTGTCAAACACCTTCGCAACGTCAACGTAGCCGATTTTTTCAGCGTAAGCATTGAAAGCCATCGCCGAAACAGCGGTAACCGCAAAAACCAGAGTAAACATAAATGATTTAATTAAATTCTTATTCATTGTGGTCCATTCTCCTTTTTTAAATTAATTTAAAACCCCCTGCTAAAACTAAATTCGAAACGACCGTTTTCACTTTCAGTATCCGGATTCAATACCGGATATCCGTAATAAAGGGCTACGGGCCCGATAGGGGTGTTTACTTTTAGTCCCGGCCCAACACTGGCTGCAAACTCGCCGCTGTCTAAAGCAAATGACTCCGCAGCAACATTACCAACATCAAAAAACACAGCCGCTTTAAAACTTTCGATCAACGGAACCGTATATTCCAGGTTGAGAATAAATATGCTGTCACCACCGACTGCTTGCCCATTTTCTTTGGGACCGATTCTTCTCGCCTCATAACCTCTAACCGTTCCCAAGCCACCGGCATAGAATCTGTCAAACACGGGCACATCGTCAGAACCTCCGATAGCATCTGTTGTTCCCAGACGCGTTTTAACTTCTAAAACGTGCTTTTTAAAGAACGTGAAATATTTTGAGAAGGAAAGCTGGGCATTATAATAATCTTCATCGCCCCCTAAAAATGACCCGATGAATTCCGATGATATAGCAATCACAGTGCCACGAGTCGGATTAAACACGCTGTTCCGGGTATCGCGCGAGAGGTTCAATTTCAAACGGCTTAAATTCGTTTTTCCTTCAAACTTTCTAACGGATGGTCCGGCATCGCTATTAAGATCATCGAGCTTTACTTGCTCAAATGTATAACCGATTCCAGCTTTGATATATTCCGAAAGCGCTTTAGCAAAACTAATCGACATTCCAGTTCTTTGCTCATCAAACGCTGTGTTGTTCTTCTCCCTCGTCACTCTGAATCCATCGAGCCCCATCGAAAGATTAAGCCCCATGAAATAAGGCTCCACAAAACTGAGATCAATATCCTGGGTAATAGACCCCAAACGGCCTCTGATTGAAAGGCTTTGTCCGGCACCTGTAAAAGTAGGAAAATTAAGCCAGTCAAAATTACGCTGCGCAATTTCCGCGAACCCTACAAATTTATCGATAGAGCTTACACCTGCACCAAATGATAACTCACCGGTTTGTTTTTCTTTAACCTGAAACACCAAATTTTTCCTGTTAGGCGCCGACCCTTCTTCCGTGTCGTACACCACTTCCTGGAAAAAATTCAAATTGTCCAAACGCTCTTTAGAACGATCCAGTTTATCTCCGTCAAAACGCTCACCCGGCCTAATTCTCAACTCGCGTCGAATTACGATGTCTTTGGTTTTTGTATTACCTCGAATTTTAACTTTATCAACAAAATACAAATCGCCCTCTACAATGTTGTAAACAACATCCACCTTCTTTGTTTCGGGATTCAAAACAACGTCGGGAGTAATCTGAACACCGATATATCCCTGCCTATAATAATATTTCCTAACCGATTCGATATCTGTCTGCATATGCGCTTGTGAAAATACAAATCCCGGAAGCATTTGCAGGTTTTCCCAAATTTCATTTTCGGGAAATAAAACGTTTCCTTTGATTTTTACATCTCCCGTATAATACCGGGCGTTCTCTTCAACTTTGACTGTAATATAAATTTTCTGGTTTTTTCGGTCATATTCAAATTCAGGAACTACCTGGGCATCCAAAAAGCCTTCGGCTTGATAAAACCCTCGAACGCGATCAATGTCTTCCTGAAACTTATCTTCCTCAAAAACACCTTTTCTTAAAAGAAAAATGAACTCCGGCTTGGTTTTAACAAGTCTTGACAATTTTCGAGAAAGAAATGTTTTATTACCGGTAAACTTAATGTTCTTAATCTTAAACTTTCCACCCTCATCAACAAGAATGTAAAGAACTGCTTCCTTGGTTTCCTCATTAATGTCCACATCGGATCTAATTTCCGCAAACCGGAATCCTTTTTGAATATATTTATTTTGGATAGTGTTCACTGCTTCCTTCACAATTCTCTGATCCAAAATTTGCCCTTCCACCAAATTTAAATCTTTGCGGATTACTTCTTCTTTGATGGATTTTGCACCTTCGATAATAATTCGTTTGATTATAGGTTTCTCGTCGACCACAAAAACAACGGTCAAACCATCTGTCGCTGGCTGCACATCAACCCGCACATCCTGGAAAAACCCGGTTCCATACAATCGTTTAACGTCTTCGTTGATTGATTCCTGCAAAATCTGTTTGCCAATTTTTGTTTTAATCTTCGTCAATATTGTATTCGTGCTGACGATACGATTTCCCCTGATTTCAATCTTCTTCACAACGGACTCGGCGGGAACAGCAGTTTGGTTTTGATCGGGCGCTGATTGAATTGACTGTTTGTTTGCATCGTCCTGACTCGAAGAAGAAGCTTGCTTTGACGAAGCAGATGACTGTGCACCGGGACCCGCCGTTTGAGTACCGGATTCAGAAGTTTTATCAAGTGCTCCTGATTGACCTTGTTGCCCCTGAGGATTGGGGTTAGAAGGGTCTATTTGCGCATTGAGTCCGGAGACCATCATCAGGACCAATATAGCTGGTATTGACAGTCTTTGAACCAACTTTGCCAGAATTTGAAAATAGTTCATCCTTGAATCTCAACTTATATCTGCTTCTTGGGTTAGAGAAATATTAAGACAATAGTTGGGTATCATACAAAATTGTAGAAGCAGTGTAAAGGTATTCATTTAGATATTACAGGCAGGAAATCAAATTCTAAGCCCCTTTATTTGAAGGGGTTACCACATCAGAAATTCACCCAGAGACTGCGGTCTCGTAATGATGAAATTCCGGATTTTCAAACCGGGTCCATTCCTTCAGGAATAAGAGATCTACCGTTCCTGTAGGTCCGTTTCTCTGCTTCGCGATTATCGCTTCAGCCTTATTCCTGTTTTCTTCGGTAGGATTGTAATATTCTTCCCTGAAAAGAAGCACGACTACGTCCGCATCTTGTTCAATGGCACCAGATTCCCTGAGATCTGAAAGTTGAGGGCGATTACCCGTTCTTGATTCAACTGCTCGCGAGAGCTGACTAATAGCAATTACAGGAACTTTCAACTCGCGCGCCAAAGCTTTTAAAGAACGTGAAATTTCTGAGATTTCCTGCTGCCGAGATTCTGATTTGTAATCAGATTGCATCAATTGCATATAATCAACCACGACCAGCTGAATGTCATGCTGGCTTTTTAATCTTCGTGCTTTTGCCCGTACTTCAAGAACGGTCAATCCGGGCGTATCATCAATAAAAATCGGCGCCTCAGAAAGTTTTCCGGCCGCATTAGTCAATTTTGGCCAATCCTGATGCGACAAATATCCCGTCCTGACTTTCTGCGCATCCACTTTGGCATGCGAACAAAGCATTCTTTGGACAAGAGCTTCCTTGCTCATTTCAATAGAAAAAAACGCAACACCTTTTCTTAGATTCACGCCGACATGCTCACAGATCCCCGTAACAAATGCGGATTTTCCCATCGACGGCCGGCCCGCTACGACGATTAAATCCGACGGCTGTAACCCGGCTGTCTTAATATCAAATTCATGAAAACCGCTTGCGACCCCGGTTACATGCTCTTTTCTCTGATAAAGCTGATCGATAGTTTCAATGCTGTCGCGGATTATTTCAGAAAGCGAAGCGAATTTATTTTCGATTTTATTCTGGCTGATTTCAAAAATTTTTCTTTCTGCCCGATCGAGCAACATGCTTACTTCGGTTCCGGGCTCATTACCTTCCTGAACGATTTCAGTAGCCGTATGAATTAAATTTCTAAGAAGAGCTTTCTCCTTCACCATTTTTGCGTAATACTCAATATTTGCGGAAGTCGCAATGCGGGAACTGAGCTCGGCCAAAAAGCTTGATCCTCCGATTTGCTCAAGAAGGCTTTTCTTCTTTAACTCTTCAGATACGGTGAGCAGATCTATCGGCCGGTTCGACTCGAATAGCCTGCAAAAAGCGGAATAAATTTTTTGATGTGAATCCTGATAGAAATGTTCGGGTCTAATAATCTCCAGAGCGCGCGGCATTGCCTGGTCATCCATGAGAATGGATCCAAGCACACTGATTTCCGCTTCGATATTTTGAGGAGGGATTTTTTCGATTAGATTAAACGTTTTTTTTGCGTTTTGAGGCATAAACGTTGTCGGTGGTATGAATGAGATTATAGCCTTATAGCCCGCGCTTAAGCTTTTACGACTTTAATCCTAATGGTTGCCTCAGTCTTTGAAGATAGCTTGGCCGGAACTGTGTATTCACCAAGCTTGTGAATCGGATTATCCAAACTGATTTTTTTCCGGTCCAAAATTACGCCGGCATCTTTCAGTTGCTTCTGTATCATTTGATTCGTCACAGCCCCAAAAATTTTATCATCTTTACCCGCCTGAACCGCTATCTTCACTATCATCTGTTCCAGTTTTTCTTTTAAATCAATAGCCCTCTTTTCCTGACGCTCGATAGAAACAGTGAGATGCTTTTTCTGCTCATCAACCTGCTTTTGAGTTCCTGAATTAACGGGTATCGCAAGTTTTCTGGGGATTAAAAAATTACGTCCATAGCCGTCACGTACTTGCACCAAGTCTCCGGCTTTTCCCAGTTTATTGACACTTTCTACAAGAAACACCCTCATTTAAATCTCCTCGCGTTTTTGCTTTAGCTGACCTGAAAGGCAACTATTGCGGCATGACGTGCACGCTTTATTGCCCAAGCCAGCCTTCTCTGATGCTTTGCGCAGTTGCCCGAAATTCTCCTTGGAATTATTTTTCCTTTTTCAGTAAGAAATTTTGCGATACGATCCACATCTTTAAAATCGACCTGCACCGCTTTTTCCGAGCAAAACTTGCATGTCTTCTTTTTAAAAAACTTCTGGCGTCCTCTTCTCTCTGAAGGTTCTCGCCGCTCTCGTTCTGCCATATTCTCAGTTCTCCTTCTTAAAACGGAACTTTTTCATCAGGCTCAAGTTCACTGTCAGAAATTTTCATTCCCGCCTGAGCCCCGGGTGCGCCAAAAGAATCATCGATAACCGCTTCATCATCTGCCGATATCGCAGCAGAATTTTCGGCATCACTTTGTTTCGCGGAACCCTTGCTTAAAAATTGAACGTTGGAGGCTACAACTTCAACGGTGTTTTTTTTACTGCCGTCCTGCGCTTCCCAGGACCGGGCCTGCAGTCTTCCTTCAACAAACACTCCGCTGCCTTTTTTAAGATATTGGTTGCAAACTTCAGCACGCTTGGCCCATGTGACGACCCGGATAAAACTTACTTCCTCTTTTTTCTCGCCCGAAGGTGTCTGATAGGTACGATTCAATGCGACAGTAAATGTCGTGACAGGCTGTCCCGAAGGTAAATATCTCATTTCGGGATCACGCGTTAAATTTCCGATCATAAAAACTTTATTGAGAGTAGCAGGCATAGGGGTTCTCCTTTGGTGGCGTTTTACGCCGGGATTTTTTGCTGCGGCGCTGCGCTTTTCCCTTTCACAAAAATGCTTGAGAAAAGGATAAAGTCTGCAAGTCTGAATGCGTACTGCAACTCGGTGATTTTTGCCGGGTTTGCCTCGAATTCAACCAGCAGATAAAAACCCTCGTCTTGTTTTTTGATTCTATAGCCCAAGGGTTTCCTTCCCCATTCCACTTTATTAACCAATCTGGCGTCGAACTTTTTAAGAATCTCTTCCAGTTTGGCCAAACAGCCCCTCACCTGCTCTTCAGTAACATGGGGATTAAGAATTACTACACTTTCGTAAGCTCGCATTATTAAAGCACTCCTCTCATTTCTTTTATTACCGGACAAGAGCGTGGTAGTGTATCACAGCCCTAGACTTGATTTCAATACTTTATCCGTTAAATCTCTGCATCACCGCTTCTGAAGACTCATGCACCCAGGAAAGGGCGCATCGGGTGGCTTTTTCGAGCATAGAGTTCAGAATCTTAACCTCGTCCTTAACAAACACATCTAAAACGTAATCCTTCCAGTCCGTTTCCCCTGATTCCGGTTTTCCTATGCCAATCCTCAATCTCGCAAAAGATTCGGAACCCAAAGCATCGGAAATGGATTTTAATCCATTATGTCCGCCCGAGCTTCCTTTGGGTCGAAACCTTAATCTGCCGAGCGGTATATGCAAGTCGTCCATGATAACCAATAAATTTGAGAAATGCTCTACATCTACTTTTTTCATCAAGGCAAGCACTTCGGGCCCTGAAACGTTCATGAAGCTGCTCAATTCCGCTAAACAGACGTTCTGATCGGCCCATTCAAATTCTGCTATCTTGAATCCGGACTTGTCCTTCAATTTCACATCTTGTAACTTAGCTAAATGCTCAACCGCAAGCTTTCCGACGTTATGGCGGGTTTTCTCGTATTTCTTTCCCGGATTACCCAATCCAATGATGAGCTTCAACCTTTATTTCTTCTCCCCTTTTTCCGCTACCGGCTTTGGTGCGGGCGCTTCTTGACCGCCAGCAGCAGCTTCTTCTTTTTCCTTACGTTCTTTCTTGATTAGTTCCGGCTCAGCAGGCGCTTCTCCTTCAGCAGGAGCCACGACTTCTTCTTTCATCGGAGCAAGCACTCCCAAAACTTTTTCTTCCGGGTCCAGAACGCATTTTACACCGGACGGAAGCGCTAAATCTTTTACATGAATTGAATCACCGATATTTAGCTTATCGATATTGACTTCAATCCGGTTTGGAATATCCGTCGGCAGACATTCCACTTCGATTTCACGGTGAACATGATCAAGCACACCACCCTCTTTAATTCCGGGGGCTTCTCCTTTTTCATGCACAGGCACCTTGACGCGAATTTTCTCAGTCAACGATATGGCATGAAAATCAATATGGTTAATGTGATCATTAACCGGGTTGTGCTGGATTTCGCTGATCAGAACAGTCTTCTCCTTCACTTTTGGATCTCCATCAATTTGAAGAGAAATAACGGCGTTCTCACCCGCCCCGGAACGCAGAATTGTTTCCAATTCTTTACCGTTAACCTCCAATGGAATTGGATTGAACCCTTTCCCATATACAATTGCCGGAATATTCTTTGTTAGGCGGAGTTTTTTTACGTACTCCTTCCCGGTTTTTTCTCTCTTAACCGCTTTCAGTTTTACTGTCTTCTGCATCTTGAGTTTCCTTTCTTTATCAATTTAAATTTCCTAAAATTTATCAGGCTTCAACGGCCGACCGTTTGAAGAGCGAACTCACGGAACGATCTTCATGAATTCTACGAATGGCCTCTGCAAGCAAAGGCGCTACCGATAAAACTTTTATTTTCGAAATTCGCTTTTCCTTCGCAAGCGGAATGGAATCGGTTACAACCAACTCTTTAATCACAGATTTTTTAATGCGGTCAATGGCCGGATCCGCTAAAACGGGATGCACGATTGCAGCGTAAATGTCTTTCACACCCGCTGATTTCAGGGCATTGGTGGCCTCAACTAAAGAACCTGCGGTAGAAACCAAATCATCCACAATCACTACATTCTTATCTTTCACATTACCGATAATATTCATTACTTTTGTTTTCCGGTCATTTTCACGCTGCTTGTCCACAATCGCGAACGGAACGTTCAACACCTTTGAATAAGCCCGCGCCATTTTAATACCGCCGACGTCGGGAGAAACAATGATCAAATCTTTAATTCTCTTTTTATGAAAGTAATCTACAAGAACATTGATTGAATACAAATGATCCACAGGAATGTCAAAAAAACCCTGAATTTGTCCTGCATGTAAATCCATTGAGAGAACCCTGTCCGCTTTGGCTGTTGTAATTAAATTAGCCACGAGTTTCGCGGAAATGGGCACGCGAGGCCGGTCCTTTCTATCCTGCCTTGCATAGCCATAATAGGGTAATACCGCTGTCACTCTTGAAGCCGAGGCCCGTTTTGCCGCATCGACAAGAATCAGAAGTTCCATCAAGTTGTCGTTTGGCGGTTCACAAGTGGACTGGACAATGAAAACATCATGTCCCCGGATATTATCGTTTATCTGGACATGGATTTCACCTCCCGGGAAACGGCCAACGACTGCTTGTCCGAGAGGAACTTTAAGATAATCACAGATGGCTTTTGCCAAACCCGGGTTTGAATTACCGGTAAAAATCGAAAGTTTATTTCTCATTTCTTTTACCCTGCTTCTTTGTGTGCCCGTTTAAAATGCTTACGCTTTTCGCTGGAATTCCCACAACCGTATCGCCGCTTTTTACATGCCTCTGAGCAAGCACTACCGAACCCGCTCCTGTTTTGGCTTTTCTTCCTACCCGAACCGGCGCGACCAGCACCGTATTTGAACCGATAAAAGCCCCGTCATCAATAATCGTGTTATGCTTGTTTAAACCGTCATAATTGGCCGTAATTGTTCCGGCACCAATATTTACCCCTTCTCCGATCCGTGAGTCTCCAACATAACTAAGATGTTTTATCATAGTTCCTTTGCCAACTCGCGACCTGACGACCTCGACAAAGCTCCCAATCTGAGCTCTATCTTCAATCCGCGAGCCCTCCCGAATATAAGCAAAGGGGCCTATTTTGCATCCCTTTCCGATCTTTACGCCCTTTTCGATGTAAACGCATGGATATATTACGGAATCTTCACCCACGGTAACATCTTTAGCGATAAAAGTGTTTTCGGGTGAAAAAACCGTAACCCCATCCTCAAGAAGTTCTTTGACTTTTTGTAGATTAAGTGAACGATTGGCATTCACTAAATCTTCTCTGGAATTTATTCCAATCACTTCATCCTCGCTTGCCAGACACTGAGCGCTGACCCTCCGCCCTCCTTTAATTAAAACTTCGATAGTATCCGTCAAATAATATTCGCCTTTTTTGTTTGAAGATTTTATTTTTTTCAGAGCATTGAAAAGCTTTTTTATGTCAAACAAATACGCCCCCGAATTTATCTCCCGGATATCCCGCTCGTAATCCGCAGCATCCAGCTCTTCTCGAATGCCAATCACTTCACCATTAAGATCCCGGATAATTCTACCGTAACCTTTTGGGTTATTAACCATTGAGGTTAAAATGCTGCAATCGGGACGTGATAATTGGTGTTCTTTAATAAAGTTTGAAAGCGTTTTCTTCTTTAAAAACGGCGCATCACCCGCGAGAACAAGCACACTTCCGTTTCTGTTACCCAATATATTTTTTGCCGAAAAAACAGCATGGCCAGTGCCGTGCTGCTTATTTTGCCTAACGAAATTTATCCTTCTATCAAGTCCTTGAACCGCTTTCCTTACCTCAGCTTCTCCGTAACCAACCACAACGATGATTTTCCGGATCTTAAAATCCAGAACTTGATTAATCACGTGCTGAATCAGCGGCATTCCATGAACCTGATGCAGCACCTTAGGCAGAACGGATTTCATCCGTGTCCCTCTGCCTGCCGCCAATATTAATACGTCTAAATGATTGCTCATCATTGTATATTCATCGGAATCAACCCTTAATTCCGGTCAGCTTGATTCCTTCCACAAAAAACCGTTGAGCGAAAATAAAAACGATCAGGATTGGCAGGAGCATCATTATTGAACCGGCCATTAAAAGGGTCCAATCGGTGGTATGTAAACTCTGGAAATATGCCAATCCCACAGGCAAAGTAAAAAGCTCCTGTGAATTCACGACGATTAAAGGCCACATAAAGTTCATCCAAGTTCCCATAAATGTGAAAGTCGTCAAAGTTGCCAAAGCCGGCTTGGACAGTGGGAGAATAATTCTCCAAAATATCCCGAAATAAGAACACCCGTCAATCATCGCCGCATCTTCAAGATCTTTTGGCATGGTCAAGAAGAATTGACGAAGCATAAACGTTCCATAAGCTGTAAAAATACCCGGAAGAATAAGCGCCTTATAGCTATCAATCCACCCAAGCATACGAAGCAGGATAAACACCGGAATCATCGTTACAGCGCCCGGAATCATCATTGTCGCTAAATACGACATGAAAATTTTTTCTCTTCCGGGAAACCGAAGCCTGGAAAACGCATAAGCAGCCATTGCGCTGGTAGCTACTTGTCCGAAAGTCGTGATAATGGAAACAAATATCGAATTAAAATAAAACCTTGCGAAAGGAACCACCTTCCACGCCTTGACATAATTCTCCCAAACGAAATTCATTGGAATCCAGTCGCGCCACCATTCTTCCTTAAACGCTTCAAAAACTTCTCCCGGCTCCTTAAGGGAAGTTGTAATCATCCAAAGAAACGGCGCAACCATAGTTACCGTGACCAAACTCAACACGATATAACTAAAAATTTTGCCGACAATCTGCTCCTGCTCTTTTTTTTTCTTGCTGTATTCCGCAGTTAAAATTTTTGACATAAGAATGAATTAATAATGGACGGTTTTTCCGCCAAATCTCCAGAAAAAAAGCGTGAATACCAGAATTACGGCAAAAAGTATCCAGGAAATCGCTGCCGCATATCCCATATTGAACCATCTGAAAGCATTATTGAATATATAATACATGATCGTCGTGGTTGAGCCATTCGGCCCCCCTCCGGTCATCACATAGGCCGCATCAAATCCCGATTGAAACCCTCCGATAATCGACATCACCGCTATAAAAAAAGTGGTCGGCGACAAGTGCGGCCATGTCACCGCCCAAAACTTTTGCCAGGAATTTGCCCCATCAATAGCCGCGGCTTCATATAAATCTCTGGGAATACCCTGTAAAGCGGCGAGATACAAAATCATATTTTGTCCGCCGATCCCCTGCCACAAACCCATAATAATCAAAGCCGGTTTTGCCCAATTTTCATCTGTAAGCCAGTTCGGACCCTTTAATGGAATTCCGATGATATCGCCGAATTTTGCGATCATAACGTTAAAAAAACCAAAGTCGGGATTATAAATCAAACGCCACAATACAAATATGGCCACCCCCGAACAGATAGTCGGCAGAAAAAAAGTAGTGCGGAAAAATACGATCCCTTTTATTTTTTGATTCATGGCAAGCGCTACAATCAAAGAACCCACCATTCCGAGCGGAATCCCAAACATTAAAAAAATCGTATTCCAGCAGTATTTCCAAAAATAAGTATCATGGAAAAGGGCGATAAAATTATCAAACCCAACCCATTGCGGCGATGAAAGAAGATCCCATTTTACAAAACCGAGCAGAAGAGAAACGACCACCGGAATTGAAGTAAAAGCCAAAAATCCAACAAAATTCGGCATTAGAAATAAATATGCCGAAATAGCCTCTTTGGTCGTGCTCTTCATTTCAGACAGATTGAGCATTCCGCGTCCTCTTCTGAACATGTTTTTTCCCGGTTTCACTGAAGGCGGGATCAAATGATTTGTTTTCGAGGAATTCATAGCCAGTGAATTACTTTGCATTACGCAGGAATAGCCCGTTTCATTCCGTGCTTTCGCACTAAAACCGGCAGTGATTTTTTTAAAACGACATCTTCACTAATAATGCACTCGATAATATCCTCTTCGGAAGGGATTTCGTACATTACTTCCAGCATAAGTTCTTCAAGTATGGTTCTAAGCGCCCGAGCACCCGTTTTTTTGCGGATGGCTTCCTTGGCAATTTCTTTCAATGCTTCAGGAGTGAATTTCAAAGTAACATTCTCCATTCGGAAAAATTTCGAATACTGTTTTACGAGGGCATTCTTCGGCTCGGTGAGTACGCGGACTAAATCTTCCTCCTCAAGCCCGTCTAACGTAGACGTTACGGCAAAACGTCCTATAAATTCCGGAATAAATCCGAATTTCAAAAGATCCTCCGTTTCGACAAACTTCAAAATATCTCCGATCCTTTTCTTTTTGGTAGTTTCAACGGGGGCCCCAAAACCCAGTACTTTATTCGACAGTCTCCGTTCAATGATTTTTTCAATGAAGGAAAATGTGCCCCCGCAAAGAAAAAGAATGTTGGAAGTATCCATTTGGATATATTCCTGCTGAGGGTGTTTTCTCCCCCCCTGAGGCGGAACATTTGCCGTAGTTCCTTCAAGTATTTTCAGCAAAGCCTGCTGCACCCCTTCGCCGGAAACATCCCGGGTGATGGATACATTGTCCGAAGTTTTTGCTATTTTGTCGATTTCATCGATATAAATAATTCCGATTTCTGCCCGTTTGACATCAAAGTTTGCAGCTTGCAATAGCCGGAGTAAAACATTTTCTACATCTTCGCCGACATATCCCGCTTCGGTCAGAGTTGTCGCATCACAAATTGCCAAAGGCACATCAAGCAATTCAGCCAAAGTACGGGCAAGCAGTGTTTTTCCGGAGCCCGTTGGCCCGATCATCAGCACATTGGATTTTTCAATCTTCACATCATCTTCAACGTCTTTATGCTTGATTCTTTTGTAGTGATTGTGGACGGCCACGGAAAGCTGCTTTTTTGCGCGCTCCTGTCCCACAACATACTGGTCAAGCTTTTCCTTGATTTCCTTAGGTTTCGGGACTCTGAAACTTCTCAGATCCTGTACCGGAGGAGTTTCCAGTGCGGAATCTTTTTCTATAATCTCATGACAAATTTTAACGCAGATGTCACAGATGTAGACCCCGGGACCGGCGAAGATTTTTCTCACATCTCGCTTTTTGTCGCGGCCGCAAAATGAGCACCTTTCCTGATTGTTCTTTGTCATGCAATAACCCCTAACTATAAAACTAACATATCGATTTCTAAAATAAAGCGTTTGGTTGCCCGAAGAGGATTCGAACCTCTAACCGCGGCTCCAAAGGCCGGTGTGTTACCGTTACACCATCGGGCAAAATTCTGATAAATTTGCGGTTAAGGTTTTATTCTTCCCTTGGAGTTTTCAGCGAGCAACATACAGAATCTAAAATTGAGATAAAAAAATGGTACCAGGACGTCTCCGCCAATGTTCAACCGGTACCATTTGCACTAGCGCAATCAACTAAATATTATTTATTATAACGTGGTGAAGAAAAACTTCTAATTTTGCTGATGCATCTGATGCTTCGTCTTTTCCTTATCATAAGCATCCAAAATTGCCTTCTGAATATATTCCCTGCATTCAAGGGTAATGGGATGAGCTATATCTTTATGCTCATTTTCTCGTTCTTCCCCCTCTTCAATATGCGGGGTTCGTGACGTTACACCCTCAATATTAGCCCCACATTGACCGCAAAATTTGCTGCCTTTGTCATTACGATGGTTGCATTTCGGACAAGGATCCTTAACTCTACGCGAAGGCATCGCCACGAACAATCCCTTGTTCCCTTCGATTACTTTTATGTCGCGGATGACAAAGCAATCATCAAACGTAATCGTGACAAAAGCGCGCAATTTATTCTTAGGATCTTCCTTCTTAAATATGCGTACTTCAGTTATTTTCACTGGAGTAACTCCTCTTTAATCTTAGCGTTGATACTTTGACGGTAAGTCTTAACTACAAAAACCATCAAACTCAGGTCTTTTCTAAGATTCTTTGCCATTACCTGTGCTGCTTTTTTATTGGAAAATATGGCAAATACAGAGGAACCGCTACCCGTCATCAAGCAAGGAATCCCTTGCCTACTCCAATGATTAAGAACCCTTTCCAGCGGCTTATGGCTCTTCTCAGCAATGCTTTGAAAGTCATTCTGAAACAATTCCGCCGCTAATATAAGTCTCGCACAATTTAAGTAACGCGCGCAGATTCTAACATTCGCTCTAACCGTTGTCAAGGAAACGGGTTGCCTACAGTTTTTATCAAATTTTTGATACATCTCTTTTGTGGACAAGCCTTTAGGAAACCCCACTATGACGAAAAAATAATCGTGGCCACAACGAAGCCGTTTAATAATTTCCCCTCTCCCCTCTACAAAAGCGCTTGCCGTATCCCGGACAAAAAATGGAACATCGGACCCGATTCTTTCGGCTATTTTACAAAGCTGCAATTTGTTTAATTTCAGCTTCAACAGCCGGTTAGCTGCCAGCAAAAATGATGCCGCATCGCTAGAACCTCCACCCAACCCACCTCCGATAGGGATGTTCTTCTGAAGCTTAATTTCAAAACCTTGAGGACGTTTGATGTATTGAGACAGGATCGTATATGCCTTATGAAGAATATTCTTTTTTCCCGCGGAAACTCTAATTCCTGAAATAGAAAGTTTTAGGCCCGGCTTGTCGCGAAGCCTAATTTTCAATTGATCATGAAGCGAGACTCGATGAAAGAAAGAGCCTAAATTATGAAAACCGTCGCTGCGCTTTTTTGAAATTTTCAGGATCAGATTTAACTTGGCAGGAGCTGGAACCGAAAGGTAGGGCATTTAACCGACTCTTTAAATAAAAGACCGCCGGAGAGAATACCGGCGGTCTTTTATAATCAGGATTCTTATGACCAGGACTTTTTCTTGTGGCGATGCTTCCGCATTTTCTTTTTACGTTTATGTTTATTCATTTTTCTTTTTCTAAACTTTCTACCACAAGGCATATTTAATCCTCCTAGTATCTCGTTACAGTATAACTTTATTTAACGGATATTCAATAATTCCCGAAGCCCCGGCTTTTTTAAGCTCTGGGATTAAGACACGCACGACTCTTTCATCAATAACCGTATCCACATCAAACCAATTGGAATCAGACAGAGGCATGACAGTTGGGTTCTTAAGAGCCGGTAAAATCTTCAAAACTGCGTCCAAATGCTTCTTCGGAACGTTCATTTTAAGGCCGACTTTCTCCTGGGCCAGCATAGCCCCTTGAAGAAGTATTGAAATATTGTCGATTTTCTTTTTTTTCCAGGCTGCCTTATAACTGTTCCTATTCACGATAAATTTTGTTACAGAGGTGATCACTGTATCAACGATACGCAAATTATTAGCCACAAGGCTGCTTCCCGTCTCGGTTGCTTCAACAATGGCATCGGCAAGTTTCGGAGGTTTTGCTTCAGTAGCACCCCAAGAGAACTCAACATCGGCCTTCACCTTATTTTTCTTCAAATAATCCCGCGTTACGCTCACCAGTTCGGTAGCAATCTTTTTCCCGTTTAAATCTTTTACATCCTTCACGGAAGAATCCCTATGAACAGCTAATACCCATCTAACAGGTTTTCTTGTTTGCTTCGAATAAGTAAGCTCCAGCACTTCCTGAACATCGGAACCATTCTCTACGATCCAGTCATAACCCGTAAGCCCCGCATCCACAGTCCCGTCTTCAACATAGCGAGACATTTCCTGCGGACGGAACAATACAATTTCCAGCTCTTCATCATCGACGGAAGGGTAATAGGAACGCGAGCTCGGATTGATGATAAATCCCGCTTTTTTAAACAGCTCAAATGTTGAGTTCTCGAGGCTACCCTTCGGCAACCCCAATTTTAATTTTTGCATTTCTTTCCTTTCAATAACACTGTCAACCCAGACGGACTATTCTAACTAAATAACCTTTTTAATGTCAACGTGCCTTAATCGCCAGATTAAGCTCATTTTGAATCTTACGGTACACTTCGAGAATTGACCTTTTATACCTTTCCGCAATTCTTTTGACATCCTCGTATTCCGGCGCTGATTTAATATTTCTGCTATTTAACCATCCTTCTTTGATGCGGACACGCCCAAACATCGAATTAAATGGAACGATTTTCCGGTCTAGCAAATCCCGCTCTAGCTCATAATAACGCACGCCCAAAGTCGGTGTATCTTTCAAGAGCACTTCACTGATTCTACTCCGTAGATGCAAAGGCATAATAACGGAAAGCTTAAAAGCCGGCCGCATTTTTTTCATCAAAACCGTCTCGACAAAAACATCCAGCGCTCCGGCTTTAAACAAATTTTCGTAAATTTTCTCAAAAGCAAAGGGCGGCAAGTTATCAATGTTTGTTTCAAGCATAATAACCCTGTCTTTTTTGACTGCTTCGACCATCGTACCCACAGAGATGCGAGTGCAATTCGGAAGTTTGGGATCATTAAAGTCTCCCGCTCCGTACCCAACGTTTTCCAGAATAAAACTAACAGGCTGCGAATCGCGAGAATCACATAAGCTGGCTACGATGGCCGCTCCCGTGGGCGTAATCATTTCCCTTGCCTGATGCGTGCGATCAATCTTAAATCCCTTAAGTAACTCCAAAGCAGCTGGCGCAGGCACCGGAAACACATGATGCCCGGCACTCGTACCGGTGGCTTTCCCGTCCACCAATTGAAACGCATAACCTTTTTCAATACCAAAATATCCGCAGGCGATCGAGGTTCCAACAATGTCAATGATTGAGTCTACCGCTCCCACCTCATGAAAATGAACCTTCGATATTTTGATCCCATGTATCTTCGATTCAGCCTTTGCAAGATTGAGAAATATCCGCCTTGAAAGATCTTTGTCTTTCTTTGCGAGTTTAGCAGATCGGATCATCTGGTCTATCTGACTATAAGGCGTATGCTGATGGCTGGGATGATGCGGAACTTTAACGTTAAACTTGACCGCTTCGAGAAACCCGCGTCTAACCCTGTCAACCGAAATGAAATAACCTCTCAAGCCTAATTTGGATAACTCTTTTTTGAGATAGCGGAACGGAACACCGGCATCAAGAAATGCTCCGATTGTCATATCCCCGCTAATTCCGGAAAAACAGTCAAACACTAAGATTTTCATTTCGTTTTACCTTTTACGCCGTTTCCCATTTTGATTCAAAATTAGATAAGCAAAACAGGCAGCGCCAAATCCATTATCGATATTCACACAGGCAACCCCCTGGGCACATGAATTAAGCATATTCAATAAAGCCGCGATTCCCTTAAAACTGGCTCCATACCCGACGCTCGTAGGAACCGCTATCACCGGGCTGGAAGTTAAGCCTGCCACTACGCTAGGAAGAGCACCGTCCATTCCTGCGATACAAATAATAACTTTCGCCTTCTTCACCAAATTAAAATGATCCATAAGACGGTGAATTCCGGCCACACCGCAATCGTAAACAACTTCAGGCTTAGCACCAAGAATTTTCAGCGTAATTTGAGCTTCTTCGGCAACAGGAATATCGGAGGTACCTGCTGTTAAAATAACCACTCCGTTTTTTAAAAACTTTTTTTTCTTCGGATTAATATAAAATGCCGCTTTTGCATCATCGTGATAAGTGAGAAAAGGCAACGTTTTTTTTAACTCGGTAAACCGATTCTTTTCAAGCCGGGTAATCAAAAGAGGCTGCCCTGCATGAATAAATCGCCTCGAAATTTGAATCAGCTGAGCAAGAGACTTGCCGGGAGAAAATACCGCCTCGACCAGCCCTTTTCTCAAAGGACGGTGATAGTCTAGCTTTGCAAAAGAAAGTGATTCATAAGGGAGATTTTTAAGATTTCTGAATGCATGCCGGAGAGACAATTGCTTTGTGTGAACTTTCTTTAGCGTTGACCGGATGATCTTCTCAGAAATCATTAATTATCGTAGCCTTTCACTTCTTTTGTCTCTTAATAAATCTGGTTTCAATTTGCTGGAATACAACCAGAATAACCAGCACAATTGCGGCTCCTATGACAGCCCCTTCATAAAATCCGGAGCCTGCGGCTAATCCGATTCCGGCACAACTCCATAGACAGGCCGCGGTTGTTAAACCGACCACTGTCGCACCAGAACGGATAATCGCTCCGGCTCCTAAAAACCCGATTCCGCTTACCACCTGCGCTGCAATTCTGGATGGATCAGTAATTGCTCCGTGAGATTTGTAAGCCTCAAACAAATAAACAGAAACGAGCATGATGAGCGCAGATCCGGCGCTAACCAATGCATGTGTTCTAAAACCTGCTTCTTTCCCGACTAATTCCCTTTGCAATCCTACCAAACCACCCAGTATTGCTGCAGTACCGATCCTGAGTACCAACTCCCAATAGGATATCATCTAGAGCCCCCCTATTCTTAAGTTTGGCATAGCGGAAAGATCAAATCCTGATTTTACCCCATTTTGATGCTTCTCGTAGCCTGATTTTGCGATCATAGCCGCATTGTCATTTGTCAGTGCCATAGGCGGGATATAAAGGGTTAACTCCATTTCCGCCGCCAGTTCTTTAAGCTTTGATCTCAAAAGAGAATTGGCACTTACCCCGCCCCCTACCAGTACTTGTTTTATTCTGGTTTGCAGGCAAGCCCTGCGTACACCTTCTGCCAGCCATCCGACGACAGCATATTGAAAACTTGCCGCTAAATTACCCGCATCCGAATGAATCTCATTTCCCAGATCTTCAACTAAATGAAGCACAGCTGTTTTAATTCCGCTGAAGCTAAAGTCCAATTCGCTATCCAATTTTGGTTTTGTGAAGCGGAATTTCTTTTGGTTCCCGTTAGCCGCCAATTTATCAATAATAGGGCCTCCGGGATAACCTAACCCAATTAGTTTTGCAACTTTGTCATAGGCTTCTCCGACGGCATCATCCACAGTTCCTCCGAGCTTTTTAAATTTTCCGTCCCGATATAGTACAAGAATGGTATGGCCGCCTGAAACAATTAAACCGAGATAGGAGTTCTCTTGAAGCGGCTGTCCAATTAAATTCGCTTCTAAATGCGCCTCGAGATGGTTGACACCAATTAATTTAACTTTTCTGTTATAGGCCAATGCCTTAGCAAATGAAATACCTACCAGCAAAGACCCGATTAATCCCGGACCATAAGTTACAGATACCAAATCAATGTCATAAATACTGACACCGGCTTTTTTAAGTGCCTCTTGAAAAACAATATTAATGTTCTCGAGAGCGTGCCTCGAAGCGATTTCAGGAACTATCCCGCCGAAAGGTTGGTGTTTTTCCAGACTGGAGCTGACAATATTTGAAAGGATTTTATCTCCATTTTCTAAAATCGCACACGAAGTCTCGTCACATGAAGTTTCTATACCCAGCGTAATCATTGTTTGATAAGTTCCTGGAGAGTAACCATCTGTATCCCCTGCTTTTTTATTTTAGGCACCAGCTTTTTTATCGCATCAAGAGTTTTTTTGCGATAATGCCCTATTCCGACAGCATAGCCTTGATCTTTTGCTTGGTCAACGAGCTGCCAAATTTGCCGTTCAATATAGGCCGTGTCATCCTCATTATCTAAGAACACATTCCGCTTCAATTGAGGTAAATTCACATTCTGAGCCGTAACCCAAGCGATAGAATTAGATGAAGTCATGCTGTCGAGAAAAAACATTTTCTTCTTTTTGAGCTCATCAAATATCCAGCGCATTAATTTTGAGTTTTGAGTCGCTTTGGATCCCATATGATTATTGATTCCGATTGCATCCGGAACGGTTTTTAAATTACGTTCCAGCATCTGTTTCGCCTGATCTCGGTTCATGCCGGTGGTAATAAACCCGGGATCTGTCTGTCCCCACTCTCCCTCCGGCTCCAGAGGCTGATGCAAGATAATTTCATATCCCCTCTTTTTACCGATCATCGAGTAGTAGGTAGAATAAGATAATTGCGGCAATATGGCGAAAGTTAGAGGTACACCCGTATTAAACAATTCCTTCTCATAATAATTGTGATAGCCGATATCATCGATCACAAAAACAATCTTGGGTCCTTTTTTAGATCGAAAAGCGGGCATGAACGTTTCTCTTTTTGGCGTTACTGCTGCCTTTTCGATTTTATTCACAGCCACGGACGGCTTTTTATGAAATTCAGGGCTTAAATCGTTTGGTAAAACCCGCGTGACTGAGGAGAAACCGCTTGATTTTGATTTTTGAATTTCTGATAGCTCAATTGCTGAATGATCTAAAAAAATGGATGCGACAAGCGGTGAATTCAACATCTTAACCGCCAGCCAAAAACCCACGATCCCAACGCAAGCACCCAAAAAAAATGTAAACGGAGCATTTCTGCCGAGATTAAATTTCCCTCTGGATTTTCTATTTCTGCGTCTTCTGGGCATTAATCATCTCCACAGCTTTATCCAAAACCGAATCTTTTCTCTCTTCTATCTCCTTCATTTGAACATATTCTTCGGGAAATTTGATCTTTATATCAGGATCAATCCCTTCTTTTTCAATTATGCGTCCGTTTGGCAGTACGTAATACGCCGTTGTCAGCTTGATTGCAGAACCGTCGGATAACTGGAAAATAGTCTGCACGGATCCTTTCCCAAAACTTTTTTCGCCTATAATAAGTGCGCGGCCATGGTCCTGAAGCGTTCCGGCGACTATTTCAGAGGCGCTGGCAGATGAGCGATTGACCAAAATCGCCAAAGGTAGGCGTAATTCAGCATTTTTACCATTAGAATAGACAATGCTTTTATCCTTAGGATTTTTTCCGTCGGTTTTAACTATTAATTTATTTTTATCCAAAAACTTGTCTGCCACGGCGATAGCAGCTTCCAGGGAACCGCCCATATTATTCCTCAAATCGAGAATCAAATAAGATACAGTCTGTTTTTTTAGAATGTTGATAGCCTCATCCAAAGCTTCACGCGTATTTTCAACAAATTCCGCTAGTTTTATGTACCCGATATCCGGTGATAGTTTTCTGACATCTTTTATGCTCTCTATTTGGATATTAGCCCGCTGCAAGACTACTTGAATATTCTCTCCGCTATCCGCTTTACGAATAACCGCCTGAACGCTACTTCCGACAGGACCTCTCATCTTTTCAATAATATATAGAAGAGGCTTACGGAAACATTTTTCTCCGTCAATTTCAATCACTTCGTCTTTTTCCTCAATCCCCGATTTATCTGCGGGTGAATTTTGTAGGACTTTGATCACTTTCGGATAATCCCCGCGAACCGAAACGACTAACCCAACTCCACCAAAATTGCCTTTTACTTCGTTCTCTATTTCCGTAAATTCTCTGGGGGTAAGATACTCACCGAAAACATCTGCGGATTTGATCATGCCGTCAATAGCACCTCCCGCTAAATTCTCATCGCTGATTTCTCCGGGATAATTATTCAATATCATGGCTCGAGCTTCATCAATAATCTTGTCTGTTCCTGATGAAGGAGCATTCTTTGAAGCCCCTGAAAATAGCAGCAGACTTACAATCAATAAATTTAATATTATTTTATTTTTCATAAGGAATATTCGGCGGGTTTCAAGCTACCTCAACTTTAAAGCGCATGAAGATGTTTTTCTAATATTTGATTCGCAAGAGCGGGATTGGCCTTTCCCTTAGTTTCCTTCATTAGCTGTCCCACCAAAAACCCTAAAGCTTGGGACTTTCCCGCTTTAAAGTCTGCCACCGTTTTAGGATTCGCTTCGATAACCTTTTTGGCAATATCCTCAATAAATTTTGTGTCTGTTAGCTGGACAAGACCCTTTTCTTTTACAATATCTTCGGGGTCTTTTCCGGTATCAACCATAATCGGAAGAACCTCTTTCGCAATTTTTCCGCTGATTACCTGTTTGTCTATTAGAAAGATCAATTTTGAAAGTTGTTTTGCGCTAACTTTGCACGTTTCAAGCGTCTCTTTTTTTGCGTTAAGCAATCCGAATAGCTCTGTGGTTAACCAGTTAGAAACCTTTTTAGGGTCTGCCCCTTCTTTGATACATGCCTCGAAATAATCCGCTAAAAATTTGTCGGCAACCAAAACATGTGCGTCATAATTCGAAAGCTTATAGCTAGAAATAATCCTTTCTTCGCGCGCCTGGGGCAGTTCGGGCAAGGTTTTTCTTACTTCCTCCACTTTTTCTCTTGAAATCGTGAAAGGAACAAGATCCGGTTCCGGGAAATACCGATAATCATGAGCTTCTTCCTTGGAACGCATAGAAAACGTTTGCCCCTTTTCATCATTCCACAAACGTGTTTCCTGAATTATGCGGTTACCTGATTCAAGCATTTCGGCCTGTCTTTCAATTTCATACTGAATTGCTTTGGCAACCGCTTTAAATGAGTTCAGGTTTTTTATTTCCGCCTTTGTTCCTAATTTTTCGGTCCCTTTTAACCGTATAGAAACGTTAGCGTCACATCTCAAACTCCCTTTTTCCATATTGCAATCACTGACATCGAGATATTGAAGCACGGCTTTCAGAGTAGTGAGATATTCATAGGCTTCCTCCGGACTCCTCAGATCCGGCTCTGACACAATTTCAAGCAATGGGGTTCCGCAGCGGTTGTAATCCACAAGGCTTCCGTCCTTAACTCCTTCGTGAATCAGCTTTCCCGCATCTTCCTCCAAATGGGCGCGGGTAATGCCGATTTTTCTTTTACTTTCTTTGAGCTCGATGTTCAAATGGCCATGATGTGAAACCGGCATATCATATTGGGAGATTTGATAGGCCTTGGGCAAATCAGGATAAAAATAGTTTTTACGGTCAAATTTTAAGCGCCCGGAAATCGTACAATTCAAAGCCAGCCCCACCTTGATTGCATAATAAAGCGCCTGTTCATTCAATACGGGAAGCGATCCGGGCAGGCCAAGACATATCGGACAAGTTTGACTGTTGGGCTCGGCACCAAATTCCGCAGGGCAAGCACAAAATATTTTGCTTTTTGTTTTCAATTGGACGTGAACTTCAAGCCCGATCACCGATTCATATTTCTCTAACGACATGTAAATAGTCCTTATTAAAGCTTGGGTTTTTTCTCATACCAATGCATGGTTTGCTCATAAGCATAGGCAGAACGGTAAAGAGTTGTTTCATCAAAATATTTACCCATGAGCTGAAAACCGATCGGAAGACCCTTGCTGTCAAATCCGCAAGGCACAGAAAGCGCCGGAACTCCGGCTAGATTTACGGTAATGGTGTAAATATCCGAAAGATACATCGACAAAGGGTCATCCGTTTTTTCGCCTAATTTAAATGCGGTTGTCGGAGAAGTAGGCGAAAGAATAACGTCCACTTCCTTAAACGCATTTTCAAAATCTTTTTTAATCAGAGTTCTCACCTTTTGGGCGCGGAGATAGTAGGCATCGTAATAACCGGCAGAAAGCACAAAGGTGCCGAGCAATATTCTCCGTTTGGCTTCCTGTCCGAATCCCTGGTCACGAGTTTCAACATACATTTCCAAAAGATCATCTGTATTATACCGGTAGCCATACTCCACTCCGTCAAACCGAGCGAGATTCGAGCTTGCTTCCGCTGTTGCCACTACATAGTAAACAGCGATTCCATATTTTGAATGCGGTAGACTGATTTCTTTGATTTCGGCACCGAGCTGCTTATATACTTTTGCCACCTCTCTTACGGCCGCTTCTACTTCAGAATTAATCCCTTTGACGAAATATTCTCTGGGAAGCCCGATTTTTAATCCTTTGGCGTCCTTGACAAGAGCTTTTGTGTAATCCGGAACTTCTATATTAACTGATGTGGAATCAAGAGGATCATAACCGGCAATTGCGCCGAGCAAAATAGCATTATCCTCAACTGTTTTTGTGATGGGACCAATTTGATCCAGACTTGATCCGAACGCCACCAGCCCGAACCGGGAAACCCTGCCATAGGTAGGCTTCATTCCGACCACCCCGCACAAAGACGCCGGCTGACGTATGGAGCCTCCTGTGTCTGTTCCTAACGAACAGATGGCCTCATCGGCAGCAACGCATGCAGCAGAGCCTCCGCTAGAGCCTCCCGGAACGCGGCTTAAATCCCAGGGGTTTACCGAAGGATGATAAGCCGATGATTCGCAAGAAGAACCGAATGCAAATTCGTCCATGTTGCACTTGGCAAAAAGATATGCGCCGTTTTCTTTTAGCTTACGGACTACCGTCGCATCGTACGGAGGAATATAACCTTTTAGAATCTTTGACGAGCATGTCGTTTCCCAGCCATCCGTACAAATATTATCTTTAATTGAAACGGGAACTCCCCAAAGCTTTTGTCCGGGTTTCGGAGATTTATCAGAAAAATTTTTCCCGTTAGGATTAAAAGAGAGATAAGCCTTCACTTTTGGATCAATTTCCTTTGCCCGGAGCGAAAGCGACCCAACAAGAAGATCGAAATTTTCTTTGCTAGAAAGATACCTTTGAGACTCTTTCAAAGTCATTCGGAACAGATCTTGAGCCATCCTATGCCTCTTCGATAACCTTGGGGACTTTAAAAAATTTTCCCTCGACTTTAGGTGCAAACTTCAAAAGCTGATCCCGCACGGGCCAAGCTTTGACAATATCTTTTCGGTAAACATTTTCGAGATTCAGCACATGACTGGTAGGCTCAATCGCCTTTGTGTCGAGCTCATCTAGCTGAGCAACATAATTGAGAATGCTTTCCAGATCTTTGTTGAGCTTCTCTTTCTCATTCTCTTTGAGATTCAGACGGGCTAATTGGGCAACTTTAATAATATCCATTTTCATAGAATAATCTCTTTTTTGAGTTCTGACTAGGACGTTCTTATGTCCTGTAATTTACGGCAAAGTAAGAGAAAGTCCTTAAGAAAAAGCGTTTCGGCCCTCTGCGAAGATTTAATTGCGCTTTTTTCAAGCAAATCGTTCAATTCAGGCTTTTCAAGATTACAAATCTGTGCATGAAACAGACAATTGAGAATATTCTTACGCCTTTGACTGAAGGCGGCCTTAACGATTTCGAGGAAAAATTTCGGAATCACGCCGGTCTTTTTTATCTCGTTCGGTAGCCGGAAATTTAAACGGATCACCGTGGAATCAACCTTAGGACTCGGCATAAAAGACTTCTTTGAAACATTCATGATGCGCTCTGCTTCAGCAAAGAATCGTACCGCAACCGTCAATCTTCCATATTCCGGCGTTCCGGGAGTTGCAAGAATACGATCAGCCACTTCCTTCTGAACCATTAATATCGCTGAAGTAATATTTGCACATTGTTCGAAAAGCCTGAAAATCAAGGGGGATGTCAGATAATAAGGAAGGTTTCCAACAATTCTTACTTTTCTTGACGCGAAATACTTATTGAAATCAAATTTCAGAATATCATCTTCAATTACTTTAAAATTGTCTTTATACACTCCGAGTTCTTTTTCCAGGATGGCTATTAAATTTCTGTCCCGTTCAACCCCCACAACATACGCTCCGCGCCCCAAGATAACTGAAGTAAGCGCCCCCAATCCCGGACCTATCTCGACAATAATCTCCCCTTTTATTGGATCTAGGACATCAACAATATTTCGAATGACATTCTCATCCAAAAGGAAATTTTGACCCAAAAGTTTAGACGGTCTAATTGAGTATTTTTTTAGAAGATCGCGCTGCTTCATGGAATCGTTATATTATTTCTTTGAGGAAAGTTTGATAGCAAGCTCAATAGCTGCCAACATTGGGCGGTGGTCAGCTTTGTTTTGATAGGCGATATCAAAAGCCGTGCCGTGATCTGGCGAAGTGCGTATAAAAGGCAGTCCGACAGTCAGATTTACACCGTTGTAAAAAGCAATCATTTTGAAAGGGGCTAACCCCTGATCATGGTACATCGCCACAACGGCATCCCACTTTCCTTCCCACAATTCTCTGAAAATTTCATCTCCCGGAATGGGGCCGGCAAGATTGCTAATTCGCCTTTTGCATTGCCGCACTGCCGGAGCAATGATGCTTTTTTCCTCAATTCCAAATTCACCGCCATGGGGATTCAAAGCCGAAACCCCAATTCTAGGATGTTTAATACTAAAAAGATGCTTCAGGGTTTCATAGGTCAGCTCGATTTTTTCTATAATTTTTTTCTTGCTCAATTCATGACTGACCCGTTTTAAGGGAAGATGCATTGTGACCAGCGACATTTTCAACTTCCCGGCAATAAACATCATAGCGACCCGTTTAGCACCTGCGCGGCTTTTTAAATAATCTGTATGCCCGTCAAAAGAAGGTAATACTTTTTGAATCGCCGCTTTGTTTACCGGAGCTGTAACCAACGCGTCCGCAAGCCCTTTCAAGCAAATATCAACACCCAGATCAATAGCCTTTAATGCCAGATGTCCATTTCGACTAGAAATTTCTCCGATTGAAAAATTTACTTTTTTCCCGGCGTCCGGATCACACACGGCAATCCGGCCGCTTTCAAAATCTTGCCGGTTAAAATCCCTTGCGTTCAATTGCGTAAATTTAAGATTTGCTCTAAGTTTTTTATTGAAATGCTCCGGAACAGACAAACTTCCGACCAACACAAAGAAAATATTTTTGCCTAATGAGGTCTTCTTTATTTCCCGTATGGCTTTAACTGTGACCTCGGGTCCGATACCGCCCGGGTCTCCTAGAGTAATTGCTATGGTTATCGATTTCATTGAGGGTGGGACTAGCAAAATATAGCTAGCGGATAGAAATGTATGCCTTTTCTTTTAAATCTCTCATCCACTCATCAAAGCGCTTTTTGGCTTTATCCCTGTAAATGATCTCCTGGATCTCCAACCGGACCTCATCGAGATTTTTCTTCTTACCTTCCTGCTTTTCATCCACTTTGAAAATATGATACCCGATTTCCGTTTCAATGATAGGAGATATATCTCCAGGATTTAGAGCAAAAATAACCTGATCGATATCCCGGGCCATTTCTCCCCTGCCCACGTACCCTAAGTCACCGCCGCTCGGCGCATTATAATCTTCCGAATGCGCTTCAGCGATTTTAGCAAAATCGGCATTTTTTTTAAGATCCGCCAAAATCTGCTCTGATTTGAGCTTTGCCTCCTCATCTTTTTTCCCCTGCTTATCAGGCGCTTTGCGAACTGTAATTGATCTAAGTTTTATTTTTTCCGGCTGATTGAATTCCTTTTCATGTGCCGTATAAAAATCTTCAATTTCTTTTGGGGATACAAGGATCTTATTTTTAATCTCCATAATATGAAGACGGCGTATCGCCAACTGTTGCCGGTATTTTTCTTTGAGTTTAGTTTCCGTCAACCCTTGTGCAACAATCATTTTGTTAAAGTCTTCTTCGTTTTTAAATCTTCTTTTAAATTCCAACACGCGTTCTTCAAGCTCATTTTCCAAGATTTCGATTTTTCTTTTCTTCGCCTCTTGATAAACAAGTTTGTCTTCTATCAGCTGGTTAAGAAGATTCCTGCGCGCCTCATTCAATTTGACGGCAAGATCTTCACCCTTAATTTGAGTACGCATCTGCTCAAACCATGGCCGGAGTAAAATATCCACTTCCGACTGGGTAATTACTTCATCATTCACGACGGCAACAACACGGTCGACAATCTCTGCAAACAGGGTTTGGCCATAAAACAAAATGGCAAGAATGGGGATAAACATCAGCGGAAGCTTTCTCATACCGGTATTCTCCATCTTCGCTATTTCGTTTTCAATTTCTTTTTCTCTTCGTCAATTGTCTGCTGAAGGAGCCGGCAATATAAGTCAAAGCCTACCTGATAGATAAAGCCGCTTTGCTCCGAACCTAAAATATTGCCTGCCCCTCTGATTTCAAGGTCTTCCATAGCTATTTTGAAGCCGGATCCAAGTTCTGTGAAGCGTTCAATAGCCGAAATTCTCTTTTCGGCATCTTCGGTCATCGTGTAATTTTTTGGTACGACAAAATATGCATAAGCCTTCCTTCTTTCCGCAAAACGCCCTACCCTGCCTCTAAGCTGATAAAGATCCGCGAGCCCAAAAGTATCCGCTCGATTGACTATGATCGTGTTGGCATTAGGAATATCCAGTCCGGATTCAATAATATTAGTCGCAATCAGGCAATCAATTTTTCCGTCAATGAACTGAATCATCACTTCTTCTAATGCTTTGGGCGGAAGCTGTCCGTGGCCAACGGCAAATCGGACTCCCGGTATCAGTTGCTCCAGTTTGTCATGTGTTTTTTCAATAGATTGAACACGGTTATGAACGAAATATATTTGTCCTTTCCTGCGTATTTCTTCTAGCACAATATCTTTTATCCTGTTTTCGTCAAAATGAATGATTTCTGTATGAACCGGGAGGCGCGTTTTCGGCGGCGTGTTGATCGTTGACATATCCTTTGCGCCAAGCAGTGATAAATACAATGTGCGTGGAATGGGTGTCGCCGTAAGCGTTAGCACATCCACCATTTCCCGCAAATGCTTCAACCTCTCCTTATGTCTCACGCCGAACCTCTGTTCCTCATCTATGATAACAAGTCCTAAATTTTTGAACCGAATATCATGGGATAAAAGCCTGTGTGTTCCTATGACAATATCCACAAGCCCTTCTTTCAAGTCACCGACAATGCGTCTTTGCTCTCCTTTAGACTGGAATCTTGAAAGTGCTTCAACTCGCATTGGAAAATTTTTCACACGGCGGGAAAGTGACAAATAATGCTGTTCTGCAAGAACTGTGGTCGGAACCAGAAAAGCTACCTGCCTCTGGCTCATTACTGCTTTGAACGCTGCGCGCATTGCAACCTCAGTTTTCCCAAACCCGACATCTCCACACAAAAGCCTGTCCATCGGTTTTTCCGCCTCCATATCTTTTCGCACTTCGTCCCAGGCTTTATTCTGATCCGGAGTCTCCTCAAATGGGAATTCTTCCACAAATTTCATCATCCACTCCCCGTCAGGGGCGCACTTCAAGCCCCTGAGCAAATTTCTTTTGGCCTGAAGTTCCAAAAGCTCATGAGCTAAACTTTTAATCGCAAGCCGCGTTTTTTCTTTGATTCGCGTCCAATCTTTCGTATTAAGGCGCGACAGTGCTGGTGATTTACCTCTCAGCCCGATATACCGCTCCATCATACTGATTTCGGATGGATCAAGGTATAAGATCTCCTTGTCTGCGAATTCTAAAGCGAGATAACGTTTTGCCTCTTTCGCAATTTTCAATTGTTTTGTACCAACAAATTTTGAAATGCCATACTTCAAATGGACAACATGATCACCTCGGCGGATATTAACGAGTCCCTCCAGAGGTTCCTTCTCCTCGATTTCCTCTTCATACCTGGACAATCGTTTTTCATAAATTTCACTGAGAGGAATAATTCGAACGGAAGGATATGAAGTAAATGTTTTAGAGCTCACCGGCGAAAAGTCACGGATGCTCTCTACTTCCTCCATCTGATAGGAAATCCGGACGGGATATTTATAGGTAAGCGGAAAAATATCCAGAAGAAAGCCGCGGAAAGCAAAGTCTCCCGGACGGGAAACATAGTCTTTCTCAATATATCCCAGCGCTCTGAGCTGGTCTTTGAGCAATTCATGCGGGATTTTATCCCCTACTGAAATACGTAACACTTTATAATCAAGAGACATAATGAAAAAGAATGACAGGAAAGAATAAAAAAAACAAGGAAGGAATTATTTTAAAAACTCACCGATGCGGGAAAGGCCTTTTTTGATATTTTCATCTGATGTGGCAAAACTAAGGCGGATGTGCTGATCGCTTCCAAAAACATCCCCCGGCACAACGGCCACAAGATTTTTCTCAAGAAGTTTTTCAGCAAAAACACCGCTGGTCATGCCGGTTTTTGAAATATTGACAAAAAAGTAAAACGCCCCGTCCGGCATGCAGTAAGAAAGTTTTGAAATTTTACTCAATTCTTGGGCCATCAGATTGCGTCTTTTTTCAAAAACTTTGCACATTTTTGATATTTCTTCCTCGCCCTTAGCAATTGCGTCTACCGCCCCGTATTGGGCAAATGTATTCGGATTCGAAGTAGAATGGCTTTGCAAATTATCCATTTTATCGACAATTTCCTTCGGACCAGCCAGATAACCAAGACGCCAGCCCGTCATCGAATAAGCCTTGCTCATGCCGTTCACAGTTAAGGAAAGTTCTTTAATTTGAGGATTAAGGGCGGCAATGGAAGCATGTTTTTTTCCATCATAAATCAGCTTTTCGTAGATCTCGTCGCTGATCACAAAGAGTTGATGTTTAACGGCAATTTGGGCGATTTCTTCGAGCTCTGCTTTGTCATAAATGATCCCGGTCGGATTCGAAGGCGAATTAATGACAATCACTTTTGTCTTAGGCGTGATTTTACTCTCAAGTTCTTTTGCGGTTACTTTAAACCGAGCAGATTCTTTGGTGTCGATAAAAACAGGCTCTCCTCCCGCTAAGCGCACCATTTCCGGATAACTAAGCCAAAAAGGGGATGGGATAATAACCTCATCCCCTTCATTCAAAAGCACCTGAAACGCATTAAAAAGAGAGTGCTTTGCTCCGTTAGAAATAATAATTTCCTCCGGTGTGTATTTGAGATGATTGTCTTTATCAAGCTTTAAAATAATTGCTTTTTTCAATTCGGCAATGCCGGAAGAAGGAGAATACTTGGTCATTCCTTTTTTCAAGGCGGTGATGGCGGCTTCTTTGATGAACTCAGGCGTGTCAAAATCAGGCTCACCGGCTCCGAAGGAAACCACATCCAGCCCCTGCTGCTTCATTTTTTTTGCTTTATCGGTGATCGCGAGGGTTTGAGAGGGCTTTATCAGTTCAATGCGGCGTGAAAATTGAATTGTTTTCATAAAATCCGAGGGTAGGTTGAAAAGAAGTTATTTATCGCCTTTTAGGAATTTTCTCAGCGTTGTTAGAAAACCTCCTTTTTTCTTTTCTTCTTCAGGTTTTTCCACCTCCGCTTTCTCTTCCTTTTTCTGCTTTTTTTCTTTCTTTTCTTCTATTCTTTCCTTCTTTACGGGAGTAATAGATTCCCACTTCTTTTTTTCCTTTTTTAACTGTTCCGGCTTTACTTCTGACTTGCCTTTTATTTTTGGCCGCGGTTTTGGTTCCTCGAGCTCGATAGCTTTGGTTAATTCCAAAAATACCATTTGCGCTCCGTCACCGGGCCTGTTTCCATCCCTGATAATCCGCGTATAGCCGCCCTTTACATCACTGAACGCAGGGGCAACCCTTTCAAAAAGCCTTCTGGCTATATTCTCAGAATATAGCGCTGAAACAACCTGCCGCCTTGCGTGCAAGGTGTTCCGCTTTGCAAGCGTAATCAAGTGCTCAGCCAGCCGGCGCGCTTCTTTGGCTCGGTCAACGGTTGTACGGATTCGCTGATGTTCCACCAATCCCTCAACAATATGAGCCAACATGGCCCTGCGATGTGATGTTGTTACGCCTAATTTGGCTGTTTTACGCCGGTGTCTCATGTTTTTTAGTTAACCTTTTCTGAATGTCCATTCCAAGACCGAGCCCCATGCCAGTCAGAATGGCGTTGATTTCACTCAGTGATTTTTTGCCGAAATTTTTATACTTCAGCATCTGCGCTTCCGTCTTTTGGATCAAATCACCGATCGTTTTAATATTAGCGGCTTCAAGACAATTAGCGCTTCTTACGGAAAGCTCGAGTTCGGAAATAGGTTTATTGACCATATCCATAAACTCCTTATCCACTTCCACTTCCTCTTCCTCTTCTTCCACCGGAATTTCGCCGTAATTGACAAAAATATCCAGGTGCCGTTGAAGAATATTCGAAGCGTACAGCATACACTCTTCAGGAGTGAGCGCTCCATTAGTCCAGATTTCAACAATCAGCCTGTCATAATCGGTTGTTTGTCCGACCCGCGTTTCTTCCACATGGTAATTCACCTTTTTTACCGGAGAAAAGATTGAATCAATAGGGATTACGCCAATGGGATTGTCTTCCTGCTTGTTTCTGTCTGCGGGGACATAACCTCGTCCCTTTGCAATTTCCATTTCCATGGAAAACTTAACATCTTTTGTCAACGTGCATATGTGAAGATCTGGATTGATGATCTCAACCGTCTCGTCAGTTTGAATATCACGCGCTGTAACTTCCCCTTTCTTCTTAATATTGATTGAGATTTTTTTCTGCCCTTTAGAGTGGTACTTGAGCACAAGCCTTTTCAAATTCAGAATAATTTGAGCCGTGTCCTCTAAAACACCATCCAAAGATGAAAACTCGTGCAGGGCGCCCTCGATTTTTACTGAAGTAACCGCAGTCCCCTCAATTGAAGAATATAGGACTCTTCTAAGTGAATTACCGATTGTGGTCCCAAATCCTTTTTCAAACGGTTCAGCAATAAATTTACCGTAAATAGGTGTGAGAGTGTTCTTGTCACACTCAAGGCGCTTCGGCATTTCAAATGTTTTCCAGCGAATTCCCATTTTTACGTCTCCTTCTTCTTAATTTTTAGATGCCAAAAAATTGATCCGATAAAGAGCGGATAACGATTATTTTGAGTACAACTCAATAATCTGCTGCACTTCGACAGGCAAGCCGGCATCCTGTTCTTCCGGCATACGCACAACTTTCGCCACAAGTTTCTCACGGTTGAGCTCTAGCCAGCCGGGAACTGCGTGGTCCTGCCGCTTTTCAAGAGTCACCCTAACGCGTTTTTCAGTTGTCTCTTCCTTGCGAAGAGTTATTTCATCTCCCTGCTTAACTAAAAAGGAGGGAATATCCACGAGTACTCCATTCACAAACACTTTTTTATGACGAACCATCTGACGTCCTTCACTGCGTGAGGCAGCCCAAAGCAGTCTGTATACGGTATTATCCAGGCGACGCTCCATCAATTGGACAAGACTGTCGCCCGTTACCCCTTTCATCCTGGATGCTTCATGAAAATTTTTTCGAAACTGGCGCTCAAGAACTCCGTAGAACTTTTTCATCTTTTGCTTTTCTCTGAGCTGAATACCATAATCGGAAAGTTTAGTGCGTGCCTTACCATGCTGTCCAGGAGCGAAATTCCTCTTTTCTATAGCGCATTTGGCAGAAAAACAGCGCATCCCCTTGAGGTACAATTTTATTCCCTCTCTGCGGCACAGCTTGCATTTTGCTTCAATTAGACGTCCCACTAATTTCTCTCCTCTCTTATTGATTCCTCTGAAATTTTACAAACAAACTTAAACTCTTCTGCGCTTGGGCGGCCTGCATCCATTGTGAGGAATCGGCGTACAATCTTTTATTGCCGTAATGCTCAATCCGGCAGCCTGAAGAGCACGAATAGCTGATTCTCTACCTGACCCGGGGCCCTTGATAAACACCTCGACCTCCTTGAGACCCAGTTCAATGGCTTTCTTTGCCGCCTGCTCGGAAGCAACCTGAGCTGCAAATGGTGTCGACTTTTTAGACCCTTTGAATCCGGCGGCTCCAGCGCTTGACCAGCACACAGCATTTCCTTTTGGATCCGTAATCGTTACTATCGTGTTGTTAAATGTAGCCTGAATATGCGCCACACCTTTTGTGATCCCTACTAGCTTTTTGCCTTTTTTAGCCATCGTTACATCATCTCCTTAAATAGGTATTTCAGAACATCATCCGGGCGAAGGGGCTGCCTTTTTCAATCCGCCGATAGTTTTGCGCGGTCCTTTTCGCGTGCGCGCATTCGTATGACTTCTCTGTCCTCTTACGGGGAGTCCCTTCAGATGACGGGATCCCTTGTAACATTTAATATCAATCAATCTCTTAATATTTTGTTGAACCTCACGGCGCAAATCTCCCTCAACTTTATAACCACCTTTTTGAATAACGGAAGTAATCGCCGAGATCTCTTTTTCGGTTAAATCTTTTGCTCGCTTGTCATGGCTAACACCCGCTTCATCCAGCACTTTTCTGCCAAGAACAGGGCCAATTCCATAGAGATAGCGGATCGCAACATCCATTCTCTTTTCTTTCGGAACATCGATACCAAGTAGACGGGGCATATGTTTCCTCTTTAGGCCTTTCTATCCCTGCCGCTGCTTATGTTTCGGATTTTCACAGATGATGTAAACAATCCTGCGGCGACGAACAATCTTGCACTTATCGCAAATTCTTTTTACTGAACTTCTTACTTTCATTGTTTTTATTCCTTTATTTCACTCGGAACGTGATGCGTCCTCTGCTTAAATCATATGGAGACAATTCCACTTTCACCTTATCACCCGGAAGAATTTTTATATAATGCATTCTCATTTTACCCGAAATATGCGCCAACACCTTATGTCCGTTGTCTAGCTGCACTCTGAACATTGCGTTAGGCAGCGGTTCAATGACAATTCCTTCAACTTCAATGGCATCTTCCTTCGGACTCAATGTTATTTATCTCCTCACTGTTTCAATTCTTTTCGAACCGCGTCAATACCTCAGGTCCATTCTTAGTTAAAGCAATAGTTTCTTCGTGATGAGCGGATAAGCTTCCATCCACTGTTACAACCGTCCATCCGTCTTCCAGAATTCTTACCTTATGCGTACCGACATTCACCATCGGTTCAATAGCAATCACTAACCCCTCTTCAATGAGCATTCCTTTGCCCTTTTCCCCATAGTTAGGAACTTGCGGGTCTTCGTGAAGAGCGCGGCCTATTCCATGCCCCACAAAATCTCTTACAACGCTGTAGCCGCTGCTTTCAATGTACTTCTGAATCGAATTTGACAAATCTCCGATTCTGGATTTAGCAGTAAATGCTTTAACACCTTCAAAGAGCGACTGTCTTGTAACTTCAATCAAATTTTGGGTCTCAGTGGGAATTCGACCAATCGGCCAAGTCCTGGCTGCATCACTATAATAGCCTTTATACCTTACTCCCATATCAAGACTGAGTATATCGCCTTCTTTAAGTACTTTATTATAAGAAGGTATCCCATGCACCACTTGCTCATTTACTGAAGTGCACACAGTGGCTGGAAAACCATAATAACCGAGAAAGGCCGGCTCAGCGCTCCGCGAACGAATTATTTTCTCAGCCCTTAAATCGATGTCCTTTGTGGTAATTCCGGCTTTTATGAAATCTTTGAGTGTTACAAAAACCTCTTTCAGAATTTCAGCGCTTTCGCGCATAATCGCTATTTCACGTTCGGATTTCAAAGAAACCATTTTAAGCAGTGGCAGCTGATTTCAAAACGTCCTGCAGCCGCTTGTCCAGATCCTCTACTTCCAAATCCGCATTCACTTCTTTCAGTAGGCCTAATTTTTCGTAATAATTGACCAGCGGCTGCGTATCTTTTTCGTACACTTCCAGCCTTTTGCGTATCGTACTTTCCTGATCATCTTTTCTTTGTATGAGCGCTTCGCCACACTTGTCGCAAATATCTTTCTTTTTTGGCGGCATATTGACTGCATGATAATTTGCGTTACATTTCGGACATATTCTACGTCCGGTGAGGCGTCTTAAAATCGTGCTTAACGATGCCTTAAAATCAATCACCGCATCCAGGGAAATTCCGACCTGAGAAAGAGCTTTGCCAAACGCCTCGGCTTGTCCGAGCGTTCTTGGAAAACCATCGAGGATAAAACCGCGCTTCGTGTCTTTTTCTTGAAGACGCTCTTTCACCATCTGAATGACAATAGCATCAGGAACTAGTCCGCCTGACTCTACATAGGCTTTCGCTTTCATACCTATTTCAGATCCATCCTTGATGCGGGCTCTAAGAATATCTCCGGTGGAAATATGAGGAATTTTGTATCGCTCGCTTAATATTTTTGCGTGCGTTCCTTTCCCAGCTCCCGGAGGTCCAACAAACACAAGCCTCATCTACGCCCCTTAATTTTCCCTTTTTTCAAAAAGCCCTCGTAATGTCTCATGAGCAATTGCGATTCAATAGCTTTGGCCGTATCAAGTACTACACCCACTATAATCAAGAGACCCGTTCCGCCAAAGAAACTGGCGATAAGAAACGGAATGTTTAGGACTTTAGGCGAAGCAATTACACTTGGTATTAATGCAATGATGGCAAGAAAAATAGCACCGCTGAACGCGATTCTTGTCATCGTATAATCTAAGGAGTCCGCAGTATTCTTTCCGGGCCTAATCCCCGGAATAAAACCGCCGTATTTTTGCAAATTGTTAGCAACATCAATAGGGTTAAAAGTGATCGCTGTATAAAAAAAAGTGAAAAATATGATAAATAATGCATACAACGTTTCATATACCCAATGGCCGGGACTTAGAATTTGTACAGCATGCTGTACCCAATCGGCCCTAACAAAAGCCCCTATTGTGGCCGGAAACAAAATTACAGATTGGGCAAAAATAATAGGGATAACACCGGCCTGGTTCACTTTGAGAGGAAGATAGGTGCTTCCCCCGCCATACACCCTATGGCCCCGCATTTGTTTAGCGTATTGCACTTGAATTCTTCGCTGACCTTGAATGATTGCAATAACGCCCAGGACCACGGCTACAAATAACACCATCATTATTGCCAGTTTCCAATACGGCAGCTGTTGTCTGGCTAGATCAAAAGGCGAAATCAAAACAAAAGTCTGCCAGAGTGCCGTGGGAACCGATTCAAGAATACCTACGGTAATCAAAATTGACATTCCGTTTCCGATACCGCGCTGGTCAATTTGTTCCCCAAGCCACATAATAAAGGCTGTACCCGTAGTTAATGTCAAAATCGTCATTAATCTGAATCCCCATCCCGGATGCGGAACAATCACCATCCCCTGAAACGCATTTGGATTTTCAAGCCACAATGAAATAAAAAAGGTCTGGATAATTCCCAGGATCACTGTGGTGTAGCGTGTATATTGGATGATTTTCCTTCGCCCTTCTTCGCCGCCCTCTTTCGCGAGCTTTTCCAGATGAGGAATCACTACTGTCAGCAGCTGAAGAATAATAGATGCGGAAATGTAGGGCATGATGCCCAACGCAAAAATCGTTGCTTTCTGAAGCGCACCTCCAGAAAACATTCCCATTATGCCAAAGAGCGTTCCACCGGGCGTGTGAGAGATACTCTGAAAAAAACGGCTAAGCGCGAATCCGTCTATTCCCGGTGTCGGCACATATGCGCCAATTCGATAAATGATAATGATGCCCAGGGTGAAAAGAATCTTGCTTCTTAATTCCGGTATTTTAAACGCGTTTGCAAGCGCTTGTATCATCGAGCACCGTCAAAAATTCAGCCGACTTGTATTATGGTTATTTTTCCGCCAACTTTTTCAATTTTTTGTTTCGCACTCGCACTAAAAGCGTGCGCCTCCACTTCGACGGCTGATTTGATATCACCGTCACCCAATACTTTAAGGCCGTCCTTGATACGGCTTACAAGTCTCAACTCCAGTGCTTTTTTAGGGTCAATCTTTTTTTCTCCACTTTGTGAAATTTGATTAATATTGATTACTGCAAATTTCTTTTTGAAGGGAGAGTTAAACCCGCGTTTCGGCACACGACGGATAAAAGGCATTTGTCCGCCTTCAAATCCGGGAAACCAGCCTTTCCCCTGCCCCGAGCGAGCTAATTGTCCTTTATGCCCCTTAGTAGATGTTTTTCCGTGACCAGATCCGGGACCGCGTCCTAGTCGCTTTTTCCTTTTATTGTGAGGGAGTTTTGCTTTCATAATTTTTACTTTTGCTCTTTCTGATTCTCTTTTTTCTCGTTGATCTTAGAAACAGCATTCACCGGTAAAGAAGCACTGATCAAAGACTGGAAACCCTGCAATGACGCCCTTAAAACATTAATCGCATTGTTTGTTCCTAAACTTTTAGTAAGAATATCTTTGATTCCAACCGCTTGGCATAGCGCCCTCACTGCTCCTCCGGCAATAATTCCAGTCCCTGGAGCGGCAGGTTTCATGATCACCCTTCCTGCACCATATCTGCCAATGACTTCATGCGGAATTGTTGTGCCCTTGATGGGAACTTTAAAGGTGCTTTTTCTGGCCCGTAGAGTTCCTTTTCTGATCGCATCTGCGACCTCATTAGCCTTGCCAATGGCAAATCCGGCCTCTCCGTTGCCATTACCAATCACAACCAGAGCCGCAAAAGAAAAACGTTTTCCGCCTTTCACTACTTTCGAGCAACGATTTACGGAAATTACTTTCTCATAAGCTTCATTCTGCACCGGCGAAAAAACACCCGACTCCTCTCCGCCTTCAGCAGCTTTTTTGAGAGCATCCGTAACCTTTACATTTTTGTTTACATCTTTATTAGGCTTTGCCGGTTTTTCTCTTGGAATTCTTACCATATGACGTCTCTAGATTCCTTACTTTAAGTTATGATTAAAATTCTATTCCTGCCTTACGCAGACTGTCTGCCAAAGCTTTGATTCTTCCGTGATACAGATTACCCCCGCGGTCAAACGAGATTTTTTTGATCCCTTTTGCTAAGGCCTTCGGACCAAATAACTCTCCCAGTTTAACAGCCGCTTGAACATTGCCTGACTTCTTAACGTGCTTTTTGAAATCTTTATCCTGAGTCGAGAATGCAAACAGCGTCTTCTGCGACATATCATCTATAAACTGACAATGAAGATGATTGAGTGAACGATGCACTGAAAGACGGGGGCGATCCGCAGTTCCGAACACCCTTTTCCGGATTCTCAGATGTCTTTTAAATTTTGATATTTTCTTCCGGGTAACTTGTGCCATGTGATTATCCTACTGCTTTTCCTTGCTTGCGGCGAATTTGCTCCCCTTTATAACGAACGCCTTTGCCTTTATAAGGTTCCGGTTCAAACAGACGCCGTATATTTGCAGCGACCTGTCCTACCAAATATTTATCAACCCCTTTCACAACAACCTGAGTCGGCTTCGGAGTTTCTACTTTTATACCGGTTGGAACTGGAAATTCTATCGGATGAGAATAACCCAATGCAAAAGATACTGTGTTAGGTTTCGCCTGTGCTCTAAATCCGACACCTTCAATTTCCAGCTCACGGATAAATCCATCCGTAACACCGACAATTGCATTTTGAATTAAACTTCTCACGAGTCCGTGTAAAGCGCGGTCTTCTTTAATATCAGATTGGCGCTCAACAACGATCTGCTCTTTAGCCACATTTAACTTGATAGCAGGATGAATTTCGACATGATGCTTGCCTTTTGGCCCTTCGAAGTTGAGCACACGGCCGGACATCTGCACTTTTACGTTTTGAGGCACAATTACCGGTTTCTTTCCAATTCTTGACATGTCCAAAATTCCTTTTCTACCAGACTTTCAGCAAAAGTTCGCCGCCCACTTTTTGAGCTTTGGCATCCTTATTGGTGAGTAAACCTTTCGGTGTAGAAACAATCGAAATACCGAAGCCGCCCAGAACACTTGTAATATTATCGCTTGCCACGTACTTTCTTAGCCCGGGTTTCGAAATACGGCTTAAATGCTTGATCGCCGGTTCACTATTATTGTATTTTAGATGCACTCTCAAAAATTTCCTTTTTCCTTCATCAACAACCTTAAAATCCGCAATATAATCTTCTCTCTTTAAAATCGCAGATATATTCTCCAGCATCTTTGAAGAGATGACGGTGATCTTTTCTTTCTTAGCCTTGGAAGCATTTCTCAAGACTGTCATGAAATCTGAAATCGGGTCTGTAACTGCCATGTTTATCTCCTACCAGCTAGACTTTGTAACACCGGGAACAATTCCCTGATTAGCTAATTCTCTAAAACAAATACGGCACATTGCAAAACGCCTCAAATACCCTCTGGATCTGCCGCAAACTTTACAGCGGTTGTATCTCCGAACCGGGAATTTGGGTTCCCGCGTTTGTTTAACCACCAAGCACTTTTTAGCCATATAGTTCCCAATCTCTCTTTTTATTACTTCTTAAACGGAAAGCCGAGCCATTCGAGAAGTTTTTTCGAATGCTCTTTGCTATTACTAGAAGTTACAAACGTGATATCCATTCCCTGGACTTTTTTAATCTTGTCGAATTCTACCTCAGGGAAAATGATCTGCTCCTGAATTCCGATAGAGTAATTGCCGTGATCATCAACAGATTTGTCAGAAAACCCTCTAAAATCACGAATTCTCGGCATCGCGATATTAATAAGCCGGTCAAGAAATTCATACATCCTGTTTCTTCTGAGAGTCACTTTGATTCCAATCGGCATGCCTTCACGGAGCTTAAAAGCTGAAATAGATTTCTTAGCCCGGGTTATCACAGGCTTTTGACCGGTAATAGCAGCGAGTTCTTCAAGCGCATTATCAATTATCTTAATGTCTACAGACCCTTCTTTAATACCCATATTCACAACGACCTTCTCAAGCCGCGGAATAGCCATAACGTTCTTATACCCGAATTCTTTTTTCATGCTCGGAACAACCTCATCGCGATAACGCTTTAAGAGTCGGGGTGTCTGCGCTGCCTGTGTTGCCGTCTTCATCCAATTAACTCCTGCGATTTTTTGCTGATCCTTTTCTTTGTTCCGTCAGCAAGAAAGCTATAACCGATACGGGTTGGCTTTTGCGATGCCGGGTCTATCAGCATTACGTTTGAAATGTGAATCGGCGCCTCCCGGTGAATGATGCCGCCTTTCGGATTTTCACGGGTGGGACGTTCATGCTTTGCCGACAAGTTGATTCCCTCCACCAAGAGTGAGCTTTTTTCGGGAAACACGCGAAAAACTTTTCCCTGCTTTCCTTTGTCTTTGCCGGAAGTTATTTTTACGGTATCGTTTTTTCTTATTTTGAGGCTTTTCATGGTTAAACCACCTCAGGAGCAAGTGAAATTATTTTTGCAAAATCCTTATCGCGCAGTTCCCGGGCAACAGGTCCAAAAATACGGGTGCCTCTGGGGTTCTTCTGATTATCAATCAAGACAATTGCGTTCGAATTAAAGCGCACAATCGTTCCGTCTTTTCTGCGAATCGGATTACGAGTCCGCACAATCACCGCCTTAACAACCTCGCCTTTTTTAACGCCGCCCTCCGGAATCGCTTCCTTCACGTTGGCTGTGATTATATCTCCAACCTGTGCGGTTAATTTATTTTGACGGCCAAGCACTCCTATCATCGATGCTTTTCTTGCGCCGCTGTTGTCGGCAATTTCAAGAATGCTTCTGATCTGAATCATGACTTAATAACCTCAACCACTTTCCATCTTTTTGTTTTTGAAACCGGGCGTGTCTCTCGGATTAAAACCTTGTCACCGGGCTTGGAAACAGACTTTTCATCGTGCGCCTTATACTTCTTATTCAGACTGATAACTTTTTTATATTGCGGATGTTCTGTAAGTCTCTTAACAAGCACCACAACGGTTTTCTGCATTTTGTTTGAAATCACAATGCCCACGCGCTCTTTTTTGTATCTGCGTGCTACAGAATCGGTATTTGAACTTTGATGATTTTTCCCGGAGGAATTATCCATAAATTTACTTCGCCTTCTGCACGGACTTTTCACGGCGTACCGTCAAAAGCCGGGCAATGTCTTTTTTCGTGAAACCCAATTTTGAAACCTGTTCTAGTTTTTGATTTTTTGCTTCGATGCGCAGCTGAAGCAATACCTTTTTAAGGTCGGCAACTTTTGCGTCTATCTCATCCACTGACATGTTTTTTATTTCATCAATTTTCATATACAAATTATCAGACCGCTACAGCGGAATGCCTTTTAATGAACATTGTCTTGAACGGAATTTTATAAGCACACAAACGCATCGCGGAACGAGCCAACTCTTCCGGAATTCCGGCCATTTCAAACAAAATTGTCCCGGGCTTAATCACGCTCACATAATACTCAGGCGCACCCTTGCCTTTTCCCATGCGTGTTTCGGCCGGCTTTTTAGTATAGGATTTATCGGGAAAAGTGCGGATCCAGACTTTTCCGCCGCGTTTCACGTGACGCGTTAATGCAACGCGGGCGGCTTCGATTTGGATCGCAGTCAACCAGCCGCGATCCAGAGCCTTAAGCCCGTATTCACCAAATGTGAGAGAATATCCTCGTGTAGCAATACCTCTCCTCTTTCCACGATGATTTTTGCGAAATTTAACACGCTTGGGCATTAAAGCCATAGCTAATCTACCTTTTCCTCATTAGTTGCTTCATTCTTATCTTTCAAGTCTTCAGATGTTTCCACCGCTATAGTGTCCTCAGCAGGTTCAACACTTTTTTCTGCCTTGCCTCTGATTTCACGCTCCGGCCTTTCTTGACGCTGTTGGCGCTTGCGAAAACGGGTTACTCTCTCTTTGTCTTCTTCGGCTTCTTCTTTTCTGACAAGCACGTCCCCTTTATAAATCCAAACTTTCACCCCAATCGTTCCGTAGGTTGTGAAAGCTTCAGCAAACCCGTAATCTACGTCAGCTCTAAAGGTATTGAGAGGAACTTTGCCTTCTTTATAGCCTTCTGTTCTTGCGATTTCGGCCCCGCCTAATCTGCCGGCACAGAGAATTTTCACGCCTCCGGCTCCTTTAGCTAAGGCACTGGTAACCGCCTTTTTCATGGCCTTTCTGAAAGCAACGCGCTTTTCCATCTGCATCGCTACATTTTCTGCAACAAGTTGGCCGTCAATTTGCGGCGTCTTTACCTCTTTGATATCGATCAGCATTTCGTTCGGAGAAATTTTTGCCAGCTCTTCTTTAATCCGGTCTATTTCCTGTCCGCGCCGCCCGATAATAATTCCGGGCCGGGCTGTAAAAATACGCACTCTTACTTTCCCGGCAAAACGCTCAATTTCAATATTGGCAATACCCGCGAAGCCCAAAGCCTTCTTGATATGCTTTCTGATTTTCAAATCTTCATGCAGAAAACGTGTGTAATCTTTTTTCGGTGAGAACCACTTTGCTTTCCAGGATCTTATGTATCCAAGTCTTAATCCGTAAGGATGTGCTTTCTGTCCCAAGTTCCTCTCCTATGCTGACGCTTTCGCCGTCTTTTCTTTCTTTTTGCCTGCGCTTAAAATCTTCTTTTTAGATTCTGGCTTTTCAGCAACAGGCTGAATCTTGTCATCAAGAGCTTTCACATTTTCTCCCAACACTAAGGATACATGCGTTGTTCTCTTCACAATTCTGTCCGCACGGCCCATTGAACGGGTCATGATTCTTTTAAAGCTGGGGCCTCCGTCGGCCCGTACTTCTTTGACGAAAATCTTGCTATCATCCATCTTTTTTTGTTTGGCGCTAGCAAGGGCGCTTTTGAGAACCTTTTCGACAATCCGCGCACTTTTCTTATTTAAAAGGCGCAAGTGAGACAAAGCCGTGTAAGCCGGCTTGCCTTTTATCGCCGTAAGAACCATCCTCACTTTTCGCGGTGCCATTCTGATATATTTAATCGTAACTTTTGTTTCCATGTTTCAATTCCTATTTCGCCGCAGTAGCAGCCGCTTTGGCTTTGTCTTGAGAAGCGCTGTGTTTTCTGAATGTTCTGGTCGGGGCAAATTCGCCAAGCTTGTGACCCACCATATTTTCCGTTACGAAGACATTGGCAAAATCTTTCCCGTTGTGTACCGAAAACTGTACCCCGACAAATTCAGGGATGATTGTTGATCTACGACTCCAAGTTTTAATCGGCTTTTTGTCACGGCGATCTGTTGCCGCTTTGACTTTTCCTATAAGCTTTTCATCCACAAATGGGCCTTTATGCTTTGATCTTGGCATCTTTAAGCTCTCCGATCCTTAACAATATACTTGTTCGTATTTTTGTTTCTCGTACGTGTTTTGTATCCGCGCGTAGGAAGCCCCCAGGGACTGACTGGATTGCGGCCGCCGGAAGTTTTACCTTCGCCCCCTCCCAAAGGATGATCAACGGGGTTCATTGCAACGCCGCGATTCGCAGGATTCCATCCTAGCCATCTTTTGCGGCCGGCTTTTCCAAGAATAATATTTTCCCTGTCTAAATTGGAACATTGCCCCACAGTCGCGTATGAATCAATCGGAATCATTCTGACTTCCCCGGAAGGAAGTTTGATATGAGCGTATTCTGTTTCCTTAGATAGAATTTGAGCGGCACAGCCCGCTGATCTTACTAATTTAGCGCCTTTGCCAGGAATAACCTCGATGTTATGAACCGGGGTTCCTGGAGGAATACTTCTTAATGGAAGGTGATTTCCAGCTTTAATTTCCCCATTTTCACCGCTTTCAACAACATCACCCACTTTTAATCCATCAGGTGCAAGAATGTAGGCTTTTTCCTTGTCATCCATGTATTCAACTAGCGCTATACGGGCCGAGCGGTTTGGATCGTACTCAATCGTCAATACAACAGCTTTCACCCCATGTTTTTTGCGCAGGAAATCCAGCAAACGGATTCTTCTCTTGTGCCCGCCTCCGCGATGACGGCAGGTAATGTGACCATGAAGATTTCTGCCGCCCGTCCTTTTTTTGATTTCTGTCAGGGGCTTATGAGGCTTGGAGGTAGTGATTTCAGAGAAATCGTACACATTCCCAAATCTTCTCGTTGGTGTTGTTGGTTTAAATTTTATAATTCCCATTATTTTCTCTTCTCAATCAGGGCTTATGCCAAACTCAGTTTTTCGCCTTTTTTCAGAGTGACGATCGCCTTTTTCCAATCAGATTGATAACCCGGCTGATACCGAACACGCTTCAGTTTTCCTTTTGCGCGCTGTGTATTCACACGGACAACATGGACATTGAAAATTTTTTCAACAGCCGCCTTGATTTCACGCTTATTAGAAGTTAACGCTACTTTAAAATAATATTTACGGTCCGCTTCCTGAATGCTGCCTTTTTCCGTTTTCAGCGGTTCTAATATGAGATCGAAATTGGTTTTCATAGATTTACTTTTCTAGAATTCTTTTTTCTAAAAGTCCCAAAGCTTCTTTTTCGATAACCAGATTTTTCCGTCTCAAAACATCATACGCATTAACTTGACCGGCTGACTCAACTTTAAAAGCCTCTCGGATATTCCGGGATGCCAATCTCAACTTATCATCAAGGTTTCCCACCAAACAAAGGGCGCGGGAATTTTCCAATTTAATATTTTTGATTACCTTGGCCAGTTCCTTTGTCTTGGCTTTATTCAGCTTCATGCCGCTTACAACGATTAGATTCTTGTCTTTATTTTTTTGGCTGAGGGCGGAAATAAGCGCGGATGTCTTCATCTTCTCAGGTAATTCTGTGCGGTAACTTCTCGGCTGCGGTCCAAAAATGGTTCCTCCATGACGCCACTGAGGAGCTCTAATAGATCCCTGCCGGGCATTACCCGTACCCTTTTGCTTCCATGGCTTTTTGCCGCCGCCGCTAATTTCACGGCGTGTCTTGGTATCAGCAAGGCCCCTTCTTTTATTACCGGCGTAAGCTTTTAAGACTAATCCCAAGAGACGCGTATTAATGCGTGAAGCAAAAATTGCCGGATTCAGAGTGATTTCCTCTACCGCTTTTCCCTGCTGATCTAAAACTTTAATTTTGTCTGACATGCTTATTCAGCTTTCTTTTCAGTAGAAACTTCTTCTTTACCAGAATCCTGCTTTTCTTCAACTTGCGATTTAGTGGCCTGTTTTTCTTTTTGCGCAGAAGCAAGTTTCCAGGTTTTATCCTTCTTGCCAAATTTTCTTGAATTTTTAATCACGAGAAGATTTCCTTCAACTCCGGGAACTTGCCCCCGGACAATCAAAAGATTTTTATCGGGATTAACGTCTACAACCTCAACATTCTGCAAGGTGACCGGGGAATTACCCATATGTCCCGCAGCCCGCATCCCTTTAAAGACACGCGAAGGAAACGATGAAGCGCCGATTGACCCGGGAACCCTCCCAAACATGGATCCGTGCGATCGCTTACCACCTACAAAATGATGCCTTTTTACGACACCTTGAAAGCCTTTTCCGATGGAAACACCGACAATATCCACATAATCACCCGGCTGAAACGTATCCACCAACACCTGATCGCCGGCATTCAGCCCCTCGGTCTTATCGGTTCTAATTTCTTTCACAAATTTTTTTGACGGCAAATTCTGTTTTTTAAATTGCCCTAAACGCGGTTTAGTCACCCGATTTTCTTTAATGTCCCCAAAACCAAGCTGAACAGCCTGATAGCCATCTTTTTCCTTGGTCCTTACGCGTGTAATTAAGCACGGTCCCGTCTCGATTACAGTTACGGGAACTATAGAACCTTTTGAATCAAAAATCTGCGTCATGCCAAATTTGCGGCCAATAAGTCCAACCATCTTAGAATTACCCCTTGCTTCAGTATTTATAATTTGATTTCTACATCGACACCGGCTGGAAGATCCAACTTCATGAGGGCATCTACAGTTCTTGAAGTGGGCTCAACGATATCAAGGAGTCGCTTATGCGTTCTGATCTCAAACTGCTCGCGTGATTTCTTATCGATGGTAGGCCCTTTAAGCACCGTAAACTTCTCAATTCGTGTCGGCAAAGGAATGGGCCCAACCACGCGCGCTCCTGTCCTTTTGGCCGTGTTGACAATTTCCAAGGCAGACTGATCCAAAATGCGATGATCAAAAGCTCGCAATTTGATTCTTACCTTTTCTTTGCCTTCCGGCATTTTTGTTTGCGGTTTCTTTTCCATTAATTTTCTCTAACGCGAGCCCTAGTCTCTTACTTTATAATTTCGCTGACAACACCGGCGCCGACTGTTTTGCCGCCCTCGCGGATGGCAAATCTCAGTTCCTTCTCCATCGCGATCGGAATGATCAACTCCGCCTCTACCGCCACGTTAT
>Ga0187892_10000370_pt1 | contig 117723 bp, 136 predicted proteins | sample MA1701073metaG_FD_139345 | JGI IMG/M metagenome (GOLD analysis project Ga0187892, IMG submission 139345) | Bio-ooze microbial communities from a basaltic lava cave in the Kipuka Kanohina Cave System on the Island of Hawaii, USA - MA170107-3 metaG ... | reverse complement strand
TTTAACTAATTATGAAATTCCAATACGACTTGCCGCTCTAGCAATATTGGGACTAACATTATACACTACTACAAGATCAATATCTATTGAATGTAAAATTAAAAATTGATAAAAAATGAATAAATTTTCTATAAAGTTCAACAAGAAGAAAAAATTAGGTTTAGTTATTTTATCTGCTGTGGGAATTGGAATTTTATTTACACTATCATTTCAACCTACATCAAATCTAATGAACTCATCATTAGAAGAAAATATTGGCAACATTATCAGGCCTATGGGTAGGGTTTATGGAACCATTAACATTTCTTCAGGCTCACCAATTTTAGGTTCCAGTGAAGCCCCTACTACTATTATTGCCTTTGGGGATTTCCAATGTGCAAGCTGCAAAGATTGGTTTTTAAACACCAAACCAAACATTACAAAAAATTTGATAGAAACTGGAAAATCTAACTTGGTTTTTATTGATGCAGAGCTGTTAGGTGCAGATTCTTTATTGGCTTCTGAAGCAGCATATTGTGCAGAAGAACAGGGCAAATATTGGGAATATCATGGAATTTTGTATTCATCTCAACAGAAAATTGATGATGGGTGGGCTAGCTCTGCAAGCCTAAAGACTCTTGCATTGAATGTAGGATTAGATGAGAGATTGTTTGAAAACTGTCTAGATTCGGGAAAATATGAAAAAAAAGTTAAATTCAATGCATATGAAGCCAAAAAGAACGGAATATCAAAAACTCCTACTTTCATAATACTTGATTCTAAAGGAACGAATCACAAAATTATGGGAAGTGCACCCTATTCTCTATTTGAGGAGATAGTTGACTTGTTCACCCAAAGCAAGTAAGACTACGGTCGGTTGTATGAAAACTGAATTTGTAGAAACTGGCAACCCCTATAGATTGATTTTCTATTAATTTGTTAACCTGCTAACATCTGATCGAAAACTTGTTGAAAAGTAGAATATGGTTGTGCACCTGTAACCAAAATGTAACCACTTTTTTCATTGCCTATAAAAAAGCCTGGTGTACCAGTAACGCCATACGATACACCTTCCTGATAGTCCTTTTTTACCTCATTCAAATATTTCCCAGAACTTAAACACTCGTTGAATTGATTTGTGTTTAATCCTAATTCTTTTGCATATGATTTGAATTCATTTACAACATCTTCTGCTGCTAGACGCTCCCAATTTTTTTGAGTTTGAAATATTTTATCATGATATTGCCAAAACATTCCTTGCTCATCAGCACACTCTGATGCTACAGCTGCTGGAATGGCCCCATTTGGATGAATACTTTCTATTGGGAAATCCCTGTAGACAAATTTTACTTTTCCAGTGTCAATATAGTTTTCTTGAATTAAAGGTAATGTTGTTTCATGGAATCTTTTACAAAATGGACACTGAAAATCAGAAAATTCAACTATTGTTATAGGTGCATCTGGGTTTCCTTTTACAGGATCATCATCTAATGAAACTTGAATTATTTTAGGTGCTGAGGGTTGCTTTGGTTGCTGAACTGGTAGCGGAGATTGTATTGCTGCTTTTTGTGCTGCTCCAAGAATTGCATCTTCTAACTCATTACTACTCAAGCCAGAGTCTTGCATTGTTCCTAAAGAATAACCGCCAAAAAAAGCACCTATTGTTATTGCAATAACAATTCCTTTTATCATTTTGTTATAAGTAGATTTTTTGATTGTAATGTTCTTTTCAACATCAGAAGTAGGCGCCGCTATTTTTTCGTCAGATTTTATATCCTCCGATTCTTTAGAATTTTCCACGTTATTCACAAAAATTAAACTTGAATGATATATAATTAATGAGGTTTACAATTGTAAAGCTAAACTAATTTTCATTACTAAATTGACTACTCATCTCTTTGAACCAAATATGAGAACTAATCTAAGATTAAATATCCAAATTAAATGAGTTAAGGAATGGCTAATCAATCAATTTGGATAGGAATAACTATTGGTGTGTTTTTTGCAGGTCTTGGTATTGGATTTATCGCATTTTCTTCAAACACTGATCAATCAATAAACATGTTCCAGAATAGAAATATGTTTAATCAGATGATGGGACAAAATCCTCAAGCAATGTCTTGGATGATGGAAGATCCTCAACTAAGCCAACAAATGTTTCAACAAATGGTACAAAAACCAGAACAAATGACAGAGTGGATGGCAAAAGATCCAAAGCACGTAGAGCAAATGTCAAAGATGATGAAGGATAATCACGAGTTTATGTCACAGATGATGTCTACAATGATGAATGATCCAGATTTACGATTACAGATGATGGGTCACATGTCAGAAAATCCTGAAGCATTTCAAGAAATGATGAAGATGATTGATGTGGATGGTATGATGATGGGAAACATGTCAAGTCAAGATCAAATGGATCATGTAATGATGAATCCATAATGATTCAAGAAAAATTTTTCAAGCAATCAAAGTCTGAGAGTCCTTTTTCCAAATTTGACGCATTTGGAAAATCCAGTAAACAGCCATTAAGAACAGTAGAAATATTGTAATGTAGGTATGTTCACTCCATGAAAAAGATTGTAATGCACGTACAGACTGTTCTTCTATGACTAATGGTTTACTTGTGACAGGATTAAGCATCATCTCAACAGGAGAAAATTGATCTGTAAGTATAGGTACATCATCAGTTTTTATTTCTAGTTCACTTTTTTGAATATAATGACCTGCCAAGTGACCATTTACGTCATTCTTAACCAGTAGATTGCTTAATTGTTCTTGATTGCTAAGCAAATTCTCATTAAATGCAACTATCATTGTATTTCTTATCATAGGTAATCTATCAGTTGTGGGGTAAACATAGATTGTGGGATAAACCTCTGCCATTGTTTTATAGATTGCTCTGAATAGATCTGACGTGTCTCCTACCAATGAAGTAAGAATATTTGAAATTATTATTCCATCAGGTTTGAGATGTTGGTCTAATAATTGAAAATATTCCTTTGTAAGTAAATGAAATGGAACAAAATCCTGGGAATAGGCATCCAATATAATAACATCATATTTTTTTTCAGTGTTTGATAAAAACACCCTTGCGTCTTCATTAATTATTCTTAATCTTGGGTTTGGTTCCACGTTAAAATACTCTTTTGAAGTTTTAATTACCTCTGGATCAATTTCTACCACGTCTACATTGATTTTAGGATAAGACTTTAGGAAATTTTTTGGACCTGAGAAACCTCCGCCTCCTACAAACAAAACATCTTGCGCATCTGGTTTGGCTAACATACCAATATGGAAATATTTTGTGTATCTAACTACAAGATTATCAGGATTATCTTTTTCCATCTTACTATGAAGCATTCCATCAAGTATTAAGCTCCGATAATTTTGAGTATCGATAACCTCAAGATGACTGTAAGGAGTTTCTTTTTCATAGACTAAATCTCCAGAATGAGAAAAGGCTACTGAAACTAAAGCGGAGGCTGGAAAATAGATGAGAAAAAAAATAATTACCGTTGCAATTTTTGGAATTTTTGGCAATCCTAGTAACGCTGAGACTAATAGAACCAATCCAAGTCCGAATATTATTTGTCTTACCTCAAACTGTTCTATTAAAACGAAAGTAGTAAAGAAGGTTCCAAAAATACTTCCTATTGCTGCAAAAAAGTAAAGATTTCCAGAAACATTTCCTAGATTGTGAAGTGTTTTTGTTCCGATCTTAACAGCGAACGGTGATACAGTTCCTAACAGGATATTGGGAAATAACAGTAAAGGAATTGCGGCTAATATAGGCATGTATGGACTTCCAGTCAAAATCGATGATGAAAATTCTAATGTTGCAGGAGCAATGAAGGGAATAAGAACTATGAAAATTCCTGCAGAAAAAATTAAGGAACAGAACTTTGTAAAACTAGGTTTGTTGTCAGCTAACTTTCCACCAATAATATAACCTATACTTAAACCGCTAAGAATAACTCCAATCAAACTTCCCCATGTTGATATAGAACCCCCAAAAACAGGAATCAAAAGCCTGCTTCCCACAAGCTCCAGTGACATTATCACTATTCCAGTAAGAAAGACGAGTATACTTAATTGCCAATAATTGTTTCTTAGTTTTTGCATGAACAACCAATTAACATTCAATGATATATATCTGAATAATTATTCAAAGTTTTTATAAAGAATATATATTATTATTTTTAGCAAAATCTTTGTTTTCAAAAAATTATTTGTTATGACAAAAATTGTCCGAAACTTGTCTGATTCTAGTTAGTTTACAAATGTAATCTATTATCATTAAATATGTAACTGTATTTTTCAATATATGATAATTTCTGAGCTACTTCTTCTAGAAATAATAGCAGGATTTGTTGAAAAAAATGAATAAATTAAAAATAAAAAATAATTTTTTCATACGACATTTGCTTGTTGGGTCCATTGCGGTTTTGATAACATTTGTCTTTTGGTTAGCACACTATGAATGGGATGAGGAAATGAGACTATGGCGGGCATTTGGTGACGCTGGATATTCTCTACTTTTTGTGACTCTAATTATTGGACCATTAAGTATTTTATGGCCACGTTCAAATTCTTTAGTTCCATGGAGAAGACAAATTGGAATTTGGTTTGGAGTCATGGCAATTGCTCATGGAATTTTAATTGCAGATGGATGGGCGAAATGGGACGTTGCAAAGTTTTTTGGATATGAGTTTGTTCCCCAATTAGACAGAATAGTACGATTAGAACCAGGATTTGGGCTTGCCAATACCTTGGGCTTTGTAGCATTTTTGTGGATTATAGTTCTTACATTAACCTCATCAGATAGGGCAATGAAGTGGTTAGGTGCATCATCTTGGAAATGGATTCATACTGGATCAAATATTGTTTTCTACCTTGTTGCAATTCACACTGCATATTTTCTTTTCATACATTATACAGAATCGTTTCACAAAAAAGTTCCTCCCGAAAGCATATTTATAATTCCGTTTATTGCTATGAGTGTTATAGTTCTCGTCTTGCAAATTTCATCATATGTCAAAGTTGTTAAATCAAAGAATAAACGACTAGTACAATAGTAAATTGTATGATTTTATATTTTGAAATAAATACTTCTCTCATTAATTAATGACAATGGTTAATCAAACTAAATTGGGAATAATTGCAATAGTAATGATTATTCCGCTTGTTTCCTTAGTTATGTGGAATACGAGTCAAACAGTTGAATCATTTGAATCTGATACAAAAACGCAAAAAATCAATGTGTTAGCTTCATTTTATCCTATAGAAGAATTTACAAAAAAAGTTGGTAAAGATAAAGTAAACGTTTCATTATTGGTTAAACCTGGTATTGAACCCCATGATTGGGAACCAAGTATTAAGGAAATTCAAAGAATGCAAGAATCTGATCTGATCATAATTAACGGTCTTGGAATTGAAAATTGGGTAGATGATATTAACACAATAAATTCTGATGTAACATTTGTTGATACTAGTTATGGTATCACGCCGATTAAAGCAAATCCGGAAAATAATTTGGGAATCCTTACAGATGAATCAAGAGAATTCACTAATGACCCACACATTTGGCTTAATCCCATCACTATAAAAGTACAGGTACAAAATATCGCCAATTCACTTATTGAATTAGATTCCGAAAATAGAAATTATTATCAAAAAAATGCAGATTCTTACAAACTTGAACTTGATATTTTAGATAAGAAAATAAGAGATGAACTATCAAAATGTGAAAAAAAAGACTTTTTTGCCTTTCATAATGCCTTTGCATATTTTTCACAAGAATATGGATTGAATCAACATACGGTCTTAAAATCCATGGCTCCTTTGGAGGACCCAACTGCAAAAGATATACAAGAAGTAATTGATTTGGCAAAAACATTAGAAACTAGAGTAATTTTCACTGAGGAGTTTGTAAATCCAAAGGTAGCAGAGGTAATTGCCGATGAAACTGGTAGCAGATTACTTGTTCTTTCTCCTTTAGAATTTGGTGATGAGAATCAAACTTATCTAGAAAGAATGGAACAAAATCTTGCAAATTTAAAAGTAGCTCTATGTAATTAAAGATCTTTCTGGATCAAAAAAAAGCGACAATACAGGGTCGGAATCCATCCGATTTGCACCAAAAAAGTCATACGTTGAAACAATTAGGTTGAATTTCTTTACTAGAACAAAGGATGGATTAGCATAAATTTGAACGATATTTTGTGGAACTATTAGAATTTAAACCAGAACAAATCTGTTAAGGTCCACACTATAAGGGAACTTTTGCGTCGTCTTAGATAAGATTATGAAGTTATAATACTTAGTATCAACTTTTATCTTTTCAATTCTAAAAGGAAACAGATACGTATTAAACTAAAATACTAGTCAGATACATGATCAGCATCCCTACAACAAACCCAGAAGCTACTGCAGCACTTGAAAGATTTTTGTCACCCTCTTCTCGTATCCACCTCAATATGGTGATTATGACTTGAAATATGGCGCCTGCCCCTATTGAAAGAAACACTACAGAAGTAAATGGCGAATATACAAATCCCCCTATCCATGCACCAAAAATAACTGGAGCACCGGCAATTAATCCGAATCCTGCAAGCTTTCCTATCATTGCTTTTCCTCGCGACATTGGTGCTGCGATGGCAATACCTTCAGTTGTATTGTGCAAAGCAAAGCCTACTATCAGGAAGGTACTAAATGCAATTGAACCAAGACCAACAGCTGCTCCAATTGCAAGTCCTTCTCCAAAATTATGCAATCCAATACCTATTGCAATCATTAATGCAACTGCTACAGGTTTTGTAATTTTAGATGATTCTGCTCTTTTTACTAATTTTTCACCAGCATAGTATAATCCAAGAAAGGAAAACACAATAACTGTGGCAACAAGCAGTACACCGTTAAAACTATCTGCAAGACCTTCTTTAGAAACTTCTAATGCCTCTTCAACAGAATCAATTGCCAAGAACAACAAAAGTCCTGCAGTAAGCGCCAAAAAGAAATGATATTTGTTTTTACTAATTTTTTTAATGAATGGAAGCCAAAGTAATCCTATCATTACAGGTATTATTCCAACATAGGTGCCAATTATTGCAAAAAATCCCGCAAGCTCAAGATTTGGCTCTAAGGCAGGAGCTGCAGCCTCGATTTCTTTTTCAAATCTAGTTCCATCGCCTACAGTAAGCCCAATAGTGTAAGGCTCTGCAACATTCCATTCAAATGGAATTCGCACAAGAGCTGTTTCAAATCTTTCAAGAAACCTATCTGGCTCAATTGCAGCAGGTAGTATTCTATCATTTACATCTGCCATTACTACTTCGACAGGAATTGGTCCGGTGTTTCTTACGGTAACTTGTATTTCAGAGTCTACAAAATTAACTTTTTCCATAGTTATCTCTGGTAATGGTACACCTAAATCCAAAAGATCAGAGCTTGGACCAAAAATATAAGCTACCAATAGTATGAGAAACGCAAACGGAATTATCCCACTTGCTATCATCTTGACTTTTGATGGTTTCTTACTAAGTTCCATATTTTCCTGACTCTAATTTTTGATCTTGTTGATTCTCATTAACTTGAAATATTCCAACCCAGCCCTTTTCTGAGAATTCTACCTTGTGAGCGTGGAATAGATATTTTCCGGGATAATCATATTCAAATTCCATAATTCCACGCTCTGTTTGAGAGAGTGTTATCATGTCAGTGTACGTGGAAGGAACAGTATCTGTTCCAGTTGGATAATAATTATACAGATTACCATGAAGATGAAGATTGTTAATAGGATCAAACTCAACCATGTTTACTACATAAACTCTGATTAATTGATTTGTGTTTATTTGAATTGGATTGTTCTGGTAGTAAAACGGAATTGTGTTTGCTGCATAAAAATTATTTTCAGTGTCAAAATCGGTATCAAACCCATTAAGAACCATTACCATCTCATCTGCTGATGGTCTTGGTTCCTTTGGATCAACGATGTAAACTCCATACAGACCACGTACAATGTGTTCTTCAAGTGGCATTACATGACAATGATATGGGTGAACACCCACAGGACCTGCTTCAAATTCATATGTAAATCGGCCTCCACCTGGTCCCACCATTTCAAACACCCCATCCATTTCTGCAGGATGGATTCCATGAAAGTGCATTGTATGTGATTTTGAACCATTATTGATGAAATTAATACGAACTACATCGCCTTCTGTTGCACGAATAGTAGGACCAGGAACAGTTCCATTAAAAGTCCAAACATTGAAAAAAACCCCTGAGGAAATTTCTTGTACTTTATCATCTTCAGCTATTATAGTAAATTCACGTAAAGTTCTACCATCATCTAATATGGATACTCTACCATAATTAAAATCCCTCAAGTACTTATCTGGATCAAATTCAACTGTGGGTGAGGTATAAACAGGATCTAAAATCTCTCCTGATGTTTTAACTATACCTCCGGTATGTGTGACCAATATCTTTTCTTCTTGCTGGGCACTGGAACCTTCTAGAAATACAAAGTAAAGTGCAGATATTACGACTATTGTAATGAATGATGTAAACATGAGTCTAGTGCCAAATTTTTTCATATAATGATTAAATGAGAATTTACATGAATATAAAGTTAGCCTAGACTAACTTTTTTAGGATTGGGCAACATTATTAGGATACGGCAAATTTGGAAAACGAGCAATCTATTCATAATTATTTAGCACATGTATATTAATTACATAAAAAATCATTGCCCGATTTTTTTTCAAAAATTTGTTTGGTTAAAAAGATTAAGCAGATCTGGTCTTGATTTTAGAAGAGTGATGAATTTTCTTAACTGTTTCATTGTTTTTGGATTTAGGTGATGTTCCATTCCCTCTACATCTTTGTTTGCAATGGAATTATTTACTCCGATCATTTCAAAAAATTCTAAAAGTTCACTATGTATTTTAAGGATTTCATTAGCAAGATTTTTCCCTTTAGGATTTAGTTTTAATCCCTGATATTTTGTATATTCTATGTAGCCTTCTTCATCTAACCTTCGTAACATTTTGGTAACACTAGGGGGACTAACATTCATGTAATTTGAAATGTTAGAAGGTGTGGCATACCCTTTTAACTTGACTAGCTCAGAGATTACCTCAAGATAGTCTTCCATTCTTGTTGTGGATTTTGGGCTTTTTTGGCTGTGCACCTTTTTTATAGATTCAAGTCTTTCTTCTTTTTTATTATATGTTTTAATTTTTTCAGGCATCTTATTATCTTATATTTCTAATCCATCATAAATTTTTAGAGTTGCAGCACTCCTAATTATAAGATTAACTAATGTTAATTGAATCTTTTTTAATAATAACTTTATTATGAAATTATCTTGAATTTCTTAAAAGAAAACGATCCATTATTTTTTCTGAATTGATCTCAGTATTCCGAGTCCCATGATAACATATCCTAGTATGATCACGCCCACAAATGAACTAGAAATTGTTGTGAGCCCACCTTCTGCAATTGCTGATGCAGCAAGTACAGATGTTCCTATCAAAGCTCCTCCTACTATAAGCAAGATAGTTATCGTAGACGATTTTTCTCTAAACCCAATTCCAAAAGCTGCAAAGAAGAGTACGATGGATGAGGTACCAAATATCATTCCTCTTTCTTTTTCAGTTATTGGCAAGAAGCCAGACTCACCTTGACTTACTGCAGCATCGGCAATGTAGATTAGCAATAAGACCATACCAGCTATTACTATTATTTCAGATACTTTCTTTTTTACAGTTGCAGTTTTCATAACCATATTTTCTCGTGGATTGTTTATTCTTTAAAATTCTTTGTAAATTACGATAATTACCAAAAATTCGTAATTAAGTTTAAAATTATTGAACTTTGTATAATCTGGAATCAAAAATGAACCAGTACGAGTGTGCGTATATAATGATTAGAACTTAAAATTATGAATTACTATTTTCATTTTCTTCATCTAATTTCTTATCAATTTCTTCTTGTTTCTTTTTGAAGTTTTCATACTTTAGACTAAATTTTGATAAGATAATCCATTGTCTAATCCCAATTCCTAACCAAACCAATGAGACCAATAATATCACAAATTGTGGCCCTCTAAAGTAAAAAAGACCTCCATGTTTCTCTTTGTATAATTCTTTAATTTGGAAAATTTGTTTTTCAGTTAGTTCTTGTTCACTTACTGGTAATCCCAATTCTTGGCGAAGTTGTCTGTGTTCTTCAAACCTCACATCAAAAGGAGAATCTAAGACATTAACTGTAATCAAAATAGCTAAAGGTGGGATGATTAGAATTGTTAGAATCATAAGCATGAACATTTTTTTTGTTTTATTAAGCTGAAACATTATGCCATCCATTATTTGGAAAATGTTTTCATTTTTTTTCTGGTTATTATCTTCAGACATTACTATTCATCCTCTTTTCCTTTTCTAGGAAACATTTCCTCATATGGATCTAAGATCATTTGACAAAATTCCCTCCCTTTCTGCGTTACTTTGTATTTTGTAATGGTTTTTGTTCCCCACATTACTTCAAACTTCGTTAAAAATCCCTTTTTTTCCAAATCATTTAAGATGTCTCTATGTCTTACAAGATTTAATCCACAATAAGCTAAAAGTTTCGTTTGAGTCATTTCACCATGTTCAGCTAATTTCAATATGATATCTTTCCTGATGTAAATTCTATCGCGGTATTCATGAGGCACTTCAAATCAGCTTTTTTGAGAATGATATTAAGTATAATGCTGAATCACTTGTCCTTTAAAATTCTCAATATTCAAAGAATAATATAATGTCAAATTATCTCTGCCCACATATTTTGCCTTATAAAGGATTAAGTAACAATGTTATCTCTCAATTATAAGCAACGCTTTATATCATATTTCTTAGAGAAACTACAATGAACACAAAAATAAAAATTTTCATTCCTGCCATAGCAGTATTAGTTGCAATCGTAGCATTTACAGCTTCACCTGCAATTATGGCAGAATCTGATTATGAAAAAGGTGCATCGCACGAAGGTGCAAATCATGCATGGAAAGATGGTGCAAAACATGACAAAGGACAAATGGTTACCAAAGTTGATGGTTTTGTAGGATCTATCACAATTCCTGAAGATATGACTGTCGAATCTCACAAAGCTCTCAAAGACCAAGTTACTGTTTTACTTAGTGAAGCTGCACAAGGTCTAGATGTAATGAAAGCAAGTCTGGGAATAGCTGTTAATGAAAAAGGAGAAAAATTTCTAGTATGGAAACTTGTTTCTATAGACAAAGATGAAAACTCTGATATAATTACAGCAACCATCAATGTAGTTGATGCTGCCGACCCAACTAACAAAGCAACTGTCACAAAAGAGTTTGATCATTCCATGAAATCCCCAAGACATGGTGAATATAGTTTTTATGGAAAAATGATGGGACACTTTACTGAGATGACTGATGAAGACAGAGCAGAAAAGATGGCACAACACACAGCGATGAAAGAAGCATTTGCAACTTTATCTGAAGATGAACAAGCCGCAGTTCATTCCTACTTTAAGAGTATGAAAGAACAATATGTTGACTTGTCACCTGAAGAAATGGAAGCAAAGCACATAGAACTCAAGCAACAGATGGAATCTTTCCTTGAACTGACTTTGGATGAAAAAATTAATTATCTCAAAAACCTTGCTCTTTCTCAAAGTAACCTATAATAGCTTTCCAACTAAACACTAACTGGATTCCCATTCCCAATGCCCTATAAACTGGGAATCTAGTTTCTTTTTTTTACAACCAAAAATAACATTAGCACTGCTGAAAATCCTGTAATTCTGTTGCTACCAAGTAACACATCTCATCCTTCAAAAAAATAATTCATGAAACATTTATTACAAAAAATTAATTTGTATACAAGAGTAGAATAGTTATGGTGAAAAAGGCCTTTTGGTGTAAGATTGGCTGTCATGATATGTGTTCAAGTAACTGTAACTGTTCTTGTCACAATCAGCAAAAATTATCTGGCGTAGATGGATAAAACGTTACGTTTATTTTTTTTAATAATAAGTATATGATGGAATTACATCTTGAATTTCTTAAAAGAAAAGATCCAAAAATATAATGAAAAAAAGCTAACAGATGCTCTAAAAGAAATGAAATTTCATTCAGATAAGAAAAAGCAACTTGAAACTCAGTTAAAGAATGCGAAAAATGATGAATCAAGAATGGAGATAAAAGAACGAATCGATAATATGAATAAGATGATTTCTATTTGGAAAAAGAATATTGAGATAATAAATAAACAATTAAAAAAATTTGAACAGTGATATATTTTACTTAATAAAATAATCTATATGACCACCTAGTCAAAATATAATTTTGAATTGATTAAGTATCACTTTAACAAATTGATTCGAGTCTGTTAGAACCAGTACCTATTGAATCTTCTTAAAGATGATTATATCATAATATTTTAATGATTACTGAGAATCCAAAAAACCTAATTCCAAAATTCTTCAGCAAAACAGCTTTAAGTTATGATAAAATTGTTAATCGAACTACCTTTGGAAAAGACAAATACTGGAAGGCAGAAATCCTTAAAAAAATTCCACAAAGCGAATCAATACTAGATCTTGCATGTGGAACTGGAATTCTTACAGAACAAATTGCAAAAAAATTTCCTAAGGCAAAGATAGTTGGTGTGGATGTAACACAGAACTATCTTGAAATAGCTAAAAAAAAGCTTTCTGTGTACGAGAATGTTTCATTTGTTAATCAAGATGCAGAAAAATTAAATCTAAATTACAAATTTGATTGCATTACATCATCATATATCCCAAAATATTGTACACCAGAACTACTCATAAAATCTTGTTTAGATCATTTAAAACCAAATGGGAAAATCATTTTTCATGATTTTATCTATCCGAAAAATAAAATTTTGAGAATACTGTGGAATCTTTACTTTGTAGTTCTAAAAGGATTTGGCCATTTTATTCCAAATTGGATAGATGTATTTGAAGATCTTCCAAAATTAATAAAAAAATCACAGTGGCTTGACGAAAATGATGCTATTATGAAACATCTTGGTCTGATAACACAAATACAATATCTGACATGCCGAACATCAGCCATTCTTACTTGTGTCAATAAGGTCTAGTCGAATTTCCTCAGAAATTTCAAACCATACGGTATTTTCAGTAACAATTTGGTATTTTCTAATTACCTTTTTGTTATCATTTTCAACATTAAGTGAAATCACCTTTCGCTTAGTCTTTATGTTATTTCTTGTAAGAATTGTTCCAATTCCTTCTTTTTTTCTAAGCAATTCTTCTACAATTTTCCTTGGTATAACATTTGAGTTAAAATTTACAGTTGCTCTAACAACAGGGAAATCTTTTGCAGTGATTGTAATTTTTCTTACGAAATTAGAACCTAATTCCTGATTTTGTTCAATGATATCAAGATGTACGTTACAATTCAATACTTCTCTAATGGTATTTTCTACTTTCCCAACCGGTGCATCTAAAATTTTTTGAAGTAAGGGTTCATGATTTAGTTTCATAAATTTCTTAAAATTTCAATTTAATTAAAGATGTCTTATTAAAATAAACAATATTGTTCCAGATATAACACCAATACTGACTAGCTTTAAAATAATTTCTTTTTTGTAAATTTGATGCAATGAAGCATCTTTACGTTTAAGTTCTTTGTAGGTACGTGATGTTTTTATCAATGTATAACTCAACAAACATGCAATTCCAGCCATTCCAAGAGTTTCTAAAGTTATCGTGTTGATCTGAATTACGGTTCCAGCAAAAACAGGAAGTATTCCCCAAGATATTACAAATATTGTATTATTATGAAATCTTCTATCAAATGATTCTAAATTATATACAAAAAGAAAAAATGTTTCGGCAATACCTATAGGAATTAGTAACCATGCATCTAAAAAAGCATAGTATAAACCGATGATAAGCGCAAATGATAATGCAATAAAAGAAATTATCAGTAGTTTTTGTTTTGATAAAAATCCCCAAGGTTTTGTTTTGCTACCAAATGCATCAAGACAGTGAGCTGATATTCCCAGTGCAAAAAAGTAGAGTATACAAATTGCCAATAGTCTTTCTATAGAATAATCAACTACTAACGAACCCCACGCAGCAAATGACACTACCATTCCAGTGTATGGTAAAAATAAGATCCCAATTCCTAATCTAAAACTTTTATTACCAAATTTTGGGACAAACCATTCTGATAAACGATCCTTTTCCACTTATTTCTAATATAGTTCTCATTACTTAAAATTTAGATTACTTTTTGTTCATTCTTAGTTTTTCTTATTCTTTTATTGACGGTAAAACATAATGCAGAAAAAAACTATCTCTTTAACAGCATTAATTGATTACACAATAAGCATCTACTGATATCTTATGTGACTTGTGCAAAATTGTATCAAAAATTTATTTTAATAAAAAACAAATCAAAAGTTAATAATGCAACAGCAAAGCTTTTAAAAAAGTGTGTGAGGGCATAGATTTAAAACAACTATGTCCCCCGAAGGCCTGTCAATTTTTTGGGGGGGAATGAATGTAGACCATCATCGATTTCCACTGAAACGAATCAAACTAAAATTAAAAATGCTAGAATTATTTTTGAAAAAAATTAAAGATCCATTTATTGAAATGGATCAATGAATGGACAGTTTACTATATGATCAGAGTCCATGGGTCTTGCAAGTCCGACATCAATCTTTCCTGCTTTTTGGTAAAAGTCAATGTCACCTCTTGTCTCTATTAATTGCGCACTGGTGGGATCCTTCCATGATATCATAAAGATTCTCCACATTGGAGAATAGTTTTCCTCACCATTAGCTGCTGCACCAATCCCAGCTTGGAATCCCATTGGGCCTGTGCCCTTGATTCCGTTTGCGAACTGGAACAAGTCTACAGCTGCAGCATTTGCAATGAGTTTAGCAGATGTTTCAGCAAAAGTCACTCCCATCATAGCTGCGGGATCTGATGGTGTTGCATCAGTTACAATATAGTAGACGGTCTTGCCTTGTGGGCCAGCCCATCCTCGATGTGCCACAAATGTAACAGTCATCTCTTCTGTGTTAATATCAAGAACCTGTGCCTCGCCATATGCAGTCTCATCTGTTAATATCTTGTCTTCTTTGACCTTCATCTGACCGCCTGGCCACATTATCTGTGGCATGTTTAGCACAACTTCAAGGGGTGTTAGAGTAATCTTTCCTGCCTTTTCGGCTTGCATGATTTCAGATTCTGATTTGAGTACAGTAGGAGTTACTCCATCATTCCATGTCACATGAACATGTGCAGTTAATGCACTGTACTTGTCAGCTTGTGCAGGAGTGGTTGTAAAGATCTCGCCTTGGAAGCCGTGTACGCCTTTTCCTTCTACTCCGTTTGTAAACACGTATGTAGTAGAGAGAGCTTCCTTTGGTGCCTTTGCCAACAGTGGGGCTAGCTCTACTTTCCATCCTTGGTTTTTAGTAATTATCTCAGCGTGCTTTTGTTCGCTAGAGTCAGTGATGATAAAATAAACTGGCTCACCGCTGTACCAGCCCTGATGTAATGGAATGGTTGCAGGAACGTTTGCTCTGCCAAGGTTTAGAACAGAGCCAGGTGCCATTTGTTCCATGGATTTTTCCATTTTGTCTTCCATGGAAGATTTGATTCCCTTTTCAGGTTGCTCACTTGCAGGTGGACTTGGCATGACAACTTTTCCACCTGTCTGTGAACACAGTCTATCACCACATACCTTATTTTTTGTGGCAGAGCCATATTGCTTTGAGCTAACTCCAGAACTTTGTGTTGCAGCATCTGCGTCACCGACGTAATCGATCGTAAGCATAACTGTCAAAAGAGGTAGTATTGCAAAAAATCCTAGATATTTCAATTTGGCATTCATTGGAAAAACCAAAATTTAATTTCTTAAAAGGATTTATCCAAATCCTTTCCAGATTAAGAGGTAAATTGGAATACATTTGGAATAATTTTTTAATATTAAAAATCGCGCTTTGGAAGTGTGCAGTTCCAATATCCACTCATGGGCGGGATAGGCATAGTTGCAGTTTTTGTAGCTATGTTTGCAAGCCAACAGATGATGGTTTCTCCTGATGAAAATGACATTATTGAAACTTCAGATAAATCGAATACTATCTCACAGAAACAAGATCTATTTGCGAATACTGACCAAATCAGAGAGGAGATTCAGGTAACAAATGGAGCAAAACATCTAGATTCCTAGATAGTGGATAATCCTGTATAGATTATCCAAAAGCGGGTATTAGTGAACTGAATCAGATGGATCAGAGCAGGAAAAGGCACAAAAAAGCGGGAATAAAGTCACCATAATATTTGGTGGCTCATCATTATCTTCTGATTAGAATCTTGCAACAAAAGAAATGTCCCTGTAAATGTGGCTGCACTAGAACAATATCAAATATGTTTTATGATATTTGCATTCACTGTACACTTGGAACACATAAACAACCTCAATAAAATGAATTATTATGGCGTCTGGTAAATTCGGTACTGCGATAAATTGCATAGATGGAAGAACTCAAAATCCCGTATCGCAGTGGATTAAAGAAAATTATTCTCTAGATTATGTTGATACAATAACAGAGCCTGGTTCTGATAAAGTATTACTGGGAGTGGATTACAACAAAATAGAGCATATAAAATCAAAACTTCTCATCTCCATAAAAGCCCACAATTCATCACTGATAGTTATTGCAGGACATTATGATTGTGCAGGAAATCCTGTATCAAAAGAAGAACATCTAACACAAATAAAAAAATCAATCAACATTATAAAATCTTGGAATTTCCCTGTTAAGGTTCTTGGAGTATGGATTAATGATCAATGGAAAATTGAACAGGTAGATGAATGAATTGCTGAATTTACTTATCTTTCATAATCCTGTATAAATTATACAATAAACTGATTCAATGCCAATTTCATTAAACTATGAAAAAAATTCAATCTAATGTTAAATGTCATTAAAGTAATTTTAATGCTTCATCTCTTGGAATTGCTACAAGGGTTTGAGTTTGTGCCACATCTCCTACAGCAACTCCAACTTTAATAGCCTCTTTCTCACTTGGAGCCTCGTAAATCCAAACAGAATTAAATCTTCCAAGGGTCCAATAAGTGCCAATTATTTTTACACCTGAAGGCAAGTTTTGCATTACCTTGTTTCCTACCTCAACAACATCCTTTGCTTTTTTTCTAAATTTTATCAGAGATATGAATATCATTAACACTAATTATTCAACAGATTACTTAAGGTTGATCTGATTGTATTAGAGCAATTTTAACAGTTCGTATCAAACATTAACTAATTCTTTTTCATCCCTACTTTACACATGCCTATTCTGCAATTATGACAGACATATCATCTGCAGGGTTTTGACAGCTAACATGAACAAGTCCAAGTGTAATCATTCATCACTACTATATGGCTGATTTAGGATTTAAACACACTTTTAGAATTTTAGTGAATTGGGTAATCATAGTAAGATTATCTAATAGTTTTCATTTTCAATAACCACTAAGAAAAATCCAAAGAAATTAAATCTCTTTAATCTGGAATCTCTGGCTCAACCAATCTAGCTAGATTGGCAAGTGATTCCTGCCATCCAAGATAGCAAGCCTCAAGAGGAATTACAGAAGGCACCCCTTCTTGTACGATTGTCAACTCTGTCCCCACAGAAACCTTCTTCAAGGTTACAGTTACCTGAATTTCTCCAGGTAGATTCGGATCATCAAAATTATCCGTAAAAATCAAACGTTCATGTGGAATTAACTCACGATATTCTCCGCCAAAGAAAATGCTCTTTCTAGTTGTAAAGTTCGTAAACGACATCTTGAATGTGCCACCTACTTTTGTATCCATATGGTGAACTTTACCAGTGAAACCATTGGGTGGAAGCCATCTGACCAAGGCATCAGGATTCACAAATGCACGATAAATTTTTTCCGGATTTGCAGCAAGCACACGATGCAAGTGAACAGTGTTAGTTGACATGATCGCTTGTCACTAATTGAATATAAAATATTATCTTCAGATCAGAACTGGGTAATCCTAGTAAGATTACACAAGTGTAGAAAAATTTATGACAATCACAGTAATCTAAAATCTTCTTTTACCGTGTTTAAAACTATATGAGTATTTGTATTTTCTACATTGGGTTTTGAGGAGAGTTCTTTAACAAATTCGCTCAGATCTCCTCGAGTTTTGAATTTTGCGATTACCATGGCATCTGTTTGCCCAGTTATGTCATATACTGCACAAACATTATCCATGGTGGAGACCTCTTTTTCAACTGATGCTATTTGTCCTTCCTTAGCTGAGATCTCAATTATAGCAGTCAAATCATAGCCTAATTTCTGGTCGTCTAGTGTTACCGAATAACCTTTGATGATTTTTAATTTTTCAAGTTTTTCTATTCTTGATAAAACGGTCACGGTGGATAATCCAAGTTTTAATGAAAGTTTTCTTGCTGATTGTCTTGCATCTACTAGTAGATTTTTTAGAATTTTAAGATCAATTTCATCTATATCCATAATAATCTCTTATCTTAAAATTCATTTAAATTTTTTTTGAGATAGTAAATGATTGTATGGTTTTTACCAAATTATTTGTCTGATCGTTAGACATTACACAAAAAAGGAAAAAGTAAAATATGACTCGGTTTCTGTCATTCGACTTTCCGAAAGGACACCATTGTGCCAATTCCTCTGAGATAGGACAAGTTGTTTAATCTGAGACTAAATGAGTCACACACCTTTTCCGTTCCTGCTCTATCTATCGAACTGTAAAGAATCGTACTTGTCATATATATATTGGATAATATAAAAAATAAATATTCATTTAATAATCTCTTATTTTGATGAATGAATTTTTAGAAAAAAGCTAATCTTCTTAATATATTATGTATACATATAGAATCTATGGCACTTGCATTTGATAATCTTAGCAATGAAGCCATATTACAATTATTAGAAAAACTTCCGTTAAATGAAGACTTGTACACTATGACCTATGGTGAGCTTGAAGTAATCACCAACCATATTGACAAAATAACTCACATTTATCACGATGACGAGAAACTTTGTGAAAAATTGATACGGCTTAAATCTCTTACTAGTTTAGTTGGAGAATATGCCAAAAAAAGAGATGAGGAATATCGATAACCAGCGAGGCAAACAAGATGGCTATGGCTTATGTTTTGATAAATTGCGATCTAGGATATGAAGAGTCAGTAATTGATGCGCTAAAGGATATTGATGATGTTAAAGAAGTGCATGGAACCTTTGGAGCCTATGATATAATTGCAAAAGTTGAAGACAAAAAAGTAGATACTTTACGAGAAACAATAACATGGAAAATACGTAAAATAGATAGAATTAGATCAACTCTTACACTTATGGGAGTTGATGGTCAAGAATTTAGAAGAAGCTAGTATGTCAAAAGCGTACGTGCTCATTTCTTGCGATCCTGGTTCTGAAAATTCTGTGATTACTAGTTTAAAATCTATTGAAGCTGTCAAGGATGCACATGAAACCTTTGGTTCCTATGATATTATCACCAAGATGGATTCTGATAAAGACAATCTCCAAGAATCTATAACAAAAAGAATTCGAAGACTCCCAAAAATTCGAGCAACTCTAACACTCATAGTAGATGGAAAAAAAGATCTTTTTGGTAAAAAATTAAAACCAGATGAGAAAGAAACCTTAGACAAGCATACGTCTCAAGCATATGTTGCAATTGAATGTAAAAGGACCAAGGAAAATGAGATATTGCAGGAACTAAGCAGTATTCCTGAAGTCATTGAAGGGGATGCTGTAATTGGTTCTTTTGACCTGATCTGTAAAGTTGCAGCTCCTACTTATAACGATATTTCAGACGTTGTTATAAAAAAGATTAGAAAAATCAATTATGTGACATCAACTTCAACCCTAAACGTGATGCCGTAGTTAGTCAGTTATAGATTCCACCTGTTAATTCAGTATTTTAATTACTTGGAAAAAAACTATAAATTTGTTTAATTTAATTACTCAAAATAAACAAATCTAAAGTAATGTGACGGCCAGATATATTTTTGAGAATTGCCATATACATATCATGAATATCCAACTGCACGAGGAAATTGAAAAGCTCAAAAAAGAAATTGAATCTGCAGAAGCAAAGGTTTCCAAAGCTGTACAAAGTAATGATGATGATTCTGCGTCAAAAAGTCTAACTGCTATAGAATCTAATTTAAAATATCTTAGTATTGTAGTTAACGGCGCTCCATTAGACAAAAGAGATGATAGGAATATTCGAGAGTTTTTGAGAATTCATTATGAAAATATGTGCAAATTATCATTACCTGCATAATTATGTCTAAATTAAGAATTACATGGCGAAGTTGCAAAATGGGTACAGAAATTGAAATGAAATTAGGAAAGATGGTACATGATCAAAAATGTAATAATTGTGGTTTTACGCTCTCATGAGGTTCAAAATAAAACAAATTACAAATTTTTATAAATAATATTTATGATTACAGAATCTCCCAAGCCAAAACAAAAAGAAGAGATTTGTTTAATGTGTCATCGACTAAAGAGTAGACATTCTCCTGAAGAATTAGGTGTATGTTCTAGAAAAATGGAAGAGTTTAGAAGACAGCCAAAAGGCGGCGCAGGGATTCAATAAAAATCCTCAATTTATTAACAATTAGTTGACAATTCTTTAAAAAGTACATATTTCTAAGAGACTTTTCATTCCAGTATTGGATAATTCCTATCGATAACGTTATGAATACTAACATCTACGGTAATCTGCATTTTTGTTTCTATGACATCTATTTTGTAAAAAGAACATTTAAAATATATTTTTAAAAATGATAAATTTGTTAGTTTTTTGAAGAATTTTTTAAAAAGCTATTAAGATTATTTAGGAATTCCTTGATATATGATGGACGAGAATAACTATTAATGGCATTGGTCTTGAGCAACCCTTCAACGAAGGGAATACTAAAACTCTCTAAAGATCCAATGCCAGGACTTGTATTAAATAAGATGCCATTTAATGAACTTGAAGTTATGAATTATCAAATTGGCAAAATCATTGAAGAAGAATTTCTTGAACCAACATTACATGAAAGGCTGATGCGATTAAGGGCTCACATCGTTTTACCAATGTGGTCATCATGAAATCTGCAGTAATTTATCGTCATGTAAAATTCGGAGCTTTGTCTGGGTTGATATGTGGAAGCATTCTCTATGTTATATTTTTTGGAATTGACGCACAGTTACAATTACCTCATGGTACATTTTACAAAATGATTGGTTTGCAAATAGGTCTCCATGATACAAATGCTATAGTTTTTGGAATAGTTTCACATTTGGTTACAGCATCATTAATTGGTGTTACCTTTAGTGTTGGATCATTAATACACCGTTCTCTTAGGATAACGTCACTATCAAAAAGTATGCTTGCAGGAAGTGTAACAGGTTTAGAAGTTTTTGCAATAATCTTTATGCCAATTACTCTGTATGTGATGATTCCAACAGTTACTGAATATGCAAATAATGAGGTAGGTTTAGTCTCTATAACTGACAAACTAGTAGCTCAAAGTTTGATAAATCAAATTGATACCATTATGTGGTCTGCACTGATTTTTCATATAGGATTTGGTTTGATGCTAGGTATATTCTTGAATTTGTTATTGTATCCAAGATACAAAACATCGAACAAATTCATGGTTGAGGTTTGAGAAAATTTTTTTAAAAAACTATTCTAGGGTTTTTAATTTTAGTTCAAATCATTAAACAAATAAGTTTACCCAGATTTTACTGAATAATCCATTACATTTGCACCAAAAACTTGCTTGAGTGTTCTTGGCTGCCCATCCTTGAAAACATCCTTAGCACAATACTTCATAGAAAATTCAGCCATCTTCATTATGATTGGTTTTAATGCATCGCCTTTTTTTGTAATCTGATATTCTACTCTTGGAGGAGTTTCTGGGTATATTGTTCTAGTTATTAGCCCATCTTTTTCCATCTCTCGTAATCTGACAGAAAGTGTTTTTGGGTTTATCCCTTCAATTGATTCTAAAAATTGGTTGAACCTTGACTGGCCAAGCAATACAAGATTGCGGATAATGTGAACAGTAAATTTTTTTCCTAACAGCTTAAATGTCGTATCAACTGGACACGCTTTTATGTGCTGAGGGACAAGATTGAGATGCTGTTTGTGTTTTTCTTCCATTACTTACCAGCTCGACACTTACTTTCAGCTAAATCACTTTCTAAGTTATATACTTACCTTTCTATAGTTAGTATAACGAAGTAACATGGAATGTAATACAGAAACATGCAAAATGGAAACTGATGCAACATGTGCTTGTGGTTCAAACAGACCATACGAGGAATGCTGTGGCTGTGAATCCCCTGACCCAATACAGCACACAATGATGGCCTGGCACAAGGCATTCTTTGCAGCTCATCATGAGGCTATGAAGGAAAGGATGAGAAAGAGAATAGAGTCATCCTTTGGCCCAACTATGGATAAGGCTGCAGATTCAGTCATTGAGACCGTAGGAAAGGTATGGAACTCTATGCTGGTTCAATCCGAGGCAAAAAAGGATCTTGCATCAAAGTTACAGAAATTATTTTCTGAAACAAGTAGGAGATAGGAATTTTACTCCCAATGCCCTCCTGTCTCCTTTCTTTTTTTTCTTATGAGGTTATACAATGAATCAAATTAATTGGAAAAGACTTGTAATTGTTGTACCAGTTGTTTCTGTTCTAAACATGTTCATTCTTTTTGGATTGTTTATGAATTCTGCTTCCAAGGAAATTATCTTTAGCCAAGATTTGGGTCAGAGTGAAAAACTAGTTAGTGTGTGGAATACAATAGAGCCAATACCAAGTATTTCATCATTAGCTCCTGGCTTGTTAATTACGACTGCAATATTTTGTATTTTGTTTGCAGTACTTTATGATTCGATTCCAGGTTCTACTAAATACCAAAAATTCCAATGTTCGAATAATTTCTAGCCATGAAATCTTGTTTTTTATGTGATAACACAAACTTGAACACATTGTTTCGTGCAAATTTCAGCATCAGGAATGTGTCTGCATGCAGATTCACATTCTTTGAATGTTCCATTCATAATTGAGCATTGTTCAGCTGAGATTGCTTCACATTCATTGAATTCTTGCAACCAATTGCCACCATATTTTTGACATAATGATTGCGGGCTCTTCATTCTAGAATCCATATGTCCTTGTCCCATCATGTTTTTTATTTGTTCCATCATCTCTGGATTTTCCGTCATATGTCCCATCATTTGTAATCGTAATTCCTGATTGTTAATAATTACTTGTGACATTTGCATCATAAAGTCATGACTTTCTAGCATCATTTTTTCCATTTGATCTATATGTTCAGGGCTCGACATCCAGTTTTTCATAAACTCTGGGTCGGTTGTCATTTGTTTCAGCATTTGTTGTCTAAATTGAGGATCGTTCATCATTTGAGGTCCAGGCATTACTCTTTCAATAGGAGTAGGAGATTCTTGAACAACTGTACTAAAAAAAATTCCAAAAATAGAACCGCCTATGAAAAATCCAGCAACAAAAACCACAACAGTTATTCCAATCCAAATATTTTGAGTAGGCAAAACAGAGTTTTTACTATATTACCGTATTATATCTATTTTCAAAATATTTTTCAGGCAATTTAAGAGCGGTTATAATCTAAATAATTACAAAAAATTGAAACAATAAACTTTGATTATTTCTACGTACTAGTTTATTCTAAAAATCGAATTTTACAATTCAAAATATAACATGTACAAAAATCTTTTCGTTAAAACAAATTTGAAGTAATTCCTAAATACTCACACTAATAGGAAGATTCTGACTAAAGATGGATAATCGAGTTTTAGCTGGAATCATTGCAGGAATAGCTGTTGTTGGTTTTATTACATTTTATCTTACATCAAATATTGACCAACCAGAGGAAAAACAACAACCTTTTGACGTTGAAAAAGATGTATTTACAGAAACAGAACCACCAACTACACTTTCTACAAATGAGGGTCTGATTAAATTTGCAACATATGATGAAGTAAAAGAATTTTTGAAAGACGCGCAAATTCAACCTGGTATTTTCGTTAGGCGATCTCTTGAAGAAACTTCTATGCGTGAAGGTGCTTCTGTACCATCATCAGGAATACAAGTCGGCCTTGAACCAAGACCAACGGTTCCTCCAGAAATGCAAACTTCTCAAGATTCCAATTTTGCTGTAAGTCAAGATTATCCAGAATTTTCAACAACAAACGTTCAAGTAAAAAATGTAGATGAGCCAGATTACATTAAAAATGATGGAAAATATCTTTACATAGTAAACCAGAATTCGTTGACAATTATTGATGCATACCCAGCAAAGGATGCCAAGGTAATTCTAAAAATTGCCCTTGATATTGAACAACAAAACCTTGAAAACATGTTTCTAAACGGAGACAGACTAGTCATATTCTATTATGGTTCAAGCCAAACTTATGGAATAGCTGAATATGATTATGCACCATATCCAATTTACACTCCAAAGACATTTGCTACAATAATTGATATTTCTGATAAGAAAAATCCAGAAACTGTAACAAAATACGAGATTGATGGAAGCTATGTAAATGCAAGAATGATTGGAGATATTGTTTATCTAATTACAAACTCTGGAGTTGATTATTCAAATCCAATAATCCCAAGAATTATGGAAGGTGCTAATCTTATCATTCCTGATGTATATCGTTTCCCAAATCCTGAAGAGTCGTATACATTTAACACTGTAACAACATTTGACGTAGCTGGAAAACTAGAAAATTCAGAGACATTTTTGATGGGATATTCTAATACAGTATATGTATCTGAGGATAACCTATACATCACTTATCAAAAAAATGTTCCCTACACATATTATGATACTATAAGAAAAGACAGATTCTTTGACGTGGTAGTTCCATTATTACCAAAAGATGTACAAGATCAAATACGTTCAATTCAAAGTGATCCAAGCCTTGATCCATATGAAAAATGGACCAACGTTTCAAAATTACTTCAAGACACATATAACAAATTACCAAAGGATCAAAGGGAAAAACTATTTACCCAAATTCAAAATGCACTTGAAGAATATGACAAAAGAATCCAGTCAGATGTCACTCGAACGGTAATTCATAAAATTGCGCTAGATGAAGGAAATCTCAAATACATTGCAAATTCTGAGGTTCCAGGACATTTATTGAATCAGTTTTCGATGGATGAGAGTAAAAACAGATTCAGAATTGCTACAACAACTGACTCTTTCTCAAGAAGTGGAACTTTTACATCAAACAATGTGTATGTTTTTGATGAAAATCTAATTCAAGTAGGTAGTCTTACAAAGATAGCACCAGATGAGAGAATCTATTCTGCAAGGTTCATGGGCGATAAGCTATTTCTTGTCACATTCAAACAGGTTGATCCATTTTTTGTAATTGATCTTTCCTCTGACACACCAAAGATTTTGGGCGCATTAAAGATTCCAGGATTTTCTAACTATTTGCAACCATATGACAAAGACCACATCATAGGAATCGGTAGAGATACAAAGGAAAACCAGTGGGGAGGAGTTCAGACCAACGGGGTAAAGATTTCCATGTTTGATGTTTCAGACTTTAATAATCCAAAGGAAACTGACACTATAGTAATTGGAGATTCTGGAACTGATTCAGAGATATTGTATAGTCACAAGGCGCTTTTACTTGACAAAGAAAAAAATATCATGTCAATCCCAATCAAATCCAATTATCGTATATTGTTTGAAAAAGATTCCCAATATGCTGATATTTATCAACAAAAGAACTGGAACGGATTTTACGTATATGGATTTGAGAACAACAAGTTTGTTGAAAGAGGAAAAATTGCTCACTACATCTGGGAAAATAATTATAATGTACCATACATGCAATCACGTTCACTCTACATTGCTGATACTTTGTATACAGTAATGGATGGTAGCATCAAGATGAATGACCTTAATGATATTTCAAATGAAATTAATACAATAATGCTTACCCCAAAAGGCGACATTATAGAATTTTTGGATAAAAAGTAAATTCTAAGGGTTTTCGTATCATTAAACTCAATTATTATCAAAACTTTCTTAACAAAATCTTCAATTTTAAGAATCCAATGCTTATTATTTAGTAAAATAATCCGAATGGTATGTCAGAAGACAGGAAAATGTACCCTTGTACTTGCTCAGATTGTGGCAAGGAATCAGAAGTACCTTTTCAACCAAAAGAAGGAAGACCAGTGTATTGTAAAGAATGTTTGCCAAAACATCGTACTCGTGGCGGACCTAGTAGAAGATTTTAAACTAAATATGTTTTAAATTATTTTAAAATCTATTAGACTTTTTTATTTTTTTATAATATGTTTAGAGCTTATTCTAGATATTAAAAAATTCCATATTTGCTTGATTCCATTTCTTCCTTGATTGCAAGTTTTATTCTTAAGTTCTTTTGTTCTACTTTTTGAGTTAGCCAGGAAAGAAATTTTTTTTCCATTCCTTTTCCTTTTAATTTTTCAAAATTGGAACCCAATTGTTCTGCTAATTTTTGAATAAGTTCTTTATTTACACATACTACATAAAAATGCCAACCAAACGCAAATTCCGAATCTGTAATAATAAATCCATCTTCATAATGCACCATTTCTTCCAGCAAGGTTAGTGTAGAATTGATAGTTTTACTAGTTTTATCATAATCAGTTGCAGAAACATTGATGTTCAATCTATCTTGCATAATATCATTTGCCATTTACTGGATAAAAAGATGACTAAGAATTTTTCATTTTATCAAATGTTCGACTTCTATGTTGAAAAAATTTCGTAAAATTCCAATATAATTTTTAATCGCAGGTGGTACTTTATTAGTACAAGCTACCCCCATATTCTTAGCATTAATCCATATTACTAGTGATTGAATGATGGTTAGGAATCTATCATTTCCTGCTTCTGGTATTCCTATAGCTTTGGTATATCGTTCAGCATATTCCCACGCATTTACAAAATCTATACACTTTGCTCCAAATACTGCCAAAAGTTGTTCTTTAAGATCACTTGCTGGCTTTAGAGGAATCTGGTTAATAATAAATGGAAAATCAACCCTGTCTGGAAGATAACCTGATAATGGCCCCCATATTGTAATGATTTTACATCCTTTTTTCAGATTTTCAAATTTTGATATCATCTTTTCAATAATTTTCGTATCTGTAAACCAAAACAAAATCACTGTTGCGTCATTAAAATTCGAGTTACGAATATCCTCATTTAGTATCTTATAATTATCAAATTTTTTTTCTTGAAGTAAAATTTTAGCTGCATCGATTTTTTTTCTATCAATGTCTATTCCTATTGCTTTTTTTACTCTAAATTCCTCAAGAGCTATTTTTATTCCTCTTCCATTTCCACATCCTAAATGATAGAAAAAATCATCGCTGCCCAAATTTACAAATTCAAAAATTTGTCTAAATGAACGGTCAGGAAGTTGAACATCCTCACCTGAAATAATACCACTTGGAAGGGAAGATAAATAATCTTCTAACTTTATAATTGTTGGTTGTTTATTCTCGTATATTTTCAAGAGTTGAAACCGCCTGCCATAATGTCACTCTAACATAAGAAGGCATATTTGGATCCTGCGTAATATCATCTAACGTACTAATCGCGTTTGATGCTCGAACCGACATTGAATACTCTTCAGCTTTTAGCTCATTTGCTAAATCTTGAATATTTTTTCTAATATTTTTTGGGGTAGATGGATTGGTTGCTAATTGATTTAATGTATCAATAGCATTTTGAAGGTATAACTGATTTTGATTTTTCTTGTCTGCCATAGTAATCATCATTCAAAACGTCTGACTAGTTTTTAATTTATACCTCTACAGAAACTTCATCTGATTCTAAAACTACCTTATATGATTTTAAATCCCTAATTTTTGCTGGAAATTTTGCTAGTTTACCACTTTTACAGTCAAATTGAGCGCCATGCCAACCACATGTAATTGTAGAATTTTCAAGTTTTCCTTCTGAAAGACTTGCCCCAGCATGAGTACATGTATCATCTATAGCATAGTAATTTCCAGCAGAATTTATAATCAGAATTTCTTTCCCATCAACTGAAGTCTTGATCATTTTACCTACTGGAATATCAGATTTTTTACCCACAATTATTTTTCCCATGCTGTAATCCAATCGATTATTCTTAATAGTTTTTCTAATAATCTGATAGATATAAGACTAGTAAGGTCAAACTTCAGATAAGAAAAGAGTATTGGAATTTTGCTAAACTATTTTTGGATAGATTCCATTTTATGCTATTCACCATCCTCATAATCTTACATTTGATGATTACTAGATAAAAACATCAATTCATTAATTGGCGAAAAAAGAAACTTAAATTTTATTAATCACAAAATCTCACAGTGTTTTTTAACTTTCCCAAATTTTCAATTTCCATTTCTATCTTATCACCATCTTTTAAAAATTCTAAATTAGGATTATTCAAAACTACTCCCTGAGGTGTTCCAGTTGAAATTATATCGCCTTTTTCTAATGTCATAACTTTACTTAATTTTGAAATAATTGAAGGAATCTTTAGAAACATTTTTGATGTAGATGAATTTTGTCTTAACTCCCCATTGATTTTTGTCATCATTTTAAGATTCTGTGGATTAGGTATCTCATCAGAGGTTGTTATCCAAGGCCCACATGGTGCAAACGTATCAAAGGCTTTACCACGCGTAAATTGTTTATCACCATATTGAATATCTCTTGCGGAAACGTCATTTAGTATCATATATCCAAAAATCATGTCCAGAGCTTTGTGCTCATCTATATTTTTACATGTTTGTCCCATAACAATCGCTAGTTCAACTTCATAATCTAGTTTTTTTATGAAAGAAGGACTGCGAATTTCTGAATTTGTTCCTGTTAATGTTGTTCTTGGTTTCATAACAATTACTGGATCTTCTGGAGGTTGTTTTTTTTGTTCTTTAGCATGATCAATGTAATTGAATGCAAGGCAAATTATTTTAGGAGGATTGGGAATTGGTGCAAGAATAGTATAATTAGACAAACTTTCCTTATATGATAATTCTGCAGTTTTATTCATAATTTCTTCAAACCAACCATCAAAAAGAAAATCTTTGATGCTATAAGGTAAGGGAATGCCAGTTTCATATGTTATTTCTTCTCTTGTTGCAACATGTTCATCTTTTACGAAGCCAAAGGTTTCCTTTCCTGATTCCAAAAATCGCCCAATTTTCATCTTCATTCACTTATGAGTGTAAATAGCTTGGTTTGCAGAATCTTTTCTGCAATAACCAAATCTTACAAATTGTATTTCTGCTCCATCCTTTAATTCTAAGTAATGGGGTTCGGTATAAGCATCCATCTCCTCAAGGCTGTCTTCATTAAACTCTTCATCAATGAACAATTGTTTTGGAATTAGTATTTTCAAGTTATGAATATTTTTTTGTGGTACCCATTGAATCTTGGGGAAATCTACCTTTACATCATCTCCTATGTACTCTCCTTCTAAATCATTATTCACTTGAATAATTCTCACATTTCCAAGACCCATTAATCTTAATTGACTTCCAGAGGAAACATTCGTTGTATCATCAGCTGATAGGAAAATATTTCCGTCCATCTGAATGATTCGTTTTCCAATATTCATAGTAGGATGATTAGGTAATTCGATTTCTGTAAATGGGAGGTTCTTTACAAATAGCTTTCGGGGATTTTTTACCAAATGCAATCTAATACTTTTAGAATCTATCTCTTTTCTGTTAAAAGACTCTAGAGCATCAAAAGGTGCTAGAGTATCTGCTTTTGTAAGGCTTAATGAAATGATGAATTTTCTAATTGCTTCAGGAGTTATACCACGTTTCTTTAACGCTTCTAACGTAGGAAGCCTAGGGTCATCATACCAAGAAATTTTTCCATTCTCAATTAATGGCTTTATAACCCGTTTTGAAACAGGCATTCCCTTAAACTCTAATCTCGAAAATTCCAAAACCATCGGTTTTCTCATGTTTAATGCGTCTAGTATCGCATAATAGAGTTCATTTCGAAGTTCATATTCTTTAGATCTGAATGCATGAGTCACACCGTCTAAACTATCTTCGATGGCAACAGCGAAATCATAACTTGGCCAAACTCCATATTTTTCTCCAAGTAATGGATGACGTTCTTCGATTATCCTAAATAAGACAGGATCCCGCATAACTGTATTTTGAGATTTCATATCCCCTCGAAATCTAACTATTGCTTGACCTGCAGAATATTCTTCAAACAACTTCTTCCATCCATCTTCATTCTGATTTTGATCTAAAATACTACATTTGCATGATTTCATCTCACGTCTATTCCTACTAATTACATCACGTTTACAAGTGCAAACATAAGCTTTGTTAGAAAGAATAATCTCTTTACCTTTTTGATAAATTATCTCAAGGTCATCTGATGTATTTTTTATTTTATCAAATTTAATTCCCAACCATTCTAGGCCAACTTTGATTGCTGCATAAAATTCTAATCTCTCATTTTCTGGATTTGTATCATCCATTCTAAGGATGGTTTTTCCTCCATACATCTTGGCGTATTCTTCATTAATTATAGCTGCCTTTGCGTGACCAATGTGAGGATATCCATTTGGTTCTGGAGGAAATCTTGTTACTACATCTCCATATGCAGCTCCCTCTAGAGGGGGAAGACATTCTTTTTTTTCTTCCGCTATTTTTTCAGATTTGGTTAGTAATTCAGGAAATTTTGTTTCAATTTCAAAAATCTGCTTATCTAATGGAATACTATTAACATCAGACACAATAGATGCAATTTCATTAGTTATCTCCTTTACCTTATCACGAAGGTCAGGTCTGTTACCAAGAATTTTTGATAGAATAATCTTGTCTTTTGTTTTACCATCATGCTCAATGGCATTTTGCAATGCACATTTTCTTATCTCATTTTTTAAATTTTCATCCAAGTTACAAACTCCTTTTTACTACAAAATTTAGAAGATTAAGTAATTCTTCTTTAGGAGTTCCTGAGAAACTACTCAGAGATTCTTTTGCTTTTTCTGAATACTGAAGTGATTGTTTCCTTACTATTTTTTCTATTCCCAACGCACGAATTACGCCTACGGCCTTTTCTATGTCATTTTTTGTAGCACTAGGATTTCCAAAAGTCCTCAAAATAGTTTTTTTATCATTTCCTTTGGATTTTGTAATAGCTAAAACGATGGGTAGAGATTTTTTCCCCTCTCTTAAATCATTACCTACAGGTTTTTTAGTCATCTTGGTATCCCCCATAACGCCAATAAGATCGTCTGTTATTTGGAAAGCTATTCCAAGATTTCTTCCAAATGAAGATAACCTTGCAATATCTTTTGGTTTAGCATTTGCACATATTGCACCCATTGAACATGAAACATCAAAAAGTGCTGCAGTTTTTTTCTCAATCATTTTAATGTAATCTGATTGGGAAGGAATTTTTTTTGATTCTGCCATTTTTATGTCATATAGCTGTCCTTCACAAACATCAACACATGCTTTTGCCAATCTTGAAACAAGTTCATTTGATGCAATAGGAGACAGATTAGAATTAGAGAGCACCTGATATGCTTTTGAAAACAAAACGTCTCCTGCTAAAATTGCAATAGGCAGTCCAAATTTTTTATGTACAGTTGGAACTCCATGACGCATTTCATCATTATCCATGATATCATCATGGACAAGGGTAAAATTATGAATCATTTCAACTGCACTTGCAGCCTGTATAGCATTTTTTAATTTCCCTCCTAAAATTTCACAACTTTTTATAACCAAGAATGGTCGTAGTCTTTTGCCCCCATTTACAATCAGATACGAAGCTGCATCGTACAATTGTTTTGGATTTCCTTTTAATTTTGACTCAAGATAGCGGTTAACAGGTTTGGTATTTTTTATGAGTGAATCAGAATTCATCAGTTGACCAGTCTCCAATTATTATCCTTCAAATGATATCTGATTGACTCTTCTAAGGACTTTGCCATTTCTGGAGTAGTCCATTTTGAAATTATCGATTTGTATTTTGATAACATCGATTTTTCTGAATTGGGCAGCAGGTACAAAGCAATAACCATCCAAGGACAGTAAATTTCAGGATTTTTCTGAAGCTCATCAATTAATTGCTTAGGACTGATCCATTTTATCTCCGAAATTTCATCCTCAACTAAATTAAATTTGGAGGAATTTTCAATAACTCCTAATAAAGTCCCGCATATTTCATTTTCAGAACCTATATTTTTGTATGGAACATGATATTCAAATTTGAAAAGATAATCAAATTTACATGATATGCCAATTTCTTCAGGCATTCTCCTTTCTGCTGAGGAGATGTAGGTCTCATTTTTTCTTGGATGACTCGCTACAGTACCATCCCAATCCCCAGGCCATAGTATTTTACTTGGACTCCTTCGTGTTAGAACCAGTTTTCCTTCTTTATCAAATAAAAGGGAGGTAAATGCCCTATGTAATTTTCCATTTGGTAAATGACACTTCATTTTCTCTTCTAGACCAATTGGATTATCATTTTTATCTACAAGAATGACGAATTCATCAGACAATTATTAATCACCTAAACAACGTACCTTCAAACTTATTTCCATTTATGGCATTTACAATTCTATTAGGTTTATTCCCGTTTACAAAAAAAACTTTTAATCCCCTTTTTGAAATTTTTGTAGCTTCAGAAACCTTTCTTGCCATACCTCCAGTTACGTCCATAGTATCTTTTTTTATAGAAATTTTTTCATTTTTAAACTCATTAATTAATTTCTTAGATTTTAAATTTGAATATAATCCATCTTCATTCAAAATAAAAATTGATAATCTTGGTTTTATTACTCTAGCAAGCATTGACATAATTTGATCTCCTGATAATATGTAGGATTTTTTATTTGCATACCATAATGCATCGCCAAATGTAATCGGAATTAACCCTGAGTTTGCAATCTTTTTTATCTCGTTAATTTTTTTAGTAATTGGTTTAGTTCCTAACATAAAATTTGATGGTGGAAGACAATAAGGATTTAATTTGTATTTCAAAAAAGAGTCAAGAATAATTTTGTTTAATTCAATCATAGAGTTTTTGACTATTGAAACTCCTCTAATGTTGTAGTTAGCAGGTTTTGTATGCATATCATATTTGACTGACCAATAATGACCATAAGAACCACCTCCATGAACCAAAACCATATCTTCCTTGATTTTTCTTAAACTGCGAACAATTGCATCAATAGTTTTTTTTCTAGGAGATAATGGTTTTTTCTTATTGGTAATTATCGAACCTCCAAGTTTGACTAAGAGCATACGCTAACTTTCGCAAAGTGGGAGTTAAAAAGTATCCAGTCCCTTTGAATCTATTTGCACTGAAAAACATTCGTGATTTTTGCTTTGTAGATTTTGTAAAGTATTTTCTAAGTTTGATTCATCAACAAGTGCTATAATACATCCACCATCTCCAGCACCAGTAATTTTAGAACCAAATGAAGTTTTATTTGCATCTCCCAACAATTTACGTAGAATTTCATTTGATATCCCAATCTGGTCAAGAAATTTTTGATTTTGAATCATGGCCTGTCCTAGCGATTTCATATCAGAAAATTTCAATGCTATCTTTACTTCCTCAATTAATCTGGTTTCCTTTTCACATAATTCAGAAAATTTTTTTTCATTTTGTTCTTTGAACTTTTTAACTTTTGATACTACTCGTTTAGTAGAATGAGGAATCTTTGAATTCGCTATTACAAAGCAAAGATCAGGTTTTGTATTAATTTTTTTTAATCCACTCTTTTTGTCATATTCTATTATTCCACCATATGTACACACAGTACAATCCGCCCCTGATGTATCTTTGAAAATAGTTTTTTCGGCTTCAATTGCTAAATTGAGAATTTCATCTTTTGAATATTTTGTAAAAAGTCCTGATATAGAACCAGCAGCAGCCACACAACATGCTGAGGAAGAACCCAAACCTACTCCAGATGGAATATCAGAATCAATTATTATTTCTATTCCTCCTGGATGCTTAAAAATATCTATCATTTTTTTTGAAATATATATGAAAGGTAGAAGAGGCGATTTAATTTCTGTAATGGGTTTTGAAGCAGGTAAAGTTATTTCACCTAGATTTGATCTTACAGAGATTATCTGTTCATCAGTTTTAATTGAGGTAACAGTAACTTTCTTCTTAATAGAGCAAAGGATTGCTTTAATTCCATAAACCACAAAATGTTCTCCAAATAATATTACCTTTGCAGGAGCAGTAGCTATAGATTTCAAGTGAAAATTATTGAGCCGTAGCCTACTACTGAACTCTTATCTCCAGTTATATCTCCACTAGTTGCATATTTTAGTAATTTACCTTTAGTAGCACCCATTTCCTTACAGGCAGTCATTGTTGTTGCAATTGCGCCATATCCACATGCAGTCACTTTTTTTTCGTACAATATTTTGTAAAATTTTTCTATATCTAAATTCAGTATAGGTTCGATTAATGCCTTATCTTGACTATGTGCAAAATTGTTCTCCTCATAATGTGTAAAATCAGATGATCCAATTATCATTGCATTCTTTTTTTTAGCTATGGCCGCAATGCATTTTCCAAGTTCTATTGCAGTATTTTTAGTTTGATCAATTAAGGCAATAGGAAGAATCTTAAACTTATCTGTAAAAGTTTCTTGCAAAAACGGTACCTGTACTTCTAAACTATGTTCTTTAGAATGCGAAAAAAAATCTAATTCAATTTTGTCTGATAAATTCACAAGTTCCTTTACTTCATATGAATCAACTTCTACAGTGCCTAGTGGTGTTTTCCAACTACAATCTTTCATTGAGGCTACATTACAACCTATTCCCCAATGATTTGGCCCAACAATTATGAACAATTCTATGGGAGTTGATGAAATCGCATAAAAAGAATGACTGGCAACAGGTCCTGAATAAACATACCCAGCATGAGGACAAATAACTCCATAAATTTTCTCTGTAGATTTTGCGGGTGGAATTTTTCCTGATCCAAAAGAATGCACAAAACAATCATGAATAAGACTTTTCAATTCTTGTGGTTGACCAGGATAGAACATTCCGGCTACTGCCGGTGTTCTTATCTGCATTATTCTATTTCCTCTTCAGTAATTTTTGTTTCGAAATCATCGATTTCATATCGCATCTGCTCATCATCTTTGAGCTTTCCTTTTTCTATTAGAATTTCACGAGCCAATAACCAATACGTTGTTGCTAGAGATTTTCTACCTCGATTATTTGCAGGTATGACAAGATCAACTTTGGAAGTAACATTATCAGTGTTCGAAATTCCAATTACTGGAATTCCAGCATTAGTAGCTTCTGTAATAGCTTGAGCATCAACTTGTGGGTCAGAGATTAGAACAAGTTTTGGTTCAATGTAATATGGTAAAGAGGGATTTGTAAGTGTCCCAGGCATGAATCTACCTAACATTGGGGTAGCACCTGTAAGTTCACAGAATTTTTCAATAGGCGTATTTGCATACTCTTTTCCAGAACATGCTATTACATCTTGAATATTCACTCTATTGATAAATTTGGCAGCTGTTTGAATTCTTATCAAAGTAATGTCTAAATCAATTAGATAGAGTCCCTCTGGACTAGCTTTAGTTATAAAAGGAATCATGAATTTTGTTTTTACTGCAGTTCCTACTCTAATTCCAGTGGATAGGATCTTTTTCTTAATATCAGAAATTTCACTTTGCTGACTCATAGTGGGTTTTTAAATTTGTGCCATACCGCGTATTAAATCATGCTCTGATAGGCGTATCAATTCATTCAATTTTGCTATTCTCTCTCCTCCAACTACGCCAACCTTGAGCATTTTGGAGTTTGTTCCAATTCCAATATGTGAGATATGAGAATCTACTGATTCGCCAGAACGATGTGATGTGATTAATTTAATATTATTTGAATTCGCCTCGTTTGCAAATTTAATTGCATCATAAAGGCTCCCAGCTTGGTTTACTTTAAGAATTGTTGCGTTGCAAGATTTGATTTTAATTGCCTTTTTTAGAATTTCAGTATTAGTTACTATCAGATCATCTCCTGTAATCAAAATTTTAGGAAACTTTGCCGTTAGTTCAGCCATTTCATGAAAAGCTTCTTCATGCACAGCATCTTCGACATAGATAAGTTTGTATTTTTTAATAATGTTGGACACAAATTCAATTTGTTTTTCAGGAGTGTTTTCAAAGTTTCCTCTATCGTATACATACATTTCCTTTTGTTCATTCCATTGTGTAGACGAAGCAAAATCTACTCCCAAAAATACTTCCTTACCTAAAGTATATCCTAAATTCTCACAAGCCTTTGCTGAAAGTTCAAGAGCTTGTTCATTGTTAAGCTTTGGTGCCCATCCTCCTTCATCACCTCTTCCATTAGTAAAGTATGGATCCTTTTTTTGTAAAACATTTCGTAATTCCTTATGTACTTCTAAATTCATTTCTATAGCATCTCGAATAGATTTAGAACCAATTGCACAAATGAGAATCTCTTGAATGTCTGGTGTTCCAGGACCCGCATGTGCACCTCCTCCAAGAATATTTCCCAACGGGAATGGAAACCTATACTCACTTTGTTTTGAGATTAATTGGAATAAAGGTAGTTCTAATGCTTTGGCAGCAGATTCTAATGCTGCAATAGACAGTGCAAAGGCAACAGCTCCTCCTATCTTTGAATAATCTAGATTTTTATCTATTGTACGTATAGTATCATGAATTGATTTTAAATTAGTTCCATCAAGCCCCAATAATTTTTTGGAATTCTCAGTTAAAATCTCTAAACTCTTTTCTGGATTACCATTAGGAAAACTGATTGCTTCATGTTTGCCAACACTTGCACCTGATGGAGCGCATACTCGACCTAGAAATTTATTATCTGATATAACATCTACTTCGATTGTTTTATTCCCTCTACTATTGTAAATCAGTCTACCTTTAACAGATGTAATTTTTGGCAAACTACTCTAACTCAGATTGAACTTCAAGGTGTCTCCTTCGAATTGCTTCATAAAAAGGAACAACTTGTTGAATTGTTTCAACTGAAGTTAATAACATTCTCCTACAACAGTATCTTTCGATACCTAAAGAGTTGAGTACTTTAGCTGGCTCCTCCCCTGATTTAGTTCTATTTTGATAATCCTCAAATTTATCAGCGATTAGATTGCCACAAGTAAAACATCTTACTGGAACAAGCATGTTTTCGAAAAGTAATCAAGGATTATAAAAACCCTGCATGACAAATCCGTTGCGGGTGTAGCCCAGCCTGGCCAAAGGCGCTAGCTTGAGGGGCTAGTCTCTTAGGAGTTCGTGGGTTCAAATCCCATCGCCCGCATACATTTTGATAGAATCTTTCTAAATTTGTTCTCTATTTATGTTAATTTTGCTAAGAGAATCAATTAAATCTGTTCTTCTAACTTCTTCTGTAATTGCTGATCTTGCATCTTCAATTAATTTTCTATTAACATCAAGCTTTTTTCTTGTCTCTTTCAGAATTTTGTCATATAGCGCAAAAGGATACAAATACAAGAATAGATTTTCCATAATTTCAAAAACACGCGAAGCTTCCTTTGATTTACCAATTCTTATATTATCAAAAACATATCTCTTCAATTCTCCTATTAGATCCATAAGACCAAGAACGTACGACTCATTTGATACTTTGAGAGAATCTATTGAAGGAATGGTTTTGTTTTCCACAATAGCCAAAAACGCAGATGCCTCAACTAATTCTTGCTCTGGAGTTACTAGATAGCGTTTAAGCTCTGAATTTGCTTTCTTTCTATACGCTTCAAGTAATTTGCTGGCTTTTGATGCCTTTTTTTTAGCCACAACAAGGTCCCCCTTATGAGCCAATATAATGGACTGGCTGCATAAATTTAGAACATCACGAGTATTTTTTAATAAATATTCCCGCGAATCTTGTAAATTTTCAAACTCTTTTGATATATTACTTAATGAAGCTTTGATATCAGTTAATGACATAAAGTATCAATTTAAAACGAGGATAAAGTCGTTTGCCAAAGCCCTTATTTTGGCTCTGGTCAATTTATGATTGTTTTTCGATCTTAATTTCTAACTGGCAAATCTGTTGTTGGTAAATTTGTTGTTGGTAAGTTTATTGTTGTTTAGTAGACCGTTCAACCCTTTTTCCCCTGGCTAAGTCTCTAAGTAGTTCAGCGTCTTCTTCTATAATTTTTTTAATTTGCTTTTTGAAATCGGACTCTGATTTTTCTGATTCAGCCATATTTTTAATTCTTTTTCAAATATAAAAAATGTACCTAGGTGGAAAATAGTTCCGCCTAAATTGGTTGAGATTGATTTTATTATCAGAAACGTTACTATGAGTAGTATGAAAAAATTTGGAAAAGAGATAGAAACCTACCTTTTTGACGAATATGTTGTATTGGGACTTCACAAGGATTGGATTAATGCATTTGGGGAGCTGCCTAAATTTGAAACCATGTTAGATAGTCAAGGGAGACTGATTCTAAAATCTACAAAGTCTATAAAAAATATAAAATCTATTCAATAAATTTCATATACACTATATTCATAATATTCCAAGTAATTTTTGTGTATGATGTATACAAAATCTATGCAATAAATTTTGTATATGTAACTAGGAATTAAGAATGATTTAGTACGTTTGGCAGATTAATATTTTAGGAACTATTGATTAGAACATCTATGAAAGCAAAAATAAGCACACGAAATAAACTCGTAAAAAAATGGTCATCCCATAAACCACGTGAGAAGTTTCAAGAAACATTAGGAAGCAAACAGCGAGGAACAGGAATCTATGTTTTGTATAAAGGAAAAAACCCAAAACCCGTCTATATTGGTAAGTCGACCAGTAGTATGAGGGGAAGAATTAGAAAACATCAGGGTGATCATCTGCATAAAAAATGGGATAATTTCTCATTCTATCAGATATTAAAGAAAAAATATGTGGGAGATGTTGAACGCCTTCTTTTGCAATATTATAGACCAAAAGAAAATAGACAGGGCGGAAAATTCCGTAGTAGATATAGAATAAAATAAAAAAATTTAGACGAGCAAGTTGTAGAGATCATCTTTTTATCCTAGTTATCAACCCTCTGAGTTATGACTTCTAAATCTACTCAACGTAGTGGAAAATCAAGGAAAATCGCATTTGAGCATTACACACCAATTTGTGTATGGTGTGGCGTTTCTATTTCAGATTTATTGGAGGTTGCTCATATTGACCATCAAAGAAGTAATGATGATCCAAAAAATCTAGTTTTTCTTTGTTTAACCCATCACAGAATGCTTGATTTAGGATTAATCCCTGTTGGGGTAGTAACTCAATTACGTGATAGACCATTAAAGGCAGATTGGTCGATCTTGATTAAAGGAGTCCCAAGTAAAACTCCCAAAAAAATAACCTCTCGAGAAAAACAAATTACAACATTCTCAACTATGAAACCTAACGATAATAATCAAAAAACTATTTTGTCATCTAGGATACAACCTGAATCTGAAATTGAAAAAATAATGATAAGGAGACGTGAAGCTGCATTAAAGGCATGGGCTACAAGAAGATCACTAAATCCTAAAAAGTTTGGTAAACCTACCACACAAGATCAAGTTTTATTACAAAAAATGAAAGAAGACAAAAATAAAATGAAAAACAAAAATCAATCAAATAAATTTGAAATTACTAGAAGTTTAGCTGCGTACAAAGCACAACGAACAAGGAAGCTTCAAAATCCCAAAAAATATGGCAAGATTACAGAAGCTCTCATTAAAAACATTAAACGGCTAGAAGAGAAATTGATGGAGTAGAACTAAATTGATATCCAATATCTAAATCCAGATGAGGAAGAAACTAAATTAAAATTCTTTGGAAAATAATCAAATTAAAAACTCTGCAGCATTTTTTCCTTCTTGAGTAACTTTTACCCAGCGTGTCCTTCCAACCTTTTCAATTTCAACAAACTTCCATTGTTCCTCTAATGGCTGAATTATATTTTTATGAAACTAAAGATAGATTTAGTATTGAGAATTCATTAATTAAAACAATAAAACCTTTATGGAATAAGAAATAACGATGTCTAATTATGTCTGAAAAAACAAAATGTGAAACATGTGGACATGATGTTGTATTTCATCATATTAATCATGAGAGCAAATCAAGATGTCTTGATTGTGAAAAGGAGGGAAAGGAATGCTCTAGATTCCACCCTTTTTATTGAATTGTAAAACAGCAATATTACATAATTAACATTACACAAAATGACGTTTACAATTTGTTAAGTTTTAGAAATTTATCTATACAATATTCATGGATAGAACCTAGTAGAACTTGATATTTTGAAAAAACCTGCTTGTAATCATCATCTTTTCTAAACCCATAATGACAATACAAACAGAATCTAGGATTCATATCCATTAATCACTAATCAATCTTGAAAATATTGTCGAGACCATATTATCTACATATTCTTCGTATCCAGTAATGTCTCTAAAGAATTCTAGTATGTGGAAATGTCCTCTGGCTAGGAGTGGCAAAAGGGCTATGTTTTTTTGAATAGGACGTAGATTATGGATGTTCTTTATGATATCATGATCTAAATTTATGATGATCAGTTTTTCTTCTTTGAAAGTAACTACAGCAGGTTTCTCCTTTCCTATTTTACGCTCTACAAGGTTAATTCCATAGCCACTTTTCAATGGTTTTTCCTTTCCTTTGAGAATTTTGAGTTGTAATCTCTTCCTTCTTTCATCGGTATGTTCATGTTCTTTTTCATCAATTTCTTGATTTTTCCTTTCCAGTTCAGTTAATCCCCCAATCTTTAGATCATTTGGCTTGGATGTTTTAGATACAGGCATCGTATTTGGTGGGAGAATTCCTAAATCTCTAAGAAACTCATCAATATATTTAGAAAGCTCGCGAATACTTTTTTCTAAATCTTTAGGTGCATCTTCATTTTTAGCGGGAATATGTTGTAAAACATATTTTTTAATTTCTGCATAGAAGAGTCTAGCTTCTTCAGAATCTGTAAAATTATTTCTATCTAGAGTTGGAATTACCCAATCTACATTGAAAAATCCCCTAGCCGGATGTGTGGGAGCTGGATTTACTTCTTTTACTTTCACTCCTCTAAACAAAGCATCAATTTTAGATGTTTTACTCGGTTTGAGGTTACAGCATATCTCTCCTAAAGGAGTACTAATTATTCCTAAAGTTCCATCAACAGAAATTGGAGAAACCTTTTCATTGTTTACAAATATCTTCATTGGATGTTCTTTACAGGCTATTGGTAAGATTAACCCATAGAGATTTTCCTTAAGATACTTGTTCAATTCATCTTTTTTAATTTCAACTTTGAGATCTCTAATTGTAATCTGTGTTCCTTTGTGTGAAAGTACTTCATCTACTCTCACTCGCGGTTTTACATAGAATTTTGACGTTGAAAAATCTGCATCCGAGTATTCAGCCTTGTAAGCAGTTCTTGTTTCGATTAACATTTTGTTTCCAATCATCATATAGCTTAGCTTACCAAGGCCTTTACGACCTATGGGTTTTCTTTTGAATTTTGGTGTTAGTACTATACCGGATTTATGCTGATCAGCAACTCCCCAAAACCCCTCAAAGTCTGAAATTCCGGTACCCCAATCTTCAATTCTTAAGAAATTTTCTTCAATTGAAATTTCCAGTCTATCTGCATCTGCATCCCACGCATTCGCAACATATTCTCTAATAGAATCAAAGATGTTTGGATATTTTGAAACTTCTTGAATAATTGAAGAATGAATTATGATTCTGCCGCTATATGGTTCTTGATCTATTGTTTCATTACTCATGAACTTTCCCCATTTTAGTATATTTCTAGGCGTATAAGTGGTCTACTTAGGAGACTACTTATACTAAATATTTACAAGAATGCTATGAGTGCTAACACCCCAGAAGATAGAGAATATCTTATTCTAAAAACTATTGAGGGATCAGAAGAAATTGGTTTTAATCAACTTCAGAAAAAAACTGGAATGCCAAAAAAGACACTTGTAAAATATTTGAATGGATTAATAAAAAATGGAACCATTTCGAAACACAAGGGTCAAAAGCCAAACAGCCGAGTGAAATATACTGTTAATTTCTCTGAACATACAAAAGAAGCAATTAATCATAACCTGAAAGAAATTGAAAAATATCATCAGTGGTATATCGATACCAAATATAGAAAATTAAATACATTTCCTCATTATTTACAGGAACTAGCTGCAGAATATTATCAAAACATGATCTCATATCTATTTTATAATATTCCATCGTACAAATTTGGCATTAAACGTTTAGAAGAAATTCTTGAAAAAGAAAAAGTGTTGCTAGATAAAGAATTTAAAGGTAAAAATAGACTAAGATTATTACAAGGATGTCAAGAAGTTCATTTTTATTTATCTGGAAATGGCAGTGATTCAATTTATCATGCTGCAGACAGGAGAAATCCTAGAACTAGAGATGAGATACAAATTGATTGTGTTAACCCACATATGTTGGGGATGGGTACACAGCATAAAGAGGAAAAAAAATTATTTGGAATACCACTAGTAGTTCCAATAGGAATGGGTGCTTATCAGAGAGATTTTCGAGTTCATCAAATTAAAGACGAAAAAACAAAAAACCTATTTATTGAATTGGCAGATGAGTATGACAAACTTTCTCAGAGATTATTAACTATCAAATATAGATTAGCAGGTATAACCGGAGCATATTCATTTGAGCCAAAAACCACTGATGATGACTTTTTTTTCTAAAAATTAATTTTGCATAAACAGTATTACACAAAATTTGAATGAAATCACAATTTTATTAAAACATAGACTCTAGTTTTTTTGAAGGGTATTTTCCTTTAATATTTTGATGATAATACTTTCCAAGAGATGAAGCCCACATTAGACCTTCATGAATTTCTTTTGGAACTTCAGTATATTCGTACACTCCCCCACTATGAAACTCTATTTCTAAAATTTGAGATTCTTCATCGTATCCCACCGAATGTAAATTACTTGATTTGACAGGTATTCTTTTCATTTTTTATCTCTCATAAGTGATCTGGCCATCAATTGAAACTCTGGCAACTTTCCATTCGTATGAAGTAGTTTTCACGGCTTTTGTGATCGAATCATGCAATTTGACTATCTGTTGATTTGAAGATTTGTTTGATAAAAGAATGACATTACTTTCAATTAATTTTTGAATCAAGTTTTTCAAAACAAACAAGTAGTTATCTACTTGTATTTCAAAGAACAAGGAATGTCTAGCCTTACCTTCTATGGGGGAGTCAAAGATATTGGTGGTAACAAATTTCTAGTAGATGACAAGGGTACTAAAATTTTCATGGATTTTGGTATGAGTTTTAGTGCAGAAGGACAATTTTTCTCAGAGTTTCTTCACGGTAGAGTTTCAAATAGTCTAATTGATATGTTCGAGCTTGGGCTTTTACCTAAAATCAAGGGTCTATACAGACGAGACTATGCAAGACATATGGGATTTTTTGGAAATGAGGAAACTGAAATTGATGCAGTATTATTAACTCATGCCCATGTTGATCATTGTGCATACATTCCATATCTTCGAGAGGACATTCCAATCTACTGCTCTGAAGAATCAAAACTAATTATGCAGAATTTTGATGACACAGGTGATGAACAATACATTACATTAAAAGAAAGGTTCAAAGTTTATGAAAACACAAGAGGAGAAATTAGTCGCGCTACAGGAGATAAAGTAACTATCCCACGACAAATAAAAATTTTCCAAAGCGGAAAACCTTTTTCTATTGATTCAATTAAAGTAAACCCATTACCAGTAGACCATTCTATCCCTGGTGTTCACGCATTCATTTTAGATACTTCAGAAGGAACAATTGCCAATACTGGAGATTTACGATTTCACGGAAGAAGGAAAAGTGATACTGAAAAATTTGTTGAAGTTTGTTCTAAATCTGATCTTGATCTTTTACTCTGTGAAGGAACTCGAGTTGACAAACCGCCATCTCAAACTGAGTACGATGTTGAAACAACAGTTGAAAAAATAATTAACCAAACAAAGAATTTAGTTATCTGTGGATACCCAATTCGAGATTTAGACAGATTGCTTTCATTTTATAATGCAGCAAAAAATTCTGGTCGTTATCTGGTAGTAGATCTAAAACAGGCATATTTACTAAAACTATTTGATTTATCTTCAACTCTAAAAGGAAAATATCCTTCACCACATGATCCTAATTTGAAAATATACATTCCCAAAGGCAAATGGGGGTTAATAGACAAAGATCTTATAAAATTCTCAAGACGCCAATTATTAATGGATTATGACGAATGGCAAAAAGAATTTTTAGACTATCCCAATGCCATCGATTATAGAGATGTGTTAAAAAACCAAAAGGACTTTGTGTTTTATTGTAGTGATTTTAAACTACAAGAATTAATTGATATAAAACCAAAGGAGGGCTCTTCCTACATTCGGTCACTCACAGAGCCATTTGATACAGAGATGGAATTAAAGGAAGAGACAATTAAAAACTGGTTCAAGCATTTTGGAATAATAACAAAGACACGGGACTGGAATCAAATTCATGTTTCTGGACATGCTGATGGCATTCAAATAAAAAATGTAATTGAAGGGACTGATTCAAAAAAACTAATTCCCATCCATACTAAACATGAAGAATATCACCAGAAATGGCACAAAAATGTACAATCTGTCAATCCATATGATATAGTACAATTGTAGGTATATTATACAAAATGAATTAAGATAATCTTTTAAAGAAATTCAGTTGCATTATGCCCTTCTTGAGTGAGTTTTACCCAGCGTGTCCTTCCAATTTTTTCGATTTCAATAAACTTCCACTGTTCAGATAATGGTTGAATGATATTCTTATCAAGACTTGCAAAGCGAGCCTGGGAATAATTTTCTTCTCTAGCATTAATGGTAATTAGGTTGTTTTTTTCTGCTAGTTCTGCCATATCCTTTTTTTTAATTTTCCCCTTTTGTTCCTTGATTATCTTCAGAGCTTGAATAAGTTCCTGTTTTGGAGTTTGAATCTGGTAGGTTGGTATCTCCATGAGATTTTTTACTCCAAATGACATTTGTTTTCCCTCAAATCCAGGATATCTTTCTGCTTCTGCATAAAATGGTCTAATTTTTTTTCTCTCATTGAACATCATACATGCCATCATAGATGCAATGGCTTGAATTTTTGAACCAGATGAAAGATTCACATAAATGTCGTTTCTTTCTTCTTTAAATACAATTTCTTTAATGGATCTAATTATTTTGAAAAGATCTAATCTATTATGTCTCTCAAATTCTACCTTGATATTTTCTTTTTTTAGCAGATTTTGAATTTTTTCAGTAAATGGTCTAGCTTTGTCCTCAGAAGGATTCTCATGTATCATCAACCAAACTTTGTCAGCCTTCATCTGTTTTGCAGGAATTACGATTCTGTCAATTTCAAAACCTACTGGTGCAATATGTACTCGTAGATTTGCAATGTTTGCCATAATAGTATCTAAAGTATCCATACTATACTAATAGTATATAATAATTTCCATAGCCAAATTATAACATGAATCAAAGAACAATTCAAAAAAACGCGCTTGATTGGTGTGTTCAAAAAGAGATTCCAACTCATCAGGCTTTCTTTCCGCGAATTATTCGCGAGTTTGATGATGGGATTGATGAAAAACCAATGGTATATGGAGGCAACTAAAATGAGATGCAAAATTTGCAGCATGCCACATAAGAATACAAACCGACACAAATCTTGGTTTGAAAGTCAAGTATGCCGAATATGCAGTAATGTGTTAGAGCTCTTTTCTTGGAACAACAATTACTTGCATGAATATTGGGAGGTGAACTAGGTTGCTAAAGTTAGTACTATTCCTTGGAATAATATTCATAGGATTTGTGGCATATTCAGGAATTGACATTACCAAAGAGTATGAAGCTGTTTCTGAGATAAGAGATAATGCATTGACAAAAGTGGTAGATCCTCTAACAAAGAAGGTTCTCAAAGAAGCTGCTGAATCAAATCTTGACGAAATTATAAATGACGCAGTGAACAAATTCAAAAACTCAGGAGGAAGTTCATAATGAACTGGAAAAAATTTAAGATGTTTTTAGGATATAGTGCCTGGTTGGGTAATAGACGCAGACTAGACGAGCTACTTGGCATACGAGATATTTACGTAACTATGATAGAACATAAGAGAAGAGATTGGAAGGAATGTGAAAAATGCTTACCATCAATTGATGAAGAAATCGCAAGAGTTAGAGAAAAAATAAGGAATGAAGAAGAATGAATATGTTTGAAGAATTCTCATTAGAAAATATAATTAACACATTAGAATTTGACATCAAACATTATCAAAAAAAACATGATTACCACCAGGGTCTTGCACAAGTTTACGAAGAACGAATAAAACAACTACAAGATCAAATCTGTAAACTACGAAAAGATTTGGAGGAAGGTAGAAAGATTTGACTAATAACGATAGCAGAAAAAGGAGCTTCTCGGAGGCCTTTGTCAACTCCTTTGGGGCATTTCCAATCGGTTATGGGATTGGAATACTAATTCTTCCAATCTCAGTTGGTTGGTTACATAAAGATCCCTTTACTGCCAATATTTTCATTACGTTGACCTATGCAACTGTGTCATTTGTTAGAATCTACGTTCTAAGGAGATTATTTACAAAATTAGGATATGATGATAATTTCATAAAATTTCTGATAAAACTGTGTAAGAGAGGGGTCTCTATCATAAAATCAAAGGAGAGAGAAAATGAGAAAACCCCTCAAATCAGGCCAAATTAGGCATGAAAACGGAAGAAAAAACCTTCCCAGAGACAATACAAAGCTCAAAATCGCAAAGTATCTTTATTCAAAAGGAATTGATGAGACAGCAAGCCTGTATGAACTATTACATCATGCAGGAATTTCAATGTATGATTATCCATATCTTAAGAAAATTTTGCAAGAAATGATTGGTGATGGGTGGATAACAGTAATGATATCTGGCATTAAAGGTAAAGAAAAATCAAACTATCTTCTAATTGAACGCGGTCGAAAAGCTGTAATTACAATAAAAAACTTTGATAATGATAATCCACTGTTAGATTTGGACTCATTTTACGATATCTGAAACTAGTTATACAAAATATAGATGATCTTAGATAAAATCTCGACTCGCTTTTAATCTCTAGACTCAATCTAAGAAGCATGAAACAAGAGTGTGTCTATCTTCATACATTCAAGAATCTTCAAGAAGCAGAAACAATATTACAAGAAAATGGGTTTGCTGTTATTTCTAAGTTAAATGACATTTTTCTTGATGTTAATGAAATGAATGATGAAGAAAAACGAAGTTACCTTGAAACAATACGAAATGAATTTTCTGAAACTCTTGAAGAAATTGGGTCAGCGGAAGTAACCGGAGAAGTGTATTTTAAAAAATTACAAATGTTGAAAAGAACTATTTTTGAAATAGTTGATTTACTAGATAAAACTTCAAACCAACAAGTTATTGAAAAATTCAATCTTCTTCTTGCAGAAACCAAAAAAATAAATGATATAATAGAGGTATTTGATAAATTAACTAGAACGAGGTATAGTATTATACATGTTGATCACAGGCCAAAATGCTCAATGTTAATTGCAAAAAAAGGCGAAGAAATTATTAGATATTTAGAATTTGATGAAGATCCTGTAATTACGATTAATGGTCCAAATGCAATTAATTTGAAGTCAACACTAGAAAAATTATTTTGAATTAGCATGTTGCAAAAATGTATCCAATTTCACACCTCAAAGTCATTCCCGCAAACATTAAAGATTCTAAAAAAGGAGAAATTAGAAATATTATTTCATTCTGAGCGAATTCGTCTTGATTTTACGGAGCTTACCGTAGAAGAACAAATCACCTGGATTCAAACCAGAGAACGATATCTGCGTCGTAGCGATGAATTTTTAAAACAGCACAACGGAAAATTTGAAAATCTATTTGACAGCCTAAAGGACTTGCGAACTCAAACTAAGGAACTTGTAAAATTGTATAGAAGTGATCCCTTAAGTTACAAAACAAGTGAAAAATATGAGCAATTTAACAAAGCAAGAGAGCAGCTAAGGAAAAAATATGATTATGACGCATTATATGATTTATTGTCGCATCATTTTCATGAAGGCCTTTCAGTTTATTGTTCATGTATCATTGCGAAGAAGGGAAATAATTTAGTAAGGTATCTTTCGTTTAAGAGAGACCCAATTATAACAATACAAGGTCCTGAATCCATTGCAGTGAAAGCAATATTGATAAGTAAATTCTAGTTATTCTAGGAATTTGTTACAATCACAACCAAAAGTGCAGGCGGTATTGTGATACATCCTTTTATGATTGCATCTCTGGCAAAATTCCTCATCGCTTTTTAACCAATCTTGCATGATAAGTATCGCAAAGAATGGTTACTTATCCAATGTATGTAGCAATTTCACAAACTCGTACTTTAGATTCAAGAGTTAAGTATTACTAAATTTTATGTTAGAAGAAATTAAGTAATACTAAATTAATATTTTGTTATGAAAAATGATCCTAATGAGAAAAACATTCCAAATACATTTCTTCCATTATGTGATGAAAAGGTGTTTTCGGTAAAATATCTAACTGGTTTGTTAAGACATGGTTGTGTCAGTCTTGACAGGATGCCAAAAGACGTTGCAGAAAAAGTTGAAAATGAATTATCTAGACGAGGAAAGATCTGGAGGAATACCTTGTCACGATCTCAACACTCTCATATAGTAAATTCTCCTGGAGAAGATTAAAATTGACTTTTGATCCCTACAAAGAAAACATACCAAATACCTTTGCCCCTAATTGCGAAAACAAAAAATTCTCAATCTCTATGATTGGTTTTGGTCTAAGACGAGGATTTATTGATAGAAACAAAATTCCTCCTGACATTGCAAAGCTTGCTTGGGATGAATTAGATACACAAATAGATAGAGAGCAGAAAAAAAGAAAAGAACTAGAAAAAGAACTTGAAGTGTTTAAACAAAAAACTAAAACTGATTCTGAAATAAGGTACTTGGCTGATCAATACTTGTTATCTAGGTTTGGAGGACCAAGATTTCATGGAACTAGTTACTGGATGATTGAGAGAGCTTGCAGTCTTAATACTCATCAGTTGAAAATATTCTTACATGAGCTAATCAGGTTAATTAAAGATGAATTGGTGGACAAGAGAAATGAAAAAAATCGCCAACGGTACGAAAAATGGGACAAACCAAAGTTTAGACTAGTTGATGAATTTTTAGATTCGATCCCATTGGAATATCAGGATGATATTGTTGAACAAATTTGTAAACTAGATGATTCAAAAAATGATCGGTTAGCATTTCTCAGTGGTATTAATGGCTGTATTTATGGATATTTTGAATATAGGCCAGAATTAAAAGACATTAGAACAAATAAAAGGGATATTACATAATCAGCATTATCCAAAATTAAAGAATTTTGGTATTGCAAAATATTTTTTCAAAACCAGTCTAGGCTTGAATGACAAGGTTTGGCAATTTAGGCATTATTTTCGTACTCCTCAACCTCGAAACGAATATCACAGTATAAACAAACAAAATTTGGTACTTCTGAAAAATCGCCCATAACTATCTCTACCTCTTTTCCGTTCCTTCCACATAAAGGGCAAAAAATTTCCTCCCCAGCAAACCCTGGGATTCTCCCTTCCATCAATTTTTCCTCATCATCTGATAAGGTCAAAACTACCCCTCCTTTATCAATTTCCTCTAAAATTATTTTCCCTATATTTTACAGCCCAATTGCGAATTGTTATTTGAGAAATTTTAAGTCCTGTTGTTTTTGAGAGATGCCTTGACACATCACGATAAGACATTCCCTGAATGAACAAACCTAATGCATTTAAAATAATGTGGGATAGGAACCTAATTCTAAAACATTCCTCCAGAGGATACAAATTTTGCCCCGCAGTTTTTGAAAGTTTACCCCTGCTTTTAAGAAAAATCAAACAACATGGATAGATTTTTTTCTTGACCTTTTTCAAGTTATTTTTTTCTTTCAACTGGTTTGCCAATACTCCTTCAAATAATTCCCGTTCCAGGAAAAGAGATCAAGTAACCACCCACAAAAACGGCAAACTTGATATTCAATCCATAACTCATGCTTGTTTGTATTTTTGTGTGGTAGATTGCAGATTCTACATCTCAATTTTATTTTCCCTCTCCTCCAATTGTTTACCCCAAAATCCATTTCTTCCATTTGTCATCCAACAAAAACCGTTTAATCTTAGAATGTCGTTAATCTCTCGCCAAGTCTCCTTTTCGATCCATCCAATTGGTTCTACTTTTAAAACAAATGTTCCTTGGACAAATCTAATGTAATTTACTCTCTCACCTAACTGATCTATTAATTTCAGGATGAAACTATTTTCTAAAAGCTGTTGCTCTGCTGACATCTTTCTATTGTTTTCCATCTTGATTTTCCTTCATTACCTTCTGGACCAAACTGCACTTTTTTACCCACATCATTTTGTTTTCAACTTTTTTCCATTCAAATCCAAACCTTGACATAATTTTGTGGATTTCCTTCCAAATCATGTCGGTAGGGCGATATTCTGTGGTAACAAAAATAGACCCGTACTTGTCCTCATACTTTATTTGACGTAGCAAACGGTTTCTTCGAAGAGGTACCAGGAATCTGTGATCTTCGGCATATTTTTTTCCAGCCAATATGAGAAGTTCGTATAACTTGTCATCACCAAGATTCAAGTTAATGCCAGCTGCCTCAGCAGGGGTCTTGTTCCCAAGTGCTGATTGTATACGAGTAAAATTAAAATGAATGCGTAGTACATCGGCAAATACCTGTACCGATCGGGCATTTCCAAGGCCTCGTCTAGCTTTAACGATGTCCTGGACATAACCATTAAGTTGTTCAATTTTATTATTGTTCGGGGAGTTTTTTATGCTAGGATATTGCATATGGATTGTTGGAGGTTCTGAGGACAAATCATTTCTTGGAAACGCAACTTCGATTGCACGAGGGTACGATGAATTAGAATCTGTAATAATTACCTTAGGATCAATGTCTGTTGTTTTTTTTCTTGATTCAAAGAAATTTATTGCGTCCTTGATTTCTTTTTGTTCTGAGATAAATGTTGTAATCCACACATTTTTCCCCTGATCATATAAATTCCACATCTTCATGTTATTGCTCACTACTGTACCCACACAGTCTTTTACCTTCAGATCCGTTTCATCTGCAAGCCAAATCTCTGAAAGACTTGGGTTAAGAAGACTGGTAAAATGTGAAAGTAATTTGTTGGCCCTCTTCATCATGTTGATAATAGTTTGATGAGTCATTTTTTTCCCATATATGATTGAAATCTGATTTTTGGCGTTCCGATACGAAAGTCCACTACAAACCAAATCTATTGCCCGAGCTATGATCTTTGGATCACATTTCAAAAATTCAAAGCCATCTTTTTGGAGAAATGCCCAGTTACATGTTTTGCAGTAATACCTTTGTTTTTCTTCTTTAAATTTAAGTGGGATTTTTCCATGTTTTTTAAAATCAATACCTCCACAGTCAAGACATTTTATCTCTTGAGAAATTGAACAAGAGTCTATAGTTTTAGGGTTATCGACCTGGGGTTTATCTAACAGTAATTGGGGTCGTGTTAGTTTGTATAATCTGACAGCCATAATGTGTTTGCATTCCTTGTTAGGTAACTTGTGAGATCTGAAAACAAAATCCTTGCATTCACATTGATGTAAATTGTCATTGAAGATTTTAACTGAGTAAAATTTTTCTCCCTCGAATTGTGACTTTACACGAAAATTAACTTTATCAATCTGACGGATTTCATATTCTTGTTTATTGAGGATCTCTAGGGATTTTTTAATTCGATTCTTTTTGCTTGGTTTGGGTTTTTGGATTTTACTGTTTCCGTATTTCTTGTAGGTATGATTCTCTTTCTGGCTCACTAAAATATTGGAGCATACTTGATTGTTCTGGCTGCATTCATCCACCTCCTTTGTTATGCTTGGAATATGTATCAAATGTATAGCTAGCTATAAATTTTATAGCTAGATATAAACATATAGCTAAATATAGCTGACTATAGGGATTCATATTCACCCCGTAGGAACATTTTTTGAGGATGGGCAAACAGTTAAAATTCATAGCAAAAATATCTACACAGGGGAGGATCCTGCATATCATAATTCCTAAAGAACACCATGAGAAAGTCGAAGATCTGTGTAGAACACATGCACATGTTTGGGTGACTGTCGAGAAAGTTGATTGACGCACGATTAGCATACCTTGAAAGGAAACAAAATTAAAGCACAGACTCATATTAGACAGTGAAGCGCCCTCCCCAAGCTGTGATCTTGGCATCGCGCTTTCGGGAGAGCGCGATGGCCACTGGCGGAGGGCATGTAATGAAAGCAGTACTCCTTGACCCGCCTTAAGTGGTATTGGATGTATTGCTTCCATCACAATTCAAATCTAAAACCTCGACTTATTTAAAAGAAAATTCTTGCCAAATGTCCGACATTTTCATAAACATTCTTTTAAATAACTCTTGATGTACACGGATTTTTTTATTTTTAATTATTTTCAAAAACATTCTTTTAAATAACTCTAGCTTTACACGATTTTTTCTTCAGAAACCTTATCTTTAATGGTTTTAGCTATATTTTGTGACATTTGGTAAATCAATCCAAGCTTTGGAGGATCTGGTCCTAGTTCATTTGAGCTACTGTAACGGAATGAAAGAATATGCAACTAAACCTGGTAGATCTGCTGACATGCGAGACATTACATTGATGATTAGTAATAATCATGAGAACATGGCAGAAATCTTGAAGAAAGTTATCAACGATTTAAGATCAGAACAGATTGGTAATAAAAAATCAAAAAAATCAAAATTGAAAAAAAGTTAGAATTTAACTTTGAAATGGTTCTACAATGGAGTTGCAGCACTCGTTAAGCAATTCTGCATATCGTTTAACATCGTACCTTGAATCAGGTTTTGCAATCTCTACAGGTACAACTCGTTTTGAAATCTTTCTTGAGCAATCGTTAATGATGTATCGAATTTTTTGACCAGGTACAATGGTGCTTCCCTCCCACCTGAGTTGATTTACAGCATCTGCCTGAATTGTTTTGCTCTTGTGCTGACCCGTACCACGAGTTACCCGATTTGTAAAGACAAGCTCATGGAGAGGAACTTCGTACCGAGAAAGACGAGTTTCATACATTTTTTGTATTGATCTAGCCTCAGAAACGGCTTTTTTTATCTCTAAAACCGTTTTGCATCTTGAAAATAATTTTAAAATTTCTAGCTGACATTCTTTGAAAAACTTTGGAGTATCGTGACGTCGTGCCTCTATCCCGCGAATTTTCAGATCACCATTGTCTAGTGCACCAAAGTATCGATTTGGCACTGGAACCATCTGATTTTCTTTTGATGACAAAAAAACAATCCAGTTGAAGAGATCAAGTGACATGTCAAAACCTGTACATGTTTCAATCTTTTGTTTTATGTTCTCATAGTCGTCTTTTGTAGCACCTTTTTTCCAGATCCATAATGAATCTACAATTCCATGCAATACCAAAAATCCATCATCTTCAGCAATCTTCATTGACTGTAATAGCAGATCTCTTGCAAAGGCACATACTGCCATGTGCGCATCAATCCGTCCAAACTTTGCGTTGTTAAATCCAAGATAACCAAACGAGGTAACAAGAATCCACTTAAGTGCAGCCTTGCGTGTTTTGTATGTCTGTAACTTTCTCTGATCCTCAATAGTGTTGATAAGATTGGTATATTTCTCTCGCTTGTCTAATAGTAGTTTCAGTGATTGTGGTACGATTCCCTGTCTTTTGCAAATGTGATAATTCAGATCAGGTACTTTGTTTTGTGAGTCAGGACAACAGCTGCAACAAATTGTTTCAGCTGATATGTTCTTTTTTAGCATTATGTTTCCAAACAATGATGCAAAGTCAATGCCAGCAACATTTTCATAAACTCCAATTCTTGGTTCTAGGATCAGACCTCCTCTGTCGCCAACCAGTAGATCCATTCTTGTCTTGAATATCTCAGATACGACAGGCTTCCAGGGGATTAACAGCTCTCTTTTTGTTGCATTGTAAAACTGTACAGATGACATGCATTTGCCAATGGATGCTCTTGCTGCAGTTTGCAGTGGCAGTCTGCATGTTCTTGCTATCTCATAAATTCCTTCTATGGAGTGTTCATGCTCCCACATGAAACAGTTTGATTTGTCAATGTGGATTCGTCCTTGCAGCTTGACAGCTGTTGGTTTGTAGTGTATTTGACCATACGAATAATATGAGTTTCCTGCCCTTTTTGAGGCTAAAATTGGTGCATTTTCTCGTCCTAGAATTAGTTTTTCTGAGATATCGTTTTTTGCAGCACGATTAATCAAATATGGAAAGTCCCATGAATCTCCTTTTTCTGTAAAAATAAAATCAGGATCCTTTTTTTGCACAAGTCTTACACTTTCCAAAATCATTTCTTCTTCAGAGTTAGATTGAATTGTATCGTCATTTAGCTGAATTGATTTTATCTTGTCCGAAAATGCTGGAAGATTTTGTTTTTTGTCTGGCATCACCTTGAGATTAATCTTTGTAAACTTAGGAATCTTGTAGTCAGTCTCTTTAATATCGCAATGAGCTATCCAATCATCATCTTTGTTTTCAAACCTGCCTAATGGAAAAATGTCGTTTTCATAAAAGTAGATCTGTTCTGGAGGAACATCAACATTGTACAATCGAAATACCCCAAACCTGTCTAGCAACTGAATCTTTTTTGCTAGATGCAAAATGATAGAGGATTTTTTTAGAGTTAATTTTAGAACCTTGGATTTGGTTGTATCTGAGACCCTCTCGAACCTATCCACCCATTGGATTTTATCAGTATATGGCACAATGGCTTGATTCCATTCAAGCCTTGCAAGTTTTTTTTTACTATCTGATCCTACATAGATTGAAGGAGTCCAGTTCTTTTCTATTCTTGTAACTCCTCCATTTTTTATCCAGATTATGAGCTTGTCATCTAGTGGATAAGCATCAAAGATCCAACCTGCAGCCAAGACAAATTACCTGTTTGCTTTTGCTTTTAGAATAAACTCGATCATTTTGTGCTGCGAAATTACCAACGATAGAAGAAGAGATTGCGTAGAGTAAGGCTCACCCTTGACCTGAATCGCCTTGATATACCTGTTGCAATCCCTTAGCATGTTTTCAAACAAAATCTTGTCTTCCTTTCTCAAACTATGTCTAAATGATTTCCACGAATCAATCTCTTTTGACAACAAATCATCTTTTGGAAATATGCTCATCTGAAAATCCCTCCTTGATAATTTCTAAAAGTTGCTTGTAATGATGAAATATAATACTCATCATGATTGATTCCAGTCTAATCGGCCTGCATGCCATCATGCAGGCAGAAATGTACAATCTGGCTATGAAAAAGACCTCATCAAAGGCAGTTTTGTCCTCTTTATCCAGGGCATGCCTAAAGTCCCTCCACTGTTTTTGTTCTTGGTACAGCGCAATACGAAATGAAGGTACGGTTCTTCCCATGATATTTCTCCTAGTGTGAAGGAATGGTTTCCAGTTCTGATTTTTTTAAGAGCACAGACTGTGTTTTGTTTTCTTCACTGACTTTGATTGATAATCGATGATAGTCTTTAGAAATTTGCAATGTTTTATCAAATAATTGCAAAAATATTTTATCATATTCTGTTGGTCTTGACAGGGAAACAATGACAAGGCAGTCCTTTACTTTGGATATCGCATCAGCGATTTGTTCTAGTAACAATCTGACTTCTTGAGAATCAAAGTAAGGATCATCTGTAAAGAAATGCAAAAGATCAGTTATAATCAAAACTTTCGTCTTGGTAGTTTCTATTACTTGTTGTAAATCATACAAGATCAGATCAGCTAACTGATATGCAGTAAATGTCCTTGATGTGTATATTTTTTCCAATACCTTTTTGACGTTAAGCTGATAATGTTGTGCAAAGCTAATACATTGGTATAGATCAGATGTGTTTGCTCCGTCAATCAATACTACATTGGAATTTAGTCCGCCATATCGATGTGGCAGCTGTACCCTGACACATATTCGCTCAATTAATTTTTGGGAATATGGCCCCGTGATGCATACCTTTTGGTTCAAGGTTAGAAAATCCAGAATTGAATCTATCTTGGGAATGTCAAGTGTAAGTCGCGGTATTCCAGATGCCTTTTGGAATACTGTGGGTCTAACTCTTTGTTTTTGAATGATTGATCTTTTTTGTAGAGTTTCAGACAAAAGTGTCCCGCAGTTGGGACACGGTTCAATAGAGTTAACAAGATTTAGTTCTGACTCTACCTCTTTTAGAATATTATTGCAATTGCCACAATAGTATTGTAATACTCCTTTGCCCAATTAGACTTGTTACATGTTGGATTCTTAATAGGATCGGTAATAGTACTATTACCAAGATGGACTTGAAGATCGGCTGTACAGGGTGGGGTTATGCAGCCTGGCAGGGAACCTTTTATCCAAAAACGATAAAGCAGAAGGATTGGCTGCGTCATTACTCGTCAATATTTGGTGTAACAGAGGTAAATTCCAGTTTTTATCGGATACCGCCAAAATGGATGACACAGAAATGGTTTTCAGAAACTCCAAAGAGCTTTAGATTCTCACTAAAGTTTCCACAAACAATAACGCATGAAAACAAGTTGGATTTTGAAAAGTCAAGAGAGGAACTGAACAGATTTTTCTCTAGTTTAGAACCATTAAAATCGAAAATTTTGGCGTTGGTTTTTCAGCTGCCCCCATCGCTAACCTTTGACGAACGGTTATTCTATGAAAAACTTGATAATTATAATACAATAACCTAAGATATGTCATTACAAGAAACGGTATACATTAAATTTTTTTCTGGGGTTGATGGCAATAGTATTAATGCATTAATGAACATAATTGATAAAGAAATTGAGAAAGGAACTAAGAAAATTGTATTGTTGATCTCATCCCCTGGAGGAACAGTTTTTCATGGGATTTCAATGTATAATTATTTAACTGGAATTCCTATAGAAGTTGAAACGCATAATTTCGGAAGTGTTGATTCTATTGGAGTAGTGATATATTTAGCTGGAACGAAGAGATATTCTGTTCCTGATGCTAGATTTTTAATTCATGCTGTTCAAGCCAATTTTTCAGGTAATTTATCATTGGAAGAAAAACAACTTGAAGAAAGATTGAAAGGATTACAAATTGATATTCGTAATATCGCAGGAATTATTGCTAAAGGAACTACAAAAACACGGGAAGAAATAATCGATAATATGCATAATAGAGTAACATTAAACCCAGAAGAAGCGAAAGAATACAAATTAGTTCATGAAATTAAATCTGAATTATTCCCAATAGGTGCTAGAGTAATCTCAATAAATACCTCATATTGATTTGTCCCTACCCTTTACAGAGAGAAAATGTCCCGTAAATTAGACAGAACCTCTTGGATTAGGTTTTGCCTGTTTTTTTCTAGGATATTTTTATCATGAGAACTCAATCTCTCGGAGATCTATGGGCTCTCATACCCCAACCAAAAATAACGACACCGATTGCAATAATAATTGACTCTACTAAGATGGTGAGCATTGTGTCAGCGAACTCAAAAGCATTAGGAATTCGTAAAGGACTATTTGGTGTGGGAGTATTTTCCATCATTGTATCCATAAATAATAAGAATCCATACACAGTCAATATCAAACCGATGATTATTCTTGCTATCCCCATTATCTGATCGATCGAGAGCTAGCACTTATACTCTTATCAGAAATCTAGGTAAAACTATGACCACAGTAACTACATTTTGTAGGAGATAGTTTTGACTTGCCAGAAGGGATAGTTATTTTATTGCATTTTAGACAAGTTCGTCTTGTTATTAGACCCATGATATCTTTTTGTGTAACTCCCTAAAAAATGGAATCGAACAAAAACTATAACCTATAGGTGAGATCAATCGATACAAAATTACACCATTTGTCAAATTGGGGTTAACTAATGGTTAGTGTTTTTTCAATAGTTACTTTGATTAGTTATATCATAATAACCTAAGATATGGCAAATCGATCGTCAGATGAAAGTAAAGAGCATAGGGATTTGATAACAATGATGATAAATTATTACCAAAGCAATGGATATACAAACATCAAAGCGGATTTAGACGGTTGTTCTCAACCAGACCAAATCAATGGTCACATACCTGATGCCACTGTAATGAAAAACAATATTCAAACTATCTTGGAAGCAGAATCTTGTAGCACTGTAGATGAACCGAATATGTCGTTAGATGAACTTGTAAGATTAGTAGCCCAAGCCTTGTACGATACTATGAAAATTGATGGTGATGTTGGGGGTCAGATAAAATTAGCAATTATTGATGAAAACGGGATGAGAGAAATTCCTAAGAGAGATGTAGACACTTACATAACTAAATGGTAGGTTGTTAAACAGGTTCTGTTACCTTATAGGGACATTAACTAAGATTCAATAAATTTATCCAAAACATCAACTTTTGATGATTTTGGCAAAATTCCAAGTTTTTCTAATTCTTGAACATCAATACTTTTTTTCCGTTTATACTTCCCACAATAACTGTAAAAATCGTTGTAGTGAATAAATATCCAGTTATCATTTTTGATTTTTTCTGCTAAGGCAGGCTCTTTTAGTTTTCTTGCAAGAAGATTATCTCTCTCTTCAGGAATTATAATTATACGCTTAACAGGATATTCTATATTCGAACCTCGTACTATGGCTTCGGTAATTCTTGTACTGTTTTCAACCTCAAATTCATATTGTATTACTTCATCTTTATACCATAACGCATCTATTTTCTGAACTCTTGCAAGTTTATCCTCAGACATATCAAAGCCTAATGTTTTTCTTCTTTCTGCTGTGTCACCAAAAACATCAAAACCTGCTTTTTCACCTAACTGACAAATTAACTCAATAATTTTATCATGTTCGTTTTCTCTATCTTTAACTATTGGTTTAAGTCTCCATCTGCCACCACTAACCTTTTCTGCATATTCTTTTAACACATTATCAATATCCGATGTGTTTGGTGTTAACGAGTTTGGAAAGCGAACAAAGATTTCTTGCAAAATATCATCAAATGTAATTAGAAAACCTTTATTCAATACATTAATGATTGCTTTTTCTACTCGTTCAGAAAGTGGTACTCTTTCTAAAAATGGAATAGATGAAGGGTCTTTAAACCACCACAGACGGGCGATAGTTTTACCCTTGTCGTCTTTTTTTTGGACAATCTCAAATTCTTTGTTCAAATGTTTTTTTAATACAACATCAATGCTATCAGAAGCACTAAACAAATATCCATTTTTTTTTAATTCATCATAAATTAATGAGTAACTGTTAAGAATATGTGAATATGGTGTAGGTTCGCCCCTTTCAGCGATTACTTTTTTCACATTATTTACTATTATTCGCTCATATCTTTCTTGGTCTATTTGTGCATCAGGCAATTCTCCTCTTGCTTGCGTAGGTTTTCTAAAACGAATGTAATAATCTCCAACCGCACTTCCAAAAGGCTGTAAAAGTTGTTTTGCAGATGGTCTTGCTGGTGGTTGATAGACAACCTTTTCTAAATCAAATCCTGCTAGGACGGCAGATTTGAGAATGGAGTTATAGACTTCAATTTCTGTATTGTGAAAAGTAACTGTAAGATATTTACCAGTTTTTAGAACCCTATAAACTTCTTGAAATGCAGTTTTTAGCATTTTGTGGTAAAAATCAAAATTTTTTTGTTGTTTTTCATTGATAGTTATTTCATCTTTATAGTTAAGGTTAAAATCATTTTTTTGGTTTAACCATGCACACCACAAGGTACTGAGTTCGAAGTATTGTACTGCCCCACCATAGGGGGGATCGGTGAATACATAATCCACACTGTTTGATGGAATATTTGACAAATCAAGGGATGATTGATTTAAAAGAAGAAAATTAGAATCTGGTTTAGATATTAATTCATCAAAATTTTTTGCTTCTTTTAAAATTGATATTTGATTGTTGGAATCCTCTTTTCCTACAATTAATCCCTGCCTTCCATTAATAGCACTATCAAATAAAGACCAAACATTAGATTCCATGTTATGAGGTGGTACCCAAAAACTTTGTAGTGCCCAAAAAGAACTATACGGGCGTGTTGGTCTATCAGGAGTCATCTTACTTGCAAGATGAATCATTGATGTGAAACCAAATAAGAATAAATTCCTAATCTCTTTATCTTTTATTTTATTAATTTCATTGAATAGTATAGATAAACAAATAAGATTTCTTTTTGTAAACAAATCATCAAGACTATCAGCCTTCTCTTTTTTCATGAAACCGTTTCCATCATATTTTAATAAGACGTTTGGATGCCAGTAAGGTATTTTTTCATCTTGAACTTGATTTATTATTTTTAGATCCTTTTGCTCTGGTTTTTTATGGATATACTTCTCACATTTTTCACAAAAAAATCTAATTTCTGTTGGCTGATCATTTCCCTCTTTCCAGATAGAACAAATTATTGAGGATTCGTTATTGCATTTTGGACAGTTTGTTATATAATATGAAAGAATTTTTTCAGAAACCGACTGTCTAATATTTTCAAATGTTTTCTTTAGTGTTTCAATATCTGTTGGGATTACAGTCATTCTTGTTATGAAAGTGGCTATTGGATCTAAATCAACTGCAATAGCCTTACGACCAATCTTTATGGCTTCTGCTGGTGTAACACCACTACCACAAAAGGGATCTAATACGACATCTCCTTTTTTTGAATAATATTTGATATACTCTGAAACTACATTGTGAGGTTTTCTTGCCCACCATTTGTGTATAAGATACATCTGTGTGTGGGCATAAGATGGGATTGCATGATCGATATGGCTTACGAGTTGTTGTTCCATTATGGCTCCTCATTTTGATTAACTCTTATGTCTTATTGTGAACAAATATCAACTTGTATAGAATTAACATATTCAAAATTAATTACTAACCTTAGTAAGGTTTGTTAAGGGTAAATTGAATTTTTGATTTATGGTGTGTAAAGGAATTTGTTCGCAGTATAAAGCGTTAAAACCATATGATAATAATCGATATGTTTTAGGACAAAAGAGGTGTCAGATATGTTCTATTTTCATTAATTGGGATGGCATTTTTTGTCCATGTTGTGGTTATAAATTACGAATAAAGCCCAGAAAGCCCAAAAATAAGAAGAAACTCTATTCAAGAATTACTGTAATGACACAAATTCCTCGACATTACCAATATTTGTAAGATTATCTTAATCTTTATTCCCTATATTGAAAGCAATACAATCTCAGAAAAATTATAACCCTAACTTTACACTTCAGATCCCTAATTGAACAGTGAGAAATTTTTGTGAGAAACTCCCTAAGATTTAACAGTGTACAAAATAGCAATACATAATTACTTCATCCATTCCCCCAAATTACTTTAGACCAACAATAAATTTACCAACAATAGATTTGCCAGTTAGAAATTCTAAGCGTAAAACTATCATATATTTACCAGAGCCCTTATTTTATGTACAATTTTTGAATTACTATGGACATAACAGTCAAGCAAATGATGCAAATCGAAGAAAATGGCCATCGGATGGGTTTTTTGAGAAAATTTATGATGGAAAATGCTGGTGCCTCCGCAGTTCGTAGATTACAAGAAAAATTTGAAAATCTATCTTCCAAAAATATTCTAGTCTTTGCGGGACTAGGAAATAACGGTGGAGATGCTTTCGTAATAGCACGTCATTTGGCTGGATATGGTTCTAAAGTTACTGTTGTATTGCTTGGCTCACCTGAAAAAATTAAAACCGAAGAAAGTAACTGGAATTGGCAAATTCTTAAAAAAATGAACTCTATAAATTTAATCACTAGCGAAAAAGTTAGCTTCAAGCCTACCGTAGACATAATTATTGATGGAATTTTGGGCACCGGAGTTTCTGGAACAATCCGTGAACCATATGCATCTGCAATCAAAGTTATCAATGATACATCTGCATTCAAATTAGCAGTAGATGTACCATCTGGGCTTGATCCTGATACTGGAAATACGAGTAACATCTATGTCAAGGCTGATGTAACAGTTACATTTCATAAAATGAAGATTGGAATGCCAAAAAGAAAAGATGTGTGTGGACAAATCTTTGTAGAGAAAATTGGGATTCCTCCTGAGGCTGAGGAAGGAGTACTATGAAAGTTCATCAATTCGAGGTAGGAAATATGGAGAACTTTACCTACATCTTAGAAGATGAAGAAACTGATGAGGCAATTATCTTAGATCCATCGTGGAATCTGGATGAAATCCAAAAAGAAATAGTACGACGTGACCTTAAAATAAAATACATCGTAAATACCCATCATCATTTTGACCACACTTTAGGAAATGAAGCAATTGCAAAAGAAACCACCGCACAAATTCTTCAACATGAAGCTTCCACTCTTAAACATGATATTTCATTGGTTGATGGACAGAAAATAAAATTTGGAAATTCGGAATTAACAGTTTTTCACACACCAGGACATTCAAAAGATAGTATTTGCTTAGTTGGTGATGGAAAAGTCTTCACTGGAGATACTCTTTTTGTAGGAAACTGTGGTCGTGTTGATCTACCTGGAGGAAGTGCAAGAGAACTTTACCACAGTCTTTTTGATATCTTAGGGAAAATGGATGAGAATTTAGTTTTATATCCAGGACACAACTATGGTTCAACTCACATCTCCACCTTAGGCAAAGAAAAACAGAGCAACTTTGTATTACAAAAAAGATCTGAACAGGAATTTGTAGAGTTAATGGGACAGTGAATATCAAGTGAATGATATTGAGATTTTTGGGAATTTAGATGCAGGTAAAAACTTTGTAAATTCAATACAAAATAAGAGATTTTTATTCTCATTTGTAATATCATATACTGAGACGTGTGAAATCCCAGGAATAACAGTTGCTGGAGCAAATTTAGATTTTATTAAATTTACCCCACCAGCAGATGCAGAATTTCTCCATTATGGAAAATGTAAGTGTATTGATACCATTCCAATGACTCCAGATGGAAAACCAACTCCTGCAATCTTAACTAAAGTAGCGCTAGAGGCTGCAAGTATACCACACCTCGTAATCAATGCAGGAAGTAAAATTATTCCAGATTTGCCATATTTTGAAACAGGATTAGATTATGGAAAAAATATCAGAAATGAACCAGCCTTGGATCGTTACTATGTATTACGAGCAATAGAATCTGGAAGGATTATTGGTAGAACACTTGGGGCAGTAACTGATTGCCTTATAATTGGTGAGAGTATTCCTGGAGGAACAACTACTGCTATGGCAGTTATGAAGGGTTTTGGCCTCAATGGTTGTGTTAGCTCCAGTATTCCAAAAAATCCTCTTGATCTAAAAAATAATGTTGTAAATGATGCATTAATGAGATCGCATTCTAAAGATCCATATGATGTCATTGCGAATATGGGTGATCCGATGATTCCTTTAGTTGCTGGTATGATTAGTGCAGCTTCTCAATCATGTAAGGTACTCTTAGCTGGAGGAACACAAATGGCCGCAGTATTAGCCCTTGGACATTTTACAGGTTATGAAAAAGATAGTATTGCAATAGGTACAACTTCATACATACTCAATGATAATTCAGCAAATTTCCTAAATACCATTAAAGAAATCGACGATGTACCAATTCTAATAGTTAATCCACGATTAGAAGACTCTAAAATTCAAGGTTTAAGATCGTTTTCAGAAGGATTTGTTAAAGAAGGAGCAGGAGCAGGTGGTACCATTATTTCAGCAATCTTAAAAACAGGAATTGATTCAAAAAAACTTTTAGAAAAATTTGAAGAAGAATATCAAAGAGTAGTCACTTTACAGTAACAGATTTTGCTAGATTTCTTGGATAATCTGGGTCAGTATCCTTTTCTATAGCTGAATAATAAGCAAGAAGTTGAATTGGAATTATTTCTATCATTGGAAACATTGATTCATTAATACTCGGAATTTCAATCCAATAATCATAAACATCGCTTTCCTTATCTGAAATTCCAATAATCTTTGCTCCTCTAGCTTTGATTTCATTTGCACTAGTAAGTGTGTCTAAATATGTAGAGTCATTTGGATTTAATATTATGACATATACATTAGAATCCATAAGAGCTAATGGACCATGTTTTAGCTCTCCACCTGGAATACCTTCAGCGTGAATATAGGTAAGTTCTTTCAATTTTAACGCCGCTTCAGATGCAATGGGATAATGGATTCCTCTTCCTAATACGTAAATGTCAGTTACATTTTTCAAATCTTTAGATATTGCCTGAATTTTTGAGTGATTTGAAAGAACTTGAGAAATTGAATCTGACACCTTTTTGAAATTCAATTCAAGGCACCCATCACATAGTTTATTCGTAATTTGATAGAGAATTGCAAGTTGAGAGGTAAAACTCTTTGTAGCAGCTACTCCTATCTCTGGGCCACAATTCATCCCAAGGAAAAGTGATGATTCATGAACCAGAGTAGAGTTCTTATGATTTGCAATAGATAGAATTTTAGCATTAGATTTTTTCGCAATATTTACTGCTTCAAGAACATCTGCACTCTCACCACTTTGTGAAATTGCAATAAGTATTGAATTTGATTCTATAGAATCGGGTAAGGTTGGAAGTTCACTAGAAATAATTGGTTCGATTTTTATTTTAGCATATTTTGACATTAGATACTTTGCAACAAGTGCGGCATTATAGCTTGTACCACTGCCAGTGATGTATACAGTTTTAGCATGTTTGATAAAATCAGAAGCAAACTCTATTTCTGCTTGAGTTTTTTCACCAGCACGTAATATTGTTTCAGGCTGTTCTGATATTTCTTTGAGTGTAAAGTGCGCATAGTCACCTTTGTAGGCATCTGCAAATTCTTTTGATACTTTTGTGATTTGATGTTTAACAGGCTTTCCGTCAAAATCACATATTTGTAAACCAGATTGATCCAATAAAACAAAATTCCCATTATCTATGTAAATTACATCATCTGTTTTTTCTATAAAGCCTAAAACATCACTTGACAAAAAGTAATCGTCTTTTCCAATTCCAATAATCATTGGTTCATGAAATCTGGCAGCAGCCAATGTACCATTTTCAAACATTGCTACGAAAGCATAATGTCCTTTTAATTTTGAAACTGTATTTATGATCGATTTTTTAACATCAGATGTTTGCTCAAAATTTTTTTGTAATAGATTTGCGATAACTTCACTATCTGTTTCGCTCAGAAAATTATAGCCATTTTTTTGTAAATCTTCTTTTAATTCTTTAAAATTTTCTATAATCCCATTATGTACTATGGCAATTTTTCCTGAACTACTAGGATGAGGGTGAGCATTCGCCTCAGTAACTTTACCATGTGTTGCCCATCGAGTATGACCTATTCCAACCTTTCCAGGAAGTTTATCTAATCTTACTGAATTATTTACTTCGGCAACTTTTCCGACACCTTTTCTAACCTGTATTGTGTGATCAGATTTTGTAGCTACCCCCACACTATCATAGCCTCGATATTCCATTCGTTTTAGTCCATTTACCAAAATGGGCGCTGCCGAATCATTTCCATAGTAACCTATTATTGAACACATATAGTTTCTATCTAATAATTGAAATATTTATTGATAAGCTTGATTTTTTGATGTTTTCTTTGGGAAAATATCAACCTTAAACTATTCTGAAAGAGATTTGTTTTCAATAGATTCTGTAATCTCAACACCTATTTAGGAAGGAGTTTCAACTTCAAGTTTTTCTGCAAGTGGTTGTTTCTTTGATTTTTCTCGCTCATCTAATAGTTTGCTTAAAGATGAATCAGGAGATATACGAATTTCTTTTTCTTCATTAATACCAACTGCATAAGATGGTATAGTTACTCTTCTGTCTCCAATAGTAATGTGACCATGTACTACTGCTTGCCTTGCTTGATATGGTGTCTTAAATGAAAATTTCTTTTGTACAACTGTTTGTAATCTACGAGATAACAGATCTGTAACCTGAAGATTCAATACATCATCTAGAGTAGAGCTTTCTCCTACTAGTCCAACTTTAGCTAATGATCTCATTAATACTGGTTCTTTTCTCTCTCTCACTTCTTGTCTAAGAGCAAGTAGTGAACGTGCTTGATGCCTTAGTCTAGACAGCTCTGTATGTGCCTTCCATAACTCTCTTTTTGTTTTTAATCCAAAAATTCCTAATGTTTTTAATTCTTCCATTTTTAGATCGTAATTAAGAGGACGCCTTGGTTTCTTCCAAGTTCTTCGCGGATTTTTTGGATCTCCCATCTAATTCACCGATTTTTTTGCTCCGCCCTTTGTTTCTTTAGGCGCTTCTTTACCTGAAGCTGGAGCAGCTGCCTTTCCTGAAGCTGGAGCAGCTGCCTTTCCTGAAGCTGGAGCAGCTGCCTTTCCTGTCTCTGGAGCTGTTCCCTCTGTTGGAGTTACTCCTTCTGGAGTTGCTTCAGCACCTGGAGCTCCAGGAGCACCTGCTGGTAAAACTTTTCCACCTTTCTGAACTCCTACCGCTCCACCTTTTCGTCCAGTAGTACGTGTTCGCTGTCCTCTAACTTTCAAGCCATACATATGACGATAGCCTCTCCAACTATTGACCGACTTCTCTCTTTCAATATCATTTCTAACGGTTAATGCAATATCAGATGTGATTAAATGCATAGTTTTGCCAGTTTCAATGTCCTTTCGTCGATTGAGAAACCATAACGGAAAATTTGCTGAATTTGGATCTTTAATTATTTTTTCAATTGATTGAACTTGAGATTCTGTTAAATTACCTATATTGCTATTTGCGTTAATCTTTAAAGATTCTAGGATTGCGTTAGCAAAGGTATATCCTATACCTCTTATTTGTGTAAGACCGACAATCATTTTCTTTTCACCATGAATATCATTTCCCACAATTCTTACAATATGTTGAAATTCCTTTGCTGTCAAGTATGCAACTTTCAAAATGACCCCGATAAAAACCATGCTAAGAATTTTTACTAGAAAAATATGTTTCTAAGGATTATACAATCAATAAAGTAAATAGTATAAATGTTAAGAGAGTAAATGTAACTTATGTTAGAGGCATCAAGGATTGTAGAGCAAAGCTACAACTCTCCTAAAAAATATACCGAAATAAAATCTGGTTTACCAGAGGATTTCAAAGAAATTAAAAACCTTAGAGATCTCTTAGCAATTAATTACAAGTTAGTTGGTGTAAAAGAACAGCTTCGAGATAATTTAATTTCTTTAATCAATTCAGGCGAACCAAAATATCCAGGGATTATTGGCTATGAAGATGAAGTTATCCCTGCACTAGATAGAGCAATTCTATCATGTCATGATATTTTCCTTGTGGGACAAATTGGTCAAGCAAAAACAAAAATTGTTGAAACAATATCCAAGAATCTGTTATCTCCAATTCCTGTAATCAAAAATAGCATTACAAATGATTGCCCAATGGATTTACCTAAAGATGACTTAATATCATTATTAGATGATAAAGAACAAAACAACTCTAGTCCAAAATTTTATGTAAGTCCAGAGAGTGTAGAAAAAATTCGTGATAATAAACTAGATACCCCAATTGAATGGGTTGAAGGAAAAAATAGGTACAAGTACGTGCTTGCCACTCCTGATATCTCTGTAAAAGATTTGGTAGGTTACATAGATGCAGTAAAGGTTGCTAAAAAAGGAATAGAGATGTACAAAATTGATTCTTATTCTCCAGGTCAGCTTATGCAAGCAAAACATGGAATATTTTGTATTGATGAATTACCTGTACTTGATCCTAGAAAACAAGTATCCCTACTCTCTGTATTACAAGAAGGACGTTTTACAACTGGATCATATTCTGTAATATTTGAACCAAAAACAGTATTCTTTGCTACTGCAAACCCAATTGATTATACTCATTCCGGAAAGGTGATTGAACCTTTGTATGACAGACTCAAAAGCCATATTCATACACATTATCCAAAATCCATAGAAAATGAAATGTTAATCATCCTGCAAGAGGCAAACATCCCAACGTCTTTCATTATTGTTTCAATCTTGAAAATTCTCGCAAATATCTTACAAAAAGCAAGAAAGAACCATGAAATTAATCAAGAAAGAGGAGTAAGTGTTAGACTTGGAATCCACGGATTAGAGCTTCTTGTAGGTGAATCTGAGCGAACACGAGCAATATTTCAGAAGATGTTACCTGTTCCACGTTTATCTGATATGCATTGTCTTACTCAAGTAGCAAAATTTGAGCTTACTGAAAGAGATGATACTATAGAAAACAGGCAAAAAATTCTTCATGAATTAATTGACAGTTCTATACAAGAAGTTTGTTTAGAATATCTTAGTGAACAGAAAGAATCATTTTTGGAATCTATTAAACAAGAATTTAATGGAAAAACTTTCCAAGTTTCACAACAAATGATTTGGAAAAATGGTCAAACCTCTTATGAGAATCAACTAAAAAATTTTCAAAATCTTAAAAACCTTATTGAATCAAAACTAGAACAAATCCGTTCTGAACAAAAGTCACTAATAGATCAAACAGCCCTTTACAAGATTGATTCAGATGCATTATTATTAAAAGAAGGAATGGACGATGAGCTACGAACAGTATTAACTGAAATTATCCTTGAAGGATTATGCTGGATTAAACCAAAGATTTTAGCAAGAAAAGAGGCAGGATATGTACAGGCCTAGATCAGGTAATTTTGTATACTATGTAAATGACGAAAAAACATACACAGCTACATCAGAAAATCTTATTCCTGAAGATAAATTACAAAAAATACTAGCCACTTTATCAAAATATGCTATGAAAGAGAAAACTCCAGAATTTCAAGAACTAGAATCTATCCTACAAAACGCATTAAATCATAAAGAGAAGCAAGATTATGAAACACAAAATGTTAGTGAAGACCTTGTAGAAGGATTAGAAACAAATCTTACAAAATTATTAAAAGAAAAAGGATATCTTCGTGATGAAAAAAAATGGCTTACTAACAAAGGATTTTTTGAAATTGGTGGGAAAATTCTTCGAGATATTATGAAAGATCTTAATTCCTCAGATATTGGATTACACGAATCAACATTAATTGGAAGTGGTAGCATCTTAATTGATACTACTAAAAAATTTGAATTCGGAAATGATATTAAATTTCTAAGTGTTCCTCAGACTATACTAAACACCATTCAAAGAATTTTAAGAACTAACAAGAAAATTGATTTTCCAATAGACATAGAACTAGATGATCTTGAAGAGTTTGAATCTTTAGAAGATGTTCGAACTTCTCTTGTTTATTGCATTGATTTAAGCTCCACTATGAAATACGTTCTTGGCAACAATGGTAAAAGCAGAATTGAAGCAGCAAAAAAAGCATTGTGGGGTCTTTATGCACTACACAAAAAACTCTTTCCAAATGATTCAATTTCAATCATAGGTTTTGGATCTATGGCATCAATAATTAATCCATTTGATATACCATTTCTTAAAACATTTGATGCAAATGACAACTTTTTACATTATACAAACTATCAGGCTGCATTTAGACTAGCAAAAAAAATTCTACAAAAAAGTTTAGCTCGAAATAAACGAATTATCATGATCACTGATGGCCAACCCAGTGCATGTTTTATAGATAATACCAATCAAAAAAATGACATAATTTCTGAAAAACCATATTCCAATTTCTACATGCCTGATAAAAATGTCATTTCCAAGGTCCGAGAGGATAGAGATATGAAACTTGACATTCACGATGAAGCCATGGTCTATCTTTGTTATAGATACAAAAAGGTAGATCCCAAAATAAATGAAAGAACTTTACTAGAAGCCAAAAAATGTAAACGTGAAGGCATTGATATTGATACTATAGTAGTTAGCGAAGAGGAAGAACTTTTAAAATATGTATTAGATTTGGAGAAAGAACTCAAGGGTAAAACCTATCATATCAACCAAGAGAACATGGAACAAGTCCTAGTTCATGACTATCTTACAAATATTCGAAAAGTTTTAAGTTCTAAACATACTTGGTAATTTTTATGAATTCTTCTTATGATAAAGAAAAAATCCTTGAATGTATGTTCAATCCAGACACTTCTGAAATATTAGCAGAACTGGAAAATGGTGGAAAAGAATTAGAATTTCTTACTGATAAATTAAAAATTTCAGAAAACCAAATCCGTCAAAGACTGTCTTATCTCATAGAACATGAATTTGTAAAGGAGGAAAAAAATAACGATAAAATTATTTTTTTTGCAGACGCCAAAAAATTAGATAAACTAATTGGACAAGATAAAAACTTTGATAATGTGGTAAATGGGTTAACGGAAATGGATAGCTATCTTAATTGAGTCTTTGTTTTCGTTTATTTCGTATCGCGTAAATACCAATTGCAACCATCCCAATTAATCCTATAATTAGAATATAGAATCCCGTAATTCCTACAGATATGGTAGAGTTATCTGGCATATGGCCCACTCCAGCAACAATTTGAGTTTCCTTAAGACCAGAATTTTCAATTACAAGCTTGTATGTGCCGCTTGAAACTATCTTAAATCGTTCTTCTGTTGATTCTTTATCAACAGTGTTTGAAATGACTTGGTTCCCAAGAGGATCTATAACTGTCACAGATATTGCATCATTTTCAAAATTTTCTACAAGTATACCATACACTCCAGTTTCACCTCTAGAGAGATCGAGTTCAGTCATTATTTCAAGTGATGAACCGGGAACAAGTTTTTCTTCTTTGACTGTAAGGTTTTGAGTTGTTAATTGTGCTCCATAAAATGATAAAATAATTCCGATCCCTATAAGGGAACTCACAATTACCAGAAAAACTGGAGATTTTTGCATATTGATTTTGGAAAAAACCCTTTAGTTAAAACTTGGCATTTTTTTATTTTTAGTGTATTTTTCCTACAAATTATTATGAAATTAGATTAGGCTAAGAAATTTAGCCTAGGCTAAATTTTAAATAAGTAACCCTTCCTAATATCATTAAAGAATGAAAAGTTCAAAATCGGTAAAGATGTTCATTGTTTTGGCGATAGTTGGCATAATTCCAGTAATGGTAGGTCTTCTTTGGTTACCGTTTATCAAGCGAATAAGTAAAGTCAAGTACAATTTCTTTCTTGCCATAACTGTTGGTTTGTTGTTATTTTTGGGAATTGATGCTATCGAGGAAGCCGTTGAGGTTTCAGATGACTTTCTAGCCCCTAGCTTTAATGGTGCTTTGTTAGTAGCAACTGTTGTAATCCTGTCATTTCTTGGATTATATTATTCTGGAAATAAGCTCATAGACAGAGCAAGATCATCACCTTATTCAAAACCAGCTGCTTTAGGTTTGATGATCGCAATAGGTATTGGTTTACACAACTTTGGTGAAGGGTTAGCTATTGGAGCTGCCGTAGGTCTTGGCCAAATTGCATTTAGCACATTTTTAATTGTTGGTTTTACATTGCATAACACCTCAGAAGGTTTTGCTATTGCTGCTCCTATGGCAAAAGGAAAGCTAATGATTGGCAAGCTTTTTGCAATGGGATTGATTGCGGGTACTCCTGCTATTTTTGGAGCTTGGCTTGGAGGATTTGTCTATTCACCATTTACTGCTATAGTATTTCTCTCAATAGGGGCTGGGGCAATATTTCAGGTAATAGTTGCAATTTTAAGATGGATACGCGAAGAAGGTGACAAAGGTCTATCAAGTGCATCAGTTGCAGCTGGTATTGCTACTGGCATGATGATAATGTATCTTACCAGTATTCTTGTTTAAACAAATTTCAAACAGGCTCTGGATGAATTGTTATTATTGCATTCTTAAACTGACTACGAATTTTTCTTTCAATTTGTGATGTTAAATCATGAACCTTTTCAATGGATAAGTATCTATCAAAAGAGCAATCAAAATCAATTTTTAATACATCTTGATACTGTAGAGTGACTACGCGGCCAATTTTTTTAATTTCTGCAAATTCTTCAAGTAAATGAACTATACTTTCTTTGGTAATTTTACCTTCTTCTACCTTCAGATTATTGGGAATAGTAACAAATGGCTCTAGATGAATTGTAACATGATGTATTCCAGGTAAATTTTCCTGTATTTTTTCTTCGATTATTTCAGATATTTTATGTGCTTCTTCTAGATTTATCTTCCTGTCAACCATTACATGTAAGCTCACATAGAGCTTACCTTCTGATGAATAAGAAGAAATATTGTGTACATCCTGCACTCCTTTTACTGTCATGACAATATCCTTTATTTTGGATTCTTTAGGAACATCTTGCCAGTTTGGTTCAAAATGAATCGTAATTATTGAATTTGAAATATGATTTTTGATATTGCTTTCTACTTGATCTGAAATTCTATGGGCTTGATCAAAACTAACATCTCCTCTCAATGAAATTGTTACATCTGCAAATATTGTGTCACCTGACTTTCGCATTAAAATTGGTCCAACATTTAAAACACCTTCAGTATTGAAGACAATCTCACGAACTTTAGTAACAAGATTCGGAGATATGACATCTGTAAGATCCATTGCAGTCTTGTAAATTAATTTTATACTCAAAGCAGCAAGTAATATTCCTAAAACAAGAGCTGCCATAAAGTCAGCATTATAAAATCCAACTGTAACTAACAAAATTCCTACAATTGCTACCATAGTGGAACCCAAATCCATTAACGCATGGTAAAAATCAGCTTTAATCGTATGCCCACCAAGCTTTCTTATAGATTTTCCAAGAAGCGTAATTCTAAAAATATCAACACCAATTGTATAAATTCCTGCTATTATTGCTAGAAAACCCGTAACTACTAGCTGTGGACTAAGTAGACGAGTAATTGCTTCATGAATGAAAAATGCAGCAATTAGAAGAATAGCTATTCCTCCAAATAGTCCTCCTAATGACTCAATTTTTCCATGTCCATAGGTATGTTCTGCATCTGGAGGTTTTATTGCCATTTTTGCAGCTAAAAGTAGCACAACTGTAACAACACTATCTAAAAGAGCATGTATACTATCTGTAACCAAACCTAAACTGTTGAAAATTAATCCAAAGACAAGTTCTACAAAAAAAGCAGACAGGATCGCATAAAGAGAAATCTTTAGAACCTGTGTTCTTTGAACAAACATTTTTTTTCTAGAGCTATTCGTAACTCCCCTTTCTTATTCCTAGTCTTTTAATTTAGGATAATTCATACGATAATGTTATTTGCTTCTTCATCATTTCTTCGTTTGCGAGAAAATTTCATGAAAATATGCTTCTTCATTATGGGAACCATTCTTCTTTTTCCATTTATTACTGATTCAAAAGTAGACGCAGCAAGTAATCCCCATCTTTTTGTTTCAGCTGAAAATCCTCTTTATGGTAATCATTTTGCAGGTTCTATGGTAATTGAAGTTGTTGTAAGCGATCTTGATTATAGCGATGTTAGTGAAGCAGAAGGTGAGCCAGATGTCACACTAAATGGTAATGATCTTAGGATGGTTCAAGCAACAGATGGGAAATGGTATGCATATTTTGCAAATATAGATGCTGCAAAACGAGCAGATCAAATCGTTTTAAATGCAGGACCAGGAGCTGCTGGAAAAAGCTTAGACTTTGGTGTTTTTTGCAGTGGGAGTACAGATTCATCTGTTTTAGGAACCAGTTTTTCTGACACACAAGGAGTCGCAATTCCAGGTGGTGGTGGTCTATTAGGTTTCACAAATGGAAATACACCATTTTCTGCGTGTACAGGTTCTCCTACTGGTGGTAATGAAAATAATGTGGTACGTAATGCAAGATCAGCCAACACAAATCCCTCTGTATCAACAGGTCAAATTGGGATTGATGTAGATGTATGGCCAATCATACAATTATTTTCTTTTAGTGATGTTGATATTAAATATAATAGAGCAGGTGGACTAGAAAGAGTTAAACTGGAATATGATGATATTCCAAACATTTCGTCAATCACAGATCGAAAAGGGTATCCAAACAATGCCGAAGTCTTCTTAACCATTAAGGATATCCAATTAAACCAAGATCCTACCGATGAAGATTCGTGGACATTTAATATCAATTCACCAGAAGCAACCTTTTACCAAGCATTTACTGAATCTGGTTCAGATTCAGGAAACAATAGCCCAGGTTTAATAAACTTGGTTCCACATCTCTCAAGTATAGGTTTTGAAGATAATGGAAAATTAACTATAAATCTTGGAAGTATTGCAAAATTAAAAACAAATGATCATCAGCCAAACCTTTCAGTTTCAGATACCATAAACACTTTTTCTCAAATTGTTACTCTAGTTGAATCTGAACCAAATTCTGGAATTTTTGAAAATTTTGATTCAAGCAATGAATCAACTATTGGAATATTAGGAAATGCCCCGCGAGGGCAGTCAGCAATAATACAATATGACGATAAATCATCTTCAATAATTGCTGGACCCTCTACCGCATCCATATCAATGAATCCTCAAGGCAGTCAATTTAAGCCAGGCCAACAAGCCCAGGTGACCTTAGTAGATAATGATCAAAATGCAAATTCAGGCTCAAGGGACATCCTGAATGTTTTTAGAAGCACAACAATTATTCCCACACTGCAGTTAGGTGAACCAGTAACTCTTGAAAAAACCTCTAGTCTTAAATTTTATACTGTTTCAACCGATCCTCTCACTGGCGGATTTTTAGTAGATTTTTCAATTCCAGACAAAAATTCAGATAGGCTAATAATTAACACATCTCCTATAGGCACTAACTCGTTTGAAGTGATTTCATTAAACTTGGGAATAACTGCTGGAAAATTACAATCATTATTTATAGATGATAGCTTGCAAAATAATTTTGGAACCAATTGGCTAAACTTTGATCTAAAATCATTTGAACAACAACTGGGGATTTCTTCATTTTCTGACACTAGCATGTCTTTACATTTTGGTGGACTACCAGGAACAACTATAGTGCCAATTTTAGATCCAGGTGACATTTCATCTGTAAGAGGTTTGATACAATTAGATGATATTGATATATCTACAATTAATTCAGTACCAAGCTCGTCTTCGGTTTTTTTAGTAATCAATTTTGATTCGTCTGATAATACAGTTTCTACAGGTACGATATCTAATGAAAAAGACAGTCAACCAATAGTAATAGACTTTTTTTCTTTTGGACAAAAAAATAATCAAGAAATTAATAATGCAATTTACCGATTTGAATTAGAAGAGACTGCTAACAATTCTGGAATTTTTGTTGGAACAATAGAGTATGCAGTTACTAACCAAGTAAATATTTTTGATCCGTCTTTAATTACATCGCTTAGAACAATAGATGATAGGATAAAATTTTTAGTAAATAATAGATTGATAGATGAGAAAGGAATAAACATTGCATATTCTGATATTGCAAAAGTTGGCGTTACGATAAGCACCTCTACTAAAACTGATGTACTAACTCATTCAGGAACCGTCTCAGTAACCTCGTCTACTTTTCGTTTTGGTCAACCAGTTTTTTTTGTTTTGAAAGATCCTGATCTTAACATAAAACATGATACTATAGAAACATACCTAGTAGTTAATGATCCAAATTCCCCTAATGTTGATACTGTTGGTACATCAGGTGGTGATATCTTATTAGAAATTTTGATTAAAGATATTCGGTATAAACGATGTACAATAAATGGAGTTCAGCATGGAGGGCTTGCTTCCACAGGATTCACACTTACTGAGACTGGACCTAATTCTGGCATTTTTGAAGGAAGTTTTAAAATGCCTTCACAAATATGTGATAAAACAGGCACAAAATTGATTTCTACTGCTGGGGGCAGTCTTGATGCAAAATATCATGATTTTAGAGACTCTTCTGGAGAACAAAATATCTTTAGTCTCTCTAGTTTTGATTCTTCATCTACCAGCGATAATTCTCCAAAGCTAAACTTACAAAAATTGATTATTCCAAAATATAAAGAAAAAACTGAGGTGATTCTAACTGGAAAAATTAACAATTACAAACAAGGAACTCCAATTGACATTGCTCTGATTGGTCCGGACCAATCATCAGAAAACTTCAATATTATTGCAACACAAAAAGGAGAGTACAAAGTAATCTTGACTCTATATCATTATTCACCACTTGGAAATTACAAAGTTAGTGTTTATTATCGTGGTTCTCATATAGGCGATGCCACTTTTCAAGTTTCAAATTATCTGATCCCAAATTGGATAAAAAATAACGCCAAGTGGTGGGCATCAGATCAAATTTCAGACTCTGATTTTATTAGAGGAATAGAACATTTGATTAAAGAAAATGTTATCACAATTCCAGATTCAGTTAAATCAGAAAATAGCGGACAAAGTGTTCCGACTTGGATTAAAAAAACTGCTGAATGGTGGTCAGCAGATATTGTTTCAGATGGTGAATTTATATCGACTCTGGAATTTTTGGTAAAGAATGGCATAATAAGGATATAATCGAGTCAACTTTTCTTTCATTTAATACATAAATACCCTATATCCTTGATAAAGCCAGCACATGAGACCGTTAGGACGTATATTATTAGTAATGATGTCGTTTACAATCTTCTCATACGGACTGATGGATGCAACAAATGCTCAGATTGATACATCAATTCCTCCACTTTCAGTTAAAACCGATTTACCTTTGTATACAGACGGAAATACCATCACAGTTACCGGTCTTATAAAAACTCTTAATTCAGATTATCCTGTAGATCTCACGCTTTTAGTTCGAGACCCGACAGGAAATCTTGTCTATATTAACCAAATTACCCCCAACTCTGATGGAAGTTTTCAAACAACATTCATTGCCGCAGGAACTTTCAAAGTCGGGGGAGAATATACAGTTCAAGCATCATATAGTGGTCAAAAAGCTATAACTAAATTCAATTTTGTTGGCGGTTCAGGTATTTTACCTGTGCAATGTGGACCTAATCAACAATTAGTTAATGGAGTATGTGTGGATAAAGAACCACCACCACCCACCAAGTGTGGACCTAATCAACAATTAGTTAATGGAGTATGTGTGGATAAAGAACCACCACCACCCACCAAGTGTGGACCTAATCAACAATTAGTTAATGGAGTATGTATGGATAAAGAACCTCCACCGCCTACATGTGGTACAGGTACTCATTTAGAGAATGGAAAATGTGTTCCTGATGAAAAAAAGGGTGGGGGATGCCTTATTGCTACTGCAGCATTTGGTTCTGAATTAGCTCCCCAAGTTCAAATGTTAAGAGAAATTAGAGATAACAAAGTTCTTGACACTTCATCTGGAATGACATTTATGTCTGGATTCAACGAATTCTATTATTCATTCTCTCCAACAATTGCTGATTGGGAACGCGCAAATCCAATCTTCCAAGAGGCAGTTAGAATTACCATAACTCCTCTACTGACATCACTTTCGATCCTAAATTATGTGGATATTGATTCTGAAGCTGAGATGTTAGGTTATGGTATTAGTCTAATCGTACTGAATCTTGGGATGTACATTGTAGCACCTGCAGTTGTAATAATAAAATTAAAGAATAGGTTCTCGTTTTAGTAGATTTTTTCTCTAGGTTATTATATACTCAATATCGTATTATTTTTATGCATATTGAATATGAAGAGTTTGAATCAGTTGAAGATATCTTCATGTACATGTCTTCTGTTGTACCACCAATGAAAAATACAATGCCAATTAATTCTTACAAAGGTTATGTTTTTTCATTTATCCCACTAAGCCCATCTACAGGGGATGTTTACTTGTTAATTTACACAAAAGGTAAACTAGATGGAAAAATTTTAGAATTTGACATGAACACACATTCTTATAAAAAAGTAAATTCAATCGAAAGGGCAGATAAAACTTATTTTATTGTTTTAACACCAAAAAGAAATACAATCGCTGATGTGGCATTAGAAAAATTATAATCTTTTAGCTTCTATCTTAGGAGCAGTAACAGATCTGCTTCTCGCATATTTTTCTACAATCTCATCAGGCATTCTACCATTGAAAAGATCTTTGCATAAACCACGCAAGTATCTCATTATAGCCCACGTTCCAGCTTTAATTATACCATACATGAAAACCTTCATAGCTGGTCCATAGGTCTTGTTTCTAAGAATAATTGGAATAATATCATTAATTACACGTAAATTATTTTCCCAACACTTCCAAAATAGTGTAAATTGAGCTTCATTTAGATTTCCAAAATGCATTGAATTTTTCTCACTAAAATCTTGATAAAGTAAAGGTGCAACTAAACCTCTAAAGTTTGTTGCTCTAAAGTCTCCCATCATATCTATTGTATATTGAACCTCATCAGGTGTTTCATCAGGCCAACCAATTATTATTGTCGCTGCTGGGAACCAATGGTTTTCATTTAATATCCTTGCACCTTCTCTAACCACACTTCCCCATTCATCAGTTGAAAATGGCCTAGTTTTTACTCCAAGATGTTTTTTGACCATTCGTGGAGCAACAGTTTCGATTCCCAGATTTGTAGAAAGCCATCTTCCACTTTTTTGCATCTCATTTATTTCAGAAATTTTGCGAAGAAGTTCTGGGTCAGCTACTACAGCAGAAAATGTCATATGCGTAGTTCCAACAAAGTTAGCGCCAAGACTCTTCAGTCCTTTCCATAACTGGATGATGGCATTGCTATTGGGGATAAAATCTCTGTTATCACATCCATAAAGAAGCATTTCATCTGAATGTAGCCAAATCGAATCAAAACCATAATTGAGATTAATCTTTGCTTCATACTGCAATCTTTCAAGAGGCAAATCTTTCTTAGACCTTTTATTTACATCACAAAAATCACACCCTCTCCCGCATCCCCTCATTGCTTCAATTAACGAATTAACAGTTGGGCCTTCTATAACCGGAATATTTTGAATATTTTTAACAAAACAATGCATTAATTCTGGAGCATCACCTTTCTCCAAATCATTGAACAAGTCTAAGGCTAATTCATCTGCTTCTCCCACAACAACTGTATCTATTCCATGAATCTTCATTCGATCAGTTTTTGCAAGCTCCCATGCACCATTTCCTCCAACAACAACCTGAAAATTGTATTTTTTCTTTAACTGAATAATTTTTGCACACATTCTTTTGAATTTCATCGCCACGTAAGATAATTTTTCTGGAGACATTGTTGTGGTTACAGGGGCCATTCCTAATGGATCCATTACATTAATTCCAACTACATTGGTATCAGGACCAATAGATCTTTCTAGATAATCTGGATTAGCAACAAAAACCTCATCTTTTTTGTAACCTTGTAATAATGCGCTCTCCACTCGTCGCAATCCTACTTGCGCTACCTTTGCTTCACCAGTTATTGGATCAGTCTCTACTGCAGGGCAAAAAACTTTATCAAAAACCCATTCTGGTAGAACTTCATATGGTCCACATGCAATAAAACCATAAAGAAAATTTCCTCTATAGTTAGTCATCAGACTGCGGTCTGCGGTAAGAACAATTCGCTTTCCAGCCAACCCATCAAATTCCTCTCAGTATGATATAAATCATTTACGAAAATCTGTAGACTTTAATTACTTATGTATGAATCAGCAAGAATATCATCATGAAGGAAGTCAGCGAGCCTCGGCATTTAGAACCACACCTTAATGAATCAAGCTCTATGCGAGACTTTGTTTTTGGATTTGGTGATGGAGTAAATACTTCATTGGGAATTGCTGCAGGAGTAGGTGGCGCAGCTGTCTCATCAGATATAATAATTCTGGCAGCGTTAGTAGCAATGTTCACTGGAGCAAAGGCAATGGCCGTTCAAAATTATCTTGCCGTAAAAACCCAACGTGAATTATTAAATTCAGAAATAGATAGAGAAAATTGGGAAATTGCTAATAAACCTAATGACGAAAGAAAAGAGATCGAAGATATCTATAGAGCTAAAGGATTTTCTGGAAAAGATCTTGAAATGATTGTAAATAAAATCACCTCTGATAAAAAAGTCTGGTTAGATACTATGCTGACCGAGGAATTAAATTTGAATTTAGAAATTGCTGGGCATCCAATTAAAAGTGCGTTCCGTATGTTTGGAGCATTTTTAGTAGGAGGAATTTTACCAATTATACCATTTTTCTTTGCAGCAGGACTTACTCCACTATTAATTGCTATAGGAATTAGTATTACCGCCTCATTCATAGTTGGAGCAATAAAATCTAGAATGGCAAATACAAGTTTGATTAAAGGTGGAATTGAGATGGCAGGCTTAGGAACTGGAATAGCATTAATTGGTTATGGAATTGGAACTGAGCTGGCTAATATTGGAATTATCAATGTGTAATTCTTTTTCTTAATGCTCTATTTGCAATACTTGCTGCAATTGCACCACCACCTATTCCATTATCTATATTCACAACAGCTAAACCTAATGAACAACTTTGTAACATAGAAGCTAAAGCCGCAATCCCTTTTTCACCATATCCATATCCAACTGAAGTGGGTATTCCTATAACTGGTATATCCACTGATGAGGAAACAAGTGTTGCTAATGCACCTTCCATTCCAGCTACTACAATGATTGCATCCACTTCATTTTTGATAAATTCTTTGAGAACAGGTAAGACTCTATGTATTCCTGCAACCCCAACATCATAACTGCAAAAACACTTGCAATTCATTGCTTCACACATTAGTCTTGCTTCTTCTGCCACTCCAATATCAGAAGTACCAGCACTTAAAATTCCCACTTTTCCTTTATTTTTTTTCAACGGTTTTTTATAAATCAAAATTGATGTTGAATTCTTTCCAATTTCTGCCTTCAATTTATTTTTTTTAGAAAACTCTACAATTTTTTTATAGTCATTTTTTTTTACTCTAGATATAAGAATGGAATTAGATTTTTTTAATACCCTTTGGATTATTTTTTTTATTTCACTATATTGTTTATTTTCTGCAAATATGACTTCAGGTATACCACGTCGATATTTACGTCCAGTATCGATTTTTGCAAAATTTTCAATTTTTTCAAGAGAATACAATGATAGTAACTTATGTGCATTAGTGACAGTCAATTTTCCAGATTTTAATAAATCAAGTATTTCATCTAATTCCAATATGTTGGAAATAAAATGTAAATAGTTAAAAATCTAATTAGATATTTAAATTAGAAATCGCGTTTTTAACACTATCTGCAGATTTCTGAAGACTAGCTTTTTCTTCGCTATTAAGTTCTAACTCGATTATTTTTTCAACTCCATTTTTCCCAATTACTGCAGGAACTCCCATCGTGATATCTGAAAACCCATATTCCCCATCTAGAGCAGTGGCTACAGGAATTATATTTTTTTTATCTCTAATAACTGATTCTATGATCGTTGAAATTGCATTTCCAGGTGCGTGTATAGTAGCACCTTTTAACTCAATGACTTTTGCAGCAACCTGTTTTGTATCTTGAACCAAAATTTCTAGCCTATCTTTTGAAAGAAGTGATGTTAGTGGGATCCCAGAAACCGATGAAAACCTTGTTAGCAGTAACATGTTTTCTCCATGCTCACCAATTACTAGCGCTTTAATTGAACTACGTGAATGTCCTGTAGCTTCATGAATGAATTGAATAAATCTTGAAAGATCTAACATGTTTCCCATTCCAAATATTCTATTTCTTTTAAATCCTGAAACTTTGTAAGCAACATGCGCCATGGGATCAAGAGGATTTGTTACTGGAATTATCATGGATTCTTTAGCATGCTTTTTAATGTTCTCAACCACATCTTTGACAATACCTGAATTAATTTTTAGTAGATCCATTCTAGTCATCCCTGGCTTTCTCCCAGAGCCAGCTACAACCACTACAATCTTTGAATTTTTCATTTCTGAATAATCATTTGAACCTCTAATTTCAACATCTATTCCTTTTTCTGATAACATGTGATTCAAATCCATTGCTTCTCCTTGAGGCAAACCTTTGATTATATCAAGCAGAAGAATTTGATCATCTAATTTCTTTAATGCAGTAAATAGTGCTGCAGCGGCGCCTACTTTTCCTGAACCAACAATTGTAATCATGCCATGCGGTCTAAATATTCAATAATTAAATCTAGTGTATTATTCAAACTATTTTCAAGATAATTTATATTCATTTTATTGTTCTAAAATTTATGGTAATTGTCCTAGATCCTCAGATTGCAGGAATATCTGGAGACATGTTGCTTTCTGCATTAGTGGATTTAGGTGCAAATAAATTAAAAATAATCAATGCAATCAAAATTGCTGAAAAACATCTTGCTGGTTCAACAATTAATAAAATTGATTTTGATAAAGTAAAAAAACATGGAATAGAGGCAACCAGATTAATTATTGATGTTAACGAAAAAATTCATGAACGCAAGGGAACAGAAATTCAAAACTGTGTCGAAAAATCATCACAAGAAATAGGTCTTTCGGAAAAAGCAACAACATTTACAAAAACCAGTATTGAAACCTTGATTAGGGCAGAATCAAAAATACATGGAGCTCCCCTTTCTTCAGTTCATTTTCATGAGGCATCTAGTATTGATACGGTAATTGATATAATTGGAACAGCCACTGCACTTGATGATTTAAAATTTTTTGATGATGAATTTGTAACTGTTCCTGTTGCTGTTGGGGGTGGAACATTAACATTCTCTCATGGAACTACCTCAAATCCTGCAAGTGCAATTTTAGAAATTTTTAAAAATTCAGGAATTACTATTTCAGGAGGTCAGGTAAAAGAAGAGCTTACTACTCCTACAGGTGCAAGTATGTTAACTAGCCTAACAAAAACTTGTTTAGACTTTTATCCAAAAATGAATGTAAAATCAATAGGTTATGGAGCAGGTCAAAAAAACTTTGATGGCTTTTCAAATGTATTAAAAATCATTCAGGGTGAAAAAACCAAGGATTTACTACACGATACAGTTCAGGTTTTAGAAACAAATGTAGACGATGTATCTGGAGAATTACTTGGAAATCTGATAGAAAAAATAATGGCATATGGTGCCAAAGATGTTACAATTTCTTCTGCAATCACTAAAAAAGGAAGACCAACCAATCTTATCTCAGTTATTTGTGATTCAGAGGTAATGAATACAATAATTGAATTATTAATTTTAGAAACTGGCACATTAGGAGTTAGAATTCGTACCTCAGAAAGATATATTGTTCCTCGCACAGTTGAAAAAATACCTATCACTATTTTAGATACAAATTTTCAGGTAAATTGTAAAATAACTTACGAAGGCTCATCAAAAAAAAATTTCAAAATAGAGTCTGATGACATTAAAACCATCTCAAATTCGATCAACCAACCTTTCAAAATAACCGAGGATTTAATTCGAATTGCTGTCAAGAAAAAACTTGGTTTAAAATGACAAAACTGGATGAATTAATTAATTGGTTTGAGCATAAAGGTAGAGTCATTATAGCCCTCTCAGGTGGAGTAGACAGTGCACTTGTCGCATATGCAGCCTATCAAAAATTAGGAAATTTAGCAACAGCTGTTACTGCAGATTACAAAACACTTTCTCAAGAGGAATTAACTTGTGCAAAACAAGTCTGTTCGGAAATTGGAATTAAGCACATCATTATTAATTATAATGAGTTAGAAAATGAAAATTTTGTTCGCAACGACAAAAATCGTTGCTTCTATTGTAGAAATGAATTAGGAAGGAATCTTATTGAACTTGCAAAAAAACTCGGCGCAAAAACTATTGTTGATGGTACTCAGTTAGATGACCTAAATGATTACAGACCTGGTATTAACGCTTTAAGATCAAATGGAATTCTGAACCCCCTTGTAGAAACTAAATTCACAAAAAGTCAGATCCGATATGAAGCTAAAAGAATTGGGCTTTCAGTTTTTAACAGACCATCAAACTCATGTTTGGCGTCTCGTATACCTTGGGGTCAGAGAGTTAACGCTGAAAGATTAACAAGAATTGAAGTCGGTGAATCAATTGTGAAACAAACCCTTGGTGCAACTCAGGTTAGGGTGAGAGATTTTGATGGCATGGCTAAAATCGAGGTTGGTATCAACGAATTGGAACTCCTTTCAAATCACTTGAAATTGGATGAAATAATTTTAAAATTAAAACAGATTGGTTTCAAATCAGTAGTGGTAGATCCAGAAGGATACAAATCTGGGAAGATAAATGTTATAGCTGATTGATTTATCTAGATAACGCGGCTTCAACACCTGTTAATGATATGGTTTTTCAAGAAATGATTCCTTTTTTGAAAGAACAATTTGGTAATCCATCATCAATTCATCGTTATGGTAGATTAGCACAACGAGCAATTCAGAATGCAAGAAAACAAATCGCACTTTTGATAAATGCTCAACCAAATGAAATTCTTCTAACCTCTGGTGGTACCGAATCAAATAATACTGCTCTTTTTGGGATAGCCAGCCTAAAAAAAGGAAACCATATCATAACATCATCAATTGAACATGAAGCAATTTTGGAACCATGTAAGAAACTTGAAAAAGAAGGATTTAGAATCACTCACATTCCTGTAAATGATAAAGGCAGAGTAAATCCAAAAGATGTTGAGAATTCAATTTCATCTGATACTTGTCTTGTAAGTATCATGTTTGCAAATAATGAAGTTGGTACAATTCAACCAATTCAGGAAATATCCAAGTTATGTAATCAAAAAAATGTTATTTTTCATACAGATGCTGTTCAAGCAGTTGGTAAGATTGAAGTAGATGTCAAAGAATTAGGCATTGATCTCTTATCCATATCATCTCATAAAATCAATGGACCAAAAGGAGTTGGAGCACTATACATAAAAAATGGCATCAAAATTAACCCTTTCATTTATGGTGGAGGTCAGGAAAATGGTTTGAGGTCAGGAACCGAAAATGTATCTAGTATAGTCGGTTTTGGTAAAGCATGCCAACTTGCTAAAGATAACATGCAACCAAATACTCTGCATTTGCAAAACCTTCGCGATGAATTAATTTCGGAAGTAGTGCAACAAATTCCTCATGTCACACTCAATGGTCATCACCAAAAAAGATTGCCTAATAATGCACACTTTACATTTCTTGGAGTAAATGGAGAAGATCTGATAATCAAACTAGATGAAAACGGAATTGCTGCTTCGACAGGTTCTGCGTGCTCAGTCAGAGTGCAAAAAGAATCTCATGTGCTCAAAGCAATGGGATTTTCTCATGATCAAATTACCGGATCTTTACGCCTAACAGTGGGAATGTCAAATACTGAATCAGAAATAAAAAGAACCGTTGAAATCTTAAAAAAAGTAGTTACTGAACTTCGAGCTTTTTCTCCCCTAAAAGAGAAATATGGATTTTAATTGAAATCTAATTAGATAGTATTTGTAATTTGTCTTCTATATCTTGTTGACAGAAATATCATAGAAATGATTCCAACAATTAATATCAGTATCGATATAGTACCAAATTCTGGAACCACAAAAGTACCGATAATTTCTATATCAGAATCTCCTTCTTCAAATTCGATTGTAATTGTTCTTGAATCAACATCCGTGACAATTTCCTTGTAAGGAACTTCAACCCCATCAATTAGGATAATGAATGCATCATCTGTCTTATCACTTTTTTTTGCATCAATTGATTTACGAGGTAAATCTAATGTAAGAGAACCATCATCATCTGTTTCTAATATCACAATTAAAGCAAAAATTTCCGGATCTACTAGCATATCTTTTACTGTTGCTCCCCTTATGGTATAATTAACATCAAAAGTTCCAGCACTTCCAGCATTAACCTCAAAAATGTCAGTTGTTTCTGTAACTGCAAGTTTAGTCAAATATTGGAAATTTGTTTCAATCATAGTATTAGCACCATAAGATGCTCTAACAACGTATTTTCCATTTTTTTGCCATAGAGGCCCTTGTGCTAGAAAAGTATGTGTAAATTTTCCGTCTTGCGCAACAGTAAGTTGAGCAATATCGATTAAGTTACCTTCATGAAAGATTTGTAATGTTACCGGTGTATCCAATATAATTGATGTAATATTTCCAGATACTACAATTGTATCCCCTTCTTCATATGAATTTTCAGAAGTAGTTACAGAAATCAATTGAGTCTGTGCAAATACTGAAACTGTAGATATACTCAACACTATCATTACTAGAAAAGAGATTTTACTCTGTTTCATGAGTAGATAAAATATCTTTTGTATATTTCTTTTACTAATTATTTGTATATTAAAAATAAAAAATGAAAAAAGATGAAGATCTTAGTATTTTGGGAAAATACTCAATCTTGTTTTTGCAGATACAGCAATTATTGATATTATTGCGACTGCAAGAATTAGTGCTGCAATAGCGCCAAACTCTGGTATTACAAAGGTACCAATGATTTCTATCTCTTCTGCTCCTTCAGGGAACATTATTGTAACTCTTCTTGTAGTTGGTGTAACTAATTCCTCAGAGTCTGCCTCTTCTCCATCTACGATGACAAAGAGTGGTTCCTTATCTGTATCTGTATCTAGCACACTTCTTGGAATGTCAAGTGTAATCACTCCATCATCAGTGGTAAGAAGATTGATGATCAATGAAGTTGTTGCAACATTGAGTCTTGCACCAATAACATTGCCACCTGAAATGGTGTAGGGGATACAGTGTCCACTTGCATTTAATTCGCCTGGAGCACATACGACTTGAGCTCCTCCCCCAATTAGTTGGACTAGAGCCTTATTGTTAATTTGTTGGTTTCCGTATGTTACTTTGATAGTATAGGTACCATCGTATTTCCATGCATTGCCTGCAGTACTTAGTGTTGTCTTGAATTTACCATCACTACCGATTTTAAGCTGATCTACTGCAACTATGTTATTGAATGGTGGTGGACCAATTACTACTAATCCAATCTCAGTTCCTGGCCTAACGGAAGCAACACTTCCTTCAATAGTCATGGTAGATTTGTGATCATACACAGCTTTATCAGTCCAAACCCTAATGGGTATGTCAGCCTGGGCAGCTTGCTCTCTTTTCTTTGCAGATTCTGGATCAGGACAATCTGGACAAGCCATTTCATCAAAATATCCTTGAGCAAATGCTGCGGAAGTTGATGTTATTAGTACTGCGGCAATTACGGTAATTGCTACATACGACGTACGTGTATTCATCTTGTTTGCGGTTGAGTATATTGACTATTTATGTATATTTAAAAAATGAAAAAAGATGAAGATCTTAGTATTTTGGTAAAATGCTCAATCTGGTCTTTGCAGATACTGCAATAATTGATATGATCGCAATTGCCAGAATCAAGGCTGCAATTGTACCAAATTCTGGAATCACAAAGGATCCAATTATCTCAATTTCTTCGGCACCATCTGGGAAGTTAATCGTCAAAGTTCTATCCGTAGATGTGGTTGTTTCCTCAAATTCTACCTCTTCCCCATCAATTAGAACGAAGAAGTCATCATCTTCCCCATTGGTTTTTGCATCAATTAATGCCCTAGGCAATGTAATGGTTAATTGTCCATCACTAGTGGTTCTAATTGCAATAACTAATGAATTTGCTTCGTCGTCTGGGGTTACGCTAAGGACGCTACCTCCAGTTATTTTGTAGCTAAGCACAAAGTTAGTTCTATCAACCTTTATTGTAGTTCCTACTCCAGTGGTACCAGAGCCCCCAAACTCAAAGGTAGTTTCTGCAGTTCTCGCTTGAGTTCCGTATAATACTTTGATGGTATAGGTTCCTTTTGATTTCCATAGTCCTCCGCCCGCAGTGATCTCTTTACTAAATTTATGGTCTGCACCAACATCAAGTTGTTCAATACCGACAATATTGCCATTAGCTGCAATAATTTGTAGACTTACTGGGGTGCCTGATAGAAGATCTCTGACTTCACCAGAAATAACAACTGTGTCACCATCTGCATAAGAGTCCTTATCGGTTGTGACTACGATAGGTTCCAAAATTTGTGCAAAAGCAGATGCTCCACTTATACTAGCAATAATAATTGCAAACAAAGTGAACATCATAAGATGAGTACTCATCGTCAATATCGGGCCTAATAATGCTATTTAACTTTATGCAAAAAAATCTTGACTAAATCGCCGAATTATGGTAGGCAACTCAGATTAGATATATATTAACCTCTCTGTGATTTCCGACGGTTTGTGTAAATTTTTAGTACTTACAGCTAATGTTAATCCGGGGGCTGCATTTTTTGGCAACTAAGCGAAATCCAGTTCTTGTTCCTGATCATGTTTATGTTCCAAAACATGAAATTATCACCAAAAAAGAAGCAGAGGACGTTTTAAAAAAATTCAATTGTAAACCTACAGAATTACCATTGATTTTCGTTAACGATCCTGCAATAATAGGACTAGGTGTCAAACCTGGTGATATGATCAAAATTACCAGAAAAAGTGCAACAGCTGGCGAGAGCATCTATTATAGATATGTGGTAGAAATCTAATGGCAGACTCTTCTAACAAACGTTGGCCAATAATATACGATATACTCAAAAGAGAAGGCATCGCCCGTCAACATCTAAACTCTTTTGACGAATTCTTGGAACGAGGACTACAAAGTATAATCAACGAAGTTGCTCAAATAGAAATTGAGAATGCAGAATATCCATATAAAATTCAACTTGGAAAAATAAAACTTCAACAACCACGAATGATGGAACTTGATGGTTCTATCACTCACATTACTCCAGCAGAGGCAAGATTACGAAATGTTTCATATTCTGCCCCTGTAATGATGGAAGCCAGTGTTGTTGAGGATGGAAAGATCTTAGAATCACGTTTTGTACACATTGGTGATATTCCTGTAATGGTAAGATCTAATGCTTGTATATTACATAATTTTTCTGATCAAAAATTAATCGAACATGGTGAAGATCCCCATGATCCTGGTGGATATTTTATCATTAATGGTTCAGAAAGAGTAATTGTTGGCTTGGAAGATCTTTCATACAATAAAATTATTGTTGATAAAGAAACCGTAGGTGGAAATACTGTTTTCAAAGCAAAAGTTTATTCTTCAATTGTAGGCTATAGAGCAAAACTTGAATTGATGATGAAAGGCGATGGTCTGATAGTTGCAAGAATCCCTGGTTCACCTGTTGATATTCCAGTTGTAACATTAATGCGAGCCCTTGGCTTAGAATCGGATAAAGAAATTGCAGCTGCAGTATCTCTTGTTAATGAAATTCAAGATGAGCTTGAAGGATCATTTGAAAAGGCTGGCGATGTCCCAACATCAAAGGATGCAATTGTATACATAAGCAAACGTATTGCCCCAGGAATGTTAGAAGAATTCCAAATTAAAAGAGCTGAAACATTGTTGGACTGGGGGCTATTACCCCATCTTGGAAAATATCCAGAAAATAGAAAAGAAAAGGCTCAATTTCTTGGTGAAGCTGCATGTAAACTTCTTGAATTAAAACTTGGTTGGATTTATCCAGATGACAAAGATCATTATGGAAATAAAGTGATTAAGTTTGCGGGACAAATGCTCGCCGATTTATTCAGAACAGCTTTTAGAAACTTGGTGAGGGATATGAAGTATCAGCTTGAAAGATCAGGACAAAAACGAGGAATTAATGCTGTTGCAGCAGCAATTAGACCAGGAATTGTAACAGATAAACTAAACAACGCAATTGCAACCGGGAATTGGGGGCGAGGAAGAGTAGGTGTTACACAATTACTGGATAGAACTAATTATTTGTCTACAATTAGTCACCTTAGAAGAGTTCAATCTCCTTTGAGCAGAACTCAGCCTAATTTTGAAGCACGAGATTTACATGCAACTCATTTTGGAAGAATTTGTCCTAGCGAAACCCCTGAGGGCTCTAATTGTGGGTTAGTAAAAAATTTGGCTCTATCAGGAATTATTTCTGTTCACGTCCCATCAGAAGAAATTGTTGAAAAAATATTTGATTTAGGAACTCTACATTTTACTGAAGCAAAAGATGATTTGAAACGTGATGGAACTCGAGTATTTGTTGATGGAAAACTGATAGGGTATTATCGTGATGGAGAAAAATTAACCGAGTCTTTACGTGAATTACGAAGAACATCAAAGATCCACCCTCACATTGGAATTTCTTTCCATAAATCAGAAATCGAAGGAGCCACCAAGAGAATATATGTAAATTGTAATGCGGGTAGAGTTTTGCGACCCCTCATTATAATTAAAGATAACAAGCCTCTACTACCACAGGATCTAATTGACAAAGTTTCCAAGAAATTACTGTCATGGAATGATCTTCTTAGAATGGGTGTAATCGAACTTATTGATGCAAATGAGGAAGAGAACTGTTTTATTGCTTTTGAAGAAAAAGAATCTAAAAAACATACACATATGGAAATTTTCCCATCTGCAATTCTTGGTGCTGGAGCATCCATTATTCCATATCCAGAACATAATCAATCGCCTCGAAACACATACGAATCTGCTATGGCAAAACAAAGCCTAGGATTTTCAACCCCAATGATGAATACTAGCACCTATGTAAGACAACACTTTATGCTCTATCCACAAACACCAATTGTAACTACCAAAGCAATGGGTTTACTTGGGTTGGAGGAAAGACCCGCTGGTCAAAACTGTGTAGTTGCAGTACTACCTTTTGATGGATATAATATTGAAGACGCAATCGTTCTTAGCAAAGCATCTGTTCAACGAGGACTTGCCCGTACATTTTTCTACAGAATTTATGATGCTGAAGCAAAACAATACCCCGGTGGAATGCGTGATAATTTTGAAATTCCAAATGCTGAAGATAACATTCGTGGTTACAAAGGTGAGAAAGCTTATCGACTTTTGGAAGAAGACGGAGTAATAGCAACTGAATCACAAGTTATTGGCGGAGATATTCTAATCGGCAAATCAAGTCCTCCTAGATTTATGGAAGAATATAGAGAATTTGAGACCAAAGGGCCATACAGACGTGATACATCAATTGGTGTTAGACCATCAGAAACAGGAGTGGTAGATACTGTTGTCATGACTCAATCAAATGAGGGAGGAAAGATGTATAAAATTAGAGTTAGAGACATGCGAATTCCCGAAATTGGAGATAAATTTGCGTCAAGACATGGACAAAAAGGAGTTTTAGGAATTTTAGCTAATAGCGAAGACTTGCCATATACTGTGCAAGGTATCTCACCAGATGTTTTGATTAATCCACATGCCTTCCCATCAAGAATGACAGTTGGAATGTTCATGGAATCAATTACTGGAAAAGCTGCATCTTTGCGTGGCAATAAATTTGATGGGTCGGCGTTTGTGGGAGAAAAAATGGATGAGGTAAGAAAAGTAATGGATGCTACAGGATTCAAATATTCTGGAAAAGAGATAATGTATGACGGTAGGACAGGCAAACCGTTCCCAGTAGAAGTTTTCATTGGTGTGGTGTATTATCAAAAGCTTCACCATATGGTAGCAGATAAAATTCATGCAAGGGCACGAGGTCAAGTTCAGATGTTAACTAAACAACCAACTGAAGGACGGGCAAGAGGAGGAGGATTAAGATTTGGAGAAATGGAGCGTGATTGTCTGATAGCTTATGGCGCATCTATGATATTAAAAGATAGATTACTAGATGAGTCAGATAAATCTGAAATCTATGTCTGCGAAAGATGCGGTTTAGTAGCATACCACGATGTGAAGCAAAGAAGATATGTATGTAGAGTGTGTGGCGATAAAGCAAAAGTTTCTTCTGTTTCAGTTGCATACGCATTCAAATTATTATTACAAGAAATGCAAAGCCTCAATGTTGCACCTAGACTTGTGATAAAGGAGAGAGTTTAATGTCACTTCAAACAGTAAAATCAATTGATAGCATCAGATTTTCAGTTTGGTCTCCTACAGAAATTAGAAAATATTCTGTAGCTGAAATCACAGCACCAGAGACATATGATGAAGATGGAATGTCAGTTCAAGGTGGACTGATGGACGGCAGATTAGGTACCTTAGAACCAGGACAAAAATGCCTGACATGTGGAAACACGTCTGCCAGATGCCCTGGTCATTTTGGCCACATTGAATTAGCAGAACCTGTATTGCATATTGCTTTTATTGATAATATCTACAAACTTTTACTTTCAACCTGTAGGTCATGTTCAAGGCTAAGATTATCACAAGAGGATCTTAATGAATTTGCCAAAGTTCGAGAACGAGAGGCAGCATATACAATTATTTCTCAAAAAAGAATTCCAGAACAAATCTTAGAAAAGGCAAAAAAAACAAAGGAATGTCCTCATTGTGGTAAACCTCAATATGAGCTTATTTTTACGAAACCTACAATTTTTATTGAAAAAACTGAAATCGGTGAAAATAGATTACTTCCAATTACTATTAGAGAAAGATTTTCTCAAATTACTAATGATGATCTAAAACTCTTGGGATATGATCCAAACACTGCACGACCTGAATGGTTCATCTTACAAGCTCTTCCAGTTCCACCTGTTACAGTAAGACCATCAATCATTTTAGAAACCGGAATTAGATCCGAAGACGATCTTACCCACAAAATGGTTGATATCATTAGAGTGAATCAAAGACTCAAAGAAAGTAAGGAAGCTGGAACGCCACCACTAATCGTACAAGATCTAGTTGATCTATTACAATATCATGCTACAACATACTTTGATAATGAAGTTTCAGGTATTCCACAAGCTCATCATCGTTCAGGAAGACCACTAAAAACCTTAACTCAAAGATTGAAAGGAAAGGAGGGTAGATTTCGTGGTTCACTTTCTGGCAAGAGAGTTGACTTTTCAAGTAGGACGGTAATTTCTCCTGATCCAAATCTTGACTTGTCTGAGGTAGGTGTTCCTGAATCTGTAGCAATGAAGCTCACAATACCCGAAATTGTTACTGATTGGAACATTGAAAGAATGAAAAAACTTGTGATAAATGGTCCTACCATATTTCCAGGTGTAAACTATATCGTAAGACCCGATGGTGTGAAAATTCGATTAGATTTTGTTGAAGATCGTCAAACTATTGCAGACAGTTTAGAAATTGGATATCTTATTGAAAGACACCTATCAGATGGTGACATTGTTATGTTTAACAGACAACCCTCACTTCATCAAATGTCTATAATGGCTCACTATGTTAGAGTTTTACCAGGAAAAACATTTAGATTGCATCCATCTGTTTGCCCACCATATAACGCTGACTTTGATGGAGATGAAATGAATTTACATGTTCCACAAAGTGAGGAGGCAAGATCAGAGGCAATTTTGTTAATGCGTGTTCAAGACCAACTTATATCTCCAAGATATGGTGGCCCAATAATTGGTGGACTAAGAGATTTTATCACTGGTGCCTACCTGCTAACTAAAGATGGTACAACACTTACCAGAGAGGATTTTTCAAATCTAGCAATGCTTGGAGGTTATGAAGGCAGTCTTCCACAACCCTCATCTAAAGGAAAAGATGGTCCATTATACACAGGAAAACAACTCTTCTCTCTGTTCCTTCCAGATGATTTCAATTATGTTATGACATCAAAGTGGTCAAAAGGAACTAAAGGAACTCCAAAAGACGTTGTCATTAAAAATGGTCAGCTAATTAGTGGTGTCATCGACAAATCATCCATTGGTGCAGAGGAACCAGAAAGTGTTCTTCATAGAATTGCAAAAGATTATGGAAATGCACAGGCAAAAAAATTCCTCAACTCAGTTTTAATTATTGTTAAACAATACATTACACATTATGGGTTCAGCTATGGTTATGCTGATCTCGAATTACCTGAAAAAGTTAGGCAACAAATTTTAGATGACATTAACAGTTCTTATGAAAAGGTGTATGATTTTATCTCACAAGCAAAAAAAGGTACACTAAAACTTACTAGAGGACTTTCTGCTAGTGAGGCACTTGAGGCATACATTGTAAATGAGTTATCCAAAGCTAGAGATACTGCAGGAAGCACAGCTGACCAATCATTTGATGAAACAAATGCTGGCCGAATTATGGCTACAACTGGAGCAAGAGGCTCATCACTAAACATTGGTCAGATGGCTGGAGCACTTGGTCAACAGTCAAGACGTGGGCAAAGATTACTAAAAGGATACAACAATCGAGCATTACCTCACTTTAAAGAAAACGACGACAATCCTGATTCTCACGGATTTGTAAAATCAAACTATCGTGACGGTTTGTCCGCAATAGAATTTTTCTTCCATGCTATGGGTGGAAGAGAAGGACTAGTAGATACTGCCGTTAGGACTCAACAAAGTGGATACATGCAGCGTAGATTGATCAATGCACTGGAGCATATCAAGTTAGAATACGACGGTACAGTAAGAGATCCACATGGCCATATCATTCAATTTTTGTATGGTGAGGATGGAATCGATGTTGCAAGAAGTGATCACGGTGAAGCATTTAACATTACTAGATTGATTGAATCACAAACCATTGTAGATTCTGGTAAGAAAGCTATAAAGGAGGAAATTAGCGAGCTAGCTAAAAAATACACAAAGACATTCAATCCTAGACTCAAAAATCAAGTAACAGAAGCACTACTTGATGCTAAACTAAGTAAGGATGGAATTGAGAAGGTATGCAAGAAGGGACTAGACCTTTACAACAAGGCTCAAGTCGAACCTGGACAGGCAGTTGGAATAGTAACTGCTCAATCCATAGGTGAGCCAGGAACTCAGATGACTTTGAGAACATTTCACTTTGCAGGTATCAGAGAGCGAAACGTTACACTAGGGCTTCCAAGACTAATTGAGTTAGTTGATGCTCGTAAAAAACCAGTCACTCCTACAATGGACATTTATCTTGAAAAAGAATCAAAAACTTCACGAGAAAATGCAATAGAGGCAGCAAGAAATATCTTACAAACCAAAGTTAGCGCCTTAATTTCTGATAGTGAAACAGATTATTCTACAGAAATAAAACTGCATTTGAACAGTAATAGATTAAAGGATAGGGGATGTACAATAGAAGATGTCGAAGTAGCTCTTGAATCAAATAAAAAATTCAAAATAGAAACAAATGGATTGATTCTAGCTCTAAAATTGACAGAGGAATCTGATGCACCAACTGCAATAACCATTAGAAATAAGATTCTCAATACAACTGTTAAAGGAGTCCCAGACATTGAGCGGGTTACAATTGTACAAAAAGATAATGAATGGGTTATTCAAACAACGGGTTCTAACCTTGCAAAGGTTTTGGAAGTTGAGGGAATTGACAAAGAAAATGTGCGAACAAACAATGTTTTCGAAATTGCAAGTACTCTTGGTATAGAGGCAGCTCGAAATGCCTTGATAAACGAATTAAATTCCACACTTGAGGATCAAGGCTTGGAAGTTGATATGAGGTACATCATGTTAGTGGCAGATACAATGTGTTCTAGGGGATACATGCAACAGATTGGCAGACATGGAATAGCTGGAACCAAAGATAGTGTGTTGGCACGAGCAGCCTTTGAGATTACAGTTCCTACAATTGCTCATGCAGCTTTGCAAGGTGAAATTGAACAGCTCAAGGGAGTAACAGAGAATGTTATTGTTGGAAGTAACATTCCTATTGGCAGTGGAACAGTAGATCTCTACATGCAGGTCTCCAAGAAAAGCTAACGATTCTACATTCTAAAACGTACAAATTATGCATAATTATTAAATATTAACTCGAAAATCGGAGCTATGTGTTGGGGTCTAGAGCAAAAATTTACTTATTTTCAATTCTAATTATCCAAACTATCCTTATTCCAGCCTATGCTCAAGACAGCACCGCTAACGCTATAATTTTAGAGACTGATAGACAAGATTATCATACCGGAGAGACGATGATAATCTCAGGTTTTGTTGAGACTAAAAAAATGCCTGTCGTGGCATTAAAAATTTTTAATCCTGATGGAGGAATTCTTTCAGCAAACCAAGTAGATATTCAAGCAGATAATACATTCAATAAAACAATAGCACTAGATTCTCCATTCTATGATGCAAAGGGAACCTATACTATTACAATGAATTATGGAAAATTAGCGGCTGAAACTAATTTTGAGATTATTTCTGGTACTGGTCAATCCGCTGAAGTACCTCTTCAGATCTCATTATCTCCAGAGATACTTGCAATGTTTACAGACAAGGAAATCTATGAGGATGGTGATACTGTAATAATCATTGGATTAGTTTCTGAAAAAATTGAAGAATCAGTTTTAGTAGGAATATATGATCCAGCTGGAACCCCTGTCGGATTTTATTTCGGTGATGTAGATTCTAATGATGAATTTTCTATATCCTTTCTAGTAAAGGGTGGTGTCAATTTTAAAACAGAGGGAATATATTCGATCTCAGCTTTTTACAGTGAATCTGAAACCTCAACAAGCTTTGAATATGTTAAACACAACGCTGTTTCAACTCCAGAAATTATTGACAATAAAAACAATGGTAACAAAGATCAAACCAAAGAAGAAAATATTGTAAAAGATGATCAAGTAAAGCCACCTAGTAACAATATTTCACCTAAAGAAAATAACCAACCTCCAAAAACTCAAAATAATTTATCAGTTGAAGATATAGAACTTGGGATTATGCTTAATGAAATTAAATTAAAATGCGATACAAGCGAATTCATTGACACAATTTCATATACTGAAGGTATGGGGTCAGCATTAATTCGTCTTTGCAAATACGCTGACGCAATCTACTTTTATGATCAATCACTCAAAAAAGATCCAGGTAATGTAGAAATTCTAATCAACAAAGGATCAGCTCTTGCGAAAATGAGATTTTACGACGACGCTATAATACATTATGATTCTGCACTGTCAATTCAACCAAATAACTATCTGGTATTAAATAACAAAGCAAATGCCTTAGCTAATCTTGGAAATTATGAAGAAGCAATGTCTCTGTATAATGCGGCGCTATTTTTTGCACCCGACAGCACTGTTATCCTAAAAAATCTTCAGAAAGCTCAAGACAAATCATTGATTTTAAAAATTAATAATGAAAACGAAATTAAAAATGATAATGCAATTAGAGAAGATATTGTGGTAGAACAAGAAAAAAACCTTTTACAGACAAGCAGCCAAAAATCATTGAATATCTTTGAGCAAATTGGAAACGCCTTGTCTTCTATTTTCAACATTTTTGGTTGATAAATAAATTTCTTCTAATATTTGAAAATATAATTATACAAAAATACTAGCTCATACGAAAAAACTTCAATAAACCTATAAAGGCCTCAAATAGAGAACATTACAAAGTGATACAATGGGAAAAATATTAGAAAAAGCCCTAAAAGACTCTCTCAAAGAAGACAAGAGTATTCTAGGAAGTAAACAAGTACTCCAATCTTTGAGAAATTCCAAATTAGTTGTTCTTTCCCAATCGGCACCAAAAAAATTGGCAAAGAATATTTTAGAAAATGCAAAAAAAGAGAAAATCTCTACACTGCAATTTGCAGGCTCTTCGGTTGCCTTGGGCAAACTAGGTGGATTACAATTTAGAGTATCAACAATCTCGCTCACTTCATTGAGTGATGCAAATGTCAAATCAATTATCAAAGAGTCTGAAACAGAATAATTATGATAATTAAATCTACTACAAACTTTTCTCATGAAAGTTTAAATGAGAGCGAGAGGTCTTCGTCATAAATAGGAATTCCATGACACAATCAATCAAACTAACTACTGACCAAATGCGTCTTATGTCATTGTTTCAAAGTGTGACAGGCGCAACTGCGCGAGATTGTGTTGAAGACGAAAAAAAAGATAGAGTAATTTTTGTTGTTAATGAAGGAAAAATGGGTTTAGCAATAGGCAAGGGAGGTTCTCACATTAAAAATCTCCAAAATCTTGTTAAACGAAATGTAGAACTAGTTGAATATTCAGAGGATGCAATCAAGTTTCTCAAAAACATACTTAACTCAAAATTAGTTTCTGATGTAAAAGTGAATACACGAGCTGATGGGAGCTTACAAGCTATTGTGACAGTTGATCCTAAAAAGAAAGGAATTGTAGTAGGTCGTGAGGGCCGTAACGCAGAAAAAGCAAGACTCTTGGCAAAAAGATATTTTGAAATATCTAGTGTTTTGATTAACAGCCCTCAGCAAACAATGGAGTGGTAAAAATGGCAAAATCTCCACTAGGTCTTTTTGCAGGAAGAGTCTTGAAAGCAAAAAAGAAAACACAACGCTGGTCTATTGGAACTTTTAAAAGAAGAAAACTTGGATTAGATAGAAAAGCAAATCCATTTGGGGGTTCGCCTCAAGCAAGAGGAATTGTTTTAGAAAAGGTTGGGATCGAAGCTAAACAGCCAAACTCTGCCGTTAGAAAATGTGTACGAGTTCAACTAATCAAAAATGGAAAAACAGTTACAGCCTTTCTACCAAGAGACGGAGCAATGAACTTTATTGATGAGCACGATGAAGTGCATCTAGAAGGAATGGGCGCAACACAGGGTGGTGCAATGGGAGATATCCCTGGAGTCAGATTCAAGGTATTCAAGGTAAATGATACATCACTAAGAGAGCTTGTTCGTGGTAAGAAAGAAAAACCGAGGAGATAATTTTTGGCAGAAACACAGAATCTTCTTTTATTTAGAAAATGGGATCTTTCTGATATAGAAATAAAAGATCCTGGTCTAAAAAACGCAATATCACTTCGAAAAACAATTGTTCCAATGACCTTTGGTCGCTCTGCACTCAAACGATTTAACAAAGCCGAAGTCAACCTGGTTGAAAGACTAGCCAACAAGATAATGCATTTTGGAAAAAAATATGCAAAAAACACAGGAAGAATGGGCGGTAAAAAAATTCGAAGCATCAATACAGTAAAGGCAGCCTTCGAAATCATTCATCTAAAAACAGGCAAAAACCCAGTTGAGGTTTTGGTAAGAGCTGTAGAGAACTCTGCACCAAATGAGGACACTACAAGAATAGTTTATGGTGGAACAGTTTATCATGTTTCAGTTGATGTAGCTCCAATTAGACGAGTAGACATGGCCCTGCGCTTTATTGCAGAAAGCGCCAGAGACGCAACCTTTTCAAACCCTAAGGCAATCGATGAATATCTGGCAGAGTTTCTAATTGGCGCATCACAAAATGATCAAAACTCTCCTTCAATTAAGAAGAAAAATGAGCTCGAAAGAATCGCACAAGCCTCTAGATAGTCAAAAATTAAACAAGTAGCCCGAGGCAGATTCGAACTGCCGTCTCCGCGTATCCTCTCGTTTGATCCAGAGCGCGAAATCCCTAACCTAAAATTTTATTTGGCCACTAGACTATCGGGCTACCAAAGACGGTTTGCAAGAAGTATGAATATAATTATTTGGTATCAAATTAACCTGTCATTCTAACTTCATGTATTGCAGTTGCGTAATCACAATTAGCCTTTAATCTCATATATGCAATCAATCTATAATGAATCGAGTAAAGATCATTTTCTTTGATGAGAATTCCCTTTTGCAAAAGTGATACCAAGCCCCTTGATGTGGTAGAAACCAAGACATCTTTAGACTTGCATATCTCGTCGCGTTTTTTTTGATACTGCTTTAAGGTAAATGAAACATCATTGATCTCTAAGATTAATGGCCATACAATTTCCTGCCACACAAATCTCCTGTTCTCGGTGGCAGAAGCGTATTTACCTTTATCTCTCAACATTAATAACAACTTTGCGACCGGTTATAACTCAATAGTTGTCCCAAAAAGAAATTGAAGAATCTCTGGACCTACTGGAAAAAAATTGGGAGGTTGACCCAGTAATTAGGGATTTTATTTTAGGAAAACGCAGCGATGTTGCAGACCACACCCTAAAGGTAAAGGATGTGATATTTCACATTCCATTTTTAGCTGGTGTGAAAAAATTTGTCTTATGGAAATGCTACTGGCCAGACTGCCACAATTGTTGTGATAGACAAGGAAGACTACCACTTACCTCTGATGATTTAATTACTATAGGCAAGGGACTCAAATACCAAAAAGTTTCCGATTTTATAAAAAACGAAACCCTTGTTGCGTCATGGGATGAGCGCGGACCTGCAGGACAGACAACCACAATGACTACAATTAATCTAAAACGAAAAGCAGACGAGACAGAAGCAGACGATGGCACTCATATCTCATGCAGGTTCCTAGACGAGAAGGGAGCCTGCTCGATGCATCCAGCTAGGCCTGGCGTCTGCCATCTGTATCCTTTTTCAACGTGGCTGCAAAACGAAAAAGGTTTGGCTCGAGTTCATGCAACATACCAGCTCACTGGCGATTGTCCTGGATTTTACCTTGCAGATTCCATGGCGCAGATGAAGGAGATACTAGACGAGTATTCTAAAATTATTTATGACTATAACATGAAATCTGGCAGAACCATGCGAGAAAACTTTGGTTATGTGAGCTTTAGCTGAATTAGTTTATCAAATCAGCATCAAATAATACTGCAGATTCTGGTTCTACTGCATAAATCAGGTTGTGATGGTTCTCACATAGCTTACCAAGCCAAATAGAACGCTGGTTTTTTTCAATGTCTTGTACATTGTAGGTACACAGAGAGGTTAATTGATAATTATAAAATTGAGAATGGAACTCATGTTCAATTTCTAGTTCCGCAATGATCCCCTCTCTAGTTGAAACGTCAGGTATAATTCTTCCAACAAACCTGTATGGTGGTTTTAAATTTTTTGTAAATGTTGCAATCAGCTCTGAACAATCTTTTTTCACCCCATCTTTATGTTCCATAATGTTTTCGATTTGATAAACATGAAGAAGTTTTTTTCGCTTAAAATAATCCACATCGACTCCACTTGCAGCTAGCTCGTTTTCTGTGTATTTTACATCATCATGAGTAACACAAAAGGCATGTTCTCCTTTTTTCAATCCGTTTTCAACAAACCTTGATTTTACGATTTGAGCATACTGTCGTTTTTCGTAAAGAAGTATTGAATGGTGAGGGTCTTGTAGATTATCAACATCTTCTAGTAATGGATAATTTTCATTATGTTTCATACGAAATCTCCTCTGTATCCACATAATCAAGCTGCATTTTTTTCATAAATTGACTAATCCGTTCATAATCTTGCAAAAGTTGTTGGCCCTTTGGGGTAATGGCAAGTGAGTTTCTAATTAAATCCTTCCTTCTTAGCTCTTCAAGATAATTGGAAAACTTATCATATGATAAATTGCAGCGAAGCTGAACCCGAGTTGGCTTTACCTCCCCACTTTGAGATTCTTCTCTTATTGCCATGAGAATGTCATTATAGATTTCCAATTTTTTTCGCCTTTCACTTCTTGGCAATCTCATAATTTAGATCACCCTCATAAATAAAACTCCCCTAAGGCAGTCCTAAAGGGAGTAATGCATTATTTGGTTAATCATGTATGAACGTATGAGGTGACATGATTGGCTACAAAAAGAGTTACAATAATGCTTGATACTGACCTTGATAAAAAAATTAGATTAAAACAAGCAAAACTGATGTTGCAAACCAATTCTTCAGTCAGCTTCTCTGAAGTGATAAACTCACTCATACGCAAATGTCTCTAATCAAAATGTCCAAACCCGACGAGACACACCTATGCAATTGTGTGGATGAGTGTCCTGCACATCCACGTGATCGTTTATTCCATGTTGGTGACCAGTGCTATCACACAGATGGAACGCATCACACAATATATGAAAAAAAGCGCTCTAGGGCCTAAAATTATTTAGTGTTGAAATCCTAATTTGCAAGAACCTCGATAGGCTTTTCAACCTTTTTTTGTTTTGCCTTTTCAAGCATCTCTAGAAACATTTCATATTCAATCTCATTGCACATGTATCTATATTAGTTGTTAAAATATAAAAGAAATTCGTTTCTAGTATATTAGATACTATTTTTTAAAACAACATAGATAGAATCGTCCTTTTCCATTTCGGTAAATGTATTCATTTCCAAAATATCAAAATTATTTCCAATTATTTTTTCTAACTTGTCTATTTCGTAATATACAAAACGTAATCCGTGCTTGTACTCTGTCTTGTCTCCCTTCCAAAAGGAATGAAATGCAATGCCGTCTTGGTTTAGGACATCTTTTTGCCTGCGTATGGATTTTTTGAGATCCTTTGTTGACAGATGGTGCAGCACCTTATTAGAATAAATGCCGTCAAACCTCCTGTCTGTAGGAATATTACTACGTCTAGCCTTACTATCTCTGCAGTCTTGTTCTTTTTTTTGTATCTATCAAGAAAGGCCTTTGAGCCATCAGAACCAGTAGCGATATAGGTTTTTTTGAGAATATCAAAATCCCGTCCAGGGCCCATACCAAGCTCAAGCAACGTGGATTTTTTTGGCAGATATTTTTTTAAAACATTGATAAGCTTTTGCCCGCCCCAGCCTTGAGACCTTTTGATGTATTCCTCTATGCCTTTTTTTGTATCAAAATATCCCATTTTGATACAATCAGGCCTTTGCTACCTTCATTAGGTCGCCCATATGAATCTCCATTCCAAATCTTTTTTCGTTTTTCTTCATGTACCGGAATATAGCTAGGACGTCTGCTAGTGATTTGAGAATTGAGAAATTTTTGTGAATCTTTTTTCGAACAAACGCAAAGACCTTACCGTAAATCTTGTAATACTCGTCGACTTCCTTTTCATAAGCTACAAAATCGTTTAGGTGTTTGAGAAAGATATCTGCACATATCATGGATGGTATGATTCCCTCACCTAGCAGCGGATAGACTGTACCAATTGATTCGCCGACTCCGACTACCTTTCCCTTGTAAAACGGCTTGCAGAGATCCGGTGTTGCAAGCCTTATTGGCCTGCCTACTGTCTTTGTAACCTTTCCTCCGTACTTTTTTAGGAAACTGTCGGTTTCCTTGATGTGCTTTTTGTTGTAATCACCAGCACCAATGTGTGCAAAGTTTTTCTCTAAAGGAAAATACCAAAAATATCCTGACATGCCAGGAAATGGTTTTATGTAAAAGTCGTCATAGGGTACGCCGTTTTCATACTGTACCTTGTATTCGTATGTTGGAAGAAAAAAGTCCTTTTCTAGCCTTGGCAGATACATTCTGTGAAAGCCTGTACAGTCTATGATGATGTCGTACTGCTTTTCTAGCTCTTCTAGCTTGGGACTAGCTCCCCAGTGAATATTACAACCTTTAATAAAATCTCGGATTAGGCCAATCTTGTTGTATGTACACAAGCCATGCAGGCCAATGTCAAACTTTTGGCTGTTGTTCATTTCTACGTGCATCTTTTTTCCGTCATGTATGACATATTTTGCAAAATCAATTCCAACTTTGTTGCAAAGCTCACTCATCGTACTTTTGATGGTCCCCCAGGCGCAAATAGAGTCGTGTTTTTGTTCTGTTGAGCGTTCATAACCTGTGACTTCGTGTTCCGAATTTTTTAGCCGAGCCATGAGGTAAGAGCCGGCAACACCCATTCCCATTACTGCAATCTTCAATTTAGCTTGGTTTATTTTTGGCCCAATAAATACACTTTTTCATATTGAAATTTCTAGGGAAAAACTGCTTTAAAGATAAATTTTATGAAATTTTGTCCTTTGAGAGGACATTTTCTTCGTAAAATTTGTCCTGTTTTAGTTTTCAGCATCTTTCACAATGCGTTGGATAGATTTCATTTGAAAGGATTTTTGAAGATATTTCGGTCTTTTTAGATATCAAATCTAGGATTTTTAATTTTTTTTCATCATCTTCTGTTTTTTCATAAATTTTCCATAATTCGTTAGATACGTTTAACATCGAATCATAATTACTTTTATGATGAACTATCGTATTTGATATTCGTAGGACATTTGTGGTCTGATTTTTTTCTCCTATCAAAAACCTCCCCACAATTCTCACATGCAAAGAATCTTCCCACTGTTTAACTATGCTTTTATATGATTTATTTTTTTTAATTTAAAATAAAAAAATGGAAGGTTTAGTTAAGCAGTGAAAGAAATGGCATTGCATCCCACTGGTATAGGTATGAATCCAAAACATCCAAAGAAGCATGTTTGTGCTCTTCAAGTATCTTTTTTGCTTCTTTTTCACTAGCTTCAAAGATTGCCAAACCTGTTTTGTTGTTATCCAGTGGACCTGACCAGACAAATTTGTCCTGTGAATGCCAATTATCAACAAGATTACTTACTTGTGGTGTGATGCGGTCAAGATCTTCTTGTGTAGTGTTTTCTTTCAGCGAACTAACTAAAACCCATAATCTTTTGTCGGATTGAGTTTGTATTGTTTGTGACATGACTTTAGCAGATTGTTATGGTACTTAAGACTACATCTGATTTTATTCTAGTATTCTATATTCTGATTCTAGAGAATGAGAACAAGTAGTTGCAGCTAATTTCCATATTATTTAATAGATAGAACGACGTATAGTACTCTATAACCATACTTAGTTTGGAAAATTCAAGGTGTCTATTATGAGCAATTATACTGTAGATAAAAAAAAGGAAAGAGTACCACGTCCCCTAGAGGTAATAGACTGGCTTGAGCAAAACCGTATGACAAAAAAACTATGTTTGTACTGTGGGGACAAGGAACCAAAACACAAAAAACAATATTGTTCTGAAGAATGTGAAAGGCACGATTCTGTCTGGCGCTTTAGTAATTGAGCAGACGAGAATTTTTTATTCTACACTACCATTTTATTATAAATAAATTCCAGTAGAAAAATTATTCTAATTTCCAAATGAAATAGTTAAGCAACATCTTTATTGAAATTGATGTTTTGTAAAATATGACAAAATTTCTTAATAATGTGAATTTAGAAAAAGTATCTCAAACGTCTGAAAATGGAAAAAAGGATAAATTCACGCTTAAAAAACCAATCAAACTATCTGGAGAATGGATTTTAGATCCAAATCAAGGATTCCAATTCAAAACTGAATTAGGTTATGAAAAAGGAAAACAAGTAATCGAAGTTGATTCTCCTTCATTTCTTGGTGGTCAAGGAAACAGATTAGGCCCAATGGCTTTTTGCGTTGCAGGCATTACATCGTGTTTTATTGGAACCTTTGTAGGAATTGCAGCCCAGAAGGGAATAAAATTAACTAAATTAAAAGTAGACACTGAATGCCTAGTAAATTTTGCAAAGACATTTGATATTGCAGACGAACCAATTACCGAGGGAATTAATTTTAAAATCGATGCTGAAAGTGAAAATGCAACCAAGTTACAACTCCAAGAAATATTAGGAATGGCTGAAGAACGATGCCCCGCCATGTACAGCATGTCACATAAAATCAACGTAGATGCACGTATAGTCTGATCAATTTTTTTACTCTATCAAAATAGCTGGCTTGAAAGGCCTTGCATGTCTTGCCTTGCCTTTTGGATCATAAATTCCTGAATCAGATTCAGAAAACACCTGCACATCAACTTCAAAGTCAGCCTTTGCAAGACTGACAAGCTCAGACGCAATAAGCTTCTTTTCGTCAAACTCTCTTGTTTTTAGCTTTGTCTTTCTAATCTCAACTGGCTCTGACAAGATATCCTTAATTGTCTTTTGTACAAAGTCTGGATTCTTTTTAATGTCAGCTGTTTGCGGATTTGCAATCAACTCCTTCATTATTTCACCCATGTTTGTTTGTCCTGCCATCACTTTTTCTAGTATAGTATGATATGCCTTTGACTTGAAGGCATCAGCTGTGTAAATTGTAATTTTCTTTGGGATCATCTTTGTAATCTTGATAATGTTTGCAATGTCATCTACGATTGATTTTAACAGCTCCTCAGATTGGATTGCAACAGGATCAAGGACATCAGAGGCAACTGAAGGCCAGATACTATGCGATGCCATACCATTGTTTCGAAGCTTTTCCCACATCTCTTCTGCAATGTGTGGCGCAAATGGAGAAAGCATTGCCACTCGTTTAGTGTTAATCTCATGTAAAACCCCCGCATAATCATCTCTATTTTTTGCCTTTGCCCTTTTGAGATACCACTGTAAATTCCCATCAAATGCAAATATGATATCATGAAGGCCCTCTCGGAGCCTCATCTTTTCAATGCTGGAGCTGACCCCTTCTATTAGAGATTGTAATTTGCTTAAAATCCACTTGTCTTCGGCCTGCAAATTGCCCAGCTTTTTTGGTTTTAGCTTGGAACATTCTTCAAGCAATGCTTCTAGCTTCTTTGTTATTCCATTAACGGATTCCAGGTTAAAATCAGCATCTGCCAGAAGCTCTGCAGAAATTATTATTGCAAGCCTGATTGGGTCTGCACCATATTCCCTGATTGCCTGTCGTAATGGAATGATATTTCCCATACTCTTTGACATCTTTTTTCCATCCATCAATACAGAGCCATTTACAACAATCTGACGCGGCCAGTTATTTTCAGGAAATATTGCAACATGGTTTAACACAAAAAATGTAAGGTGGTTTGGAACCAAATCTCGACCAGAGTGTCTCGAGTCTACAGGATAAAAGTATGAAAACTCGTCTCTGATCTCTTCGATGGTCTTTTTTGAAATCCTTGTAAGCTTGGATACCTGTTCGGCACTACCGTTTCCCAAAAAGACATAATCAAAAAATTCCCCTGACAGCTTATCAGCTGATATCTTTTTACCGTTAACAAACTTTGCAAGAATATAGTATGCCATGTAGATGACAGAGTCAGAGAGGCTCTCTACTATCCAGTCCTTGTCCCATGGAAGCTTGGTGCCAAGTCCATGTTGTCTTGCACAGGCTCGCTCTCGTAACCAGCCAACGACATAGTTAAACTCTCCACGAATCTCTTGTGGCAAAATGCTCATCGCATCAAGACATTTTACAGCTTTTTCCTTCCAAGCCTTGTCGCCGTAGTTTAGAAACCATTGGTTTGTTAGAATCTTTACAACACATTCTGTACCGCATCGACACCTTACAGGAGAGTTTGTAAGCTCAAGTAATACATCTGAATATTTTTTTTCAGCTAACCATTCCTTTATGATGTCTTTGGCTTCTGAAACCTTTTTTCCTGCAAACTGTTCTGTGTTATTTTTTAGGACGCCAGCGTAAAACTCCTTTCCATAGATTTCAGTGGTAGCCTCTTCTAGCTTGGGGTCATTTTGGTCATGTATTCCAAGCCTTTCAACTGCCTCTTTTGCAGGAATTTCCCCATATCCCTCTGTCTGGATTATAGATATGGGCTTGATTAGCTGCAGCTCCGAGCCTAGTGGAAGTGATTTTTTAAAATCAACTAGAGCCTGGTAATCAAATGGAGCATGGGCAGGAACAGACATTACAAGACCGGTTCCAATGTGAGATTCTACAAAGCTTGCCTCTAGCATCGGAATCTTTTCGTTTCTGTGGGGTACAATTGCCTCCTTTCCAACAAGCTCCACACCAGAAATCTCACCATCATATGTGATCTTTTTTTCCAAAAACTCTAGCTTGCATGCACACTCTGCTGATACAATCCATTTTTCTCCATTAACTGTAACTTTTTTGTATCTGGTTTTAGGATTAACCCAGAGGTTTGTAACACCAAACAAGGTTTCAGGTCGTAGCGTTGCAGTAGGTATGATGTACTCTCCAACCTTGAATTTTATCAAGATGTATTCTGTAAAGTCTGGCTCTACATCGCCAAGCGTATCGTGCTGTGATACAGGGTTTTGGTCCTTTGGACACCATCCTACAGGGTGAGACCCCTGGATGATCAGATTTTTTTCTCGTAAAGTGTTGATCTGCCACTCGATGAACTTTTGATAAACGGGATCTATTGTTGTAAACTCGCGACGCCAGTCAATGGAGTATCCCATCTCAATCATGCCAGCCTTTATCTCTTCATGAAAATAGTCTGCAATTTTAATCGGCTCTACAAAGGTCTTGATGTCTTTTTCAGAAACGTGGTAGATGTTTCGTAGTCCATCGATAATTTCAGCATCGCCAGCTTCGACTCTTTTTGACATTCCAAGTATTGGCGTGCCAGTATAGTGAAATCCCATTGGAAAAAGTACATTGAATCCTTTCATTCGATAGTATCTTGCATGAACATCAGCTAGTGTGTATGTTCTGCCGTGTCCGATATGCTGAGGTGAGTTGGGATAAGGATACGCTACTGTGATGAATTTTTTTTCCTTTTTGTTTGGGTCTGCCTCAAAGTCTTTTCCCTTGCTCCATTTTTTTCTCCACTTTGATTCAATTCCAGACCAGTCTACTTTCATCATACCACCCTATTCCAAAACCATTGATTTTGCTTTTTTGATGGCTTCTTCTATTTTAGAAGCGTCATTGCCTCCTCCTTGAGCAAATGTGGCAGTTCCTCCACCAGACCCTCCTAGGATTTCAGATACGGCACGAGCAATTCCTCCTGCATTTTTACTCTTTGAAATCTCATCTCCTGCGAATACAATGACTCTAATCAGATTATTTTCTTCAAAAATACCACAATATACCATCTTTGGGTCATGACTGATCAGTCCCTTCCCTAAAGTAAGATGGAAAAATTCATCATATAAGTCACTAACAGTGAAACAAAACTTTCCAGATTTGGATCGATGAAGTTCAATACTAGGTCCAATATTTGTACCAATTTTGCCCTGCGAAAAGTCTTCTAGTATTGGTGCAATAATTTTTCTTGATTCTAGTTTCTTTTCATCTCGCAGCTTGTCTCGCTCTTCTTTTGCTATGTACTCTGCAGTTTTCTTTTCCATTTCAATTTCTTGTGCTTTCACATAATCTTGAGCTGCTGGACCGGCTACAAACTCTATTCTTACCACACCGTCCTGAATTCTTTTTGTCCTAGTTATTTTTATCAATTCAATTTCCTTTGTTTTTTTAACATGTGTCCCACCACATGCCTCCACATCAAAATCCTCAATTGAAACAATTCGAACGGATTTTACTGGAACAACTCCTCCCTGGTAAATTCTAAATCCATATTTTTGCTCTGCAGTTCCTCTATCAAAGTTCTCAATTGTTACTGGCATGTTTTTTTTGACTATAGAGTTTGCAAGCGATTCAATTTTTTTTACCTCGTTTTCAGTGAGTGCAGAGTGGTGTGTAATGTCTAGTCTTGCATGGTCTTCCTCTTTGAATGCAGAGTTTTGCCAAACCCACGAACCCAAAACACTTCGTGATGATGAGTTTAGGATGTGTGTGCTTGTGTGGTGTTTAGTTATTCCGTCCCTTCTTTTGGAATCTACAACACACAAAACGGCATCCCCTTCTTTTGGTGTTCCTCCTTTTAGCTCATGCACAACAACTCCTCCGTGTTTTGTTACATCAACTACGTCAAACCCTGCAATTGTGCCGTGATCTGGTTCCTGTCCTCCACCCCTTGCATAAAATGATGTTCTGTCTAGCACTACAAACCTGTCAAACGCACCAAGAACCTTGGCACTAAACTCTCTTGGGTCGTCTTTGTAGAATAGCAATTCAGTTTCTGCAACGTCTTGTAACGGAAGTTTTTCTTTTTCCTTTGCAGCAACAGACTGGTGCAGATCAGATAACCGAGAGTAAAATGTGGGTGGAATCTCAGGAATTACCTGTAACTCCTTTAGGTAATCAGGAGTTATTCCGTCTGACTCGTACATTCTGATTAGATCATCAACGTTTGGAACCTGCTTTTTGGCTTTGAGATTGTCTGCAATCTTTTGCATTCTGATTTTGGACTCCTCGTATCTTCTTGCCTCAACACCAACGATTGTCTTAACATCAGCTCGTCTTTCTTCTAGCTCAGGATAGGTTTTCTTAAGATAGTCAATATGCCAATCAATCATCTCATCCAGATCAAGATGTAGTCCCAATCGCTGCATAGTTCCAATTATTCGCCGTAGTACAATTCGTAGATTGTAACCTCCGTCAACGTTGCTAGGAAGGGCGCCATCAGATATTGCAAAAATCAGTGTCCTAAGATGGTCTGCAATGAGGTAAATTCCTTCCAAAGGATTGATTATTTTTGTAACCTGCGTTTGGTCCAGTCCTACATTTGCAATTGCATGATTCTTTACCTCTAAAAGATTAGAAAATCTCCTCTGGTTTTTTGCAATCTCGATAAAATAGTTGTTAAGTAATTCCGGTTCAAAATCTATTCCAGCTTTTCCGATTAACTTGTTAGTTATTGGACCAAAGCAGCAATCGTAAGCGGTTGGGGTGCCCATTGTAATCCATGCAAATCTTTCCAGTCCTGCACCCATATCGATTACCTTTTGGTCAAGTGTTGTGTGGTTTCCTAATTCTCCTTGGAATTCTGTAAAGACTGCGTTGCCAAGCTCCAATCCCCTGACATAATATTCAAGAGACGAACCAAACGAGCCACCTCCCTCCCATACATCCTCAACAAAAACAATCTCGTTTTTGTTTATTCCAAATTGATTGGTAAGTAATCGGAAATCAAGATCAATGCATTCATCCTTCCAATATCCTTGAGAGTTTGGAATGCTAAGCTGTCCTATCATGCAAAAGCTAGAAAAATGTCTCCCTGTTACTCCCACATATTCTAAATCCTTGAATCTAAGACATGGCTGTGGAACTATGATTGGATTTGCAGGAAATTCAAAGACTACTTTGGAACCCACCACTCGTTGAAAGTCAACGATAGATGCAATTGTAAAATAAAGATCATCTCGCCATCTGCAAACTACGGGGTATCTGCTAACAGAGGTGTGACCGTTTTTGACAAAAAATGATTCTACCTCGTTCCAAGCTTGCGAATAATCAAATCTTTTCAAGGTCGGAGGATTTCCAATAAACGAATACGTATCTTCTGAATCCTCTGGACAGTTGTCTCTGCTGCCATCTCTAGTCCAAAAAAATCGCCCGCATCTAATACAGGCTTTTCTTTGGTATCCTTGTTCCTCAAACAGTCTTACCTTGTAATACTTGTCTGGCTGTGATGAAAATTTTGCAAGTATTTCTGATTTATCCATCTTGAAATGTCTCTCATCAGCCGATATTAAGAATTATGTAGTTTATGGCTTGAAACATTTTAAATGAATAATGGAAAAATCTGTTTTAGATTATTTTAGAATTATTCTAACCTTTTTTGAATTTAGCAGCAGCGATCCCACCAGCTGCAGTAATTCCTGCCGCAATTACAGCTGCCCATTGGTATAAACCAGTGTTATCTGCTGGCTTTTGTTCTACTTGATTTGGTGGTATAACATTAACAGGCACAGTATCAGGACATCCATCCGAGTCTTCAAATCCATTCATAGTTTCTGGTTGCGTGGGACACTTGTCAATCGTATCAATTATGTTGTCATCGTCTTTGTCAGTGTCTGGTAATACATCAGGGCACCCATCTGTATCTTGATAACCATTGAATGTTTCAGCCTCTCTAGGGCATCGGTCTTCAGTATTTATTATTCCGTCACCGTCGGAGTCTTTTACCGTTACTAGATCAGGGCATCCATCTGTGTCCTCAATTCCATTTACTGTTTCTGGTTGCGTGGGACACTTGTCTATAGAGTCTGCAATGCCGTCTTTATCCAAATCCCCAATAGGAGTTACATCAGGACATCCATCAAGATCTTCAAAACCGTTTACAGTTTCCATTTGTGTAGGACACTTGTCTAATGAATCTGCAATCCCATCACCATCTGTATCTTTGAGTGGTATGACATCTGGGCATCCATCAAGATCTTCAAATCCATTCACAGTCTCTGCTTGCGTGGGACACTCATCACTATCATTAGGTATTCCATCACTATCTGTATCTTGAACTGGCACAACATCAGGACATCCATCCTCATCTTCAAATCCATTCATGGTCTCTGCTTGATTGATACATTGATCAAGGCTGTCTGCAATTCCGTCGCCGTCAGCATCAGGTACAGGCACAGTATCAGGACATCCATCCTCATCCTGATATCCATTCATAGTTTCAGGTTCATTGATACATTGATCAACGCTGTCTGCTATACCATCACTGTCAGTGTCTTGTGGAGGATTACTTTCTGTAGTGTTCTCTTGTGCAAAGGCTAGATTAGAAAATGATGAAGTCAGCAGAAGAACTATGAGGATGCTGGATTGTTCTACTTTATTCCATCTAGCCATCTTTTCATCAGTTTTCACATGTAATCTACTCTATTAAAAAACTTTGAGATTAGATCATCCAGTAATTTGCCCTTTTGAAACATTGAAACTATTACTTTATCAGTAAAGTAGATAAGCTTGGCAGACAGGATTGTTTTGTCCGATTATCAACAAATTCGTTTGCTACAGACTTGGGTGGTGTTCGATAATGTTTCTAAGAACTGTAGATTACAATAAATTAAATACACTTCAGACAAACTGATTTTTGTGTTTGGAAAGAAGAAGGGATTAAAGGAAGGAGACCATGTTTTTTCATCAAAACCAGATGGTGACTATAGGAATTTTATTTTCGGTACAGTGACAGGAATTAACGAATCACAAATTGGAGTAAATGGATTGCTAGTTAATCCAGTTGGTCTAAAAAATAAAGTGGTTCAAGGCAAAGCGGGACCTCGGTCTCTAGAAATTCTTCAAAACCCTACCCCAGAAAATTGCATTTTTAGCCTAATCTATAGAATTGAACACGAAAATTTTACTGATGTACTGGATTTGAATTCAGACAGATTAGAACAAATTCCTCCCAAAGTATACTCAGTTCTAGATGGCTGGGTGCGAGAATCACTTCCTGAACTGCTAAACAATGTTTTATCACTTCCGGCAGGTGATGAAAAGGAGCAAGCTAAAAGAGTTCTCAGACATAGAATGGATACTCTGTATGATAAAAATTTGAAAAGAAACCTGTATTCGGTTTGCCGAAGCCTCAAGATACTTAACTAAATTTTAAACAAAAATTTTTGGTAAAATCCTCCATAGTTTTATATTATACTCATAGGAAAAATCGGTACAATGGAATACGTTTACGCCGCCTTGATGCTACATAAGCTAAAAAAAGATATCAATGAAGATAATATTTCAAGCATTGTTAAAGCCACTGGGACAGAAGTAAATCAGGCCCAAGTTAAGGCACTTGTAGCATCTTTAGCCGACGTAAATATTGAAGAAGCAATCAAAGCAGCGCCAGTAGCAGTTGCAGCTGCTGCAGGGGCAGCAGCTGGTGGAGAAGGAAAGAAAGAAGACAAGAAAGAAAAAGCAGCTGAAGCTGGAAAATCCGAAGAACAAGCAATGGAAGGACTATCTGCTTTATTCGGCTAAATCTAATTCAATTTTTTTATCAAAACAACCTTAATGTTAATTACAGCTTAGTTTAATCAAATCATAGTTTGGCAGACTTTTCAATACCAGTGGATGCATTCATCTATATTTTAGATCTTTTTGGAACAATGGCATTTGCAGTAACTGGAGCATTCAAGGCAATCGAACACAAATCAGACATTGTAGGAATTATTATTTTAGCAACTATAACTGGCGTGGCAGGAGGAACCATTCGAGATATAGTGTTAGGAAAATTTCCACCTAATTCAATTTTAGATCCAACTTATGTAATTATAACTGTGGTAACAGGAATCGTTCTCTTCTTTTTGTACACAAGACTTCAGAAACATTGGAATGTTTTTTTGAAATTTGATGCTATTGGACTAGGAGTATTTACTATAATTGGGGCAACATTTGCATACAATGTTTTTGGATTAAACTTTCTTGCAATGGTCTTTGCTGGAATTCTTACTGCTGTTGGAGGTGGAATTCTCCGTGATGTTTTTGTAAATCAAATTCCAATAGTTTTTGTAAAGGAGCTTTATGCTTCTGCAAGTTTTGTAGGAATAGTGGCATTTTATTTTATGTTGACTAGTGGAATAGAACTGTATGTGGCAACAATAATTTGTATTTTTATTACAACAGGTCTGCGTCTTGTTGCAATGAAGTATAATTGGAATCTTCCAAAGGTCAAGGGAAATTTCTAAATCATAGAAATACTGAGTAAATGTTAAATGATCGCAAAGTTTTGATGATATGATGCAAAAGTTTCCTGCTACATCCATATTTTTGATGTCGTTATTACTAGTAGGTGCAGTTACTCCAGCTTTAAGCGGTTTTCAAATTCTAGGGGTCATTCTACCAAATACCTACATTGAATATGCTTTTGCTCAAACAGACAACACAGATGATACCGATACTGAGGATACGGATGAGACCGACACAGAAGACACTGATGAAACAGATACAGAAGATACTGACGAATCAGACACTGAGGATACAGATGAGAACGACACTGAAGATACCAATGAGACCGACGAAGAGGATACTGATGAAACAGATGAAGTGGACGCTGAAGATGACGATCAAACTACAAATTTAGGGCAAGAAGTTTCTACCTTTGTACGTGATACCAAAGACCAGTTTAGAGCACAAAAAGAAGAGACAAGAGCGTTAATCAAGCAATGCAGAGATTTACTTGCAAATGCCGTCACTCCAGAAGAGCGAGCAGACATCAAAAAGCAATGCAGAGAAGAACTCGATCAAGTCAGAGAGTCATACAAAGAACTTCGACGTACATATCAAGATGTTTTCAAGGAATTTAGGATACATGTAAGGGCAATACTCCAAGATCCTGATAATGCTTCTACAATTAGAGCACTCAATTCTCTAACACAACAAGAGGAACTTAAAGACAGAATTGATGAGCTTCGCATGCAAATGCGAGAAGAGCTCAAAGCAGAGATTAAAGATCTTCGTGAACAGATGAAAGCTGAAAGAGAAAAGATGAGAGAAGAAGTAAACAATATGATAGACGAAGGTGCTGACAGTGAAAAGATCAAAGAAGAAGTAAAGAAAATGCGTGAACAACTAAAAGAAGAACAAGAAAAGATGAAGGAACAGATTAAACAAGAACGCGAAAAAATGAAGGAAGAACGCGAGAAGCTAAAAGAGCAGATGAAAGAAGAACGTGAACAGATTAAGGAAGAGGCAAAAGCAGAAAAAGAAAAGATGAAAGAGGAGTCAGATGCAATGAAGGAAAAGATAAAAGAAGAAATGGAAAAGATCAAACAAGCCAGAGAAGAAGCTAAAGGTTAAAAAATTACAAATCTTATCACCATTTATCTGATTTTCATAACATAGATTCATACCAAATCGAACTGTCTAATGTAAAATTCCGATCATTATGATAATGAAAATTTATTAACTCAAATTTAATATTACTCATTGGTACATCCTGGTAGAAGCGATTCTTGAACAAATTGGCACATTAGCTCCTATTTTTGTTATGGGCCTAGGTCTTACAGTTGGTCTTGAGCATGCATTTGAAGCAGATCACGTAGCTGCAGTTAGCACGCAGGTATCAAAATCAAGACTCATTAAAAAATCAGCAAAACAAATACTGCGAGAAAGTATTACAAAATCATCTCTACTGGGAGTATTCTGGGGAGCAGGACACACCACAACTCTTGTTTTGATGGGTTTGCTAGTATATGCCCTTACAATTACAATCCAGGAACAAGTTTTTTCTGGGTTAGAATTTGTTGTTGGATTGATGCTGGTGCTTTTAGGAACAACTACTATACTTAATAGAAAAATTATCAAATTTAGACACAGACATCCTCATCAACACGAAGATGGGACAGTTCACTTGGATGCTCATGATCACAACGATGTTGATCATAAACATGGTCACAAATCATACATTATCGGGCTAGTTCACGGCCTTGCAGGTAGTGGAAATCTTGTAGTTTTGACTGCAGCAACTTTGGACAATGTAGAGCTTGTTCTAGGATTTATTTTGATTTTTGGCTTAGGTTCAATAATTGGGATGGCAATAGTTGGCAGTCTAATAGGCATTCCTTTTGCATTTGCCAATAGGCTAGTAATGATGCAAAAAATCTTCAGATATGTAGCAGGCTTGCTTAGTCTCCTAATTGGAATTAACATAATCTATGAAATTATTATTCTTGGCAACTTGTTTGGATTTTCATAAAAGAAAATTTAGAAAAAATAACTAGTGGAAATTAGTTATGCTGGCTTGTAGTCTTTTGCCTTTCCAGCCAAACCCCGCGCTTGGAAGTGAGCCTTTTGTAAAATCTGCTCTTTGGTGTCCTCTGTAATGTATCCTGCCTCGATTGAGACTGAGCGGGACGAATGTGCTGCCTTTGCCAGTATCTGCTTTACATTGTCCTTTGTAACGTATGCAGCCTCAATTGATAATGATAATGCTTCTTGGTGAGCCTTTGCTATCTCGTTTCTAAATTTCTCAACATCAATTACAAGATCCTCTCTAGAATAATGAACCCCTTTTTCAAGTGCAGCTCCAAGTGCGATTCCAGCTTCGACTGATTTGATGTCAAGTTTTCCTAAAAGCGTAGCAAGCTTTGGAGCAATGACCTCTCCTTTTTTGACAGCAGTCGTATCTTTAGTAATCCATATTGTTCCCTGATCAATTTTTGTTGGAATTTTTGCCTCTTTAAAATCAGTTAGGATGGGTCCAGGTGCTACACCAGTATTTTTTGCAGGTATTATCACATCCATGCTTGCAATATCTCCAGCTCGTGCAATGAGCATTATCTTATTTTTGCCAAGTAAAACATTGAGCTTGAAAGGTGACATGTTTGTAAACATGAAAAGACATTGACCAGCAAGTTCGTCAATAATTTTTTGTATCCCAGGAATTTTCAGAGTGGCTAGTGCCTTTTTTGCAACCTTGTCTTTGATACTCATTATCTCTACTTCACCTTTGAATTTTTTTCGTAGTGGTAGAAGCTGGGAGGATCTGACTTTTTCCATACGGATAAGAGCTAGTACGCTGTACTTTTTTGGAACCTCTTGGAGCTGTTGGTACATTTGTGTCTTTTTTTTCGGATAAGTTGTCCTATTTTCGTGCATTCTACTTTTTCACCATTTGCGGTTGTTTTATTAGCTTGCCCATTGAGGTCTTGACCAAGATTCTTCGGATATTTTTTTCGCCGTTAGGTAATTTTTTTTCTATTGCAGAGATAATCGCATGTGCATTGGCAGCCAAGTCAGAATCTGCCATTGATTCATCACCAATTTTACATGAGAGTGCTGAAGAATTTTTTACCCTGACTCTAACTGATGTTCTAAACCTTTCAAGAAATGAATCTATGGATGCGTTAAAAGGAACTGGTATTGGCATCTTTCCTCTGGGACCTAAGATCTGCCCTAACACCTTACCGACAACTGGCATGAGCTTTGTGTCGGCTAAAAAGAAATCAAAACTATTGATTAGCTTACGAGACTCTCTCTTGTTTGCTCCCAATCGATTTAGCTCATCATTATCAATTACTTTGTCAGCCTTGGCACTTTTTGCCTTTAGTCCCATATCTCCAGATGCCATTACACAAACTGCAGCGGGTGAGCTTGTTTTTGGAAGCTGAACTGTTTCGTTAAGTGTAAACCCTTTTTTTATATCAATATCCTTGAAGACCATAATCAATTCTAAGGACTGCTTGAACTTTCGTTCCTTGTCTACGGACTTGGCATCCTTTATCATGTCTAGCAATTGAGAATCGCTTATCATTATGACAAATTTTCGAGAAAACCTACTTAAAATCGT